>Ga0181516_10001173_pt1 | contig 20626 bp, 17 predicted proteins | sample PEATcosm2014_Bin_25_FD_121104 | JGI IMG/M metagenome (GOLD analysis project Ga0181516, IMG submission 121104) | Peatland microbial communities from MTU Mesocosm Facility, Houghton, MI, USA - PEATcosm2014_Bin01_10_metaG | ecosystem: Environmental > Terrestrial > Soil > Wetlands > Peat | place... | reverse complement strand
CCTGAGTCCCAACAGCGCGAACACCCGACTTGTTTATTGCCAGGACACGGAGGAGGGCGTCGGCATTTATTTCTGCGACACCGCCCGCGGCAAGCCCAAGCTGTTGTGCGAACAGAAGGAGAAGGGACACAGTTGGAAGCGATTCACGATGCTGGGTTGGTCGCCGGACGACAGCCTGTTCGCCGTCGCTTATCCTGACCTGTTCAACGACAAGGAGCTGATTTTGATTTTCAACGGGAACACCGGTGAACCCGCCGGCAAAGTTGGCACGGACCAAAATCTTGAGCAACTAGCGTGGCTTTCAAGCGGGTCCTTTGCCTACTGCACCCGCAAGGACGTCGGCGTCGTGGTTAACACCGGCAATAACCAGTGGCAGCACAAACGATTCTTCACGGGCGTGGGCGCGAACCTGGACAACTTCACCGCGGTTTCGGAAAACTCCGTCGCCTGGCGGGACGGCCCCGTGGTGTGGCTGTTTGATCTGACGACGGGAACGCCCAAAATGCTCTGGGCAGCCACGAACAACTACTTGGTGGAATTTACCTATTCCAAACCAGCCGATGAGTTCTTGTTTAACTGCAGCGACCAGATGGGACAATACCTGTTGCGCTATAAAACCAACGTGTTGGGCACCATCAATACCGGGCGAATCGGTCCGTGGCGGGGTTACGTCCACAAGGCCTCCTGGGACGGCCAGGGAACGGCCTACGCGTATCTGAGCAATGATCTGGGCGCGAGCGTTTTGTGCGCCAAGACTTCGGACAACGCGTCACCCGTCAATGTGCCGTGGCATGGCGGCGCGGCCAGTCTGACGTTGAGCGGACAGCACCTATACTTTCAGGGCAATCCTGACAACGAGTCGCCGGGCATCTGGGATTACGACCTGAAATCCCAGGCATTCCGGCTCGTCGTCGCCAGCACGGATGACCCGGCTAAAAAGGTCGTGGGGCTCACGCCCACGTTTGGAGTGTTCACCAACTCACTGGGCGAACAAAGGTTCTATCATCTTTGGGCGCCGGCTCATGTTTCCTCCGGCAAAAAGTATCCGCTGCTGCTCGCGCAGGAACTCAACACCTGGTTTCCGGCCTATCAGATTGCCGCCGACAACGGGTTTTACGTTGCCGTGGTGGACCGCCCGTTTTTCCATGTCTGGAACGAGATGCATGAGCGGACGTGGACGGAGGACACGGCGGGGCTTTATGAAATCATGGCGCGCGAGCCGAACATTGATACGGGCCGGGTCTTCCTCTATGCCTGCAGCGCGGAAACCTGGAACCTCAGTGCCGCCTTGAAGTCGACTCCTGAGCGCTGGAAAGGGGCGATCATGGTCACCCCAATTGCGCTTCCCGATCGTCCTCTATTGCAGGGGAAAGACCTGCTGGTAGTGGACGGAACCGCTGACGGCAACGCCGCGACGCAGCTGCCCAAATTTCAGGATGAAACCGCCCAACAAGGAGGTGTGGTTACGCTTTATATACAAAACGGCGCGGGGCACGACGCCGCGGCCGGTGTCACCGAGCGCACCCGATTCCAGCAAATGGCGAAGTTTTTGAGAGGGGAACAATGATGACGACGCGAAGAAATAACCTGCATATTTTCACCGATTCGGCGGGCGCCCTGCTCCTGGCGCTGGGGCTGGCGCTGCTCCTGGCGAACTTAGCGACTCTGGGCCTGCATCAGCCGCATGATCCTGTTTTGACGGTATCCATGGACACAATGTTTTGGATTGGCGGCTCTCTGCTGGTAGTTTTCGCATTTATCTGTCTTTTTGCCAAAAGCCGATGGCTGCAACTGGCGTTAATTCTCTGGCTGGCGGTGGATTTTGTGGTTTATCAGTTAGGCCTGCGCGCCATGGGGGTTGCTCATGGGTTCAGCGGCTATTTGGGCGCTCTGGCGGGCGCATTTGGCGTTTCACCCATAGTGGCCGAATGGACGCTGAACGTAGTCTTCGCTTATTTGCTGCTAGGGGGCTGCACCTGCGCGCTCTGGATTTGGTTGAATCGGAGGAACAGTCTGAAAATGGTCTGCGCCGCCTGCGGCGGGCACATTGCATTTACGGCTAAAGACTTGGGAAAGCAAACCGCCTGCCCGCATTGCAAGGCCGGTGTCACCTTGCGCGAGCCTGGCAACTTAAAAATGTCCTGCTTCTTCTGTAAAGAACACATCGAATTTCCCGCCCACGCCCTTGGAACCAAGATCAAGTGTCCGCACTGCAATAACGACATCACCTTGAAGGAACCTTCGTGAATACTCGTTTGAATCATGTTCAAGATTGGGTCGCCCTCGGTCGGCTGAACAATTGGTCTGTGTTGTCATAATGGCAGGTAAATAGCGGGAGAATGTCAAGCATACTTGGATCTACCCAATGAAATGTTTTCTCAAAACCACTTGACATTGCGGCAATGGAGCGTAGAGTCCGACTTGAGACACGGGAAGTACAAACATGTTTGATTATTATAGTGGACAACAATAAAACACCAAAAAAGGAGCTAATATGAAAAGGTCGGTAAAAATAATCGGAGCTGTTGTTGCTGTCGGCGCGGCTGTTTTGGTCGCCACACGGGTATACGGGCAGTCTCAGTGCGGGTATTATACTCCTACCATCCCCGGAGCATGGACAGGCTGGGTGTGTGACGAATGTTATGGCCAGAGGACATACACTGATGGGGGGTGCGCGGGACCGGCGCTCAACACTGAATGCGACCCAGCAACAATCCCAATCTCCAAGTCGGGGCAGTGCATTAATGGTTCGTGCCAGTTCCTTGGATGGGGCACGACTGTCGGCGGACACGTCACTAATCCATGTCCTACGGAGTAGGCCGGGTGGGTCTGCTGCCTTACGGTGGCGGGATCGTCACGAGTAGAACTTCGAGTGGGGCGCGCGCACAGAGAATAATAATCGGACGACTCGGAAGCGTGAAGCACATCGCATCGCGAAGCAGATTATCCGGTCATGGGGCTTTATGCGACGTTGGAACGGTATCAAGCGTCGGAGACTGGCGGCTCGCACATCTGAAAAAGGCTAATTTGGCGACAAAAAGTTTCCCTCAAATTCCCGGCTTGGGCTTTGACAACCGGAGCGGCCTCACTGGGTACGCCGCTCTTCGGTTAACATTCGGTTTGTTAGCTAAAGGAGTCATTTGTCTGGGCCTGACGTGGACTACTTGTGTGGCGAGTGCCAACGGAGGAGTTCCGCTGGATGTTCGGGCTCTATTGACGGATCCGGACTTCACCGGCTATAGGGTCAACTCTTGGCAGGTCGAATTTAAGTTAACGACCTTCCGCTCCGAGAGCAACTCGGTTATCGCCTCCCTGCGCAACCTGGAGGGTAGCGATCAAACCAATCGCCTGATGCGACTCCGCGAGCGAATGGCATCCGGCACCATGTTTTCCGACCGGGAAGAAACGCGGGAGGGCACGCTTTTGTGCAGTGGATCGCAGGTTCGTCTCGAGAACAAGCTGCTGAGGTGCTCTTCTCCACCAAAGAAAGGCCAGATATTTCTTGGCGACACTTTGATTGTGATAACCCAGGACGCGTGCATATCGAAACTATCCTACGCGACGGATCCGTCGGAACCCCATAAATATGAAGCGGTGCCTGGTGACGTTGAAATCACTTCAAATGATCCGAATAACCGCTATGATGCACTTTTGCTACCTCCCGTTATTTTGAGGGGGGAGTTTTCAGCGTTTCTTTCTTCGTTGATGAATACCAGCATAGAGACGGGTGTCGTTGACGGGAGTCCCGAGTACGAAATAAAGGGTATTCGCGTCAAGGGGGAGTGCGCCACCGAATGGACCTTTTATTTCGCCGGCCACGATCAGGTTCTGCCAAAGCGAATCGTGGCGACTGATGAATGCACTCCGGAGATGGGTGTTTATACCATAGAGTCCACAAATCACCCTGTTCTTGGACAGGTGCCTTTGCATGTGGACTTCGTGGCTACTGCGTCGGGGTTGAGGACCTTCAGCCAGAGCTGGGACTTTTTCAATTATAAAGTGGAGCCGGCGATGACGAAAGCGACCTGGGAGGTTCCGATTCCGTTGAACGCGATTGTCAACGAGTCCAGGTTCACCAATGCATTTGCATATTTTATGGGACTGCGCCCTCCTACCCGCGATGAACTGAAAGCGATGTCGATGGACTCAAATGCGATAGTGAAGTACGAACGGGACAGTCACATGCCGCCACCGATCGTGGGGGCGGTTCATTGGCGGAATGGCTTCGCAAGGTCCGTGCTCTTCTGTGCGGCGGTTTTGCCCTTGCTGTATTTCGTGCTCCGTGCCGTGCATCAACAACGGGCGGCTTCCCAAACGAGTGAAACGGAGAATCGATGACGTGGCGACTGGCACCTTAAAGCAAGGTTTGAATCTGACGACCGAAGAAGGCCCGGACAATCGTCCGTCCGGCATGAATTGGCTGAAGTGGTTTGTTCTTTCTTCGGGCGCCGTGCTCCTGGCAACAGGTTTGGCGAAAACCATCAGCGCGCTGGGAAAGTCGGCGTCACTCCAAGTAACCGATCCCATTCTGGGCATTAGTTTTAGAAAACTGCTGCTTCTGGCCGGCGTGCTCGAGCTCGTGATATCTGCGATTTGCTTCCTGCCGGCAAAACGCCGGCTCGCGGTCAAACTGGTGGCCTGGATTTCCACGACGTTCCTCGGATACCGGTTCGGACTGTGGCTGGTAAACTGGCATCGGCCCTGCCATTGCCTGGGCGATTTCACCGATGCCCTGCATATTTCTTCCGTTACGGCCGATAACGCGATGAAGGTGGTGCTGGCTTGCCTGCTTATCGGGAGTTATGCCGCGTTGGTCCAATCGTTTCTAACCTCAAAGAACAGGAAGCAAAGCCAGGATGAAACCGGCGTTGACAGGCAAAAGTGACATTTTAATGTGGTTGGTCTGTGCGCTTGCTTCGGGTTCGGGCGCACAGGCCGCCCATGCGATGTGGGTCGCAGAAGGCCTCGTAAACTGCCAGATTCTCACTGTGGATGGGAAAACAAACTTTGAGCAGGCGTGGACCTTCTCGGTGTATGGAGAGGACGCCGGGCCCTGGAAAATGATGCTCGAAACAACTTTTCCAAGCGCCAGGCTTCCAATCAAGACCAGGGAGATTCTTGGCTTCGACGGCACCAACATTTACAGTGTCGTGTATTCATCGAATCGGATTGACATGTCGGGCGGCACGGTAAAAATTGTGGCGGGCGATGACCATTATCCCGGCCAAGTCTGCCCGGGGCCGTATCCGGTGGACTACAGTTCAACGGTTGGCTTTCTTTGGTTTGCGTTTTTCGGGGGGCAGCATCTGGAAGCCACAAATTCGCGCGCAAGATTCCCCAATCTGCTCGTCACCGACGCGCGCAGGGATCCGATGGCGTGGATTTGTGATCTCGATTACAGTCTGACAAATCTGACCGGCGGAGCGCTGGTCAACAGAGCTCAGTTCATCGCGAATAAGAATTACCTGGCCAAAGATTCGCTCGATTATCCCAATCTGGATGAGCCGGAGATTCCCGAACAAAACAGCCTTTTTGAGACGCAAGTTCAGCAGTATGGCGACCTGAAGAATGAGGAACTCGCGCGTTCGACGTATGAATTGGAGGAGCTGGCTTCTGCTTCGAAGGGTGTATTCTTCCCGCGACGGTTTACCTGTTTCAACTCGCCGCTTCCTTCGCGTCCTGATTTGCGAGGTTGCCTGTTCAACGGGGAGGTTACAAACTTTTCTGAATCGAGGCAGACCAGTGTCATGCCCGAAATCATCGGAACGCTCACCGTGGAAGACCGGCGTGCCCGCGTGAAAGAGAAGGCCACGGGGAAGTGGAGAAGGGACGTTTATTACAGTTTGGGTGACCAGGGCTGGATCACCGATACAAATGATCCGGTGTTTCAGGCGGCCGTTGCGCAAAAGCCTCTGTTCGCGAGAATCAGTTTCGCCGGCTCGGCGGTTCCGAGGCGAATCGTCCTTTTCTTTCTGATTTTGGCGGCGGTAGCGCCAGTGTTGGTTAAACTATTTTTGTCCCGTAAGGGCGGGGCAGATGGCAGAGAAGCAACGCGAATGAACACACACTAACGCAAATCATATGAAACAAATAACAAAGTATACGAATCGTTCTCTAAAGCATCTTCTATTGGGCCTGATGTTTCTGGCCCTGATCCCGGCGGTCCCAGTCTTTGCGACTCTTGGGTATGGGTGCTATTCATCATCGACGGTCGTGGGTTGCGACCAGAATTGCGAAGGCCAATGCAACCTGGTAACGAATCCCAGTGCCAGTTGCCAGGCTCCGGGGCTCTACTGTCCCACTTCATCACTTGGCACCCCCGTCACAATCACAATGAGGCCGGGCAATTGCCTGTTCAAGAACTACGGTAACTGCACATGCCCGTCGAATGGGAGTCCCAGCACCACGGCCCCGGGCACAGCTGGTTGCTAAAAGTCCTTTGTTTGTGACCTGGTATCTCGCGGCGGATTCATTGGCTTGATGTGGGAGTTTTTGCGGATGGCCGGTTCGGCGGCTCGAAGGCGAAGTCCTGTCTTCGCTAAATGGCGAACGGGGTTAAATGGCATTCGAGCATTAATTCATGAAGCCAGGAAATGCTCCAAGGCCCCGATGGATAGGCAAACGTTGCGTAACATACCGAACAAAAGGACCAGATGAGACTCTCGATCAGAATATATTTGCCAAGGGAGGAACGGCCGAATCGCTCGACCACCGCCGGCATACAAAAAAGCCAGAATGGAATGAGCCATATAAACCATCGGGGTCCTTGGCACGGGCCACCATAATCGTGGGTGGCTAGAAACACAAATGCGCAGTTGATTCCGGTGAGAACGATAGTGCAAAATCTCAACCGCGCGCTCGTTTGTGCCGAAAACATACCGATTAGGCCGAACACCAGGACCGGCGAGAGGCTGACGATTCCGTGGTGACCCACGATATAGTTCAGAATATAGGCAGCGAGGGGATCTTTCGCAGCCCCCGTGTGAAGGGGGTCGTCCCAGTAACTGCCAGGATAATGGTATAATGACTTGCGCAAGTAATACGGGACAAATCCGCCAGTCGCCCAGTAGGTGCAGCCGAAAAAAAGAAGCGTCACGATTAAAGCGCCCGGCACGAAATAAGCCATGGTTTTCGACCGGTCAAGCTTCCAAAGATAACAAAATGTGAGGATGCAGAAAAACCCGGCTGGTAGTTCATTCGCGACAACCCAGGCGCTCAGGATGCCACAAGCAAAGAAGAGCGCGGGTCTTTGAGAATCAGCGGTGGCAATCCGTGAACCTAGGATGAGCGTGACCATGACTGCCGCCGCGGCCACGGTGTGGTTGTTGAGGCTGGTGTTGTACGCGGTGAGGTAGGTGCCAAATGCCGCGGTCAAAAGGCAAAATGCCTTGGTAAAGCCGCCGTAGGGCAGCCCGTCCAGCCATTTTCCAAAGCAGTAGATGATAAGCACGAACGGCAGCGCATTAATGATGATCAAAACGATTGGAACCAGAATGTGATCCTGGTCCGGAAGCGTAGCGCCCGAGACGCGCGATATCGGCGTTGCAATCGCGGCGATCAGCGCGGGCAGAAGCGCGGGCTTGGAGGAGTAATAGTGCCCGTGATTGTAAACTTTATCGACGGTCCGGTAAGGAGAATCATCTATAATGTAGCCTTGACCATGGGTCAGGCTCCAAACGGTGTCCCAGCGCGAGCCGTCGTTTGCCCCCAACACGGCGCTGGGGCGCAGAAACAGCGGTACAATGCAAAAAGCGGCCACCAGGCAGCAGATAACGACGATGAATCTCGTGTTGTATTTCACGGACGGGGTTGCGTCTGGCCGTATTGTTCGTCCAATCCGATGGCCTGCCGAATATGCGGCGGCCGAGGTTTCAAATTCCCGAGATTCCTGTAATTGGTCCGGGCCAGCATTCCGATGGCGAGGGATACGGCACCGAGAATTGTGGCAGAAATGGCAATCAGCTCCAGAATGTGATTTGTTGAAACTTTGCTCCCTGGAAGAGGATAGAACAAAAAAAGGAGCTCTACTATGGTACTGATTGAAAACAGGAAGATTCCGAGCCGGGCAAAGAAATGCCAGGTCCGGTGACGATTGGTGGTCAGGAACAGGACCACCAAAAAGTCGAGGAAAGCGCCAAAAAAACGGCTCAACCCGTACTTGGAGCGGCCATATTTGCGGGCCCGGTGGTCAACCTCGAGCTCGGATAGCGAAAAACCGCGTGAATGGGCGAACATCGTGATAAACCGGTGTAAATTCCCGTATAGAGGCAGGTCCTGGACGGCGGCGCGCCGGCAGCCTTTCAGCCCGCAGTTGTGATCATGGAGATGCAAACCGGTTGCTTTGTTAATGGCGAAGTTAAACAACCTGCTTGGCATCACCTTGCTTGGGGGATCCTTTCGCCGCCTTTTCCAGCCGCAGACCAAATCAAAGCCCTCGTCCAGCTTTGCGATGAAGCGCGGAATTTCCGCGGGGTTATCCTGCAGATCTGCGTCAAGGGTGATGATGTATTCACCGCGGGAGACTTCGAAACCGCAACCCAGAGCCGTTGCCTTGCCTGAATGGCCTTGCAGTCGGAGCGCCTTCGTCCAAGGATTGGCGGTTGCCAATTGTTGGATCACCTGCCAGGAGCCATCGGTCGAGCCATCATCAACGAAAATGAGTTCGACCCGGTCTTGTTCCAAAGGATGCTGATTTGTGATCAACATTTGATTAATCTCAGCGAACAACATGGGAAGGCTTTCCTCCTCGTTGAAAACGGGCACGACAATTGACAACGAACCGGAACCAGGTCTGTTGAATCGGACAGAACTTTTTGCTGTTGAGTCACTCATTGTTCCCTGAACAACATGCGTGTCCTTCAATTAGACGAAAGGCGTTGGCCAAGGTCAAGAATCATTTGTGTTTCGAAGAGAAAAGAAGCAAGCTCTTCCGAATCACCGGAACATTGGGCGAAAGCGCCAGGTCCCAATAGTGCCCGAGTTACGATAGGCAGATTTAGAGCGTTATTCTATGGATCATACGGAACAACTTCGACCCGTATCCGGAATGAAGAGATTGATAAAAGGCCGTTTATTCATTTTTGCGTGGCTGGCATTGGTGTTGGCATTGGCCTTGGGGACTGATTTATGGCGAAGGATGCCACTCCCCTGGGTTTGGCTTGGTGAACTACGGGATGAATGCTTTTCAAATTTCGATTTCCCCGGCCTGCAATGGGCCTGGGGATTGTGCTTCGGGGTTTATCTGGCATGTTTTGCCTTGGTTCGGTGGCAGTCCAGAGGGCAAAGAAAAACGCAGCTTCCGACCACGCCTGGTGGGAGTAGCTCCGTCCGCGAAACATCGAGTTTGCTTCTAACCGGGCTGGCGATCTGGGCGGCGGCGGCGTATGCCTTCCATCATTTTGAGGAATCGGCAACAACTGATTTCGCGGTATTTATGGGAGGAATTACCATTGCTCAGGCGGTGTCGATCTTCAAAGGTTGGAGTTGGAGCAAGGAAGACGCTTGTTTGCTCCTTGCTGACATCCTCGGTACCCTAGTCCTGGTCCTGACCATGGCAGTGCTGTTGCTCTCGGGCGCGCGCTGGCACGATTCCTACCGCGGGGCCGGGCGATGGAGTGGTCCTTGGACCGACCCGAACCGTTGCGGCCTGATGATGGGGACCGGGGTGGTGATTTCATTGGGACTGGCAGCGTGGTACGTCGGGCGGCGTCGGTGGATTCCGGCTATTCTCCCGCTGATTTCCGCCATCCTGCTGGCAGGTGGATTGACCCGAACTTACAGCCGTGGTTCATGGTTGGGGACCTTGTTGGCGCTCGCGTATCTGGCATTTGTTTGGCGGAATACGGGAGCAACCAGGCCCAGGTGGCTCCGTTGGGTTGGGCGCAATCTGTCCGGTCTGATGGTGATTGGGATCTCGGTCGGAGTGCTGGCATTTTGGAATTTCAGGGAATCAGAACAGACGCTTGTCCGGCGCACGTTTTCGCCGGCCAACAAGAATGATTTTGCCTCTCAGAACCGACTGGCTGCATATGAGGGGGGCCTGCAAATCATGGCTGATAACCCGCTGCTGGGACTGGGGTGGGACACGCCAAAAGGCATTTACAATGGCTTTTACGAATCTTCGAGATTAGTCGAAGGCAAAGCGATAGAATTGAATGACTACTTCACCTTGGGCATGACTCTTGGAATACCGGCGCTGGCTTGCTTTGTCTGGGGTATTTACAGGTGCTTCAGGATTGGCGAAGCGCCCAGGAATCGCGAAAATGGGCCAAGTGCGGCACGGCAAAGTTCTGACAAAACACGGCCAACGACTCGGGAGACAGACGGCCCGACCCGAAGCATCCAGTGGTTGGAAGCGACTTGCCGGGCGGGAGTGATCGTTTTGCTGGTGGGGTTTTGGTTTGAACGGGCTCTCTGTTTCATTAGTACAGGTGCAACATTCTGGATGCTTCTGGAACTGGGGTCAGTGACCGGGGCAAAACGCGAGAATTTGGCCGCCCATATACACAACCCACCGCATAAGCTGGCAGGCCCTCAATGCTGAGTCTTTGTATTCGTGATTAAAACAGTTTTACTTTATCTATGACCAAGCGGCGAAACTGCTTCCGGGTTGGATTGGTCGTTCTGCTCTTCTTTGGCGCATTGTTCTGGGCCAAGGCGCAAGATCCATTCTCGCGAAAGTGGTTTACGCTTAAGGTTTCTACTCCTAGTCCCCTCTCCACGCCTGGGCGGGGCGAGGGAGCAAAATCGGTTCGATGCGTCGTGGTATTGCCGAAGCCAATCCGTCAGTGTCCGGTGGTCATTTACGCGCACGGCTCCGGCGGCAGCCTGATGAACGATGGCAACAGTTTGCGGCAGATGGCGGAACTCGGCCTGGGCACGATCAGTTTGGATTATGACCAGACCAACGAGGCCACTTTCGCCGCCCAGTTTGAAGCGGTGTTGGATTATCTTGGCCGGCAAAAGTGGGCGGACACAAATGCCGTCGCCTGGGTCGGTTCCAGCCTGGGCGCGAACCGGATGTTTGATTTTGCGTTGCAACATGCGGAAAAAATACCGCGTTTGCTTGTGCTGGTGAGCGGCAGGGGTATCGACCCCTCAACACTCAACGCTCAACTCTCAACTCGATTGCGCTGTGCAGTTCTGCTGGTTCACGGAGAGCAGGACCAGACGTTTCCTCTCGCGGACACAACCCGGCTGGCGGCGGTGCTGCAGTCCAATGGTGTGCCGGTGGATTTGAGAATCATTCCCGGTGCGCCGCACGGAATGGAACCCGACGGCGGGGTGGTGTTCCGGTGCATCGGGGAATACTGCCTGACGCATTTGAATGGCACGAACGCCTTTCAGAATTATCATTCCATCGCGCAATGGCAGGCGGAAGCGCCGGCGTTGTGGCTCTTTTGGATTCCGGCGATGGGTTGGGTCGTTGGTTGGTTTATGTGGAGGCGCCGCAACAAGGTTCCGCCGGCCGAGAAAATCAAGCTTCTGCGCCACGAAATTGCGCTGCGCTGGGTCGCCGCGTTGCTGGCGGCGTGGGCGGTGGCCGTCACAGCGATTCACCTGGTCCCGCCGCATTGGTTGGTCAGTGAGACGACGCTGTCCATCGCGCGCAAGCATCTCGTCGAACCAAAGGAAAGCGCTGATTTTGAATGCCTGGCGGCGCAGCCGGTTTGGCGCGGTCAGAAAATGGAGACGCTGCTGGACCATGTGGAACTGGCGGGCTACAACCGCGAACTGATCAACTGGCGGTTGGATGACAAGGTTTATCGCGATTACGTGCTGTCGCCGGTCATCACCGGCGCGTCCGGCGAGGAACTGAATTGGCGACGGCCGTTGTGGGAGGAGTTTTATCCCCGCATCCGGCACGAGAATTCCACGGAGGAAGCCGCGAGAATCGTGGCGCGACATCTGCGGGAGCGGGTCACCGTCGCGGCGATTCCGGATTTGCCCCGCGAGGTGCCCGCCGTGTGGCTGCGGCAAATCACTGACGAAGCGGGCTTCGAAATCATTTATGTGGCCGCGCTGCGTTCGGTGGGTGTTCCGGCGCGTCTGGACACGCGTCACATGGCGGAATTCTGGAATGGCGCGAAGTGGACGGCCGCGCCGCCGCCGGTGGTGATGAACTGGTGATCCTCCGCAACGATTGGCGGCATGGTGCCGATGGAGGGGGTCGAACCCACACATTCTCGCGAATACTAGATTTTGAGTCTAGCGCGTCTGCCAATTCCGCCACATCGGCCGCCAAGCGTGGTCGAGCATAATCGCGGAAGACGGGCGGACGCAAGCGCGGAGATTCAGCCCGCGGCTTTTCTCCCGACGGGTGGCGCCCTGATTGGGGGTGGAACGGGCGACCCGCCCGTTCCGGTCGGCGACTCGCCGAACGGAATGCAAAACGCGGGCTGCCAGGGCCGCGAAGCCATTGAAATTAATAACGCCCGCCAATTTCGTCCGGCGAGTCGCCGGACGATACAGGCCGGTGGCCTGTGCCACACTTTTTTCCCCGCCCGGCCTTGCGCAAATCCCCGGTGTAAATTATCGTGAAATCGTACGGAACATGGTTCCGAATCAAATGATGATGACGCGATAAACCCAATTACCAGGATGCATATGAAAAAGAACAATCACAGCAGCAGCAATGACGTGGACACGCTCGCCGATGACGCGCGCGCATTGATGGCCGCCACCGCGGACGTGGCGGGAGAAAAAGTCGCCGAAGCCCGCAAACGCCTCAGCGACGCGCTGGACAATGCCAAGGAGGTCGCGGGCCGCATCCGCGACAAAGCCGTGGAAGGCGCGAAAGCCGCCGACGAAGCCGTGCGCGAACATCCCTACCAGGCCATCGCCATTGGCGTGGGGGTCGGCGTGATTCTGGGGTATCTGCTGGGCAGCCGGCGCCGTGGCAACCGCGATTGAGGCGCCTATGGAAGAATCCGCTTTCGGTCTTGGGCAGATAACCGCGTCCACGAAACATTTCGCGCAGGGGTTGTTCACCATCGGAGAAAACCGGCTCGAACTGCTGGCGGTGGAAATGCAGGAGGCGCGCGAGCGGCTGCTCCACGCCATCATTCTGGCGCTGGGCGTCGCCGTGTTCGGCCTGCTGGCGCTGATGACGCTCACTGCGGCCATCGTGTTTTTGTTATGGGCCTGGTCGCCGGCGGCGGTCCTCCTGATCGTGACCGCCCTGTATGGCGGGGCGGGATTTTATGTCTGGCGGCGCCTGAGCGAAATGCTGCGAACCTGGGAAACGCTGCCCGCCACGCTGGATCAACTTCGAAAGGACGGCGAATGTCTGAAGAAGGTGCTCGCGTGAGCCCGCTCGAATCGCGAAAACGGCTGTTGATTGCCGAGAGCGAACTGAACCGGGAGCGAATGATCCAGGACGCGGGGGCGCTGAAGTCGGACGTTACGGCGCTGGTTAATCGCGTCAAATCCTTGGATTCGATTATCGCGTCGGCGGCGGTGCTGGTGTCGGGCCTGGCGGCGTTCCGGCGCGAAGAGCCCGCGAACGGGCGTCCCCGGCGCGGTTGGTTGCGGCCGATAATCAGAGGCGCGGGACTGGTTTCGACGCTCTGGCGCGCGTTCCGGCCGAAGCGGCAGACGAAGCCTGAACCCGAGGTTGAACCAGAAGAGGATTAAGCTCAACGGGGACAGATTTCACAGAAGGTAACGAAGGGAACGAAGCGGGCGAGGCCTGCACCCATCCAAATGCGGAATTCGGTGTGCGGAATGCGGAATGGAAGCCGGGAAGAAGAGACACGAAGCTGACGAAGCTTGGACCCAAGGTTGAACGTGGAGGGAATCAATCCGCAGATGGCGCAGATTTCACAGAGGGAACGCGGCAGGCGGGGCCTGCACCCATCCAAATGCGGAATTCGGGGTGCGGAATGCGGAATGGAAGCCAGCGAAGTCTACACGCAAGGTTGAATGGCGAGGGGATTAATTCACAGGCAGGCAGGTAGCGAAGGTCCGCCTTGCAGCGTTCCGGCCAAAAATGCTGTTTTACCGGATTTTGCCGGTTGGAGGATGAAATTCGCCGATTGACTCGCGGCGCGAAATCTGTATGGTCGATTACTGAGGAACCCCAGCGCCATTGGCAACATGAAAACCAACGCTCCACTTCAGACGCCGCGTCACGGAACGCGCGGGGCCGTGCGCTGGGCCTGCCTCATCATGCTGGCCCTCCATTTACCGGCGGTGATGGGCCAGTCCGTATATACAACGCCGTATACCATGACCACGCTTGCGGGGTTGCCGCGCGTCCGTGGCACGAATGATGGAATGGGGAGCGCCGCCCGGTTTGAATCTCCCAATGGCCTCGCGGTGGACAACGCGGGAAATGTCTTTGTGGCCGACGGTAACGATGAATCGATTCGAGAGGTGACGCCGGATGGGGTGGTGACAACGATAGCCGGTCAGCCCCAATTCGACCAGTCCGGCATGCCCGTCGGAGGGACAAACGACGGAATTGGAACTGCTGCGCGCTTTAACTTTCCCGGTGGCGTGGCCGTGGACTCCAATGACAATATTTATGTGGCTGACGAGGGAAATAATACTATCCGAAAGTTGACGCCGGTGGGAACCAACTGGGTGGTGACCACCATCGCCGGTCAGCCGGGAATCAGTGGATTGAGCGACGGGACAAATAGCGACGCACTGTTTTATCTTCCTTCCGGCGTGGCGGTGGACCTCTTTGGCAACCTCTTTATCATGGACGCCGGGAATGATGCGATTCGGGAATTGACGCCGGTAGGAACCAATTGGGTGGTGACGAGCATTCCACCTTTGTACGAACCCGGCATCGGGACTGGTCTTCCTAAACTTGTCTCCGTGCCGTTTTATTCTCTTGGGTTGGCGGTGGACACGAATGATAACATCTACGTGGCGGACTATGCTTACGAGGGCGTCCGGGAAGCGACACTGGTGGGAAGCAACTGGGTGGTGACGACCCTCGCGGGGGGTACTCGTGGCACGAATGATGGGATCGGGAGTGACGCGCAGTTTTTCCTTCCTCGCGGCGTGGCGGTGGACGCCAATACCAACATTTTTGTGGCGGACACAGTCAATCAGGCGATCAGGTTAGTAACGCTGGAGGGAACAAATTGGGTGGTGACGACAGTGGCTGGAGTGGAGGGGCATAGTGGCACCAATGATGGCACGGGGAGCGCTGCGCGTTTTGCCTACCCTATCGCTATGGCGCTGGATACGCATGGGAACATTTATGTATCGGAGTTTGAAAACTACACAATCCGGAAGGGATATCCGCCCGGTTCGGTGCCCCAGCCGGTTTTGCAGCCGCCGGGCGTGAGCGCCGGGCAGTTCGGTTTTGGGATTACCGGGCTGCCCAATCTTGCGGTGGACGTGCAGTCTTCGAGCGATTTGATGAGCTGGCAGACGGTGAGCAGCAATTATCTTGTGCTCGTGGATGGGACAAATTTCTTTCCCGGTCCCGGCCTGTCGCAGGGCAGCCAGTTTTATCGGGTTCAGGTACGATAGGACGCCAGCGCGCCGGCCACGGCGGCTTGACAATATGAACAGGATGGGCAAGATTGCGCGGTCGGCAGACGACGGTGAGCGGCGTGCAGTAAGCCGTGAGCAGTGGGAGGAGAAGATTTGAAAGCCCACATTTGAAATCTGAAATTTGAAATTGCAGATTTCGGATGGGAGGCGCGAGTTCTTTGACAATCGAATCGAAAATGGGGTGTTGGAGGGGTGGAGGGGTGGGTCGTTGAAACGTTAAATCGTTAAAAGGTTAAAAGGTTAAATGGTTAAGACGTTACAGCGTTAAATCGTCACAGCGGGGCGGTCGTTCTGGCACCGGCAAGGCGGTGTTGGCGCGGTGCCGAGGAGTCCAAGGCGCAAAGCGAGGACGAGGACGAGAACGAGGACGAGCGGGAGAAGGACGAGGACGACGATGGTGCTACGGGGCTTGGGCGCGCTTAAGAGGTCGAAGGCGGGATTAGGCGGTCGGAAAATCGGCCAGCGACCGCGTAATCCCGCGTAATGGGTGTGGAAAAAGATCTGCCGGAAGCGAGCCAGTGGATTAAGGACGCTCGCCCTCATCCCGGCCTTCTCCCCCGGGAGAAGGAGACGCCCGCTATCGCGCTTTGGACACGTTCTGCATCATGGGCGTGTTTCAGCCTCCGTAAGGATTGTGCCAGGGTGGTTGGAGGCGGGTGGATGGGGTTGGTTCGGATAAGTTCGCTTAAGACCGCATTAATCGGCGTAAGTGGTTGATTTCCCGCGTCTGCGGCAGGAAAAAGATTCTCAACCACGGATGAACACAGATCGACACGGATGGGGGTTCTTCCGAGCGGATTGGTTCTCGCGAAGGGCGCGAAGGCGAATGCAAAGGCAGAAGGAAGAATGCAGAAATGCGGACGGATCGTCGTAAGTGATTGATCTCCAGCCTTTGAGTGCGGAATGGGTCGTGGGACACGAATGGCACGAATCATCGCCAATTGGGAACGGGGACAAGGAAACAACCACGAAGCTGGCGGAGTCGACAGGCGGTAGTGCTTCCAGGGAAAGTGTTTGGGCTCGGCAGGAGCCTCTCGCTACCAATTTGGGTGTGCCGCTTTGTGCCGCTTTGTGCCGCTTAAGAGAAGTTGAGAGTTGAGAGTTGAGAGTTGATAGCGGAATGGGGAATTCGTTTCTCGCGAAGGGCGCGAAGGGCGCGAGGGCAAAGACGAAGGAAGGAGTAAAAAGTAAGAATGCAGAATGGCGGGATCGGCAGTCGTAAGTGGTTGATTTCCAGCGTCTGCGGAGGGGAATTGTTTCTCGCGAAGAACGCGAAGAACGCGAAGGGGACGTTCAGGGTCTGGGATTTCCGGAGCGGCACCAAAGGTTTCGCCCCAGGGAGCGATGGTTGAATGTTCCTTTGGCGAATTGTCGTTCCGATGTTACTAATAAATGGTGTCGTATGACGGGACGGACATTTTGGCGGAGGAAACGGGCGCGGTGATGATTCACGGCGCGCGCGAGCACAATCTCAAGAATCTCTCGCTCAGCATCCCGCGCGACCAGTTCGTGGTGATCACGGGGGTGAGCGGGTCGGGCAAAAGCACGCTGGCGTTTGATTTGCTGTTTGCAGAGGGGCAGCGGCGGTTCCTGGATTCGATGAATGTTTACGCGCGGCAGTTCGTCGAGCAAATGGCGCGGCCGGACGTGGATTTGATCACGGGCATTCCGCCGACGGTGAGCATCGAGCAGCGGAACAGCCGGGGCGGGGGCAAGAGCACGGTGGCGACGGTCACGGAGATTCATCATTTCATCCGGCTGCTGTTCGCGCGGCTGGGGACGCAGCATTGCCCGGACTGCGACGCGCCGGTGGAGGGCCAGACGCGCGACCGGCTGGGCGGGCGGCTCAAGGCGGAGCTGAAGAAGCGCGGGGATTTGCTGCTGCTCGCGCCGGTGGTGCGGAATCGCAAGGGTTTTCACACGGACGTGGCGGAATGGGCGGCGGCGCACGGATACGCGGAGGTACGGGCCGATGGCAAGATGCACAAGACCACCGGACGGCTCCGGCTGGACCGGTTTCGCGAGCATGACGTGGAAATCGTGACGGGCGTGCTGGAGAAAAAGTCCCGGCGCGCGCGGAAACCGGCGCAGGCGTTGATTGACGAGACGTTGAAGCTCGGCAACGGCACGCTGTTCGCCATGGACAATCACGGCAAGGTTTCCGTACATTCGACGGAGCGGGCGTGTCCGAAATGCGGGCGCTCGTTTGAAACGCTGGACCCGAAAATGTTCAGCTACAATTCGGCGCAGGGCTGGTGCCCGAAGTGCCGCGGATTCGGCGAGTTGTTTTATCTGCCGGACGTGGACCGCGGGGCGCGCGCGGAGGCGGTCGAGGAATCGTGGTACGAATGGCAGGAGGGCAGCCGCGAGATTTGCCCGGAATGCCACGGGGCGCGGCTGCACGCGGTGGCGCGCGCGGTGCGGTTGGAGCTGGGAAAAAAACCCGCGCCGACGATGGAGACTTTCGCGCGAATGCCCGTCGGAGCGGCGGCGGATTTTTTCCGGCGCGTGAAGCTCAAGGGCCGCGCGGCGCTGATTGCGCGGGACATCCTGCCCGAGATTGGCGAGCGGTTGAAGTTTTTGGACAAGGTGGGCCTGGGCTACCTGCAATTGGGCCGCGGCGTGCCGACGTTGTCGGGCGGGGAGACGCAGCGCATCCGGCTGGCGGCGCAACTGGGGTCGAACTTGAGCGGGGTGCTGTATGTGCTGGACGAGCCGACGATCGGGCTGCACGCGCGGGACAACGAGCAGTTGCTGTCGGCGCTGGAATCGCTCAAGGCGCGGGGCAACTCGGTGGTCGTGGTGGAGCACGACGAGGCGACGATGCGCCGCGCGGACCATGTGATTGATTTGGGGCCGGGCGCGGGGTCGCACGGCGGAACGGTCGTGGCAAGCGGGACGCTGGCGGAATTGATGGAGCATCCGGAATCCATCACGGGCCAATGTTTGCGCGAGAAGAGAAGTTTTCCGTCGCGAGGGAGGAGGAGGGAAGTTTTTGAAGGTGGAATGAAATCAAGGAACGCTCGCCCTCACCCCGGCCCTCTCCCCCAGGAGAGGGGGAAAGATAGTCCCCGCGTCGGTGTTCGTCTGCCGGACAATAAAAACGAAAGCCACGGTCATCGCAGCGCGATGACCCTACCAGCGCCAGGTTGGCTTACACTGTCGAAGGCGTCAGTAAACAACTTGAAGAATTTGACGGTGCGGTTTCCGCTGAACCGGCTGGTGGTGGTGACGGGCGTGAGCGGTTCGGGCAAGAGCACGCTGATACGCGAATGCCTGCTGCCGGCGGTGCAATCCGCATTGAAACAGCGGAAGGGAACGGCCAAAGCCTCGAACCTTTCCGGGCATGAATTGATTCAATCGGTTTATGAGGTGGATCAGTCGCCGATTGGGCGGACACCGCGGTCGATTCCTGCGACGTATGTGGGATTCTTCGACACGATACGGCAGTTGTATGCGCAGGTGCCGGAGGCGCGGTTGCGCGGATATTCGCCGGCAAGATTTTCCTTCAACAGCGCGCAGGGCCGCTGCCCGGAATGCGAGGGCGCGGGCACGGTGAAGCTGGAGATGAATTTTCTGCCGCCGGCGTTCGTGCGGTGCGAGGTTTGCGGCGGCAGCCGGTTCAATCGCGAGACGCTGGACATCGAGTTCCGGGGAAAGAACATCGCGCAAACGCTGGACATGCCGGTGGAGGAGGCGCTGGAGTTTTTCGGGGCGTTCCAAAAAATCAAGCGTCCGTTGCAGGCATTGGCGGACACGGGGCTGGGCTACTTGAAGCTGGGCCAGACCAGCCCGACATTGAGCGGCGGCGAGGCGCAGCGCGTGAAGCTGGTGACGCACCTGGTTTCTGGATTGCGCGAGCCCGACCCGCTGGAGCGGTTGACGAAGCGGAATTTGTTTATTCTGGAGGAGCCGACGATCGGGCTGCATATTGCGGACGTGCGGCGGCTGGTGGATGTGCTGCAACGGCTGGTGGACGCGGGCCATTCGGTGGTGGTCATCGAGCACAACCTGGACCTGATCGCGGAGGCGGATTGGGCGATTGATTTGGGGCCGGAAGGCGGCGACGCGGGGGGACGCGTTGTGGCCGAGGGCGCGCCGGAGGAAATTGCCTTGAACCGGCATTCGCACACGGGGCAGTTTTTGCAGGAATTTTTAAATAGAAAATGAGCGAAGCTTACGAGGAAATTTTGCAGGGCGAGACGCGGCTGCGTCCGCCGCCGGGCGCGCGGCACGAGGAAATCTGCCGTCGCCTGCACGAGCGCGTGGCGGCGAGCATGACGGGGGTGACGGTGGCGCGCTTGCTGCCGCAGCGGACGATGGTGCCGCTGGGGCGGGAGACGCAAATCCGGCCGGACCTGGCGTTGGTAACGGTGTCGACGAACAAGATATTTTTAATTGCGGAAGTGGTGAGCTCGGAGGACCACAGCACGGACACGGTGATCAAGAAAACGATTTACGAGGAGAACAATCTGCCGCGGTTGTGGATGGTGGACCCGCGTTACGACAACGTGGAAGTTTATCACGGCGGACAATTCGGGCTGGCGTTGAAGGACATCCTGGCGGTGCGGGACACGTTGAGCGAGCCGCTGCTGCCGGCGTTTCAATACGTCATCACGGAATTGTTCAAGATGTGAGCGCGGAAAAATATTGCGCGCGGGCGCGGGGTTGGCCAGATTAGCGGAGTGGTGGAGAGATGGCTGAGTGGTTTAAGGCGCACGCCTGGAAAGCGTGAGTACCTAAAAAGTACCGTGGGTTCGAATCCCTCTCTCTCCGCCAGATTGTTTTTGAAAACGGCCCGCGCCAAACGAGGTTGCACAGCAAAGCCATGAAAGAATTTAACGAGCTGGCGGACAACGCGCTTCAGGCGATGAAGCGGCGGGCGAAGCAAATCGGCATTCGCGGCGTGGCGGTGGTGGCCTGGAGCGAGGGCAAACGTGTGGGGTCGTGGTCGTCGAAGATGCTGGCGGTGGGCCCGATCACGGGCAATTCCGACAAGGATCCGAACGGCGCGAACTTCCTGGGCATCGCCTATACCAAGGCGGCGGAGATGGCGGACACGCAGGCGCACAGCGGCAGCGGCGTTCGTCCTCCCAAAAAGGGCGAGTAT
>Ga0181516_10001172_pt1 | contig 20645 bp, 31 predicted proteins | sample PEATcosm2014_Bin_25_FD_121104 | JGI IMG/M metagenome (GOLD analysis project Ga0181516, IMG submission 121104) | Peatland microbial communities from MTU Mesocosm Facility, Houghton, MI, USA - PEATcosm2014_Bin01_10_metaG | ecosystem: Environmental > Terrestrial > Soil > Wetlands > Peat | place... | reverse complement strand
TCGAGCCGATGCCGACCGCTTTTTGCCACCAATCCATTGAATTTATCGAGCCGATGCCGACCGCTTTTTGCCACCAATCCATTGAATTTATCGAGCCTCGGCGAACAGCGGCCAGAAACCACTTGTTTGCGGAGGCCGAAGCGGAAGCGCCAAGCTTCGACGCGTTGTCCCAAAATTTATTCAAATCCCGGATGGCGTTCAAATTGGCAACACCCCAGCCACTGGTCACTTGTTTGGCCTTAAGCCCGCCGGCCATTTCCCGCTGTTTGGCCATCACCTTTTCTCGGTCTGATTCGGACATCATGGCCAGCATCTTTGGAGTGATTCCATGAATGCCGCCGGTAAGGTCGTCCACTTTTCGTATTTTACTCAGGGTTTCCCCAACCGCCTTTAGCTGCTGATTCAACGCGCCGCCGGCTTGCGCCGCCTTGTTCAATTCATTGGCTGCTTTTCCGGTTGGACTTGACTGACCGGAACCAAACACCGATCCGCCCGCAAGGGAACCCTGAAGCGCCTTAAGCTGGCCGAGAACTTCGGCCACCTTGTCGCCGCCCATCAAGTCCAAGCGCAACTCGTATGTCATGGTTTTTCTTTCGTCATGCGCTTCAATTCCTCGGCGACGTAGCCGCCATCCATGCCGAAGCCCTGAAATTGAAGCCAGCCGTCAAACTGCATCGCCGCCGTTATCAGCGCGTATCCGCGTTCCATCGGAAGCTCAAACCAAACCCGTTCGTGCGAATCCGAAGGGTAGTATTTCCGGTATTGAGCATAGTAGCTCAACAGGAACCCAACCCCGGACGCCTCTAGGTTTTGGCGGGCGCTTCCGCCCTTTCCACGAAAAAACTTATCTCGCCGCCTTCCTGCGCGTCGGTCAGATGCTTGACGAGCGTGTTGCTATGCCGTCGAACCTGCTCCATGATGCCGGCCATAATCACGTCAATTTCAGCCTGGTCCCATTGCATGACGTTGATGCGGCACTCGGAGCGGACGGCTTCCGCGCCCTTTTCTTCCAACAGGATGTAAAGGCGGGGCGCGCTTTGGGTGAAAATCCAACAGGCATCCCACTTCTGTTGTTCGGCCCAATCGGCCTTGGCCTCGCCGGTTTTGGCGGCTTGTTGGAACATGGTGATGATCGGGGACTCAAGCGCCTGTAAAAGCGCCCACGTCGCACACGTCACCTTGTTGACCGTCTTGCCGGCGGCATGAACCGGACCCTTGGTGTAGGCGTCCCCGGCCGCGCCGGGCAGCGGCTTGGCCATCGCCGCCTTGATGCACGACTGCCGCGCCTTGTGGGCGTGGAAAGCCTTGAACCCGCCACGCGCCTCGACCGCCTTGAAAACAAGGTCGTAGGCGGCAACTGGATTCTCGGCGGCAAGCTCGCAAACATTGCGCCCGTCGATTTCGAGCGGGCCTTTCGCCTTCTTCCGGTAGGCTTGCAAATCTTCCAAGGTTTTCATGGTCAGTGTAAACCCGAGATCGCCACGAAAGATTTGAAAGTGAACGACCGCATACCCTCGCGTTTCCGCGCTTGGTTGGCGTCGTTCTTTACCATGGCCATCGGAATCGTTCCGAAAGGCGTAACCAATGTTACGGTGTTTCCAAACACGGGCGGAGCAATGGTCGTATCGTCCACGACTTCAACGTCAACCGTTATGCCGTCCATGAGCAAAATCAGGATGGCTGTGAAGCCCGATCCTTGCTCAATGTCGATCTCGGAAATCCGCTGGCTTTCGCTCGCGGTCACGACGATGTAGCTGCCCATGATGCCCTCGGTTCCCCAGACAATCAGGGGATTGCCGTAGGCGGCAAAATTTGGGTTCCACTCGGTTACTGAATTGGCGGCGGTTTGCATAAATCAATGGGGTAGCGAATCCTCGACGGCGAGGGTTTCAATGACATGGTGTTCGGCGAGAAAATCGGTGGCCCCCAAGTTGGCGTTGTAGTGCCCGGTTCGCTCGACGTTGAACATATATTCGGCATAGCCCTTGTTCACGTTGACGTGAATGCCCATGTATTTCAACACCTTCACAGGGCCGCCGGTGCCGTCGTTTCGCGCGAAAGTCTTGCCCTCATAGCCTTTCAGTTCGGCGACTTTGGCGTCGATAATCGCCTGCCGCTCCGCGCGCTTGGTTTCGGAGGCAATTTGCTCCGGGGTTTTTTCCGCCGGGGTTTCCGCCGGGGTTGGAATTGCGGGTGTGTCGCTCATAGATCAATGGGGCATTTGGTTTGCTATCGGGATATTTTGGCTGTTCGGCATTTGGGTTCCGACCCAGATTGTCACCTTGAATCCGTCCAAGTTGAAGCCCTGGGGCAAGCCCCATTCCTCAATTGAAACGTAATCGGTCTGCTCATCGGTCATCGGGTCGAAGCGGATTGTCCGCAGTGCGTCGCGCAATATTTCAGCGTCTTGAATGAGTGGCTGACCGCCCTCCACGCCATCGTAAAGGTTGCTCGCCCGATCCTGCGAAAGCCCGCGACCGCGCGAAATGATGGCGTAAAAATACTCTTTCTCGCGCCCAGTAATGTCGCCGCCGGGAAAGTTCACGCGAGCTTGGCCTTTTGAGAATCCCACGGCGATTTTCGGAGTACCAGGATTGTTCCGCAAAATCTCCTGCGCGTGAATCTGGCCGTCGCACAAGTACGCCGTGGCGTCGTCAATCTTGTTGGCGTTCAGAAATTTCACGATGGCCTTCGCCTTGTCGATGATGGAACTCATAGGCTGTTGGCTCCATTTAGCACGCTTTCAACATTCCAAGACGACGTGGCGGCGTAGAACCGCTTGAACGTGCCGTCAAGCTGCCGCTCGCCTTCCTGAATCTCCACCAGGAGCTTGCGCCAAAACTTGGCCTGCTCCTCGCCGGGGTTCTTTTCGTCGGGTGCCAGCCGGCGCTTGTAGCACTCGTAATAGAAGATTTCCAAGGCGGCTTGGCGGATTTTGGCGGGCACAAAGGACGATCCGCCGGTCAGCACCAAAAGGTCGCCGATCTGATAATTCTGGCCACCGCTGACGATTGCCGGCGTACCAGTGACTTGCTGAGCCTCCAAAGTCTGCCCGGACTCGTCGCTGTAATTCACGGACGCGTAAGTCACGGTCAGATTCGCTCCGGTGCCGGACTGGCAAAGGTATGGACTCCCGCCGCCCTCGATGACGATATTCTGCTCCAATCGCTTCCAATCAATCGGGTCGATCTGACGCAAGTAGACCGGGAACTGGTTTGCAACCGGGGCCGTGCAATAATTTCCGGGTTCAACCACGTCAATCGCGGTGATGGAGTTCAGCCCATCGGTGGAAACCGCCGTGACTTGAATAACCGATACGGTGCCGGTTTGGGCCAGCGGTATCGGGTAGATGCTGCTCAGGTAGCCGTTGATTTCGGTCGTGACGATCTGAATGAGATTGTTCAGCGTGGCGACAACCGGATTGTTTTGCGGGTTGTTCGGGCTGAGGGTGCCCACCGGCGGCTTGCTGTCGTCCAGGGCCGCAATGAGCCGATTGGTGCCGCCCAGCTTGGCGGCGCACAATGCTTGCGTAAGGTACGGCGAGGAAACAAGCCCCGCCGTCGCAATGTAAATCTCAGGGTCGTACCCGAATCCGACATGAAATTTGCGCGCGGGATTGCCTATCCCGCCCGCATAAATTTCACTGTCGAATACATTGAACACACAACAATCAACGGTTACGGACTGTCCTTGACCCAGGAAATTTGAATGTTCTCATTCTGGGAGTTGATGCCCGCCGTGGTCAGGATCGTGAACTGCAAAAACTGAAAGGTTGATCCAGTGGAGTCGAAGGGCAGAGTCATCCACAGCACCGTTGCGGGCGTACCTACTCCAGCAACACCGGCAAGGGTGGCCACCTGCGACACGGGCGGCGCGGCAAATGCGCCGGGCACGGCCGGCGCGGGCGCGGGAAGACTGTTGGTCAAAGACCCGTTGGCGGCCTGCATCGTAACCACGATTCCGCCGGCCACGGTGTTTTCGGGCAGCGTCGGGAAAAAGATGCCGATTCGGCCCGTGCGCCAGGCGTTGCTGTTTGGCGCGGCGCTGGAAAAGTCGAGGATGCCCGTGGTTACGGTGACGCCGGACGCGCCAAGAGCCGTGTTGAGGGTCAGTTGCGCGTCAAAAGCGCCAACATTGATGACTGCTTGAGTGGCCATAAATTACTTGGTTGTGGGTTTCTCCGGGGTTTTCTCGGGGGTCTTTTCCGCCGGTTTCGCAGCGGCAGCAACCTTTTCAGCCTCCACGGCGCGGGATTTCTCGCGCGCCTTGTAAACCGCGTGCTCCGGGTGGTTTTCTTCGTTCTTGGTGATGATGCCGGCCATAAAATCAGTGGGTTACGACGCCGTCGGTGCCGTTTGGTCCGCTCTGGATGCGAGCGGCGTCAGGCCCGAACGCAATGTAGTTGATCGTGTTCGACACGTTGCAAACCACGGTGATATTGCTGGTCGTGATCGAAGAAATGGTGTTCGACGACGTGACAGACCCGGAGATCGTCACAACCGGCGTGTAGGAAAACGGCTGAGGGAACGAAATATTCGTCGTCAGCGGCGAGTTAACCACCACGGCAGCCGCTTGGATGATGTAGTTGGCCGGGGTTGCCGACCAAACAATGGTGGCGTTTGTGCCCGATCCAACCGTCGAGTTTTCGGTCAAAATGAAGTTCGTCGCCGTCACCGTGTTGGTGAAAGGCAGCGCGTTCGTATTGGCCGAGGTCAGAAATGCGGTGAAAATCGGCGGGTAGCTGTACGGCACGGGGAACGTGTTGGTGTACGCCCAGGGACCGCCGTTCGTAAAGTTGATGACGCCGGATTGCACCGAGTTGGCTGGAATCGGCCCGGTTGCAAAGCAACTGGCGGTCAAGCCGAGCAGAGCGACAATGGAGAGGAGTTTTTTCATGGTCGGTTCAGTTCAAAATGTATTGATTGGCCGGGACAATGGAGTCCGTGATAATCAGCGGAATGTTGCCGGCGGTGGGCAGGCGGGTCGGGAAATCCGCAATCGGGGCAATCGCGCCCGTGAACATGCGATCCGGTCCGCTGACAAAGTTCGTGACGGTGCGCTGTTTTTGCAGCATGAAGGCCGCGTTTTGGGTGCAGAAAGCGAGATCAGGCTTGAGTTCAATCGGGAACAAGGCCCAAAGCTGCGCGACCAGGTTGTCGTTCCAAAGACCGTTCGATGTGGTGGTTCCGTTCACAACATCCACGTTGATGATGGCCCCGACCGCGTGAACTTGCGCCATGCTGCTCCCGACGTAGCCGAAAAGATTGTTTTTCCACGCGGTTTGGTAGCGCGGGTTGGCTAAAGTCGAGTCCGGTGAAGCTTGGCCAGGCAGGCGAACCCACGGACCCATCATCACGCCGGTTCCATTGCCGAAAAGCCAGTGCACGCCCTGCGGGCCGGTCTTGACAAACCAAATCGTCTGGCAGTTGCCCGGCGAAGTCCCGCCGGCATCCACGGCTTGATTGATTTTCAGGCCCGTGCGGGAATCAACCTGGGTCCGCTGGGTGAACATGAAATCGGCGAGTCCGGGCGGACCCTTGGGGTCGTTCAGGCTGCCAAGGTAAATCTGGCGACCAAGCGACAGTGCTTTCTGGCGCACGCCGGCCGAGGCGTGGGCGGCGAAAATTTGGGCGGGCGTCTCGCCGTTGGACTTTCCTTTGATGAGCAGCGCCTCATCAATGGAGAATTGGCAGTCGAGCGGGAAGCTGTTGAACCGCTTCTCGTCGAGCGACGGCGCGGAGAACGGGACGCCGGAGTTTGCGCCACGAAAAGCCAGATTCGACCCAATGGCGGTCAAAACCGTGGCCTCGTAGGAGGTTCCGGGAATGATCCGGCCGGGGATTCGGTCCACTTCGGGGGCGACGTTGACGATGTTGTCAACCAGACCCACGGTTCCGGGGTCGTTCAGCGCATTCAGCGCGGTTGCGTCTTTGAGGGTGATGAATTGATTTCCGGCCATAAAATTAGCTCAAGTTGGGGTTGTTGGCTTTGGCGATCATGGCGTCAATGTCGCCATATTTGGACTCCCAAGCGGCTTCCGTCAGTTCGGTGCCGGACAGCGCAACGTCCACCAGTTCGCCCTTTTCGTTGCGAACCTTCTTGGTGAAAGCCTGCGGGTTGGAAGCGGGACCGCCGCCGGTCTGGGTGTAGGTGGCGCGGGCTTGGGTCAGCAAAATAGGGGCGTTCTTGGCCGCGAATTTCAGGAAAGAAACGTCGAGCTTGGCAAGCTCTTCCATCTTGTAGGCGACATTCGTCTCCGGGTTGGTGACGATGCGGCCCTCGCGCACGATGCCGGCGACCAGCGCGGCGCGTTCCGCCTTTTCGACGGACGCCTTGGCGTCGGACACCATCTTGTCGGCAGCCTCAAGCCGGGTGGCAATGTCCTGCCCGGAAAGCTTGATCGTCTTGCCGTCCTTGTCGGTGTACTCCAGCGCGCCAGTCGCGGCGGTGGAGGCTGCCGGCGCTGCGGAAATCTTTGCGGCCAGCCCGGTGACGAGATCGGTCAGGGCTTTCAAGCCGGTTTCCAAGGACTCCATTTTCTTGCCATGGGCCGCGCTTTCGCACTCGCCGCACAGGCAGTCTTTAGAGTGTTTCCCGGACTCGCCGGCTTCATATTTGATGGGTTTGCTCATAGAAAAAAGACCGCTCGTTGCGGCGGGTTTGTCGGTAAGGTCGGTGGATTCAAGCGCGGTGCAGCGGAGAAAATTCTTGCCGCCGATTTTTTCATTGGTGCCCTTGAAAACGATGGAAAGTCCGAACTGGTTGGCCATCTTCTCGGCCATCTCGAAAGCCTTCGCCTTGATCTTGTCATCCAGGGATTCAAGCAACCACAGATCGGCGACCACCTTGCTGCCTTCGATGGCGTAATCTTTCAGAAGCCCAAAAGTCTCCTCCAGAACATTCTGGTACTCGCCCGTCTTGCCATGGCGAAATTTGACTTTCAGACCTTCGGTGAATTTCTTGGCGCACTCCAAAGCGGTTTCGAGGGTCCGCTTGTCAATCCACACGTCATGCCCCTTGGCCTCCCCGACCTCCAACATGCAGACACGGCGCATCACGCCTTTGGTTCGGTCAACCCGAGTATCGGTAAGCTCTTGGAAACTTTTAAATGTGTCCGGCATCTGGTGAAACAAGTAGCACTAAAAAGGAATTGACACCAAATCACAAAAAGAATAGGCTCTGTCCGTGACCTTCGCTCAAGAGCTTAAAATCTGGCGCGGCGAAATGAGGCAAAAAAACGCCTGCGACATTATCGGAGTCTCGCTTCCGACTCTGAAATCATGGGAGCAGGGCGTCAATCGACCAAACGAATTGACCATGTGCGAAGCGCGCTGGAGAATGGCCGCTTTCAAAAACGGCGAGCCGCTTCAAGTTTACAAGGCGAAGTATCTGGCCATCATTCAGCAAGTCTCTTCTGAAATCATCAACAGACCAAAATCAACATGAAACCAAAACGAACACCGATAAAGCAGAGAAGCGAAAAATTCATGCGCGTCAAGTTTTTAGCCAAGGGCGGAACACTAATCGAGGTTGGTGTTGTTGATACGACTCTTGATGGTGTTTACATTCCGATGCCAGATGCTGTTCGCTTGAATGGATCATGGTTCGTTGCAGCCTGCAAAGAGGAGTCGGAGATGCTTGAAAATCAGAAGATGTTCACAAGCCTAGGAAATAACAAAATAAACAGCTTGATTGAGGCTTGTAAAATGGAGGAGCTAATTATCGAAAATGCGATTGAACATTACAAAGTAAAGTGCAGAGAAATTTTGCAATCCGAAATGGAAAAGGTAATTCCATTTATGCCTAGAATTTCAGGCTTGGACGGAATCAAGAGAAAAACCAAACCGAAAGTGAAAACCACATGAAAACCGGAAATAATTCATACGACAAATGGTCGCTCACCGGCCAGAACCGAGGCGAGAAAACCGAAAAACAGTTGAAGCAATCCGAGAAGGACAAGCGAAGGTATCAGGAAAGTTTGACCCGCTCCCATGCGGTCACTCTTTTGAAACCGCCGGTCATCGTGAAGCCATTTAGCATCCTTGATTTGCCGGGCATACGGCGAAACGTTTTGGAAATCATTCGGCCTGATGGCAAGCCTTGCTATTTCCAAACGGAATCTGGCCCGATCATACGACGGCCTGCTTTTGTTTAATTTATGACACCAGCCGAACTATTGGCTAAAAATCCAGGCTTCAAGGTGTCGCGAATCTTTTCACAAGACCGCCAGATTGAAATTTATTACACCGGAACCTCAATCATCTGAATAATTATTTATGAACTTTGGAGAATGCCCATACGACGATTGCAACGAAATGCTATGGATTGAAATTCCTGACCATTCAGGGAAATGGTTTCCAATGCTATGCCCGAAATGTCATAGAAAGGTTTGGTATTTTGTCAGCCGAATTGATCCAAAGGCGTGGACGGAGGCTGATTTCTTGAAAAAGTTTACCGTGAATGAATTCACCAAAACCATCAAGGCGATTGCCTGAATAATTTATGACCCAAAAATTCCGCATCTGGACTTCAACCGGCGAACCGAAAACCATCGAAGGCGACAAGGTTGAATTTTCTCGCAACCACGAAGGCTTGACCGTCGTGGTGAAATCCGCCGGCAAGAAAAATATCGTCGAGAAAGGCGCGGTTGGATTGACGACCGTGATGGAAGATAATAATCCCTACGTTGCAAAATGAGCGTCAATGATCGTGTGAAGCCGCTCCGTCATGTAGGGCGTAAAGGTCAACCCGTTTTCGTCCACCGGGTAAAAAGGCCGCGCCGGCAAATTCCGGTATGGCTCTCCGAATTGGTGTTCGGTGGCGTAGTCCACGATGTTCGTAAGGGTGGCAAATTCAGTGTTTATTTCGGTACGAAACCCCTCCTTTAACTCACCGCTCAGGATCAGTGTTGGAGTCCGATCCCCGCCGTGTTTTTCCTGTGCGTATTTTTCAGTGAGCGCCGCCCATTGGTCCGGGCGCGCAATTCCTTCCGGGCCTAAATTCAAAACCGTCACGTCAAAAACGTCGCCGATCAGTTGAAATAATAGCCGTCTCCGACCCTCCGCCGAAACTTTTTCCGCGAGCGAGTCGAACAGCGGAGTCCAGCCATCCTCAACGACCGTCATTTGCTTTTGTCCTTCGGGATGGCGTCCCCGTTTAACGGCTGCGCCTTCGCCTGCTCGGCAATCGGGTCGAACCGTTCCAACTTCATGCCGAAAATGTTGCTCATCTTTTGCGCGTCGTCCTCGGTGACGCGCCAGCCGGATTGGTAGAGTTGCAAATACGTTTTTGCGACAAGCGCCTGCTGTTGCGCCGAAATCCCGCCGCGCACGGCGCGCACGCGGCCCTTGTAGCCGTTCATCCGCAGATACTGGTTGAAAATCTGCTTGCGCTGCATCGTGCAGTATTTGCGCCGGTCGAACATGGACCACTCCTCTTTTACGTCGCCCTGCAAATCCGCCTGCCCGGACCCGCCGGAAAGCCCGTTGCCCTTGTTCGACGTGGCCATGGTGATGCCCAGCACGGCCTTGGTTTCCTCCATGTTCAGAACCTCAATCGCCTTTGCAAACCCGTCCGACATGCCAGAAGTTTGCGCCTGTTCCAACTGGACCTTGACCCCGGTTGGAACCAGGAGAGCGCGGAGTACCGAAGCCTGGTTGAACGCCTTGGTGAGCACGTCCGAGACACTCTTGTTCTGCATTTGGGCGTTGGCGACCACGAAGGGAGCGCCGTACCGCTCCATGCTCTGCATGTACCAGTCCAAAAGGTTGCGCTTGTAGAACCACAGCGGAATCAAAGCCCGCATAGTGGCCCCGAAATTATCGCGCATCCCCGAAGTCGCCACCTGCGCCGAGTGCAAGACGTGGTGAAGCTTGTTTGGCTTGTACCCGGTGGAAAGCGTCCAGTCGATGATGCCGTTGGGCAGCGTGCCGTAAAATCGCAAGTCGGGGTGCCAGTCCTGCGGGTTCCAAACAAACACGTCGTTGACGCCCTGGCCGGTTGGCTGATAGGCGACAATTCCGGCTGGGTTGTTTATCGGGACCGACCCGGTTCCCAGTTGGGCCCCCTGCTGCGTCATCAATTCCTGCGGCGATCCGCCAATCTGGCCGACGTTCCAATAAGCCACCTTGTAGGTGTAAAGCGGCCACGGAATGGGGTGGATTTTGTGCAGCCCCCAGACCACGGGATGGCGGAAGTCGCTCGCATCTGCGAACTCAGCCGCCGGCATGAAAATCTTTTCCGCGCCGGACACGGGCCAGATATGGCCAAGCGCAAGATGTACAGACCCCTCATCCCAGTTCTCGCAATTCTCCCGCATGTCCTCAATGACCTCGACGGCGATTTTGTCGTCCGCGCTTTTCGGGTCCATCGGCTCGATGTTCTCCACCTGCCCCATGAACGACATGACGCGCTTGCCGATCTCCGCCTGCAAATGCGCGTCGTTCTGCGTCATGTCGCGGAAAAAGGCGTACATGTAGTACGTTTCGCCCAATTCAGCCATGCGGATGGCGTTCTGAATATCCTTCAGCGTGGCCCGGTTTCCGAACTGCGGCGGCTCGCCCAGGCCGGAAAGCTTGGCCTGAATCTCGCGCAAAATCGAATACTCATTTGGCATTTCCTCCAGCTTTTTGAGTCCGTTTTGGAAATTCAGCATCCGGTCAACCCCCATCGGCTGGGGTGAAACCTGGTTGCGGCGGGGCGGCAGAGTCGCAAGATTCATTGGGCAACCATTGCACAATGGCGGATATTTGGCAAGAATGTCATAACTCCAACGCCGCGCGCCGGGCGTCCTCGTTGGCGTCGGCTTCGGCCATTATCGCCTCGACGGGCCGGTATCCGTCCGACACCGCGCCTTCGCCGATCATGGGCTGGTAATTGCCCATGCGAACCGGCAGCGCGGACTTAAGCAATGACGAATAAGCCATGACGATGGCGTTCCGAAACGCCTCCAGCACGTCGTCCCCGCCCTCGCCAGTCTCCGTGTCGGCGTTCATTTTCAAAACGTCGTTTGGCCGCTTCGGGTCCGATTGGGCCGACTGGATTTGAAGAATCAACTCCGCGCAATTCCGATGGATGAAGCAGCGCGGGCGTATCTGGTGGTAGGGATCGCCAAAGACTTCCGCCACCTGCGACCATGCGTTCACGCGGTCAATGTGAACCGGGGTGAGCACGATGCCATGTTCCTCGTACTCCGTGGCCACAGTTGATCCGTCCTTGTCCACTCGAAAGCAATCCTTGCCGGCGGCGACAAATTCCAAATCGGGAAACTCAAGCCCGCGCAGCCGTAAAATGTCCGCCATGTTGGCGGCGTGCTCCTCGATAAGCGTGCTCGACTCAAAATAAACATCGGTCACGAAAACATCCCCGCTTTCCGTCTCGCAGCATAGCGCGAATGCGTTTGGATGGGAAAATCCGTAGTCCAGCCCGGCGAACCACCGCACGATTGCGCGCGGGTTCAAATCCGTTTGCGCGTTGGGATAGACATGTATGTCGGGATGGAAATTGGAAAAGAAAGCCCCGGCCATAAATTCCCAAGAGCCATTAAGCCACGCCTCCCGCTGCCAACCGACCAGCTTTTCCAGAAATTCCTTGTAACCTTTGTCCACGAAAGCGTTGTCGTCCACGGTGGAATGAAGGTATCTGGTTTCGGTTTCCTTGCCGGCCTTCCACGGGTCCACAAAAAGCCGCTTGTTGGCAACGTGGTCAATCCCGCCGGGGTTGGTGTCCTGATAACAGCGCGGGCGCCAGTTGGTTTTGTTCGTCCGCAAACACGAAAGCACGTTCATCTTTTTGGTCTGCGTCAACTGGTTGGACTCCATGATGTAGATCAGGTCGTATTCCAGCCCCAGATACTTGTCAATGTCCTTCTCGTCCTTGAAGTTTCCCAGCAGCACGAAAGACCCGTTTGGAAATTCCACCTTGGCCGGCGCGGACTCCCGGTATTTGTAGGGAGTCCGGTGGAGAATCTTGCGAACAAAGTCCGACACCTGCTCCTTGTTGGCTCCGCCGACCTTGCGGAGAAAGAGGCATTTCAGCCAGGCCACCCGCTGGCAGTCGTCCAAAAAGATTTGCGCGAAGATGCCGTGTGACTTGGCCGATCCGCGCCCGCCGCCGAACAGGATGGCTTTCGGCCCGTCGGGGGCGTCACACTGGCGGGCGAGCGCAGCGAATTGGAGTTGCTTGGGCTGGAGCCAGCAGCCGCCCCGGACGAAGTTTTGCGCCTGATCCAGCGGACACCCGGCCACGCGCGCCGCCAAAGTGAAATCGTCGAGCAGCTTCTCCTGGGCGGTGGGTTTGCGGCGGGCGGCGATTCTTTCCCGAACCGTGGTCACTTGGAAATCTCCACCCGCGCCGAAATCAGCTTCCCATTCCCGCCCGTGTTGAAGCGGGTTTTAATGTGGACCATGCCCGAAAGGTCGATCCCCTGGCGGACAAGAATGCCCTCGGCGAGCATCCGGTTGACGAGCACCGGGTCGAGCACCTTGATGATTCGCGCCTTTTTGTCCAGGGTGGCCATAAATTGAGCGGGCGATTGCGCTTAGCGGCATCATAAACAGCCGGGCTGTGTCCCGCCCGGCGCACCGGCGCCGCCTCGCAGCGCAAACATCTTTTCCGACCGCCCCCGCTGCGGTCGTCCTGTGCCGGTTCAAATCTTCCCGACTTTAGGCCGGTTGCCGGGCGGTGTCAACCATTCGTTTGAGCGCCAACTGGAATTTTTTGGCTCGGCTCAGGAATTTTTCCTGATGCTTGGGATTTATCGCGCGCGACTCGGCGATTTTGACGCGACGGCGGTTTAGGTTTCTGGATGTGGTTTTCATTGTGTTCCGGCGAAGTAAAATCTTTCGGACAGCTTATCACGCTTGTAAACGTAGAGCTGGATTCTTTGGTTGGAAAAATCTAATTTCTGCGGCCAGAAAATTTTCGTAAGTTCTGGAATTATTGCAAATTTGATTTCACAGGCCCAATCCGGTGCGTCAACTTCCTCGCTATTATGTGGTCCGCCAATGCAAATGGCTTTCATTGGTGAATCCTTTGTTCCACCGTTTCGTTGAAGGTTTTTTCGTCGCCGTTGTTCGCCGCCTCCACGCCCTTTGCCTCAAGGCCGAGGTACGTCGCCGACACCGGGCCGAGGTACGTCGCCGACACCGGGCCGGATTTCTTAGGGCGACCCGGCTTGCGCTTGGCACCCATCTTCTGGCGATACCGCTTTGACCTTTCCGCCGCCGTGTGGTCCTTCTCCCGGTACTTCTGGAAGTTCAGCGCAATATACCCGCCTGCGATCCGCACCAACCGCCGCCCGCCAAAGTCCGGCGTCCTGCTCTCCTCCTCCGGCTCACCCAGCCGCTCCAAAGCCGCCATGCCCGCCTCGGTTTCCATTCCCGCCCGGTACACAATACCCGGACCAGCCGCCTCGATCAGCCCGTACCACCCCGGCGGCACGACAAACCCGGCTTCCTCAAGCGATCTCACTTTGAGTTGCTTCGCCGGCTCCAGAAGCTCAAATGGTATTGCCATCAGCAATGCCGTGATGAACAATTCCCGCGCCTCCCGGTCCAGCCACAAGGTTGAATCCAACATCCCGCAGTCCAGCTTTACAAAGGCCATTCCAGACTGTACCACAAAACCGTTACGCGTGTCAAGTGTGACGTTACGCGTGTCAAGCCGTAGCGTCACACAAGCAGAAGCAGAAGCATAGTCTTACAATTTCAGTCAATTTCAGGTTTTACGGAGCGGCAAAAAATTTTGGCGGGGAGGTTCGGAAATTCCGGTGTCCAGGCTGACCTCCACGTTTCAATTTCGGAGTTTCCAATGCGCGCGCCTCGGACCACCCCATCCGGTGGACGCGAAGGTAAACCAGCATGTACGGCAACCCCGCCGCCGCCGCTCGCTGACGCAAGCTCGACGGATCGCACTGTGGCATCCTTTTGTGCTCCGCCTGTTCCTTCATGGTTGCCCAGCGGCAATTCTCCGGTGAATAACCCAAGTCGTTTTCCTTCCGGTCAATCGTCATGCCGTCCGGCATTGGCCCCATGTCGGCCACAAAATGGTCAAACCCATCCGACCCAATCCACCGCTCACAGACCGAAATCCCACGCCCGCCGTACCACTTCCAGTTGTGCGCCTTCGGGTTTCCGCACCTTTGCAGCATCCCCATGTAGCACTGGTAAATCCGTGTTCGCTTCCCGTTTACGGAGGTTGGAAAAATTTTGCGGTGACTGCCCAGCGGGCGCCCGCGCTTGGTCGGTTTTTTATTCATGCCGTACAGCATAGCAGAGTTAATGCTGACGTGGCAAGTTATATTTGGTTCATAGAGGGAATGTTGTCAGAGCGCGGATGTGCATGGAAGTGGGTGCCGGCAACATAAATTCTTAGCGAAATCGTTAAAGCAACACGGCAATACTTGCCTAGCGACATGGAAGCATTTAATGAAGAAAAGCCTTCCTCACCGCACCATGAAGTCAATCCTTCCCACCCGCATCCTCATACCCTGTGCCCGCCGGCACCACCTGGCCGGCACCTGTCGCAAGCTGTTGGACGGGCCGCGCGTAAATCTCGGCCATGCGCCTGGCCATGCCGTCATCTAGGACCACGATACCCACTTGAGGCTGGCTAGCCGCCTCGGAATCGCCAAAACGGCGCTGATCGGTGAACTTTAGCAGGGCTAAAGCGGCGCGAAAGTCCGGTTGTTTTGTGTCAACGCCATCCGCGCTTTTCTCAATACGCGCAATCAGGCCATGGATACGCGCGCCCCGGCATTCTTCCAGCAACGCGGCAAATTTTTGGGCGCGTTTGTGGCGCGATTTCCATTGAAACCAGTGCGCCGGCTCGATTCCGCATAACCTTGCGGCTTCGGATTCCGTCAACATCCTCGCAACAGCCGTGGCCATTTGCGCGAGGACTTCGGCGTCAATCTTCCTGCTTGGCTTCGCGCGCGTAGGCGTATTGCTGGCTTTTGGGGTGTTCTCCGTCACGTTTGCCGAGTTTGCCGAGTTTGTTTCACTGTTTTGCATAAAGTCTCTATGTAATCTCTCGCGTGGGGGGTTTTAGGAAAAGTGCGTTTGAAACTCGGCACAATCGGCAGAAGTGGCTTTCCTCGCCTTCCTCGACTTTGGCTGCGATGGTGGCTGCAAACTATGCGGTGCGGCGTTGGGTCATAAACTTTTTCCGTACCCAGTCCGCGCCTTCGCCGATGGGGATGCGGACGCAGCGGGCGGAAAGCTTCAAGTGGGGGAGCCCGTCAGCCAGCCATGCGTCAACAGTGCGTTTCGAGACATCGAATCTCTCGCCGAAGGCGACTTTGTCGAGCGCGGCGAACTGTGTTCCGGTCGCCACTTCCGGGCTTTGAGGTGTTTCAACTTTCATGCAAGTACAATGTCACTTTCCTCGCGATGATGCAACCACAATTTCGCCAAATGTTTACCGTGTCCAAAGGAGTATAACAAAAAAGTATAGTCGATTTATCACTTTTCGCTTGCATGGTTAACATAAAGCGGTTATTGTGTGTGCGTAGTCTGAAACACAAACAATAAACATCCTGATATGAAAACGCTCGGACAAAAACTGATGGAAGCCGCGAAAACCGAAACTGTGAAGCTCACCGAAAAATACTGGGGTTCGGAGTTCTTCAAAGCCAGCGACCAAAATACCTACTGGGTGCGTCATCACAAGCGGGGGTTTGGTGGGATGAAATCGCGCGACGTGCGCGTGCTCGCGAAGGATGTCGCGGCCTGCGACACCACCGAAGAACTCGCTGCGCTGCTCAAGCCGACGAATGACGAAGCCCCCGGTGATCCGATGCACTACACCGCGCGCGACGTGCAACCCGTGGAACTCACCTGGACACCGACCGAACAAGTCCCCGCATGAAAAATCCACCATCAAAACGAAAAGTCGCAATTCTCGACGCCGCACTCGCAAACTTGAACGACTAATTCTATGGCCAAAACAATACGCGTCACGCTTCGAGACACCGGGGACGGCGAACATCTCGCAATTGAGTCTTTCTCCAACACCTGCGAGCTTGTGTGCGGTCAAATCGTCACCCGTTCGGAGGATTTAGCCCGCTGGGATAGCAAAAAGTACGTTTATTACACAGTCAAACCCCCATTGCCGGCAAAGGAGGATGGATTAATGGAGGATGTTGAAACGATTGCCGTTGGCAGCGTTTCCAACCTTTCCGCGAACGATGAGGCCGGCCGGGTTTGTGGCGCCGACTTTGAATCCGGTGTCCAAGCGGATGCGCGCATGTTCGATCAAATTATGATCGAGAACAGCATCGAACGCGGCTGGGCAACCCAATATCAGTTCGCCGATGCGAGCTTGCCCGACCCTGGAAACGATCATCTTGGGACCGCCGCAATCAAAGGCAAAATCGCGCGGCACGAGGCTTTGTCCGCTGTCCGCCGAAACTGTGTCCGGGATTTGGACGGGGATTTTGAGAATGCCGGCGCGGTGGCCGTCCGCGCGGCCCTCCTGGGGAAGCTCAAAGACCTTGTTTCCGTTCCGCTGCCATTTTAACACCATGAAAACCCAAATTTGGACACTAAACGGCCAGACTGTCATTGCCGGATTTAATGCCGCCATGGGCGCTTGGTCATGCTCGATTGCGGGCGAGACGCGCTCATTCACCGCGTTTAGCAAAATGATCCGCTGGATTGAAACAAAAACCGGGGTGAAATTCCCTTTTTGAACCATGAAACACAACGCGCATCAATTTGAATTTTCGGCAACCACCGAAGTCTTTAACCTTGCCGGCGAAGTCATGCGGGGGCCCGAACCGCCCCCGGCCGCGCCGACTTCCAACAACCGAACGCCTGAATTGATTTTTGTCGATCATGCCGAAGCTTGGGTACTTTTACCAGCAGTAAACAACCAACAACGAAACACCAAAAATGAACACAGACATAATGACTGAAACCTTTGGAAAGCCGATATTCTGCTACACGCGCGCCGATGCGATCCGCGACGGCGTACTCGTGGACGTATCCCGAACGATTGAACCCTGCCCGTTTAAATACCCCGTGGCGATGACGCGAGCCGCATGGGAAGCTGTGATCCAGGCGGGCGGACAATGGGCGCCTGGACCGGAAACGGAATTTGAGGAACTGCAGTTGCCGGCCGGACAGGATATTCGCGGCCGGACGCATGATGTTTTCACCATGATGCGACACGCAATCGCGCGCGGAACCACGCCAGACCGGATTCATTTTTCGGTTTTGGTGGACGTTCACGGCAACGGCCGCAAAACCAAGGTTGATCTGTACTCAATTTGCGGCCCCGGAGATACCGCCGAACCCGTCATCACAATTCTTTTGCGCGGGGAAGATTGAACGCGCCTAATTTATGGACAAACCGAAAAACAAATCCGCCGCCCGCCTTGGACGCATGGCGCGCGGACACAAAAAAACGCTGACCGAGGCTGAGCGCGCGCGCCGGTCGGAATGGTGCCGGGTAATGACACAGAAACGGGAAGCGAATCGCGCGCAGGCGAAACACAACGCGCTTCAAACAGGCGGACATGCGACTGGATTAACGGCGGAAGCCGCGCCAGCCCAGAAACCAGCCCCCGAACCCATCCCAACCTAAAGTGGACAAATAACGGCGCAGTTTCCTGTCCACCCCAAGTACCCACGCCCGGCCTAACCGCCGGGCTTTTTGCTTTGATGGGCAAAATTTGCCTCTGGTGGTGGAAAACGGCGTTTAAACGCCCGTGGTTGAATTTGGGGGTATTTCCCCCGTTTGCGAGCTCAGGATGGCCGTAGCGGGCAGCGGCGCGCGGGAATAGGCCGTTTAGCGGTCGTTCCAATCCTCTGGCTGGCTTGTTTTAACCTGACACTCGAAACGGGTGAATGTTTTCAGGAAAGTCAGCGGCACGGTCCCCGTCTCGCCGTCGCGGCATTTTTCAATCCGCAGCATGACCGATTGCACCTCGGGCTGCCAAGCGCCGTCATTTTCAAGCTTCCAAACCGAGTCCGCGTCATGGCCGATGGCGCGCGAATCCCGAAGCTCGCCGTTGTCGTTGAGTTGCGACAGCCCGATAACGGGGATTTCCAATTCTGACGCGATTTGCTTCAACCCGCGCCCAACGGACGAGATTTGTTGTTCCCGGTTGGAGCCGACGCCGGCCAAAAGCTGAATGTAGTCCACCACCAGCAACTTGATCCCGTGCTCCTGGCTCATTCGGCGCGCGACGGCGATGCACTGGCCGATGGTGAACCCGGTAACGGCCTGAATGTGAATTGGAGCCTTGGACATGCGCCCCATGGCTACCGACATGGGCGCGATGCTGGTTTCGCTGATTCGCTTGTAATTGACGCGCGATTCGGAGCATATCGACCGGATAACGAGTTGAACGGGCCGCATTTCAGCCGAAAGAATGCCAACGGGCGTCCCCTCAAGCGAGTTGTGGACGCCGATGTTCACCGCGAGCGCGGTCTTGCCGCATGACGGCAGGGCGGCAATGACGATAAATTCCCCGCGGTGTAGGCCATCGGTCTTTACATCCAAGTCGCGCAACCCGGTCGGTAAACCAATGATTTTGTCCCAATTCTGTGCGCGATATTCGATGATGGTTTGAGCCTCCTGCAGGAGCGTTTTTATGTCTTTCACGTCCCGGCGCGCGGGTCTGATTTTCAGGGCGTCGCGCTCAAAGGCGTCCAGTTCGGCGGTCGCGTCGTTGGCCTCATACGCGCGGGCAATGGCGTTTGTTGACGCCGCGATGATGCTGCGGAGCGTGAATTTGTCTTGGAGCGTTTCGAGCCAAGCTGGCAGGTTGGCCGTCGAAATGGCCGCGTCCTCGCATTCGGAACAGAATTTGACCGCCGCCGGCCCGGTCATTTTGGGCGCCAAACGGTCTTGGACCGTGATGAAGTTGACGGCGGAAAGCTCCATTGTTCCGATGATCTCCCACGCCGAGCGGCAACGGGCGTCGTAAAAGAACGCGGGTTGCGTGACGATCAAAGCCGACTCCGGATGGCACTTCACCGGGTCTTGCAGGCAGCAGCCGATAACTGCCTTTTCAGCCTCCTCGGAATATGGCGGAAGGCGGTCAGCCATGGCTAGAAGTTCCCGCCACAGGGTCGGCGTGGGTCCAAGACTGGCCTTCCGGCGGGAGTCTTGAGCGGCTTTATCATCGGTCGCCCATCCGATTCCCACCACCCCTTGCAACGGCGGGCGTAGGCTTGCCAGTTTGCTTTGCCTCTCCAATGGTCTTGATTTGCGGCTTCAAACTTGTCGCGCGCGTACCATTCCGCCGGCAATAGGCAGGCTTGGGATTGGCAGTAGGACCAGAACGCTTCCCAGCTTGGTATTTCAGCTTCCGGGAAGTGGGCGGGCCCCGTACTCTCTCTTCTCTTCTCCTCTCCTCTCCTCTCCTCTGTGCCGTTACAATGCCGTTTCTGTAACGTTTCAATGCGCTTTTGCCTGTGTTTACGCACCCTTTCCGTGCTCGAATCAGATTGGAACTGCCGTTTCATCCAATTTGTAACGCATATCATTCCGTCGCCGCGTAACGTTAACAACTGTTTCTGTAACAGCGATGAAACGGTCTCTGTAACGTTTCGACGAAACGCCCAATTAACGGTTTCCGTCGTCAGGCCGGTTGATCCGCCGTCCGACGACTCGCAAGCCCAGCACATTCCCTCAACGAAAACCCTAAACTCACAATCGGTTAGTGCGCCCATTTTTGGGTCGTCCTTCACTTCGTGGTAAAAACGGAACCATGGCAGGCTCATGTTGCAAGCCCTTTCGATGCGATCCATCCGCGCCAGGCTGCCGCTTGAATCACCACCCTTTCCCATTCCGTTCGGTGTCTGTCCATGCCCTGCTCTTGCGCGGCCCACCACTGGCCGAACTTAACGCGCTCGGCGTCAATAGTCGCCTTGCGCTCTCTGATTTGTTGCTCTGTTTTCATCTGCTTCACTTGCTGCTAAAAATGCCCACCGCACGCTGTGAAGACAGCCGCAAGGGTGCGGAGAATGCCTGAACGTCAGGCGCGCCGGTGGGGCAAAGTTTCGTTGTTCCGTCTTCACACATATAATGTGGAGTCAAACGCGATAATTTTCAAAACAAAGTTGTACCCACTATGAACAAACTATGCACCCTCCGCGACCTCGACGCGGTTGGGCGGGGTTAGGCAATCGTGAAAAGCTCGGGCATGGAAATCTCTTGGCTAGCCGCCTTGCAATAATGGCAAGCGTCCATGAAATATGCCCGGTTCAACTCCACCCCGTAGCCGTGCCGCCGCTTTAAGACGGCCCGATAGGGCACGGTTCCAATGCCGGCGAAAGGATCAAAAACCACGTCGCCGGGGTTGCTCATTTGCTCAATCACGCGGTCGGCAATATCGAATTGCATCGGGCACAAGTGCATTTCCTTGCCCGCCGCCGACTGCGCGCCGTTCAAGGTGAGCATCCGGGTTATGTCCGTCCAAACCTCGTTGGACCACGATTGGGGCTGGAGAAGCATGAAAGTAACCGGCAGCTTTTGCTCGCGCTCCAGGGCTTCCCCGATCTTGACATGGTGCTCGAAGTCGTAAACCTGCTCCAACGAATACTGCTTGAACATCTTGAAAATCTGGTCGTGCGGCAGGTCTTTCAACTCCTCCGGGGTCAAATGCCGGTTGCCATTGCTGCGGGTGAAGGCGT
>Ga0181516_10001170_pt1 | contig 20668 bp, 22 predicted proteins | sample PEATcosm2014_Bin_25_FD_121104 | JGI IMG/M metagenome (GOLD analysis project Ga0181516, IMG submission 121104) | Peatland microbial communities from MTU Mesocosm Facility, Houghton, MI, USA - PEATcosm2014_Bin01_10_metaG | ecosystem: Environmental > Terrestrial > Soil > Wetlands > Peat | place... | reverse complement strand
GCGCTCGACCAGCCGGAATTCGCGACGGCCATCGGGCTGGTGAAATATGGATCGTTCCAGCAGAAGAAACGCGCGGGCGGCGGAATTTTCGGGGAGAAAATCCGGACCATCACCGAGATTTTCGCGAGGAAGTAAAAGGAAGTTTGGCCATAGGTGGCACGGATTTCACGCTCAATCAGCGATCGGCCAAGCAGAGCAAAGCATCAAGGTGCCAATTAATTTAGGTTCAAATTGCGAGGGCGCGAGGACTTCGGTAATCGGACCCACTCTTGGATTACTCATAACTTGTTGAATATCAATCTATTAATAGCTTACAGTAGAACGCGTTTGACAGACGTGTATTATACGCGTATCATACGTGCATGAATACGATTGACGTTGATGATCAAGTTCTCGCCGAACTCGCAGCCCTCGCAACTGGGTTTCATGCGACCCCGAACTCTGTGCTTAGGCGCATTCTAAATATTCAGCCAACCGGGGCACCTGTGACAGCCTCCGAAATTACGGAGCCGTCGCCAAACCTGGCGACAACCACGGTCCTCGCTGATTTTGTCAGAAGCGGCGAGTTCCAGAAGTACTACCTAGCGATCGATCGCTACCTTGCGGTTTTGTGCCGGTTATACTCCATAGACGCAGAGCGCTTCCTAGACGTCGCTCTAAAGTTTCGTCGCGGCTCTCGTTTATATTTCGCAATGTCTGAAAAGGAGGTTCTTGACAGCGGCGACGGCGTCAGCGCCAAGCGAATCCCGAAATCGCCGCTATGGGCTCTAGCCACGCTCGACAACAAGGCCAAGAGGTTTGTTTTGGAATCAGTTTTGGTCGCGCTTGGTTATTCCAAGGAAGAAACAAATACCGTCACCGCCGAGATCCCGGATTCCGGCATTCGCAGAAGTCGCTCCATTGAGGTGTATTGAAACGGGACCACCGGCTTGGATCGCGGGTAACGCAGTGTGATACTGCCGTTGTAAACGTTGGACAGGGAAAGTGATTTTTGGGAGAGTGGCGCGGTGAAACAATCGGTTGTCACTTTGGACCTGGAGGGCGTGTTGACGCCGGAAATCTGGATCGCCGTCGCCGAGAAGACCGGCATCCGCGAGCTGCGGCTGACGACGCGCGACATCCCCGATTACGACGTGCTGATGAAGGGACGTCTGAACCTGCTCGACCAGCACGGGCTGAAGCTGCCCGACATCCAGAAGGTCATCGCGGGCCTGCGGCCATTGGAAGGCGGCCGGGAATTTCTCGCGGAACTGCGTGCGCTCACCCAGGTGATCATTTTGTCCGACACATTTGAGGAGTTCGCGCAGCCGCTCATGAAGCAACTGGACTGGCCGACGCTGTTTTGCCACAAGCTGGAGGTCGAGAACGGCCGCATCGTCAATTACCGGCTGCGGATGCCGAACCAGAAGAAGCAGTCCGTGGCGGCGTTGAAGGGCCTGAATTACAAGGTCATCGCCGCGGGCGATTCGTTCAACGACACGGCGATGTTGATGGAGGCGGACGCAGGAATTTTCTTTCGCGCGCCCGAGGCGATTCAAAAACAGTTTCCGCAATTCAAGGCGGTGGAAAGTTATGCGGAGTTGTTGGGGTTGATACGGGAAGCGTTGAAGTGATATGTGCGGCGCATTGACGCCCGCGCCCTCTTTCCCTAGTTTCAGGACGAACTATGAATGCCAAATTGCTGTTCAAGACCCTGTTTCTCATCGTCGTTGCGCTGCTGCTCGTGTTGATGGGCATGCACAACAAGGGCCGGGTGTCGCTCACGCTGCCGCCGCTGCTGCCGTCCACGTTTGAACAGCCGGCGGCCATCATGTACGTCGGGTTTTTCGGGCTGGGATTTCTGAGCGGCGCGATACTCAATGCGGGCGGCAAAAAGGGCGGCGGGAAATCGAAGCCGGATTAGCAAAATCCTGGAGCGCGGCGTAAACGCCGCGCTCCTTTTGCGATTTATCGAGCGATTCCGCGTCGGGACGGCATTCTGGCAAAAGAGCCCCCAGGACAAGAACGCCGATGCTACCGACCGGTGGTGTTTCCGGTGCCTGGCGTCTGCGGTTCGACCTGGTGCTTGTAGGCCTGCACGCCGGCGACAATGGCCGCCGCCATCCGACGGCGGTAGCCGGCATCGTAAATCTGCCTGGACTCGACGGGATGGGACATGTATCCGCCTTCAATGAGCACGGCGGGCATTGGGGCGTCGCACAGGACGGCGAAACGCGCGCGCCGCACTCCGTGATCATCCGCGTCCAGGTCGTGGGTCAGCGCCCTTTGGAGGTCATACGCGAGCAAAAGGTTCTGGCGGTCGTTCCGGTTGCCGGGCTTGGCTTCGACGTCGCTGACATCGTCGCCGCTGTTCGAGGAGGCTGCGCCAGCCGGGGTGAGGCAGTAGGTTTGGACACCTTTGACATCATTTTTGCCGACGGTGGTGGCGTTCCAATGCAGGCTGATGAACAAATCCGCGCCGTGTTGCCGGGCGATTTCCGGCCGGGCCGATTTCTCGACGTAAACGTCGCGGGTGCGCGTCAACGAGACGTAGAACCCGGCGCGTTTCAACTGGGCGAGCAGCTCCTGGGCGAGCAGCAGGGTATATTTCTTTTCCTGATGCGAGCCGACCTGGAAGCCGGGGTCCTTCCCGCCGTGGCCGGGGTCGATGACAATGGTCCGGATGCGCGCGCCGCCGGGATTTGGCGTCGGGGCAAACAGCGGCGCGAGGGTGTCCCGCAAGTCCGCCTCGGCCAGATAGGCGACGCCGGTTTGGACAACGACAGGATAACAAAGCAGGACATTTACCCCATTGAAGCCGGCGTTGCGGGAATCCCTTTGAAACTGGAGGCGGCAGGAGCGGTTGGTCAGCTCGATGACTTCATCGCGCTGCAGCCAGCGGGCATCAAAGTTTTCGGCGTGGGCCCAGTCGCCGAGCCGGACGTAACGGTGACCGCCAAAGTCCGCCGTTTCCATGCCGGCGGAAGCGGCGAGCAGCGGGCGCGGCGAGAACTGCAAGGCGATCAAAGGGAGCAGAAACAGCCATGCCAGCGCGGATTTCATTGCCCGCGCACTGTGCCGGGTGCGGCCGGGCATTTCAAGGGAAATGGGGGCAAGGGGCGGTCGCAAGCGTGAGTCGTTGAATCGTTGAACCGTTGAACCGTTGAACCGTTGAATCGTTACAACGGGGCGAAACGGTTGAGCGCCGGTTGAACGGGAGTGACTGGATTTCAGCCCCGCTATTTTAGCGCGCATGAAATGCGCGTCAACGAAAGTAAGCGGCAAATTGAAAATATTTTATTGGCGCGGCGGGGCCGGATGGAGGAGAGTTGCGGCGTGAGAGGCAAGAGCCACTCGGAGGAGGGTGAAGGCATGCGATTTCGAGCGAGCCGCCGTTTTGACGCGTACCCGGCGGCAGCGAATGCGGGCCACAGCACCACCATGACGCGGAAAGCGCGGATGGTTGTCCCGCTTGACCCGCATTGTCCCGCCTGGTCCCGCGTTGTCCCACGTATGATTTTTTTTGGGAATAAGCGGGACAGCAGGGTGCTAGCGCACGGCCACCAAGCCTGCACCCATTCGAATTCGGAATTAGGAGACTTCGGCGAGCTCAGTCGAGCCGTGAGGAGTGCGGAATGGAGGGCGGAATTCACGCGATAAAACACATTGGAACACAATAAATGCGCTTCTTTTCAGGATTCTTCGGATGCAAGCGGGGGCAAAGACCGCGGTGGTGGTCAGAGTCCGCGAATACCGTTGACGCTCCGCGGGGGGTTACCTAGATTTGCGGCCGGTATTCGGCGAGAGCAAGATATTTGAAGATGACCGCGCCTCCTTGACGACGAATCTCTTTCCCCGAAGCATCCATATTAAGTTTTTAAATGAACATCCACGAATATCAAGCCAAGCAATTGCTGGCGCAGTACGGGGTGGCCGTGCCGGCCGGGGACGTCTGCGACACGCCCGAGGCGGCCCGGAAGATCGCCGAGAAACTTTTTGCGCAGGGCGAGAAGCTGGTGGCGGTGAAGTCCCAGATCCACGCGGGCGGACGCGGCAAGGGCACCTTCAAGAGCGGCTTCCAGGGAGGCGTCAAGCTGTGCAAGAGCGCCGACGACGTGTTTGAGAAGGCCAAGGCAATGATCGGCCAGGTGCTGGTCACCAAACAGACGGGCCCGGACGGGCGTTTGGTGAGCCGCCTGCTCATCGCCGCCGCGCCGGCCATTAAAAAGGAACTTTACCTCGCGGTGCTGCTGGACCGCGCGGTGTCGCGGCCGGTGATGATGGTCAGCACCGAAGGCGGAATGGACATCGAGGAAGTCGCCGCCAAGACGCCGGAGAAAATCATCCGCGAATCCATCGACCCGGCGGTGGGCATGATGCCGTACCAGGGCCGCAAGCTGGCAGTCGCCTTGGGCTTGAAGGGCGACTTGATCGGGCAGGGCGCAAAACTGTTGCTCGGCGTTTACAAGACCTGGTGGGAATGCGACGCGTCGATGGTGGAGATCAACCCGCTGTGCATCGTAGAAAACCCGGACGGCAAGGAGAGCCTCGTGGCCGTGGACGCGAAAATCGGCCTGGATGACAACGGGCTTTACCGTCACAAAAACCTGCAGGAAATGCGCGACCTGGCCGAGGAAGCGCCGCTGGAAACCGAGGCCAGCAAGTTCAACCTGAATTACATCAAGCTCGACGGCAGCATCGCCTGCCTCGTAAACGGCGCGGGCCTGGCGATGGCGACCATGGACATCATCCAGCATTTCGGCGGCAGCCCGGCGAACTTCCTGGACGTGGGCGGCGGCGCGAGCAAGGAACAGGTCACGGCGGCCTTTAAAATCATCCTGAGCGACCCGCATGTGAAGGGCATTTTGGTCAATATTTTTGGCGGCATCATGGATTGCAACGTCATCGCCACAGGCATCGTGGCGGCGGTGAAGGAAACCGGTTTGAAACTGCCGCTGGTGGTGCGGCTCGAAGGGAACAATGTGCAGGCTGGGCGCAAAACGCTGGCCGACTCCGGCCTGACGATCATCAGCGGGGAATCCATGGCCGACGCGGCGCAGAAAGTGGTGAAGGCGGTGGGGAAGTGCTAGGCTGAAGGGATGAAAGACCGAATGGGAACTTTTTATACCAGCTGCCGCATCGCCAACCACGTGGATCGGAAGAAATCCGTGGCCATCCCGAAAGTTTTGGTTGATACCGGGAGCGAGTTCACGTGGATTCTGGCGGAGAACCTCAAGAAGGCAGGCATCGCCAGGGAAAAGAAGGACTATACCTTTGTGATGGCGAACGGACAACAGATCACGCGCACGATTGGTTTTGCCATCATCCTCGTCGGCCAGGCAGTGACGATTGACGAGGTTGTTTTTGCGGAGCATGGGGACATGGAACTCCTGGGAGCCCGTTCGCTGGAAGGCCTGAATTTGCGCGTGGATTCCCGCGCCAAAAAGCTGGTGGCGGGCGGCCCGATTTTGGCGGCAGCCCAGAAGATGGTGAGGGCGGTGGGGACAACTTAACCGATGTGTTGATATGCTGAAGGTCACCGAAATTGCCTTTTGTTGTTACGCCGTCACGGACATCAAGCGTTCGCGGGAGTTCTATGAAGGCGTGCTTGGCTTGAAACCCACCACCGTCATGGAAGGAAAATGGGTTGAATACGCCTTTGGCCCGTATGCGCTGGCCATCGGCTGCGCGCCCGGGATGTTCAAACCGGGTCCGGACGGCTGCACCACGACGCTGGAAGTGGAGGATTTCGATGCGGCGATTGAGCAACTGCGGGCGAACCAGGCGCGCTTCCGGATTGAGCCGATGGATTGTCCCTCGTGCCGCATGGCGATGATTTTCGATCCGGACGGAAACACGATTTGCATTCATAAACGGAATCCGGTTTAGACATTGCATGATCAACGAAGAGACATTGGCGCAAATGAACGGCAAGTATACCTGCCCCCCGAATGCCGGCCCCGCGTGGAGGGCGGCGGTGGCGGCAGGCATCGACATGTCGCTGATTGAAGATTCGCTTATGTTGACGCCGGAACAAAGACTGGCGGAGCACCAGCAGGTCATAGACTTTTTGCTGGAGGTTCAAAAAGCCAATCCTTCCCATGGCGCAAAATGACCAGGCATTGCTCACGCGGCTCAAAGGCAGCGGGATTGAATTCGTTGTCATCGGGGGAGTCTGCGTCGTTTTTCATGGCGCCCTGCTGGCGACGTTCGACCTCGACATCTGCTGCCCTTTTGGCGAGGAAAATGTCCGCCGGATTGAATCGGCGCTTGACGGCCTGCACCCGGTCCATCGTCTGACCACAAACAAACTGCCACTCGAGATGACCCGGACCAGCTTTCGCGATTTGAAAAACCTGTATTTGCAGACGGATTTTGGCACATTGGATTGCCTGAGCGAAGTCGCGGGCGTCGGGAATTTTGACGCCGTTCTCAAACAGAGCATTGGGGCGAGTCTTTCATACGGCGAATTTAGATTTTTGAATCTCGACGCCCTTATCGCGTCAAAAAAAGCCGTTGGCAGGGAACGCGACCTTGACGCCGTCCGGCGGCTTCTTGCGATCAAAGAAATGACCGGTCGACAGAACAAGTTGTTTTGACAGTGATCTCTTAGAAAACCAAAAGCCCAAATCTTCCAATGTCCATCCTCGTTAAACCCGACACCAAAATCCTCGTCCAAGGCATCACCGGCAGCTTTGGCGCGCGGCACACGCAGTTGAGCCTCGAATACGGCAGCCAGATCGTCGCGGGCGTCACGCCCGGCAAGGGCGGCCAGCTTTTCGAAAACAAGGTGCCCATCTTCGACACCGTGGCGGAAGCCGCGCGGCAGACCGGCGCGACGGTTTCGGCGATTTTCGTGCCGCCGCCCTTCGCCGCCGACGCCATTTTGGAGGCGGTGGACGCGGGCCTCGATCTGGCGGTGTGCATCACCGAGGGCATCCCCATCAATGACATGGTCAGAGTGAAGCGCGCCATGCTGGGAAAAAAGACGCGGCTCATCGGGCCGAATTGCCCCGGCATCGTGACGCCCGGAGCGGGCAAGGATTCGCAAGGGGGTTGCCGCATCGGCATTGCGCCCGGATACATCCACAAGCGCGGAAACATCGGCGTGGTTTCACGCAGCGGCACGCTGACTTACGAGGCGGTCTGGCAGCTCACCTGCCGGGGGGTCGGACAGTCCACGAGCGTGGGCATTGGCGGCGACCCGGTAAACGGCACGTCGCATCTTGACGTCATTAAACTTTTCAATGACGACCCGGAAACCAAGGGCATCATCATGATCGGCGAGATCGGCGGGTCGGCCGAGGAGGAGGCCGCGGAGTGGATCAAACAGAATTGCCGGAAGCCGGTGGCGGGGTTCATCGCGGGAGCGACCGCGCCGCCCGGGCGGCGGATGGGCCACGCGGGCGCCATCGTCAGCGGCGGCAAGGGCACGGCCGCGGCGAAGATCGCCGCGTTCAAGGACGCGGGCATCGGCGTGGCGGCAACGCCGTCGGAGATGGCGGACACATTGCTGAAGATGATGTAATCGGGCTTGGACGGGCCGGCGTCATTTCGCGATTCATATGGCCTGGTTCAACCTCATCATCGACCTGGCCGCGTTGACGCTCTGGCTGAATTGGACCCATCTCCGATTGGATCCGCTGGCCAAGACCACCGCCGCTTCCCTCGCCGGCACCTTGAGGCGCACCGAAGCATCCGGCCCCAAACGCTGGAAATTTCCCGCCGCGCTGGCGGCCCTGCTCCTGGCCCGCGCCTGGCTTTATCTGCAATTGAGCGCGGTGATGAATCTGTCGCCGAAGCTGCGGCTGGGATTCATCAACATCCCCTTCCGCGGAGACCTGCCGTTGCACATGCTGATTTTTTCGGTGCTGAGTTTCGGCTTTGTGCTCGGCGCGTTTTATCTCTGGATGCTCTTTCTGTCTACCGTGAACAGCGGATCGACCGAGGCCAGCCCGGTCCATAAGCTGGTGATGATTCAGGTGAAATGGCTGAAAAGCTGGCCGAATTCATTGAAGCTGCTGAGCCCGTTTTTGCTGGGCGGCCTGGGCTGGCTGGCACTGCATCCGCTGCTGCGCTGGCTGGCGGTTGTGCCCGCCGCCAAATCCGCCGCGCAATTGAGCGTCCAGGCGGTGGTCATCGGCGTGGGAACTTATCTCACCTGGAAGTACCTGATTCTTGGCGTCCTTCTGTTTCACCTGGTGAACGCCCATGTTTATCTCGGCAATCTCCCGGTCTGGAATTACGCCGATGCCACCGCGCGCAATTTGCTTTCCCCGCTGCGTTGGTTGCCGTTGCGCGCCGGCCGGTTTGATTTCCTGCCGCTGCTGGCGATGGCCGCAGTGATTCTGCTTGCGCGCCTCCTGGAAAATCCGCCTGAAGGGTTTTACCGCCTGCTGCCGTTCTAGGCGTGAGCGGCCGGCTCGGCAACCAGCGCCAGCGGGATCTTGACCACCACCGTCGTCCCTTTGCCGGGGTCGCTTTGAATGGTCAGGCTTCCGCCGTGAAGTTCCGTCAACCGCTTCGCGATGACCAGCCCCAGTCCCAGGCCCTGTTGCTCCTGCGTCTTGCGGTCGAATTGCATGTAGGCCCCCACCTTGCGCAGGTGTTCCGTTTCCAGCCCGCTGCCGTGATCGGAGATGGACAGCACCAGCACTCCATCCGAGGGAAACAGCGAAACCTGGATGGGCGTGCCGGTCTTCGAAAACTTGAAGGCGTTGTGGACGAGTTCATCCACGATCTTGTCCAGGTATTCGTCGGAAATGGCCACGGCCTTGTCGGCCAAATCCATCGCCAGGTCGGCCTGCCGGTTGAAGGACTGCGCCTGCTGCGTGGCGCGGGACTCCACGATCTTGCGCGGGAACGGCGTCTGCTTTTTGCGCAGGGCGCTCGTCCGGTGCGGGTCGGTCTCCATGACCTGGATCTGCGAATAAATCAGGAAATTCTCCACCAGCCGTTCGAGGCGCTTGCCGGATTCGTGGATGGTCTGGCCCATCTCCGCAATCTCCTCGGGCCGGAGCGTGGCGGCGTCCGTGGTGAGAATCTCGCCGAAAGCGAGAATGCCGTTCAACGGCGTGCGCAACTCATGCGGCAGCATCATGCTGATGTTGTCACGCAGGTCGGACAATTTCTTCTCCGCGTCCTCGCGCAAAGCCTGGGCCTTCTTGAGCCGCGTCTCCACCGCCGCGTAAAGCGCCTCGATGGTAAACGGCTTCGGCAGGTAGTCATCCGCCCCCAGCTCCATCCCGTGGCGCATCCCGGCGTTGTCCGCCAGCCCCGTCATCAGGATGAACGGAATCGCCGCCGTCGACGGCTCGCTGCGCAGCGAGGAAAGCGTCAGATACCCGTCCACCTTCTCCATGTTGACGTCGCACAGCACCAGGTCGGGGAGGATCTTGCGGGCCTTTTCGATGCCCACCGCCCCGTTCTCGGCCTCAACGACCTCATAACCCTTCTGGCGCAACGCCAGTTGGATCATTTCCCTGAGCCACTCTTCATCGTCAATGACGAGGATTCGCTTCATGTTCAAAATCGGACGGTCTCAATTCTCTGAAAGTTACGGAATGAAGCAATTCTTACGCCCGCCAGCCCGCCAAACGGCCTTAACCGGCTCCCGTGCGCGCTGCTCATCCCTGCATCGTCAAGCCATGAGCAGGATACCCCGGCGGCCAATTCTTGTCCAGCAGCTTGCCAATGGTGTCCCATTCAAGTGTCCCAAAAAACCACCCATGTCTCGTGTTACGCCGGGATAGCAAGGATCGCGCCATGCCCCCCTACCCGGTTGCCTCCCGGTCCAGCAACCGCTCCAAATGATTTATCACCACCGCCGGGGACAACCCGGCCAGGCCGTTCGCGTCCCGCAACACCGTCATGCTCCGACCGCGCGGGCGCCAGACCGTCTCCTCCGTGTCCCCCCAAAGTATCAGCGCCGGCAACCCCACCGCCGCTGCGAGATGCGAGATTCCCGAATCGTGCCCCACAAACCCCACGCAAGATGCCAGCCACTGCGCCAGTTCCGGCAGCGGCGCGCTTTGCATCACCTTGATGCGCGTGCCCGGCAGCGCCGCCTCCAATCGCCCCAGCCGCTCCCGCTCCGCCTCGCCGCCCACCAGCAGCAACTTCAGTGTCGTGGTCTGCATCAGGTATCGCAGCAATTCCAGCCACTTGGACTCGGGCCAGTTCTTCTTCTCGCTGCCGCTGCCCGGATGCGCTGCCAGCCAGCGGCCCGTCGCGACGGTCGTTTCGAACGCCCGGCCCACTTCCAGCCGCGGCACCGCCTCGGCGTCGAACACCGCCAGCCGTTCCAGCGGCTTCAACAAAACCTCGCTCGCATGGAGGCCCTCCCCGTTGTCCGCGCGATGCGGTCCGGCGATGAATTGCCCCTGCGAACACAGCCTCACGTTGGCCTGGAAAATTTCGTCCGGGTCGTACAGATACGAAATGATGATGTCGAACTCGGAAAAGTAATCCACCAGGTCCTCCGCGAGCGCGCCGTCCTTTGCGAAAAAACCCGCCAGCGACCGCGCCTCGATGGATTGCACCCGCTGCACCAGCCCGCCCGCCAGCGCCAGCCCCGCAATGTGCGGATAGCCCAGCACTTCCAGGTGCGTTCGCGGAAATTGCCGCCGCAACGCCGACAGCACCGGCAGCGTCAGGATGAAGTCGCCGATGGCCCCGCCGCGAATCACGAGGATTTTGCCCTGGGTTGCGGTCACAGAATTGTGCCTTTGAAGTTCTCCTCGTCGCCGCGCTCAATACACCGTGAACCCCAGCACCGCCACGAACAACCCGAACGCCAGCCGGAGCGCGCTCCCAATCCGCACGCGCTTCTCGTTGGCGGTCGCCCAGTTCAGCATATCGCGCAAATGCCACGGCCAGATCGTGAACCAGATGCCCGAGACCACCAGCACATAAGCCCAGGTTATCACCACCAGCCGCCAATCCGTGTCCGCCCATCGCGCCGTGTCCACCATCAATTTGGCCAGCAGCAGGAAAACCACCGCCAGGCCGCGCACGGCCAGAAAATCCTGCACATAAATGCACGAGCAGACGCCCACCGCGACAAATGCCGCCAGCAGATACGGCTTCGCGTTGGCGAAATCCGACACCTGTTCCTCGTTGAAATACCAGACGAACCACGCCGTCCCCAGCAGCATCAGCGCCACGCCCACCGGCAGCGACCGCGGGAACTTGCGCACCCTGGCCGCAAATTCCTTCGGGTTCAGCAGCCCATAGACCTGCGGCAAGCCCAGCCCCAGACCCATCACCACCGCCAACGTTGATAATTTAATTTCCATTTTAATCCGGTTGAATCGCACCGTCCGCCTGGGCCGTTTTGCCGCCTTCCATCATAATCTTAATTTTAATCTTAATCTCGGTTTGTTGCCCATGTCATTATCATTCCACATTAATGATCGCCGGGTCGCCGTAAAGCGTGAACGACCCCGCCCGCGTCACCTTCACATCCATGAGCTGGCCGCGATGCCGCTCCGAGCCGTCAATCACCACAATCTTGTTGCTGCGCGTCCGCCCCATCAGCCGCGCCGGATTCCGTTTGCTCGGCCCCTCCACCAGAATCTCCGCCTGCCGCCCCACATAATTCTCGTATCGACGCGCCCCAATTTCATTGATCACCGCCAGCAACCGCGCATTGCGCTCCTCCTTTACCGCCCGCGGCAACTGGCCGGGCATCTCCGCCGCCGGCGTCTCCCGCCGCGGCGAATATTTGAAAATATACGCGTTGTCGAACTCCACCTCGCGCGCCAGCGACAGCGTGTCCTCAAAATCCGCCTCCGTCTCGCCGGGGAAGCCCACGATGATGTCCGTCGTCACGCCCATTTGCGGCCGCACCCCGCGCAATTTCCCGATGATCCCCAGATACTTCTCCCGAGTGTAACCGCGATGCATCGCCTTGAGCATGGCGTCGCTGCCGCTTTGCACCGGCAGATGCGCGCTCTCCACCAGCTTCGGCAGCCGCGCGTAAGCCTCCACCAAATCATCGCCGTAACCCTTCGGATGCGGCGACGTGAACCGTATCCGCTCCAGGCCCTCGATTTCATGCACCGCTTCCAGCAGTTGCACAAAACCCGATTTCCCGTCCCGCACCGGAATCTCCCGCCGCCCGTAGCTCGTCACAATCTGCCCCAGCAGCGTAATCTCCCGCACTCCGCGCGCCACCAGTTCCCGGCATTCCGCCACCACGTCCGCAATCGTCCGGCTCCGCTCCGCGCCCCGCGTGTCCGGCACAATGCAAAATGTGCAACGCTGGTTGCACCCCTGCATGATGCTCACGAACGCCGTCACCGGCTTCGACGCGCCGATCCCGTTCAACACATGCTCGCGGATGGTTGCCTCGCTCCCCTGCTCCTCCGCCACGTCCACCACCTTGTCCCGTTTCCCGGCAAAAATTTCGTCCAGATGATCCGCCGCGCGATGGAATTTCTGCGTCCCAATCACCAGGTCCACGTCCGGCAGCTTGTCAATCAACTCCCGCCCCCGGCTTTGCGCCATGCAGCCCATGAACCCCAGCACGACTTCCGGCCGATGACGCCGCATCTCGGCCGCGAGTGTCCGCATCTTGCCGATGGCCTTTTGCTCCGCCGCATCGCGCACGCTGCACGTGTTCAGCAGGATCACGTCCGCGGCGGACTCCGACGCCGCCAGCGTGTAGCCCTTCGCCACGAGTTGCGCCGACACCGCCTCCGAGTCGCGCTCGTTCATCTGGCAGCCATACGTTTTGATATAAACACTCGGCATAATGCTGACAATGGCCCGGAATCTAGGGCAAACCGGGGATATTGGAAAGGCCGATTATAAAAAACCCGGCCGTATATGCGGGAAATCAACCACTTGCGCCGATTCATCCCGGTCCTCCTCCTCATCTTCATACTAATCCTAATCCTAATCTTAATCCTGCTCCTCCTCTTCCTCTTCCTCGTCCTCGTTCCTCCATAGAGGGCATCGCTTCGTCGACCCCCATACATTTTGCACTCCTTTTCCACACTCAACCCTCAACTCTCAACCCTCAACATTCTTAAGCGGCCCCAAGCGGCACAAAGCGGCCCAGACTCCGAGTGACATCCTGCAATTCGGCTTCAATTCCACCGAGGTTGCGAGTTCACGCTCCAGCGTGTCAGCGTCTCATCCCCAATTTCGCACTCCGAATTCCGCGTTCCGAATTCCCCCCACCCCCCTCGGAATTATCCTGAAATAGCCCGGAATAACCTGAAATAAGCCGAAATTCGGGCTTTTTTGCTTTGGTCCCAAGCAAGCTGTCCGGGCGCGAGACCACCAAACCGGCTTCGAGCTGCTCACTGCTCACTGCTCACTGCTCACCGTCATAGATTGTCAAAGAACGGCTGACTTTCCTCCCCTGCACTGCGCCGACACCCTGCCACCATGATGGCCCGTTTTCAAGACCAATGTTTGTCTTCGCGTCGAATCGGGTTTGCCTCCTCATTCATCGCCTCCCTCAGATTTCGGCAACAGTCCGCGCAAACGCCGGGTCGTCTCGCTCCGGTCAAGCTCACTCGCGGCCACTGCCAGAATTAGCTCCTCCCATTCCGGACTATCGCTCTGCGGATTGATGCCGTTGAGCCGCAGGAAAACGATGCAGGCGCCCAGAGCGGCCCGTTTGTTGTCGTCAACGAAGGGATGATTTTTGCAGATATAAAAAAGATACGCCCCCGCGATCTCGGCGAGGTCGGCATAGGGCGACTCGCCGCCAAAACCCGCCTGCGGCGCGGCCACTGCCGATTCCAGGAGCGCGAGGTCCCGCACTCCCTCCTTGCCGCCAAATCGCGCGATGGCCTCCGCGCGTATTTCGCGCACAATGTCCACCGTCAGGTGAAAGCAGCGGTCGGCCTTCACGCCAGCTTCTTCATGGTCCGCGCGTAATCCTTCATCGTGGACTTGATGACCTTGGAAACCTCGCTGGGCGACGGCCTTGGACGGATGGGCGTCAACGTAATGGTGCCGCCTTCATGCACCTCCACGTTCACGTCGTCGCCCGGCTTGAGATGCGCCAGTTCCATCAACGCCGAATCAAAAATGATTCCTTGCGAATTCCCGACCTTGCTGATGGTCTTGATCATCATGTAATACTATGTTTTACGCAAATCTGTGTCAAGTCGTTTGCATCTCGCTCAGGGCCGGCGGCGCGCATGAACTCCCGGCGTCGGCGTCCCGGCCCCGCACGTCCCCCTTTGCGGACTGGCACTGACCCCGGACCTCATGCTCCTGACTCAAAAGCGTTTACACCTGCTTTTGGGAGGCCGGATGGCATGAACCATGCTCCCCTGAACCGGCCTCAAAACGCAGCGCAATTATGAAAAATGAAACTCCGGCACCACGAAGCTCCCGCCTCGGAATCATGTTCCGGCTCGTCGCCGCCACGGTCCTCTGTTTGGCCAAGATGTCTATGGTTGTCCCGAACCTGCGCTCCTATGCGAACCATCAGTTCGGCTTCGAACCCGGCTCCGCATTCTGCATCGCCTGGATGGTTTCACCGCTGATCCTGATTTTTGCCGGGGCCGTTTCTTCCCGCCTGGTCGAGGAGATCGGCTGGACGCTTCTGATCTTGGTTCTCGCCGGGCGATTCACAGGCTGGTGAAAATAGAAGAGCGGAGCATTGCTGGACAAGCAGGCCACCAACCTACAAACATCATCTCGATCGTCTCCAGCAGCATCTGCGCAAACAAATGGTTGTAATTGCATCAGATAACGCAAAGTCGCAGCGCTAAATCCGGATTGCCCGCCCGCCGCTACTTCTTCTCCGCCTCGATCGCGTCAAACAAACTTTCCAGACTGTGCAACGGCGCGTCTTTCTTCGGCTTGAAAACCTCCCGCAAATAAGCCAGCGCGTCAGGGATGGTCTTGATCGCCCGCGGCAACGTCGCCCCGCACGCGTTCGCATGTCCCCCGCCCTGCAATTTCTCCGCCACCTTCAATGCCTCCCCGTTCTTGCTGCGCAGGCTGGCAATGATGACCCCGTTCGTCCGACGGAACAGCGTCACCAGCACCGGATACGGCGTCGCCTTCCGCTCGAGCAAATCATGCACAATCAAGTTCGTGTTCCCGATGATCGTGTCCACATAACCCACCGTCGCGCTGAGCTGGCTCACGTTCCGGCTGCTCCAGTCCAGGCCGATGGGATTTTCGACGCGCCGTTTCACCGCCATCACCTCCAGCAACGGATGATCCAGCAGCCGCTCCAGTTCGCCCTCGATCAGCGCGTGCAAATTCCAAAACTGGTAAATCTTCACCAGGTTCGCGTAATCGCTCGCCAGCTCGAAATCCGGGTCCTCGTCCAGGAACAAGTCCGCCACGTCGTTCAAATGCACCAGCCGGTCGAGTTGCGGCGAACCCAGGCCGTGCTCCTGGCAAAGCTCGTAACAAAGCCGGCCCGCCGATTTTCCCAGGTCATGGATCAACTGCGCGTGCTTCGCCGGGGCCTCCGTGGCGTGATGGTCAATCACCACCCAGTCCGGCCGGTCCAGCCGCGCCTCGAAGCTCAGGTCCGTCACCCACGCCGAGCGTTCGCGCGGCTCGCGCTGTTTCCAGTTGTTGTAATGAAGCGCCTCCAGCGGAATCTCCGTGCCGAACAATTTGCGCGCCAGCCGTTGCAGCAGCACGCCCGCGACCAGCCCGTCCAGATCGCTCTCATGGGTCAAAATCACGTCCGGTTTCGGCAAAATGTGCATCGCCTGACCGTAACCCAGCCCTCAACGGCTGGCGAGAAGTGAATTTGAAAGACGAACTGGAGCATTTTATGGCGTTTCCAGAAATAGTATGGCGCGAAATTCTTCTCCCGGGGAGCGCACGCGCCCTCGCGTGCTGTGGTTGGCGCCCTCGCCGGCCACATTCCAGCCCAGCCGAGTGGCCACAATATTTCTGGATACGCTCTAGCCAAACCCGTGGCCGCCGACGATAGTCGGCGCAAACTCTTCTCGAATGAACCAGCCCGCCCATCGGCAACAAATGACGTGGAGGAAATCAGCGTGAACTGGCGTTCGCGGCAACGAAATTATCCAAATTCCCCGGGAGGCTTACTTTAGTACCAGCGTACGGCGCTGGCCCTTGTACTCCAGTGTGACGCTGTTGGGCGAGATTTGAATCACCTCGGCGCCCGCCACCCGCTCGTTCTCGTGGACCATCGAGCCGCTCACAATGGCCGAGGCGTCCCGGGCGGAGTAGAAAATGCCCTGCAGTTTCAAATCGGCGAACGCGATTGGCGTCGAAGTCTTAACCGGCGCGGGCGTCGCCGCCGTGGTGTCCGCCGTCCGCGCGCGCACCACCAGGGTGGGAGACAAAATGGATCCCGACGACGCCGAGGGCGCCGGCGCGGAAGCCGTGCTGGTCTTGGGCGCCGCAGTGGCGGGGCTGGCTGCCGTTTTCGGCGCGCTCGATTCAACCGCGGCGGCGGGAGCCGCCTCAGGGCTGCTCGAAGTTCCGCTGCCGAGCAGCCAGATGAGCGAAGGAACCAGGACGCCTGCGGCCACGGCCGCGTACACCCAGCGGTTCTTCTGCAAAAGCCATGCGACATTCGGAGCCGCCTGATTGGACGCCGCGGCGGCCGGCCGCGTGGGAGTCGCCGGCAACGGCGAGACCCGCGCCAGCCGGGCGGTGTCGGACTCGACCGCCTTGGCCTTGGGCGCCGGCGCCTTTTCCTGCCGCGCTTTCGGGGCGGGTTTCGTGAAATTCCGTTTGAACACCGCCTCGCGCCATTGATCCATCTGGTCCAGCAGGCCGACCTTCTCGAGATACGCGTCGTCAAATTTTGCGGTCGCCTCCGGCTCCTCCGGGTCGGGCGTCAATTCGTGCTCCAGCACGTTGGCGATGTGCACCGCCGTCAAGGTCGTGAACTCCTTGCTGATGCTGCGCGACGGTTGATGGTGCATCGCGGCGACCTCCAGCAGGTCCAGCGGCATGCCCCACAATCCCAGCAGATACGCGCCAATTTCCCCGTGGCTCGCGCCAAAAATCTCATGCTCCACTTCCCACACCGGGAGCTTCTGCCGGCGCGCCAGCGATTGCGCCCCGCGATACTGCTCGTCAAAATTCGCCGCCAGCACCACCTTGCCGATGTCGTGCATCAACCCCGCCGTGAACGCCGTCTCCGCCAGCGCCGCGTCCTCCGTGTGCATCAACGTCAACTGCTTGGCCGTCCGCGCCACGTCCGTGCTGTGCCGCCACAACCGGTCGATTGAAAAATACACCGGCTTGATCTTGTCGTACTGGCTCAGCAGCTTGATCGTCATCACCATCGACTTCACGGCCTCGAATCCCATCAGCCCCACGGCCTCCACGGGATCGCTGATCTTGCGCGGCAGGCCAAAGCACGCGGAATTGATGACCTGCAGCAGCTTCGTCATCATCGCCATGTCCTTCGCGATGATCCGCCCGACCTGCTCCGTGGTGGCGTCGGGGGACTTGAGGGCGGCAATGACTTCGATGTAAAGCGAGGGGACGGTGGGGAAGGTGCGGATGCGCGCGACGAGTTCGCGCATGCTGTTGCTGGCGATCCAGGCGTCGAGCGCCATCGCGCGGTCCACGTGCATCTTCAACGTGGCCGGCTCGCAGGGTTTGGCCAGAAACTGGTGCGCGCACAGGACCGTTTGCATCACGCGTTCGCGGTCCGCGTCCGGCGCCAAAATAAAGCAGACGGTCTTGGGAAATTCGCCCCTGACGTGATTCAACAATTCCGCGCCGCTCATCTCCGGCAGGTTCATGTCCGCAATCAGCACGTCGCACGGCTGCTTGCGGATCTCCTCCAGGGCGGCGGGACCCGTCCCGACCGCCAGCACTTCCCAGGTCGGCCCGAACTGGCGCCGAAACTCGTACAATTCGTCAACGTTCGCGTCGGCAAATAAGATCCGTTTGTCAGTCATGTCTGTTCCCGTAGTTTTTCCCGATTGCCCTGCCTCGCGCGCCGCCCATCGGCTGCCGCGTCGTGAAGGATGAAGCGTTTTTCATGCCGTTTCCCCAAGTTTTTTATCTGACAGTGATAGTCTGACGTTTCCGTAACCGCCCTCCCGCTTCCGGCACGACCGGCAGCGCGCGTTGTCAATTTTTTAGACATTGCAAGACTCCCAATCCTCCCATTTTACGGCCTCCGATTCACACCCGCCCTCCCGCATTGCAACCCCGTCCGTTCCCCGCTAATCTCGCCCTCATGTCAAAGGCATCGCTCAACGTCCTGGCCGTCGTCGGCAGCCTCCACAAAAACTCCGCCTGCCGCGCCGTCATCCTGCGCGCGACCCGGAAACTCCAGGCCGCCGGCTGTTCCGTGGACGTCCTGGATTTCCTCCACGAACCGCTCGCCCTCTACAATCCCGACACCTCCCACGACAACCCGGCCTATGCCGCCCTGCGCGCGCGCGTCGAAAACGCCGACGTCATCCTCCTCGCCACGCCCGATTACCACGGCAGCATCAGCAGCGCCACCAAGAATTTCCTCGACCATTTCTGGCGCGAATTCGCCGGCAAACTCTTCGCCACCCTCGTCGCTTCGCACGAAAAAGGACTCACCGTCACCGACCAGCTCCGCACCGTCGCGCGCCAATGTTACGCCTGGACCCTCCCCTATGGCGTGTCGTTTACCGACGGGCAGGACGTTAAAAACGGACGCATCATCGGCGCCGCCTTCAAGCAACGCCTCGACATGCTCGTGCGCGACATCCGCGTTTATGGCCTCCTCCTCGCAAAACAACGCCGCGCCGATCTCAAGGGCGCCGGTCCCGGTTTCCTCGCCCGCCATCGCCCTTGAGGGTCTCGTCAATCGACACCGTCCTGATTCAAGGGTGGAACGGGCGACCCGCCCGTAACGGTCGGCGACTCGCCGACCGCAATCCGAAGCGGAGCCAGCATGGCAATTGAGATGATGGATTTACCCCCTCCATTCCCGGCATTGCCGCGCAGCCGCTCCGCCGTTAGATTCATTCGATGATAGATGTTGCTGAAGTTCCCTTGCGCGGACTCGACCGGCTCCAGGTCCGCCGCCCGATGCCCCGCGCACAGTCCGAACCGCTGGCGGCCGAGATCCTGGCGCTCAAGAAAAAACTGAACGCCGTCATTCTCGCCCACAATTATCAGGTGCCGGAAATCCAGGACGTTGCCGATTTCGTGGGCGATTCCCTCGGCCTCTCGCAGCAGGCGGCAAAGACCAGCGCGGACGTCATCGTCTTTTGCGGCGTCCATTTCATGGCCGAGACCGCCAAAATCCTCAACCCCGGCAAAATCGTCGTGCTGCCGGACAAATTCGCGGGCTGTTCGCTCGAGGAAAGCTGCCCGGCCGGTAAATTGCGCGCGCTCCAGCAGACCAACCCCAATTTCTACACCGTCACCTACATCAATTGCAGCGCGGAGGTGAAGGCGCTCAGCGACGTCATCTGCACCAGCGGCAACGCCGTCAAAATCGTCAACGCCGCCCCCAAAGACCGCGATCTGCTGTTCGTGCCGGACGAAAATCTCGGCGCCTGGGTCATGGAACAAACCGGCCGGCCCATGACCCTCTGGCGCGGCAATTGTTACGCGCACGTCGAATTCCGCCGCGACAGCCTCCTCCGCCTGCGCGAAAAGCATCCCGGCGCGAAAATCGTCGTCCATCCCGAGAGCCTGCGCGAGGTGCGCGAACTCGCGGACGCCGTTTGTTCCACCGAAAAAATGATCACCTATTGCCAGACCAGCCCGGCCGGGCAGTTCATCATCGTCACCGAATCCGGCATCATCCACCGGCTCCAAAAGGAATGCCCGGACAAGGAATTCCTGTGCGCGCCGGTGTTCGACGTGATGAAGGCGCCCGCGGACAACTGCCGTTGCAGCGAGTGCAAATACATGAAGATGAACACGCTCGAAAAACTGCGCGATTGCATGAAAAACCTCGCCCCGCGCATCGATTTGCCGGAGGCCATCATCCAACGCGCCCGCCTGCCCATCGAGCGCATGCTCGAAATCTCCGCGATGCCGCTGGAGAATGCCGGCTAAGGCTGCATGCCTTGAATTTTTTTCCCGCCCCATCGTCAGTATTTTTGGACAACCGTTGCTTTCCGGGGAAACTGCTGGACGCGCCGTTGCGAACCGTGTTAATCCGGGCTTGTCCGCAGTGAAAAACTCCCATGGTCATGCGCGCGGGCCATTTCTTATCGGCTTGTCTGGTGATTGCGAACCTGATCGCGCCGCAGGCCGCGCGTGCCGGCGGCGTCACGGTCATCACCCACGGCTTTGAGTCCGACAGTTCCTTCCCATCCTGGGTCGCCGCCATGGCCGATGACATCCCCAGCCACCCCGCCTTTCCCGGCACCAATTTCACCACCTACAAAATTTCCATCACGTACTCAAACGCCTATTACTACAACCTGACCCGGGTGAACGGCAGCCCACCCTCAACTACGGATTCGGGGGAGATTATCGTCGAACTCGACTGGAGCCAGTTGTCCGCCAACTTGTTCAGCTCCTACGCCAGCACCGTGAACGTGGCGTCGGCCGTCGCCCAAGTGTTGATGCTGACCAATCTGACGCCCGAACTCGGCGGCCATGCCTTGGGCGAATTCCCGCTCCATCTCATCGGCCACAGCCGCGGCGGCTCGCTCGTTTCCGAAATCAGCCGGCAACTGGGCACCAATGGCATCTGGGTCGACCACGTCACCACCCTCGATCCCTACCCCATCAACAACGACGGCAATGATGATTT
>Ga0181516_10001169_pt1 | contig 20668 bp, 20 predicted proteins | sample PEATcosm2014_Bin_25_FD_121104 | JGI IMG/M metagenome (GOLD analysis project Ga0181516, IMG submission 121104) | Peatland microbial communities from MTU Mesocosm Facility, Houghton, MI, USA - PEATcosm2014_Bin01_10_metaG | ecosystem: Environmental > Terrestrial > Soil > Wetlands > Peat | place... | reverse complement strand
GGTTGATATGGTCGTTGAGTCAACGGGGCTTTTTGATGAATACGAGAAATCGAAGGTGCATTTGGCAGCGGGTGCAAAGCGTGTGGTGATCACGGCGCCGGCGAAGGATGCCGATGGCGCGGATGGCCAGACGGTGCTGATGGGCGTGAACGAGGACAAATTGAAACTCTGCCCGATCACATCGAACGGTTCGTGTACCACGAACTCCGCGTCACCGGTGATCCAGGTGCTCTCCGAAAATCCGGGTATCATCAAAGCATCGCTTTCGACGGTACATGCCTACACCGCGACCCAGGCGCTCGTGGATGGCCCGATTCGCGGCGGCCACGATTACCGCAAGGGCCGCGCCGCGGCGCAGAACACGGTTCCCGAAACCACCGGCGCAGCGATATCCGTCGCGCGCGCGATCCCGGAGCTCGCGGGAAAGTTCGACGGGCTTTCGTTCCGCGTGCCAAACGTCACCGGCTCCATTTCCGATATCACATTCCTCGCCAAGCGTGCAACGACGGTGGACGAGATCAAACAGATCCTCACCGATGCCGCTGCATCGCCGCGCTGGAAGGGGATTTTGCAGGTTACGAACGATCAACTCGTTTCATCGGACATCATCGGCGAGAAGGTTGGCGCGACGGTGCCGCTCGATCTTATCAAGGTCATTGATGGCGATCTCGTGAAGGTGCTTTCCTGGTACGACAACGAAGCGGGGTATGTAAGCACGCTCATCAAACACGTGGAGAAAGTTGCGGAGATTCTCTGATTCTAGCTGGCAAGGACCTGCCTGATCTTCGTTACGAATTCGTCGAGATCGATCCCTTTTTTGATGAAACCGGCTGCTCCTATTTCCCGCGCCACTTTTACGTCGATCTCTGGGATGCGGAGGTCGTTGAATGCAGTCAAGAAAACGATTTTAATGTCTTTGGTCTCCGGATTTTCTCTGAGTTTAGTGAAAGCCTCTATTCCGTCCATCACCGGCATCTTGACGTCCATCAGAATGAGGTCGGGTTTTCTTTGTCCCAACGCGCTTTCGATGCCACGTTGTCCGTTTTCCGCAGTGGTCACTTCGAACCCGCTCTTTTGGAGCTTCAACGAATAGAGCTTCAGGATTTCCGGTTCGTCGTCTACTATGAGAATCAGGTGATTGCCGTTCATCATTTTTATTATAGCATAATGAACTTCACGCTAAGCGGTGGTGTTGGCTACTAACAAAGAGAAGCTGAACGTGCTGCCCACGCCGGGTTCGCTGCTTTCCAATTGTACGTGACCCTTCATCGCATCCGTGATGAGCTTGCAGATATAGAGGCCAAGTCCGCTACCATATTCCTTGCTGCGGACGAAGGTCCTGTTGGCGGTGCCGAATTTATTGAACAGGTTTTGCTGGGATTCCTTATCGATGCCGACCCCCGTATCGGTCACTTTGCACGTGATATACTGACCTTCCGTTTCCACGGAAAGCGTGATGGTTCCTTTGTCAGTATATTGGATGGCGTTCATGGTGAGATTGATGAGCACCTGTTCCGTGCGCTCCCCGTCTCCCTGGACGAGCGGCACGGGGACGGCCGGCGCTCTGAAGGTGAGGGTAAGATCTTTCTTTGTGGCGAGATCCTGGAGGTCGGCGGTCACTTTTTGGATTATAGGGACAAGATCGAATATTTCCATTTTTAGATTCAATCGCGCCACGCCGTCTTCAAGGCGGATGACGTCGAGGAAATCGTTGACGATCTTCATGAGCCGTACCGAGCCCCCCTCAATACTTGAGGCCATTGAGAGCATTTCGATGTTGTTGGGGACTGCGGCCAGATCGTCCCGTATAAGGGAGGCGTTGCCTCTGATAATGGTGAGCGGCGTCCGCATTTCGTGGGACGCGATCGAAATGAAATCGTTCTTTGCCTGATCAAGGAGCCGCTGTTCGGTAACGTCTTCCACAAACACCAATGTTCTTCCCGGTTTGACGTCGCCCGTGTCGTCCATCGGCGTGGCGATGACGCGGTAGTATTTTATCGGTTCGCCGTCCTCGAAAACGACCGGGATGTCCATAGATAAGCCTTTGTGATTTTGGAACGCGTTCCGCATGGCCACGTCATATCCTTTATCGTGATACAGCGCGACCTTCGAGAGCGGTTTTCCCACGACGTCCTTCGTGCCTGTCGAGGCGCACAGCTTGACGAACGAAGGGCTTGCGAAATCGACGACCCCGTCCGCATTGACGGTGTGGATCCCCGCGGAGATGTTTTTAAAGATGGCCGCGAACTCCCGGTCGATCTTCAGGAAACTATTCCTGAATATCTGCGAAGCATAGAGCACGAAGATCGCGCCGGAAAAGAACAGGACACTGGCGAACGTATCTTCGCCGGATGCGAAATTCGACTGGAAGATGCCCTGTCGTGAGAGGAGACGATAGCCGAAGAGAAGATAGCTGAACAGCAGGACGCCGCTCGCCAGCAGGAGCAAGATGTTTCTTTTTTCAGAAAGGACATTCTTCTGCAGGCGGGCTATAGTTTGGTAATAATAGAGGACGACCAAAAGCGCTACCGCACCGGCAAAAAGCAGGACTACATCAAGATAACTGGCGAGTTTCGTTATATCCATGGATTAAGTAGTCTTTATTGTATCGCGTCGCACGCGATCTACCAAGGTTCTACCATCAGCATCGTTCCCGGCCGGAATATCTGGTATATCTCCTCGGTGATAAAAGGCATGAACGGGTGCAACATTTTGAGCGATTCCAAAAGGAGGAACTCAAGGAGAGCGTACGATTCGGCTTTTTCTTCCGCACTGCCATCGCGTAATTTCGGCTTTTCCACCTCGATGATCTTGTCGGCGAGCGTGTGCCAAATATAGTGATAGACCTTCTCCGCCGCCAGATGGAATTCGAACGCTTCGATGTGCTGGGCCACTTCCGATTTGAGCGCCACGAGCTCCTTAACTTCTTCGCGCTTTGCGGTGTCGATCGTTTTAGCCGAGGTTTCGCTGCCGACCGGCCTGCTCATCAAGATGAACCTTCCGATATTCCAGACCTTCGTGGAGAAGTTGCGATAGCCGCGGATGCGGTCTTCCGAGAGCGCGAGCGAAGTACCCGGCGTGTTGCCGATGACGAGCCCGATGCGCAGGGCGTCGGTGCCGTATTTTTTGGTGATCTCAAGCGGGTCGATCACGTTATTTTTGGATTTGGACATTTTTTGGCCCTTCGCGTCGAGCACTAAGCCATGGAGATACACTTTTCTGAACGGCACCTTATCTGTGGCATAAAGGCCGAGCATGATCATACGCGTGACCCAGAAGAAGATGATGTCGCCGGCGGTCTCCATCACGTCCGTGGGATAGAACGTTTTGAAATCTTTGCCGTCGGGATAGCCGAGCGTGGCGAACGGCCACTGGCCGGAGGAGAACCACGTGTCGAACGTGTCCGGATCTTTACGCAGTTTTTCACTGCCGCAGTGGGGACATTTTTTGAGCGTGTCGTCGAGGTCCACCATGCCGCGGCCGCAGGCGTCGCACAGCTTGGCGGGGATAGGGATGCCCCAGGCGATCTGGCGCGAGATGTTCCAGTCAATAATATTTTCCAGCCAGTGGAGGCAGATCTTTTTATAATGATCTGGGGTAAAACCCACCTCGTTTTTTTTGATGGTGGCAATGGCACGAGCGGCGAGCGGCTTCATCTGCACGAACCATTGGTCTTTGATCTGCGGCTCGAGGACGGTGCCACATCTGTAGCAGGTGCGTACGACGTGCTTATATTGCTCGTCGGTCTTTACGACAAGCCCTTTCGCGCGCAGCTTCTCGACGATCTTCGGGCGCGCTTCCGCGATCTTCATTCCCGCGAACTCGCCCGCCACCGGAAGCAGCTTGCCGCGCTCGTCGATGATCTGCTCGCGGTCAAGGTCGTGCCGCTCCGCGATGCCGAAGTCCACCGTGTCGTGCCATGGGGTTATCGTCATCACGCCGGTGCCGAAGGTCATATCGATGGCATCATCCTTGATGATGGTCGCCGTGATCGGACCGTTGATCCATTCGAGCGTGAATGTGTCACCATCCTTATATTTCGCATAGCGCTCGTCATCCGGATGCATCACCACATACTTGTCGCCGAACTTCGTTTCCGGGCGAGCGGTGGCGATCACGAACGGGCCATATTGCAAATAGTAGAGGGGATCGACGCGCTCGACATCTTCGATTTCCAGATCACTGAACGACGTCTGATGTTTGGGGCACCAGTTCACGATGCGCTTGCCGCGGTAGAGGAGTTCGTCGTCCGCGAGTCGTTTGAACGTGGCGTAGACGATCTTCACAATCTCCGGATCGAGCGTGAACTTTTCGCGCGACCAGTCGCACGACGCGCCAAGTGAGCGCAGACCCGCTTCGGAATTGACCTTGTTCTCTTGCGTGAAATCCCAGATCTCTTTGTAGAGCTCCTCGCGGGTCATATCAAAACGCGAACGACCCTCCTTTTCCAGTTTGCGTTCGTAGACGACCTGCGTTTCGAAGCCGGCGTGATCCATGCCCGGCAGCCAAAGCGCGCGCTTGCCGCGCATGCGCGCGAAGCGGGTCATAATATCTTCGATCGTCACGAACATCGCGTGCCCGGCGTGAGGACGGCCGTTCGCGTTCGGCGGCGGCATGATGATCGTGAACGGCTCGGCGTCCGGATCGGCCGCAACGGCCGGCAGATTATCGGGATTGAAGTAGCCGGAATCCTCCCACTGCTTGTAGATGCGCGGTTCGATCTCGTTGCTGTCGTAACGGGGTTCCATTTTCGACTCCTCCATAATGCTTCGATTATAGTTGATTTTCGGGCTCCAATCAATGCAAGCTACGCCAAAATAGCATATAATAGAACAACGAAAGGTCGGAGATCATTTTATATCTATGGAAGAATCAAAAAATCATTCATCGAAGGTGTGCGACGAAGAGTGCAAGGGTAAGATGTGCGCGGGCGGCAAGACCTGCTCATGCGGTTGCGGATGTGGATGGGCAAGTGGGCATCGCATATTCCGTGTTGTTCTTGGTATCGTCATCGCGCTGCTCATATTCTGGGTTGGCGTGAAGGTGGGCGAATTCAAGGCGGCATTTGGCGTATACGGTGGCTACGGTATGCATCGTGCGTATCCGATGATGCAGGGCGGCGGCCGGTACTATGGACCGACGACACTTCCTCCGTCAATGACGACGAGCACTCCGGTACAGTAAGAGATTTTCGGGTCCGACTATCGGATTTGAATAAAAATTCCCGCGTGAGGCGGGGATTTTTGTTTTCTCGGTTTTCAGGTAGACTGTATTTTAATGATCGAATTCAAAATCCTCAAGCAGTCGAAGAAGTCTCGTGCGCGACTGGGTGTGTTGTGTACGCCGCACGGCGAGGTGCAAACGCCGGCGCTCGTTCCGGTCGCAACACTCGCGGCGGTGAAGGCCCTGCGCAGTGACGAGATCGCGGCGACGAAAACGCAGCTACTTATTTCGAATACGTACCACCTACACCTCCAGTCGGGTGAGAAAGTTGTGGCGGCAGCGGGCGGCATCAATAAGTTTATGCATTGGCCACGGCCAACGATGACGGACTCTGGCGGATTCCAGGTTTTCTCTCTCGGTTTTGGCCGCGACCTCGGCGTGGGTAAGGTGCGCAAGACGGCGAAGCCGAAGACGCGCGTCGGTTCGGGAACGTACTATCCGACGAAACTCGAGCGTGCGATCGAGCACGGTGCCCAGCCGAATGCAGTGAAGATCACGGAGGACGGCGCGCATTTCCGCTCGCCGCTCAACGGACGCGAATTGTTTTTGGGACCAAGGGAATCAATGACTATTCAGGGGAAGCTGGGCGCCGACATCATATTCGCGTTCGACGAGTGCACGCCGCCCGGCGTTTCGCGCACCTACATGGAAGCGTCGCTTGTGCGCACGCATCGGTGGGCGAAGCAGTGCATCGCGTTCAAAAAATCAGATCAGGCGCTTTACGGCATCGTTCAGGGTTCCTACTTTGAAGATCTACGCAAGGAAAGCGCGCGCGCCATCGCGGCGCTGGGGGACGGCTTCGCGGGCTACGGTATAGGCGGCGACATCGGCGAATACAAACTTGGCCCGAGCACGGTGCTCGACTGGGTGGTGCCGTTGCTCGACCAGCGGAAACCGCGGCACCTGCTTGGCATCGGCGACATCGACGACATGGAGCGGATCATCAAAGGCGGCGCCGACACGTTCGACTGCACGATCCCGACGCACTACGCGCGGCGCGGTGTCGCGTTCACCGCGCGCGGAAAGATAAACTTCAACAAGGAAGCGTTCCTGCGTGACAAAGGCGCCGTCGACCGTACGTGCGGTTGCCTCGTGTGCGTGCAATACTCGCGGAGCTACATCGCGCATCTTGTCCGCGCGAACGAGATCACCGGCGGCGCATTGCTCACGTTTCACAATTTATATTTCTTTAATACTTACGCGGAACAATTGAGGGAGAGGATAAAGAAAGGGGAATTGTAAACGTTAGTATCTATAGTTCTCCGGCTTGTATGGTCCGTCCGTAGGAATATTTGAATATTCTGATTGTGCCTTACTAAGCTTCGTCAGCTTCACGCCGATCTTCGCCAAGTGCAGTCGCGCAACTTCTTCATCCATCTTTTTCGGCAGGAGATACACGCCGATGTCGTGCGGTTTGGTCCAGAGTTCGATTTGCGCGAGCGTCTGGTTGGAGAAGCTGGTGCTCATCACGAAGCTTGGATGACCGGTGGCGCAGCCGAGGTTCACGAGGCGGCCTTCGGCGAGGATATATATAGAGTGACCGTCGGGAAAATCGTAGCGGTCCACCTGCGGCTTCATGTTCATTTTTTTCACTCCGTTCGTGCCGCGTGCGCCGACGGCGGCGTTCAGCCGCGCCATCTGGATCTCGTTTTCAAAGTGGCCGATGTTGCACACGATCGCCTGGTCTTTCATTTTGCGCATATGCTCGAGCGTGATGATGTCCTTGTTGCCTGTCGTCGTCACGTAGATGTCCGCGCGGCCGAGCGTGTCTTCGATCGTCGTCACTTCGTAGCCTTCCATCGCGGCCTGGAGCGCGCAGATCGGGTCGATTTCGGTGACGATCACGCGGCAGCCCTGCCCGCGGAGCGATTGCGCCGAGCCCTTGCCGACGTCACCGTAGCCGCAGACGACGGCGGTCTTCCCGCCGATCATCACGTCGGTTGCGCGGTTGAGGCCGTCGATGAGCGAATGACGGCAGCCGTAAATATTATCGAACTTGCTCTTGGTGACGGAGTCGTTCACATTGATGGCGGGGAAGAGGAGCCCGCCGCGGCGGAAGCGCTCGTAGAGGCGGTGCACGCCAGTCGTCGTCTCCTCGGACACGCCGCGAATCGCGCGTGCAACTTTCGTCCAGCGCTGCGGCGACGTGCGATGGATCTTGCGCAAAAGCGCCATGAGCGCGCGCTCATCAGCACCAGCGTCGGCGGGTAATTTTTTATTGAGTAGCTTCGGATCGTTCTCGATTTCTTTTCCAAGATGCACCATCAGTGTCGCATCGCCGCCGTCGTCCACGATGAGATTCGGCCCGCGGCCGTTACCGAAATCGAGCGATCGGTCGAGGCACCACCAATATTCTTCGAGTGTTTCTCCTTTCCATGCGAACACCGGGATGCCGGCCTTCGCGATCGCCGCCGCGGCCTGGTCCTGCGTGGAAAAAATATTGCAGCTGGACCAGCGCACCTGGGCGCCGAGCGCGCGCAGGGTTTCGATGAGCACGGCGGTCTGGATCGTCATATGGAGCGAGCCGGTGATGCGCGCGCCCTTGAGCGGCTTCCTCGCGGCGTAGCGCTTACGGATCGCCATCAGGCCCGGCATTTCTTTTTCCGCCATTTCGATCTCCCTGCGGCCCCAGTCCGCGAGCTTGATATCTTTTATTTTATAATCAGCCATTTTATTTTTAATGATATTTTAATATTTTCCGTAATATTTTTTATAGCGCGCCCAAAACCCAGCTTTCGTAAAAGTATGCTCCTGTGTGCCGGAAACTTCAATGGCAAAACTTGCCGTCACGCTGCCCATGCGTCCCGCGACCGTGAGCGATCGGCCCTCGACAAGACCGACCAAGAATCCGGCGCGATAGGCGTCGCCGGCGCCCGTCGGGTCAACAACGCGGCGGGGTTTGCACGACGGAACTTTTATTGTGACAATCTTGTCGCTGCCTGCCTTTGCACTGTTTTCCTCGCGATGGAAAATAATAGAGCCCTTGCTGCCGTGGGTTACAACAACGATCGCGCCGCCGCGGACGATGGCGCCAACGTCGCGTCCGGTCTTTTCCTGAAGGGTCCGTATCTCGTAATCATTGCCAATAATAATGTCCGCCGCTGTGGTCATTTCGCGCAGCTCGCCCGGAGTGAGCGCGTTGATCTGCTGGCCGGGATCGAACATGGTGGTGATGCCGAGCTTCACGCATTCACGCATGTGCCGCTTCATCACGCTGGTGTGCGTGGGGGAGATGGCGGCGAACGCCGCGCCTGTCGTCCTGGCGGCAGCCGTAACGCCCGGCGTTTTTTCTGGCGGTGTGCCGGTAAAGAATCCCGTTATCTGGTTGTCCTCTTGGTCGGTGATGATATGGGCTGATGCCGTGTGGTGCTTTTTATCGCGAGCGATATATTGTGTGCCGATGCGTGTCCGCGCGAAGTGCGCGAGATAATCCGCGCCGTCAGCGCCGAGTGCGCCGACCACGACCGGTGCGCCACCAAGCAGCTTGATGGTATATGCGATGTTGCCGGCGGTGCCGCCGCGCGAGGCGACGAGCTTGTTCACGACAAAGCTCAGGTTGAGCACGCGGTCATCGCCGCCGCCGCGCACAATATGTTCGCGGAACTTGCCGGGATAGTTCATGATGCGGTCGTACACGAGTGAACCGGAAATAAGGATAGGTTTCATAATGATTATTTTAGCATAAAAAATCGGGAGCAGGTCACATACTTCGTGACCCACTCCCGTTCGCTCTCGTCCTGCGCGATGTGCGACCTTATCTAATCGATGGTGGGCTCCCCTCAGGTTGAAAGCTGATGCTCAGAATTTGGCGCGGGAGTCTACGTCCCGTCACCCAGACTCGGCCCAAACGCCCCGTACCCTTACTGGCATCCTTCTTGTTTCCGTACACCTCTATGGTAATGGCGTACGTGTCTCTGTTCAAGCCAACGCCCATCAGTGTGCAGGTGGCGATGAAGCTGGTTCCATGCTCCGGCACAAACGTGCCCGGCGTACACAGCGTCCCCTCAGAGTCTATGATCACTTCCGCTAAGGGTTGCGCCTCCGTCCGAAATACTTTTGTCCGGTGAGACATCACGACGAAATAAATCGAGCCATAAACCATGGCCATGGCGGCGAAAATACTGAACGCCAAGACGTAGACGGTTAGCAGCTTTTTCTCTGCATCTGTTTTCCACAGTCTCATTCTTCTCACCCCTCTCCCTTGCCCGATTTTGATAATTCAAACAGCGTTATCACCATATCACCCCACATGAGCTCTGTCCATCTTTTTGCCGTCGCACCGGCGGTGGTATAATAGAGGGGCAATGAACAAGGTCTACACGAAAAAAGGCGACGAGGGCACGACGGCGGATTTTTCCGGCAAGCGCGTGCCGAAGGACGACCCGACGATCGTCGTGATGGGGAAGATCGATGCGCTCCAGTCATCCATCGACGCAGCGGTACTTGAGGGCAGCGAGGAGCACAAGCCGTTCCTGGAATGGGTGCAGCGCAAATTGTGGCAGACGGCGGGGGAGATCTCGTGCGCCGACGAGAAGTGCGTGATCGATCCGATCACCGACGGCGACCTTGTAACGCTCGAGGAGTACATAGACGCGCTCGGCGAACCGCCAAAAAAATTCATCCGTTTCAATACCAAGCCGTCCATTGCGTATAACGAGGCGCGCATTCGGTGCCGCGAGCTCGAGACATTCCTCGTGAAACTCTTTCGCGAAAAAAAAGTGCGGCCTGCCGCGTATGCATGGCTTAACCGCCTGTCCAGCTTGTTCTTCATGCTGAGCTACACCACGAGCGATAGATAGGATGGTATAAAAATATTTGTGGCCCGCACAGGATGAATCATCCCGCGCGGGCCAACGAGCTGCAACTGGAAAACGGAATTTAGAGTTGTTGGAGTGTCTTTCCTCCAGAAATGCATGCCCTGGCGAACATGCCGAGTGCGGTCAAGGCTGCCATCACAGCCATGAACGCGCATGACCAGAAGAACCAGTCCGCGTAGGGCCATGGCCAGCACTTCACCCAGGCCATGAACAAAACGATGGCCGCGATGATGAACCGCCAGAACGACTTCAGAGAAAAAAACCTACTCGCCCATGTTCTCAAGATTGCCCTTTCCCGCTCTCCGAAGAGCGACCTTTTGTGATGGCGCGTTGTTCCTGCCAAGGGACTACGCGCGGACGGAATCATCGTCCCCCTCTTAATTCCTGACCGCTCGACCAAGGCTTCGAATTTCGTCGCTAGTTTTTCCAAGCGGTTGACGAATATAAGGGAAAGAACCACACCTACACATCCCACTCCAGTCCAGAAATAGGCCCAGAGGCGGGGACTTGCCAGAAACCCAAAGTGCACCATATCGCCCTCCCCATATGACGATGCGAAAACTATATCACAAAGCGGAAATAATGGGCAACCTAAAAGATCGCGGATGGTCGAGCTGGCCTTATCCATCGGGTCAATATACAATCATTCTATATGAGCCACGAAACGATTGACGAAACGTCGGAACCAGGACCCGAAATGGCGCGAGTTATAGGGGAAATTCTTGGTGAGATGGAGCGGGAGATGAAAGGTGACGGCGCGGCGCCGTGGGAGGATGTCGCGGTGGCCAATGCCTATGACGAACGATATCGCAAAGCCCTCAGGATTCCCGATTTTTGGAAGAGGGTGGCGGCAGGAGAGCTTCCGGTAGATGCACGATGGAAGACGGATATTGACGGGCGCCGGATCCTCGCGTATATCAAAATTGGCGACGGGCACGGCGGTACGCTCTATACTTGCGACTTCGAGGCTATGGAAAGGATAGATGCGGAACGGGATGTGCTCGCGCGGGGCGTGAAAGAAAGCATAAACTGATACGCTAGTAAGTTAAATAAACTAAACTAAACCACTACTATCATGACCACTGCAAATGCGCGAGCCATTTTTGGAATGAACGAGCCGTTCAAGGCGACGACGATCGAGCGGCGTGATCTCGCCGCGAATGATGTTTTAATAGAAATTAAATATTGCGGCATTTGCCATTCCGATATTCATCACGTGCGCGGTGAATGGCGCAAGGAGACCTATCCGCTCGTTCCCGGCCACGAGATCGCAGGCATCGTTGCCGTCGTGGGCGGCGAAGTGACGAAGCACAAAGTCGGCGACCGCGTTGGCGTCGGCTGCATGGTGGGCTCCTGCGGTGAGTGCGACAACTGTCGTAAGGGTTTGGAACAATATTGTGCGAAGGGGAACACGATGACCTACGGTGGAGTGGATCGCTATGGCAAGCAGACCTATGGTGGTTATTCCACAAGTATTGTGGTGCCGGAATATTTTGTGCTCAAGATCCCTGAAGGCGTGGAGCTCGATGTTGCTGCGCCGCTTTTGTGCGCCGGCATCACCACATTTTCGCCGCTGCGCCACTGGGGCGCCGGGCCGGGCAAGAAAGTCGCGGTCGTCGGGCTCGGCGGTCTTGGCCACATGGCGGTGAAGCTCGCCCACGCGATGGGCGCGGAAGTGACGTTGCTCTCGCACTCGCCCAACAAGAAAGATGATGCCCTGCGTCTTGGCGCGGACCATTATTACGCCACGGGCGATCCGGAGACGTTCAAGCAGCTCGCGCGGTCGTTCGATCTCATCATCAACACGGTGAGCGCGAAGCTGGACGTCGATGCGTATCTTTCATTGCTCGTGACGGACGGCACGCTCGTGAACGTCGGCGCACCCGCCGAGCCGCTCTCCGTGAACGCGTTCTCGTTGATCGGCGCGCGCCGGTCGTTTGCCGGTTCGCTGATCGGCGGTATTCCCGAGACCCAAGAGATGTTGGACTTTTGCGCCGCACATCATCTCGGCGCCGACATCGAAGTCATCTCCGCGGATAAAATAGACGAGGCCTACGAGCGCGTGCTCAAATCCGACGTGCGCTACCGGTTCGTGATTGATATCAGTACGATGGCGGGGGAGGGGAAATAAAAGTTTAGGGCCATCGTGTTGATGGCCCTAGAGGCACGTTCATAATCTCGAGAAAAGCGATCTCAATTCCACGAGGTCGTTGATGACGGTTTCAGCGCCCGCGGCTCGGAATTCGGATTCGGTCATTAGTACGTCGCTCACGCCGATAAACGGAACGCAACTTCTTTTTGCGGCGTCCATGTCTTCGGCTTGATCGCCGACGTAGACGGTTTGGTTTCTCATGACCTGCATCTGTCGGAGAATTTCCATCAGAGGATCCGCCGGCAGCCGATATTTCGGAGCCAGGCAGACGATCACATCGAACAGCTCAAGGGAAATTCCTGCTTGCGTAAATCGTTTCTTAAGCTGCTCTCCCGATTTCGCGGTGTAGATTGCTACTCCTACGCCGCATTCTTTCAAAAAGCGGATGGTTTCGACGCTCCCTTCGCAGGCAACGTCAGGTTCGGAGAGATAGGTGATGACCCCGTCAACATCGAAGATCACCAACCTCAGGACGTTACCGCGGAACATCAAGCCCATAGTGCTCACCTCTGGCCCGATTCTACAGAGGTTATGGTCGTGCGTCAACTTCCAAATAGGGGTAAAATGTAACCCATGAACAAACCCGTGATCTGTTTTGGACAGCAGCCCTGCGGATTTTTTCCCAAGCGTTTTCTTGTGGCGAAGATCGACGCGGCGCGAAAACTCCAATCCGAAATCGGCGGCCGCATCGTCTTTTTCTACCACGACAGCGACGCCGATTCGCGCGAGACGATCACCGTGATGCGCGATAAGCGGTCGAACGCGGTGGACCGGCTGAATTTCTTGGAGGTGAACAAGGTCCAGAAGAAATATTCGCCGCTCTATTATAAAACCATCGCGCCTGGCTGGCATGACGGCATCGTGCGGCAGCTGCCCCGCTTTGTGGAGCCCGAGCTGATCGCGACATTCAAGGAAGTGCGTGATGCGCGCGTGGCCGATTTTTGCCTCACGGTGTACGAAAAAATGGGACTCTTGGATGGAATAGAGATCGTGCGCTCCGGTTCTGCGAGCGTCCGCGAATCCGCCATAGACCTTGAAGGCCAGGAGCACTATGCCGACGTGCCGTACGAAGGCGAGATCGTGCGGGCAAGAGTTTCCGTGGATGGACGCCTCGCTTTGCACCGTGGCGGGGAATTGTATATCGATCTTCCTCCCGCCACGATAACAAAGAGCCAGGTAAGCCCCGCGAGAGATAATCGGTTCGAATGGATGCAATCGGTCATCCATTGCACCCACTACATCACCGGCATGGGCGAAAAAGGCTATCTCGACACCGGCCGCTTCCGGGACGTCGTTTTCGTGGACCGCAACGAGGTGAGCGAGTCGGATTTTGCCTGGCTCGGCGCATGGGTATAATGAATGCAACGGTAATGTATAAGTAAGTATGCCTAAACACTTTCTTGGAAAACGAATCGCGGTTCTGACCGCCCATCCGGATGATGAAGGCCTGGCGGCGGGCACGATGTACGAGAACCACAAGGCTGGCGGCGAGACGTTTTTGATATGCGCGACCTACGGCGAAAAAGGGAAGTCGCACCTCAAGAAGCCGGTGAGCGACGCCCGGCTCAAAAAGATCCGCAAGGACGAGCTCCTTAAGGCCGCGCGCGTTTTGAAGATCAAAAAAGTTTTGTTCCTCGGTTTTCCGGACGCCGGCGTCCGCGAGCGCAAACGCGAACTGTTCGAAGCGATGGAGAAGGCTGTCCGCACGATAGCTTCCGACCAGATCTTGAGCTTCGGCCCGGAGGGGATTAGCGCGCACTGGGACCATATAACGGTCGGTGCGGCGGCGGCGCGCGTTGCGAAAAAATTGAAGATACCGATAGCGACGTTCACGCTTTCCGACGCCATGATCAAAGAGCGGCTCAAGCGGTCGTTCGTCGCGCGGCGCAAGTTTGGGAAATACGCCGGGATCCCACAGCACCGCAAAGCGAATATCAGGATCAAAATAGATCCGATGATAAAGGTGAAGGCGATGCGGAATCACAGGTCACAGTTCGGCAATGCCGGCCCCTTCCCCCAGTTGCCCGAGCGCGTGAGGCGGACGATGTTTCAGTATGAGTACTTTGTGGAGTAGCTCCAGGGGGAATCGAACCCCCATTTGCGCCGTGAAAGGGCGCCGTCCTAACCATTAGACGATGAAGCCAACTGCTGTCTGGTCGTGGTCATTGTATAATAAAACACCGAATTTTTAAAGGATAAAACTACCCGCCGAATCGCGACTGCGAAACGGCGGGGTTGAGAATTGAGAAGTCGGAAATCAGAAGAGCGAGAGCCGCATTCCTAATCCGACCGATGTTGTGCTGCTGCTGTCGTTCAGAATAAATATTCCTGGCGACAGGTGCGGAGTCTTCTTTGGGTGGGCGAGCAACCAATACTCGCCGTAGTACCCGCCGTGTGGAAAAAATCGGCGGTACCCCTCAATAGATGCCTGAAGGTTGTTCGTGACCTTGAACCGGTTCGTCGCTCCGGCCAACAGAGCGTTGTTGGGCCGGATCCCTTCCCACCGCGGCAATGCAGTGAAGAAGGCGTGATCCATCGGCCGCGCGAGCCAGGGGATCGCGCTCGTCAGATTGATCCGAGGACCGATCTGCACGAAGCTCAGTCCGAGATTCGGCTTGCCCCCGATCTCGGCGTGAACCGAAAACCAGGGTGCTTTGTCCGGCGTAAGGATCACGAGGTGGTTCGTAAAGAATTCCTCGTAGGGCGCTACTTCGCCGAAGCCATAACCGCTTGCGGTGCCGGTCGGCACTTTTACATGCCACGCGTACTGCGGATAAAAGACTGCTCCATCCGCACCTCCGAATTGGTCGCTGAACAGATGCAGCGACGCCTTCGGAGCTTCTTGGGCGAGTGACGAGCCCATGGCGATTACTGCAACTGCAAAAACGATTGCGAAGATGCGGATTTTCACGGCTGACTCTCCTTTTCCGCAGAGCCCGGCTCATGCCAGGATGCTGGAGGTATTAATAACATATTTTTGATTCATTGTCAAAGATATATTTTGTTGAGATTCGCTGTCGTAAGTGCTAAACTGAATGCATATCAAAATCCCGCTTAATGCGGTTTTTTCTTTAGCCGCGGTCCGGCTGATAACTCTATAATATCCCATGACTGTAAAACGCTTTTTCGAGATAGTGCCGGGCGCGCTCGCGTGGCTCACCTTCATCGCCATGGTGCTTTTTTCCTGGCTGCTGCCCGTGTGGGTCTCCATTTTTATCATTTTGTTCGACGTGTACTGGCTGATGAAGACCATCTACATGTCGTTCCATCTGCGCGCGACGTTCATGGAGATGCAGCGTGTGATGAAAGTGGACTGGTTGGCGAAATTAAAAGAGCTCGGCACTGCGCGCAAGACGAACGATCTTGAGGAGGCGGCGCGCGTGCGGTCGTGGTCGGACATCTATCATTTAGTGATCCTGCCGATGTACAACGAGCCCTACGAAGTGGTGCGCGAGAGCTTTGAAAGCCTGGCGAAGATCAATTATCCGAAGGAGAAGCTGATGGTGGTGCTCGCGCTGGAAGAGGCGGGCGGCGATGCGGCGAAGCAAACGGCGGAGCGCATCGAACGCGATTATGGCGCGATGTTCGCGCGGTTTTTGGTGACGATCCATCCGGCGGGACTGCCCGGCGAAATTCCCGGCAAAGGTTCGAACGAATCGTGGGCTGCCGCGCGCGCGAAGGAAAAATTGATTGATCCGACAGGCATCCCGTATTCCGATATCCTCGTTTCCGTATTCGATATCGACACGCAGGTCTATCTGGAATATTTCGGCCGGCTTACGTATGTGTTTTTGAAGGCGGAGCATCCGCTACGGTCTATCTATCAGCCAATCCCGCTGTTTGTGAATAATATTTACGACGCGCCGGCGATCGCGCGCGTGGTGTCGTTCTCGACGACGTTTTGGCAGATGATGCAGCAGTCGCGGCCGGAGCGGTTGACGTCGTTCTCGTCGCAGTCGATCCCGTTCCAAACATTGCTCGACATCGGCTTTTGGCAGCGCGATATCGTTTCCGAAGACTCGCGCGTGTTCTGGCAGGGTTATCTGCACTATAGCGGCGACTTCCGCGTGGTGCCGCTCTTTTATCCAGTCTCGATGGATGCCGCCGCCGCGCCGTCGTTCTGGGGCACTATGAAAAACTTGTACAAGCAGCAGCGGCGCTGGGCGTGGGGTTCGGAAAATATCTCATACATGATGGACGGGTTCGCGCGCGATCCGAAAATTCTGGGGGGCAAAAAGCGCTATTGGTCGTTCAATGTTATTGAAGGGTTCCACTCATGGGCCACGAACGCTTTGATGATCTTCGCGCTCGGCTGGTTGCCACTCCTGCTTGGCGGCCGACACTTTGGCGCGTCGCTCCTGTCGTACAGTTTGCCGCGCATCACGCGGTGGATCATTTCGCTTTCGATGGTCGGCATCGCCGGTTCCGCCGTGTTGAGTATTTTACTTCTGCCCCGGCGTCCTGGCGGCCACACCGTCACCGATTACTTTTTATATTTCCTGCAGTGGGTTTTCATGCCGGTCACATTAATAATCTTCGGCGCGTTCCCGGCCGTTGAAGCACAGACGCGTTTGATGCTTGGCGGGAAATACCGGTTGGGCTTTTGGGTAACGCCGAAGGGGAGAAAGGAGAAGGGTGGTGCCATCGACGAACTTTTTGTGTAGGCGATCATAAAAATTAAACGCCGCGCACCAGAATGAATCTTTGGTGCGCGGCAAGGGATTGCCTGGCTTGGAATGCCGCGATCATGCGGCACGGCAGGCTTCGGTGCTTGAATAGAGTCCGTGACGATCGGAGATGTCGATCGAGTCCAGGATCTGTCGCGAGACCACAATGTTATTTCCCCGCCCCGAGCGTCCGCAGCTTTCCGGTGCCAGCCAGAACGTGTAACGCAGAGGCATCTCGGTCGGGCCGTCGGCACAGGGGTCGCCGATGTGGTTAAACCTCTCGTTGTCCTCATAGTGGCCATACTGGATGCTAAAGTGGAAGTCTGTTCCCATCAGCACCATCATTTCGGCCAGAGGCAACGCCCCTTCGCTGGCCGTCATGTTTAGTGCTTTTGCCGCTGCCCGTATCTCTTCCGCCGAGTATCCCTGACAATCTTGTGTTAGGCATGTTGATACCGGCTGAGTGAGGTTGCTTGAAGCGTTGATGAGTTGGATGAGGATGCGCTTTGTGAGTACGTTGCCGTTCTTGGCCTTGGCTATGAACCACTTCAGAGCCGCGGCCTGCTTTGGGGTAATCATGGATTCTCCTTCTGCTGACCACCTCCGGTGGTTCTAGCCGTAAAACACCGAGCCAATGAATTAGTATCTTACGGCTAGAACCACACTCTCATATCAAAGAACTATGAGGATGTTATATCATCCTCATAGTCGGCCTGTCAAAACATTTTTAGATTTTACTCCTGATGGATCTTTTGCCTGAAGATCGCCAGCCGCTTCCGCAACAGTGGAAATGTTTTCAGGTTCACGTCCACGGTCAATATTTGTATCGCGGCTTCGCGCGAGTGTTTAACGAGCTCCGGGTCGCGCAGGGCTTCCATCGCGACGTCGGGCAAACCGGTCTGCACCTGGCCGAAAAATTGTCCGGGGCCGCGCAGGGCGAGATCTTTTTCGGCGAGTTCGAAACCATTCTTGGCTTCAAGGATCGCTTTCAAGCGCGCGTTCGCCGCCGCGGCCGCGCTGTCGGTCATTAAAAAACAGTACGACTGATATTCGCCACGGCCGACGCGGCCGCGGAATTGATAGAGCTGCGCGAGGCCGAACCGCTCGGCGCCTTCGATCATCATGATGGACGCGTTCGGCACATCAACGCCAACTTCGACAACGCTCGTCGCGACCATGATGTCGAACGCGCGCGCCTTGAACTGTTTCATCACTTCTTCCTTCTCACGCGCTTTCATCTGGCCGTGCAACATTCCCACGCACAGATCGGGGAATATTTTTTTTGATAATTTTTCGTACTCTTCCTTCACCGATTTCAGTTCCAAGAGCTTCATCTGTCGGTGATCTCCTTCTTCCGCAGCTGTGGCAGCTTTCGCCTTATCATCTTCGTCCGGCAGGTCGATGCGCGGGCAGATCACGAACACCTGTCGGCCGGTTTTTACCTGCGCACGGATGAAGTCGTACGTTTTGGAGCGCGCGAGCGGCGGGACGATGCTTGTCGTGATCGCTTTGCGGCCCACGGGCAGCTCGGTGATCAGCGAAAGGTCGAGGTCGCCGAAGATGGACAGCATGAGCGTGCGGGGGATCGGCGTGGCGGACATGCTGAGGAAGTGCGGCACCGGCGCGCCCGGCGTGCGCTGTGCTACAAGTTTTGCGAGCTCAGCGCGCTGGTGCACGCCGAAGCGGTGCTGCTCGTCTATGATCACGAGGCAAAGCCGAGCAAAGCTGACGGTTTTTTGGATTAGCGCGTGCGTGCCAAACACGATCGCCACTTCGCCCGCAGCGACTTTTTTTGCGAATTCCGTTTTCGGAACGCGCGTCTCCATGTTCGGTCCGTAAAAAATAATCGCACTCGCGGCGGTCAGCAAACCGAGCGGCGGCGCGATCGGGCCTTCCATCGAAATACGCGCGTACAACTTTTTCATCGTCTCGAAATGCTGCCGTGCAAGGATCTCCGTTGGCGCCATGAACGCGCTTTGCGCATCATTCTCCGCCGCGATGAGCGCCGCGATCGCGGCAACCACCGTTTTGCCCGAGCCGACATCGCCCTGCAAAAGTCGGTTCATCGGATGCGGCTTCTCGATGTCCTGGATAATCTCCCAGAGCGATTTTTTTTGTGACGGGGTGAGCTCAAACGGCAGCTCGCCGAGCAGTCGCTTGATCCGTTCGATATCGACGATCATCGCGTGCGCGCTCTCCGCCGCCGCACTTAATTTATTTTTAATATTCACGATCTGCAGCAAAAACAAATCCTCAAAAGAAAAACGCGTGCGCGCTACGGTGGCATCCTCGATCTTTTTCGGAAAATGGATCGCCTTGATTGCGGCGTTCAGCTCCGGCAAGCGGAACTCTTTAAGGATGGCCGGCGGGATCCATTCGGTGAGCACCGGCTGGCGTTTGAAAAGTTGTTGGACGGCGAAGCGGATGCCGCGCGACGTGAGACCGTGCGTTTCCGGATAGACGGGGACCAGTCGGCCGGTGTGGTTCATCTCCTGACCTTCGGCGCCGTGGATGCGGACGACCTCGTACGTCGGGCTGCTCAAATAAATTTCACCCTCCTCGGAGACGGACGCTTTGCCGGCGAAGTTCGCCTCGCGGCCGGCCTTGAGCGTCGTCGCGACGTACGGCTGATTGAACCACACGGCGCGGATGGAGCCGGATTCGTCCGCGATCGTCGCTTCGACGATGCTCATGTTACGCCGCCAGCTGTGCCGCGAGCGGATCTCTTCCACAACGCCGTGGATCGTCGCCTGTTGGCCGGGCTCGAGCTCTGCGATCGCGTACGTCTTCGAGAAATCTTCGTAGCGAGTAGGGAAGTGCCATAGCAGATCACCCACCGTGGTGATGCCCATCTTTTCAAGCCGCCGCAATGACGGGGAGCGCGCTCCAATGACTTCGAATAGCGGTGTCTCCAGTGCTATTTGCAGCATTTGATTGCCCGTAGTATACCATAAAACCAAACCCTTTCCAAAAGGAGAATCATCTTTTAAACTAAGGGCAGCTGTGCTATTGTTCACAGCATGAAAGAATCACCCGAAGCGGAGGGCGCGATGATTGTGAATGGTCCCGAGGCAGAGATCAAATTCATGTTGCAAGAAATAGATCGTATGGGAGCGAACGATAAAGAACACTCCGATATAAACGCCGTCCTTGAACAGCTCGCGAATGGTAAGCTTTCACCGCCAGAGGCCATCAAAGCGGCGAAAGAGATTTTTGGTCGGAAAATGGAGGGCGCCCAGTACTAAACCGGCGTCCTCATCTTTTTATTTATAAAAAGTAACTTTCGTGCCCCCACCAGGACTCGAACCTGGGACCTTCTCCTTAAGAGGGAGCAGCTCTACCAACTGAGCTATAGGGGCGTTTCGGTCACTATGGATTATACCCTCATCAAAAAATATTTCAATCGCGAAACCTATTTAAGAGGGGAGCCTGCCCTTGACAACACGCACCGGTGCGCTAGGATAAATCATATAGCTATGAAATCAGTAGCGAACACAGCACGTTATCAGTCCTTCGTCTCGGTCGCGCCACGCCAGCTTATTTTGCTTGCGCCGCTTTTTATTTGGGGCGGATTAGTACCCGGGAGGACAATTATGAGTTCATAGAGCAAGAGACAAGACAGATCATGAATTCAAAAAGCCTCCCGACCGGGAGGTTTTTTGAACGTTGTTGCCGATTGAACATTGTACAGAATCACATCGAGAAAAGATTTCGTCCAATGTTCAGTCGTGGAAACGGCTGATGGCTTCCCTGCGGGGGACCAAATCCATGTTGAGGGGTTGATTATGGCAGAGTCGAGCAGTGATTGC
>Ga0181516_10001168_pt1 | contig 20677 bp, 16 predicted proteins | sample PEATcosm2014_Bin_25_FD_121104 | JGI IMG/M metagenome (GOLD analysis project Ga0181516, IMG submission 121104) | Peatland microbial communities from MTU Mesocosm Facility, Houghton, MI, USA - PEATcosm2014_Bin01_10_metaG | ecosystem: Environmental > Terrestrial > Soil > Wetlands > Peat | place... | reverse complement strand
GTCGGGATCGGCGTTGTACTTGGCCTTGTACTTGGCCACGAACTCCTGGATGATGGGCCGGGTGTCGTCCTTGGCATAGTGGTTGGTGAAGAAGCAGCCTTCCATGGCCGCGCCGCCCACTTCGCAGAGCTTGGGGGAATCCCAGCCGTCGCCGCCCACCAGCGGGCCCTTGAAGCCCAGTTCGCGGGCCTGCTTGGCGATCAGGGCCACGTCGTTGTAGTAGTCGGAGACGTAGAGGACGTCGGGCTTGGTGGCGAGGATCTTGGTGAGCTGGGCCTTGAAGTCCGGGGTGCCGGTGGCATGGCCTTCAAAGGCGGTGACCTGGCCGCCCAGATCGGTGAACTTGGCCTTGAAGAATTCCGCGAGGCCCTTGGTGTAGTCGTTGCCCACGTCGAACAGGCAGGCGGCCTTCTTGGCATGGAGCTCGTCGAAGGAGAACTTGGCGCCGACCGTGCCCTGGAACGGATCGATGAAGCAGGCGCGGAAGATGTAGTCGCCCACCGCGGTGACCTTGGGGTTGGTGGAGGTGGGGCTGATCATGGGAATCTTGGCGGCCTGGCAGATGGGGGCGCCGGCCAGGGAGACCTTGGACATGACCGTGCCGACGATGGCGGAGACCTTGTTCTCGTCGATGAGCTTGGTGAAGACGGTGGCGCCTTCCGCCGGATCGCCCTTGTCGTCGGCGAAGTACAGCTTGATCTGCTTGCCCAGGACGCCGCCCTTGGCGTTCCATTCGGCCACGGCCAGGTCCATGCCGTTGTGGGAGGCCAGGCCGAAGGTGGCGGCCTCGCCGGTGGCGGGGGCGACGCCGCCCAGGTTGAAGGTCTTGCTGCTCTTGTCGCAGGCCAAGAAAGACCCGGCGACAAGGACGGCCATGGCCGCGGTGAGTGCGTAGAATTTCATGGGGCCTCCTGGGGCGGTGGGGGCGGGTCGGAGCGGGCGGGAGAGGGGGCTGCGCTCGACGCGTCCAGGGTGGATACAGCTAAAAAGAGGAGTCAGGACACCTGCAGGAGTCCGACGCCATCCGGCGCGAAAAGAAAACCAAGAGATTTGGGTTCTGAGTCAGAAGAATTTCATATCTTCAGATTAAGTCAAGCCAAAATAAGCCTCGCTGCCGCCCGGCAAGGTCAAAAGGGACCTTGCGGAGCGGCGTCCGCTCACCGGGAAGCCGTCGTTCAGATGGTGCCGCGCTTGGCGATGAGGGCGTCCACCACGGCGGGGTCGGCCAGGGTGGAGGTGTCGCCCAGGTCATCGTACTTGCCCGCGGCGACGTTGCGCAGGATCCGGCGCATGATCTTGCCGGACCGGGTCTTGGGCAGGCCGGGCGCCACCATGATCAGGTCGGGGCTGGCGAAGGGGCCGATGTGGTGGCGCACCTCGTTCCTGAGCTCGCCGATGAGCTCCTGGCTCTCCTCCCAGCCGGCGTTGAGCAGCACGTAGGCGAAGATCCCCTGGCCCTTGATCTCGTGGGGGTAGCCCACCACGGCCGCCTCGGCGCAGGCCGGGTGGGTGACCAGGGCGCTTTCCACCTCGGCGGTGCCCAGGCGGTGGCCGGAGACGTTGATGACGTCGTCCACCCGGCCGGTGATCCAGTAGTAGCCGTCCTCGTCCCGGCGGCAGCCGTCGCCGGTGATGTAGTAGCCGGGGAAGGCCTTCAGGTAGGTGTCCACGAAGCGCTGGTGGTCGTTCTGGATGGTGCGGGCCATGCCCGGCCAGGGCCGCTTGATGGCCAGGAGGCCGGAGACGCCGTTGCCCTGGAGCTCCGCGCCCTTGTCGTCCAGCACCGCCGGCTCGATGCCGAAGAAGGGCAGGGTGGCCGACCCGGGCTTGAGCGGGGTGGCCCCGGGCAGCGGGCTGATGAGGATGCCGCCGGTCTCGGTCTGCCACCAGGTGTCCACCACCGGGCAGCGGCCTTCCCCCACCACCTCGTAGTACCAGCGCCAGGCCTCGGGGTTGATGGGCTCGCCCACGCTGCCCAGGATGCGCAGGGAGGAGCGGTCGTAGGGCGTGACGAAGCCGTCGCCCTCCCGGGCGATGGCGCGGATGGCGGTGGGGGCGGTGTAGAGCTGGGTGATGCCCAGGCGCTGGACCATCTCCCAGTAGCGGCCCGCGTCGGGGTAGGTGGGGATGCTTTCGAACAGCACCGTGGTGGCGCCGTTGCACAGCGGCCCGTAGACCACGTAGGAGTGCCCCGTGACCCAGCCGATGTCGGCCACGCAGGCGTAGATGTCCCCGGGGCGGTAGTCGAACACGTAGCGGTGGGTGAGGGCCGCGTGGAGCAGGTAGCCGCCGGTGGTGTGGGCCACCCCCTTGGGCTTGCCGGTGGAGCCCGAGGTGTAGAGCAGGAACAGGGTGTCCTCGCTGTCCATGTGCTCGATGGGGCAGAACGGGCGTTCGCCGTCCATGGCCTGGCGCAGCCAGACATCGTGCTGGGGGTAGAAGGGGATCTTGTTGCCGGTGCGCAGGGCGATGAACACGAACTGGACCGTGGGGCAGGCCATCACCGCCTCGTCCACGGTGCGTTTCAGGGGGATGAGCTTGCCGCCGCGGACCGCCTCGTCCGCGGTGATGACGGCCTTGCACCGGGAGTCGTTGATGCGGTCGCGCAGGCTTTCGGCGCTGAAGCCGGCGAACACCACGTTGTGCACCGCGCCGATGCGGGCGCAGGCCAGCATCGCGTACACCGCCTCCAGCATCATCGGCATGTAGATGGCGACCCGGTCGCCCTTGCGGATGCCATGGTGGCGCAGCACGTTGGCCAGGCGGCACACCTCCCGCTGCAGTTCCCGGTAGTCCACCGAGCGGCCCTCTCCCGGCGTGTCCGCCTCCCAGATCAGCGCCACCTGGTCGCCCCGGTCGGCCACATGCCGGTCCACGCAGTTGTGGCAGGCGTTGAGCCGGCCGTTGAGGAACCACTGCACCTGGCCCCATTCCCAGTCGAACTCCCGCACCTTGCCGAAGGGGTGGAACCAGTCCAGCTCCGCCAGGGCCTGTTCGCTCCAGAACGCCTCCGGTTCGCGGATGCTGCGCTCGTACAGCTGCCGGTAGGCCTGGAGCGAAGCCACGTGGGCCCCGGCGCTGCTGGCCGCGGAAGGGGGGTAGAGGGGCAGGAGGTTCCGGTGTTCGCCTGCGGGGATTTCGGTCATGGCTGCTCCCGGCTATGAACGGTGGGTGACGCCGGACAGGCTACTCTACTTTGCCGGGATGATGAACAAATAGGATTGGGGCGATGTAGGAGTCCTGACTTGTCTGAAAATTCATTAGGGGGCGCGGCGCTGCTGGCGATCCGGGCACGGGGAAGGCGCGCATTGCCTCCTTGGGACGGCCTCAAGGGACCCGAGAGAAGTTTTCCTTGCGGGAAATTGCCAATGATGGAAAATGGGAATGTGGGTAAAGCCCCGGGAACCAGCCAAGGTAACCCATGATTGGATTGGCATTCACACCGGTTCACGCGGCCCGACCAGTTGTAACGAGGTATCGAAATGACCATCTTTGCTCAGGCCGACGCGCGTCGGCGCATCACGCTGCCCCCCAATGCCGGCATCAAGCCGGGGGATCCCATGAAGGTAGAACTCCTGGAGGACGGAAGCGTTTTGCTTGTCCCCATTGTCGCGGTCCCCAAGAACCAGCTCTGGGCCTGGAAACCGGAACTCCGCGAGCGGGTGGCCGCAGCCCTCAGCGACCCCCGTCCCAGTCGCGAACTCCATGCCAAGGAGGACCTGGACGCCCTGGCCAGGGAACTGGGCATTGATCCGGAAGAACTCAACTAAAGCCATTAACCGCCCATTCTCCCATCTACCCACATGCTGATTGACGAAAACGTTGAACAAAAAACAGGATTTTCCAGCCTGACCTTTCTTGAGGCATTTAATGACTGTCGCTCGCCCCACCATCACTGTGCACCTCCGTCCCCAAGCCGAGGCGGATCTGGTCGGATTGGAACGGGAGAATAAGAGGGCCGCCCTCAAGGCATTGCGGATCATCACCAGCCTGGACTTGGTTGGTCTGAGCCGGTACGCGGGGCTGAACTGGGAAAAGCTGGAAGGGCTCACCGACCAGGCCACCGGGAAGCAGCTCTGGAGCTTCCGTTTCGGGGCCGGGGCCCGGGCGCTCTGTGTGCTGGAGGCGAATTCCGTGATCATCGTGGCCACCTTCGAGCCGGACCACAGCAAGGCATACCGCCGCTAGTCCCCATCGGCATGCTTGGACCTGCGCCATGGAGAGGCTAGACTTCGCTCATGGACAGTCTCACCCCAGCCGAACAAGCCCTGCAGCTTCTGTTCAAGAAACTGCACCCCCACCTTGAGGACGCGTCCCACGCGCTGTCGGCCGGGGCCAAGGGGCCCGTGCTGGAGCAGCTGCACCTGAAGCTGCAGCGGGCCTGCAACGAGGCCTCCGAGGTCCTGGACGGCCTGGCCGGGCAGAGCGAAGGTCCCCTGGAGGAGATCCTGGGCACCCTGTCGGCCAACCTGCTGCCCGTGGGCGCGAACTACCAGCAGCTGCTCACCCTGGTCCAGCTCTGCCTGGAGGAGGCGCCCGCCGAGCTGCTGCCCTTCGCCCCCGCGGGCTGTGCCGCTGCTTCCAGCTGGGGCAAGCGCATGGCCGGCTTCCTGGTGAAGCTGGAGGATCCCGCCTTCCACGGCCAGGCCCGCTGGGCCGGGGTGGATCCGGAGATCGGGGACGAGGCCCGGGAGTTCTAGAGCGCCGAGAGCTGTTTGCGGCATGCTCCGCCATCGCGGTGATGGGCCGCACGGACGGGCGCCAAGGGACCGGTCGCGGCGCCACGGGAACGGGCCATGGAGAAACCTTGAATCCTTCGCCGCATTAACAACACATATAGAAGGACGCCCGACCGGGTCTTCCAGGAGAAGGAATATGAATAGAATGATTGCATCCGCGGTTCTCGGTTTGTCCTGCCTTTGCGCCTTCGCCAGCGGGAGGCTCCAGATCGAAAAGGACGATGGATCGTTTGAAAAGGTTGAAGATGCATCAATCGTTGACGGTTGCGTCGTCACCAGGTACCTGGATGGCACCCAGCGGGAAAGCTTCGATGGCGGCCAAACGGTAAACGTGTACTACAAGAATGGTAAATTAAAATCAGCATATCTTTATAACGGTGGTAATGAGAAGTTCTATGTCTTTGACGCAGAGACCGGAGCCAGGTCTGAGCCGAAATACCCGAAGAACGAATCGAAATCCAGCTGATCAAGGCTTCGAACTGTTTCCGGAATTCAGCTTCTCCTTATCGAGCCAGTTCGAAGGCCCGCCCAATCGCGGTGAACGTAGGTTGGAACCACTTTCCGAAGGCAACGGAACTGCCGGATGCTTGGGGGGACCAGAACGCCTACCCATATATTTTCAATATTTTTAAAATAATGGTTAGAGTTTCGAATTAAGGACAACAACAAATTTACATGGAAAAGATGGGTTGCCAGGTTGGGTTTTGAATTTAATATTCATTGCTACCTCATTCTGTCGCACCCACCGGAGAGCCTGATGGCTGCAATCCTTTGCTCCAGCCCTGGAGGCGGCCCTGCCTCGGAGCCGCCAAGCCGTGCCGTTGACCGGGGACGGATGCTGTCCCTGCTGGCCGGCATCCTGCTGCTGACGGCCTGCACCCCGCCAGGGATGAAACTGGATTCCAGGCCGGCGGCCACCCCGGCCCCCACCGAGATGGGCGGCCTCCGGGTGACCCTGCGCCCGCTGGACCCCCAGGCGGTGGCGTCCGCCCGCGCCGCTTCCGCCGCCCCTGCGGACCTGGCGGAGCTCGTCAGCGACCGGCCGCAGCCGTACCGCATCGGGCCCCAGGACGTCCTGCTGGTGACCGTCTGGGATCATCCGGAAATCACCCTGGCCCTGGGCCAGTACCGCACCGACCAGGCCTCCGGAACCCTGGTGGAAGAAGACGGGACCATGTACTTCCCGTACGTGGGCAAGCTGATGATCAAGGGGCTCACCATCTCCGAGGCGCGGGCCAGGCTCACCGCGGAACTGGCCAAGGTGCTCCGCAACCCCCAGGTGGACCTGAAGGTTCTCGCGTTCCGCTCCCAGAAGGTGTACGTGGGCGGCGAGGTGCACACCCCCGCCGTCTATAGCATCACCGACGTGCCCTTCACCCTCGCGGAAGCCATGAACCGCGCCGGCGGATTCACCCCCGCCGCGGACGACAGCCGGCTGCTGCTGGCCCGGGGCGACCGCACCTGGCGCCTGGATTTCCAGGACCTCCTGGCCCGGGGCAACCGGATCGGAGCCATCTACCTCAAGGACGGCGATTCCCTGACGGTCCCCAACAACCTCGAGGACCCCGTCTATCTGCTGGGCGAAGTGACCAGGCCGGGCTCCCTGCCCCTGGTGCACGGCAACCTCTCCCTGGCCAAGGCGCTGGCCGATGCCGGCGGGATCCTCGGGGCCAGCGCCGACGCCCGTTCCATCTATGTGATCCGCCAGGGGCAGACGGCCAAGGCGGTGGACGTCTACCACCTGGACGCCCGCAATCCCACGGCCATGGTCCTGGCCGACCAGTTCCCGCTCCGCCCCAGGGACATCGTCTACGTGGATGCCGGCACCCTGGTGCGCTTCAGCCGGGTCATGGACCTGCTCCTGCCGACCGTCAACGCGGTGACCAATGGGGTCGTGGGCTACTACGAGATCCGCTACTTCAAGAACCAATGAACATGCATCCTGAATCCATCCTGGTCCTTTGCGCAGGGAACCATTGCCGCAGCCCCATCGCGGAAGGGCTGCTGCGGGCCGAACTGGGCCCGGGCGTGCGCATCGAATCCGCCGGCCTGGGCGCGCAGCCGGGCTATGCCCCGCACCCCGAGGCGATCCGCCTCATGGCCGAGCGCGGCATCAACATCACCACCCTGCGCAGCCGCCGGGTGACCACCGCCCAGGCCCTGGCCGCCGACCTCATCCTGGTGATGGACAGGGAACAGAAGGCCATGTGCGAAGCCATGGATCCTGCCATCAAGGGCCGGGTGCACCTGCTCGGACACTGGCTGCCGCAGGAATGCAGGGAGATCTCCGACCCCATGGGCCGGGCGCCGGAGACCTTCGCCCAGGTGTTCGAACGGATCCGCGAATCGGTCCGCGCCTGGAGCCTGCGTCTGGCCCTGTCCCGGAGGCCAGCATGAGTCCGCGCCCACGTTCCGAGTCCAGGCTCTCGCCTGCCCAGGGTTCCAGACGTTCCGAGGGCCCCCCGGTCCCGCTCCGGGAGTGGCTGGCCGACCTCTGGGAGGGGCGTTACGTGATCCTGGCCGCCACGCTCCTGACCACCGCTCTGGGCGGATTCCTGGCCTGGCGCGCCGCACCCGTCTATGAAGCGGAAGCGCTGCTCCAGCTCCCGGACAAGAAGGCCAGCAATCCGGACCCGTCCTTCGCCAAGGTGGAAGGCCTGTATTCGGAGCCGAGTTCGGCCGATGCGGAGGTGGAAGTGCTCAAGAGCGACCGGATCCTGGGGCAAGTGGTGTCCGCCTTGAAGCTGGACCTGGCGGCCAGCCCCAGAGCCGCGCCGGTCATCGGCGCCGCCCTGATGCGGCGCAGGCCGGATCCGCCCAGCCTCGCCGTGGACCTGCTGGATGTGCCGGAGCGGTCAATGGGCAATGACTTCCATGTGACCGCCGGTGCCGACGGGTCATTCCGCTGGAGCGCACCGGACGGAACCCCATTGGCGTCGGGACGACCCGGCGAGACCCTCTCCGGCCGACTGGGCGGTGCCGCCGTCAGGCTCCGGATCCGCAGCATGGCGGCCCGGCCGGGGCAGGACTTCCTGGTCCGGCGCAACGCCGTACCTGCCTGCATCGCCTCGCTGCGCAAGCGGCTCGAGATCGCGGAACGGGTCAAGGACAGCAACGTCATCGGGCTGTCCGTCAGGACCGACAGCCCCGCTGGCTCAGCGGCGATCCTCAACGCGATCATCGACCAGTACGTCCGCTACCAGATGGAGAAGAAGGCCGGGCAAGCCAACCAGGCACGGGCCATCCTGGAAGCCAGGACCCAGCCCCTCAGGGTGAAACTGGATGCCTCGGAAGGCCGGCTCGACGCGTTCCGCAGCCAGCACAAGGCGGTCGACGTCTCCCGGGAGGCGGACTCCCTGCTGGAGCAGAGTGCGGCTCTCGCCTCCCAGATCTCGGCCCTGGTGCAGAAACGGCAGGAGGTCCTGCGCACCTACCGCGCGGATTCCGACGTGGTGGCCACCATCGACCAGCAGATCCGCCAGCTGCGGAATGAAACCAGGCAGGTGGAATCCCAGCTGGGCGCGCTCCCTGCCACCCAGCAGGAGATGGTGCGGCTCTCCCGCGACATCCAGGTGAACACCGAGCTCTACACCTCCATGCTGAACAGCATCCAGCAGCTGCAGATCAGTGGCGACGGCGACGCCAAAAGCGTCGCGGTTGTGGATCAGGCCATGGCCAACCCGGAGCCGGTGGGCCCCAAGCTCCCGGTGCAGTATGCCTTCTTCGCCGCCCTGGGAGCCCTGGCGGGGATCGGCCTGGTGATGCTCCGGGAATTGTGGGGGGGGACCATCAAGGATCACCGGCTGATCGAATCCGAACTCGGGCTTCCGGTCCTCGTCACCATCCCGCACAGCCGGACCCAGGAGGCCCACGCCGCGGCCATGGACAAGAACCGTTCCGGCCCGCACCTGCTCGCGGTCACCCATCCGGACGATCTGGCCATCGAGAGTCTGCGCAGCCTGCGCACCGCCATCCTCTTCTCCCGCCAGGCGGCGGCACGACCCGGGATCATGATTGCGGCGCCCTCCCCCGGCGTCGGCAAGTCGTTCCTGTGCGCCAACCTGGCCATCCTCCTGGCCCAGAACGAAACGCGGGTCCTGCTGGTCGATGCGGACCTGCGGCGAGGTGGCCTGCACCGCTATTTCGGATTCGACGACCGCCAGGGCGGCCTGTCGGACGTGCTCTCCAGCCGGACCTCCTGGCCGGAAGTGGTCCGACGCACCGGATTCCCAGGCCTGGACCTGGTCAGCACCGGCAGCCTTCCCGGAGACGCGGCACAGCTCCTGCTTTCCCCGGCGCTGGACGGGTTCCTGGCGGAAGCCTCCAGGGTCTACACCCACCTCATCTTCGACGTGCCGCCGCTGCTCCCGGTCACCGACGGAACCATCCTCGGCACCAAGCTGGGCACCTTGCTGCTGGTGGCCAAGTCCGGGGCCCACTCCCTGGATGAGCTGCGCCTGTGCGAGAAGCGCATGGAGGAGCATGGCATCGCTTTGGCCGGCTGCATCTTCAACGACCTCAAACCCACCGGGCTGGGCGGCTACCGCTACGCCTACCACTACGCCTACAAGTAGGGCTTCCACGCTGACCGGCAGGCCCGCCCGGGCCATTCCGCCGAATGGAGATCCTGTGCCATGATCCGACGCATCGCGTACCTCTGCTTGCAAACCACCCAGGAAGGCCAGGCCGCCTACGCCCACGTGAACGAGATCATCAACGGCCTGCGCCGCCGGGGCATCACCGTGGATCTCTACGCACCCAGGGTTCCCGCCGGCAGCCGCTCCCGTGGCCAGCTGGCCCGTGCCTGGTCCTTCCTGGCCGTCCAGCTGCGGCTCCTGCTTCGCCTGCCAGGCTACGACTGTCTCTATGTCCGTGCCCATTTCGCCGCTGTCCCGGCCAGCTGCGCCGCGCGACTGTTCCGGGTGCCCCAGGTGCACGAAGTGAACGGTCCGCTCGAAGACCTCCACCTGATGTACCCCTGGACCCGGCGCCTGCCCGCCCTGTTCACCGGGCTGTGCCGGTTCCAGTGGCGGGCCGCCGCCGCGGTGATCGCCGTGACGCCGCAGCTGGCCGCCCAGTGCATGCAGGACCTGGGCCATGCCAATGTCCACGTGGTGCCCAACGGCGCCAACACCGACCTGTTCCGGCCCGGGGTCCGGCATCCCGACGCGCCGGGCAGCCCCTACGCCATCTTCTTCGGCGCGTTCTCTCCCTGGCAAGGGATCGAGAACATGCTCCAGGCCGTGAGCTCACCCCGGTGGCCGGCGGGCACTCGCCTGGTGATGGTGGGTGACGGGATGGAGCGGCCCAAGGTGGAGTCCGCTGCGGCGCTCGGGAACGGGGTGCTCTATCTGGGCGCCAAAGCCTACCGGGAAATGGCCGGCTACATCGCTCCCGCAGCGGTGGGGCTCTGCGTGCAGGGCAACCCCGAGGGCCGTTCCCGCACCGGCCTGGCTCCCCTCAAACTGTACGAAATGATGGCCAGCGGCATCCCGGTGGTGGTGACGGACTTCCCCGGGCAGGCCGACCTCGTGCGGCGTGCGGATGCCGGCAAGGTCATCCCCGACGGGGATCCCGAAGCCCTGGCCAAGGCCGTGGCCGACCTGGCGCTGGCCCCGGAGGAGGCACGGACCATGGGCCAGCGGGGCCGGGAGGTGGTGGCTCGGGAGCATTCCTGGGACTGCCGCAGCCAGGCCACCCTGGAGATCCTGGCCGCCTGCCGGGACAGGGGCGTCCGCCCATGATCCGGCTCCATGCCCTGATGATCCTGGCCCTGGCCCAGGCGGTCCTTTCGGAGCGCCTGGTGCTCGACCTGGCCACCGGCGGGCAAGGTCACGTGCCCGTCCTCGTCCTGCTCGTCCCCTGGGCCACCCTTGCGCTGGTGGTCATCCCCTTCCGGAGAACCCTGGCCCGGGTTCTCGGCACCTCCCGCTTCTTCCTGCTCTGGATGCCCTTCCTGGCCATGGGCGCACTGCTGCCTCTACTGGGAGTGGCTTGCACCGGCTTCCCGGCGCGTTCGCTCTTCGCCGCCTGGGAAGCGCTCATTCCCTGTGCCTTCCTGGTCATCGGCTGCGTCGTCGTCCTCCAGGCCGAAGCCCACGGCGCGGCGGTCGCGCGCTATTTCCTCCTTGCCGTCCTGCTGCATTTCGGCCTGGCCCTGGTCCAGACCGCGGGCCGGTCCGGATCACTGCCCGGTGTCCTGGGCGCAGTGGACCGCTGGGACCTGCACAGCAAAGAAGCGATCATGCCAGGCAACATCGTCGTGGCGCGGGCCACCGGGTTCTACCTCAATCCCAACACCCTGGGCGTCTGGAGCCTGCTGGCCTTCTGGACCAGCTTCTTCCTGCTCAGGGGCCGGCAGCGGGTCCTGGGCTGCGCGGCGGCCTTCGGCACCCTCCTGCTTTGCCAGTCCCGCGGCACCCTGGCCGCATTCCTGGTCAGCGGCGGGGTATACGCCCTGACTTGGCTGCTGCTGCTCGCCGACACCCGCCGGCGGCGCCAGGCAACGCTGGGCCTGGTGGCCTGCGCTGCCTCCATCCTGATCCTTGCCGGCTGGGCGGGCATGGGCTCCATGCCTGCCATCGCCCGGAACGTGCCGGTGCTGCAGGAGGCCCTGGAGCGTGACGCCTCCGGACTCAGGGTGCTCTCCCACGGCAGCGCCGCCGACGTCAACTTCCATGGCCGCACCATGTTCTGGCAGGCCGCCTGGCAATACCTCCTGGCCCATCCGTTCGGCACCCTGGGGCCGCCGCAGCTCAAGCTCAAGATTCCGTCCGACAACCAGTTCGTGGCGGTGCTGGCGCAGGGCAGTTTCTACTACTTCAGCACCCTGCTCCTGGTCTTCCTGGGCGGCGTGCGCCTGATGCGTCGCTCCCAGCCTTGCGACCGGCTGTTGGCGGTGGCGAGCGTGGCCCTGCTCATCAACGGCCTCTCCGCCTCGCCCCTCTACTATCCCTCGGGCTACCTGTACTGGCTGCTGGTGGGCATCTCCATGGGCCGCCGGCATCAGCAGCACCCTGCGGAGGAAATGGAACCATGCCCAGACTCCTGATCGTCACCACCGTGGACAGCACCCTCCAGCGCTTCCTGCTGCCCTATGCCGGGCACTTCCGGAACCAGGGCTGGACCGTGGACGCCCTCGCCAGCGGGGCGGCCAGCTCCCGGGCCTGCCGGGAAGGTTTCGACCGCTGCCACGAGGCTGCATGGTCGCGCAATCCGTTCGGGCTCCAGGGCCTGTTGCGGATGCCCGGGAACCTCCGCCGGCTGGTGCAGCGTGAGGACTATGACCTGGTCGACGTGCATACGCCCGTGGCGGCGTTCCTCACCCGCTACACCCTGCGCCGGCTCCGGCTCCAGGGCCGGCCCAAGGTTGTCTACACCGCCCACGGCTTCCACTTCCATGACGGGCGGCCTGCCTGGGCCAACCAGGCGTTCGCCGCCCTGGAACGCACGGCGGGGCCATGGACCGACCGCCTGGTGGTCATCAACGACGCGGACCACCAGGAAGCCCTCCGCCGGCGGATCATCGACCCGGCCCGGATCCGGCCCATGCCGGGCATCGGGCTGGACCTGGCCCAGTACGATCCGGCCCGGGTGCCCCAGGCGGCCGTGGCCGACCTGCGCGCCAGCCTGGGGATCGCTCCCGGCCAACCGATGTTCCTCATGGCCGCGGCGTTCGACCCGGGCAAGCGGCACCGGGACCTGCTGGCGGCCTTCGCCGGGCTGGAGAACCTCGAGGCCCACCTGGTCTTCGCCGGCGACGGCCCCCTCCTGGCCCCGCTGCAGGCCTGGGCCAGGGACCGGGGCCTGGCCGGCAGGGTCCATTTCCTGGGCTACCGGGACGACGTTCCGGTGCTGATGCGGGCCGCCCTCGCAACCGTCCTGCCGTCGGAACGGGAAGGCCTGCCCCGCTGTGTCATGGAATCCATGGCCATGGGCGTCCCGGTGATCGGGGCCGATGCCCGGGGAACCCGCGACCTGCTGGCGGAATGCGGCGGGGTGCTGGTGCCGGTGGGCGATCCCGGTGCCCTGCAGAATGCCCTGCTTGAGATGATCCGGAACCCGGAGCGCGCCCGGAGCCTGGGGCAGCAGGCTCGCACCCGCGTGGGCCGGTTCCACATCGCCCACCTGCTGCGGATGCACGAATAGCTGTACGCCGAAGTGCTGGCGGAGGCCTGCGCCCCGTGAGGTCAGTTCTCGGTCTTCACGTTGCACAGGCCCGGGTGCCGGCGCTGGCCCTCGAAGGTGTTGCCGTCCAGCTGGATGCGGCAGCCCGGAGGATCCACCTCCACCCCCATGCCCTGGGGCGGCCCGCCCAGGTCGTTCCGCTCCATGCGGATGCCGGTGCAGGCCTCCGCCCGCACCGCCGGATGGCGCCCGAGGGCCTCCCGGGAATTGTTCCGGAACCGGTTGCCCCGCACCAGCGCCGAGGGGCACAGGCGGCAGCGGAGGCCTGCCTGGCCTGAACCTTCCACCGTGCATCCCTCCACCGTCAATTCCGGGATCTGGTAGACCGAGATGCCGGAGGCCCCGCTGCCGCGCACCACGTTGTCCTTGAGCCGGACCGGGGCCTCCGATGCGTTGATCAGGATGCCGTACAGGCCGCAATCCTGGACCGTGTTGCCCTCGATCATCAGGGCCCCCCCCAGCCTGCCGGCGATGATCCCGCTGCGGTAGCCCTGGAGTGAGGATTTCACCCCCACCCCGCTGATGCGGTTGCCGCGGATGAGACCCCGGACGTTGGTGCCCGCCACCAGGCCCCACGAATAGCCCCAGTCCCGGTTCCCGCAGTCCCGGATCCGGTTCCCCTCGAACCGGGCTTCCACCACCGGCAGCTTCTCGTCCGACTCCACGTGCAGCCCGCCGGTGCCGCAATCCGAGACGTCGTTGTCCAGGTACGCCGCTTCCAGCGGACCACCGCACTGCCCTTCCGGGTCCGCGTCGCTGGTGCAGCCCATGCGGCCGTTCCCGCTGGAGGTGTTGCCGGCGAACACCAGGTGCCGCACCGGGATGCCGATGAAACCGTCCCTGGCGTTGCCCAGGAAGGAACAACGGTACACCTCGGCGCGGTCCACATCCCGCGCGTAGACCCCGTCCACCGGTTTGCCGAACCGGTCCCCGGCCAGGCTTCCGGGCGGCGGCTCACCGCAGCGTTCCACCCGCAGGTCCTCGAGGCGGAGGGTCCGCGCCGCCTTGGCGACGATCCCTGCGGCGTCCAGGCCAGCCCCGTTCAGCGCCAACTGCCGGATGGTGACCTCGCAATCCCGCCCCTGGATCTGGAAGAAGGGTGTTGCCGCAGCGCGGGTGCAAACGGTGCGTCCCGCACCCTGCCCCTCGATGGTGAGGGAACGGGTGATCCGGAGCCCCTGGAAGCAGTAGGGCCTGGGCTCCAGGGCGAGGGTGGCGCCGGGCGCGAGGGTGTCAATGCGCGCCTGCAGCGCAGCGGTGTCGTCCCCGCCCGGCGCGCCCGCTGCTGAACCCGCGCAGGGGCAGGCGAGGCACAGGGCGGTCAACAAGGCCGGCAACGTGCGCATGATCAGGCGGCTCCCCTGGAATCCCGGCTTACGGAAGGGATCGCGGCCGCTTCGGTGCCGGTGGCATCGGTCGTGGCCTGCGGCCCGGCGCGGGTCCAGGGCGGCTGGACGGGGTCCACTCCGTCCGCGGGCACGTCCGCCGCCGTGAGCACCCTTTTCACGGTGCGGAAAAGAATCCGCAGGTCCAGGCCCAGGGACAGGCGGCCCACGTATTCCAGGTCCAGCCGCATGCGGTCCTCCCATTCCAGGCTGTTCCGCCCGCTTACCTGGGCGAGCCCGGTTATTCCGGGGCGCACGTCCAGCCTGTGGCGCTGTTCGGGGGAATACCTCGGGACGTATTCCAGGAGCAGAGGGCGCGGGCCCACCAGGCTCATGTCGCCCCGCAGCACGTTCCACAACTGGGGCAGCTCATCGAGGCTGCTGTTGCGGAGGAACCGGCCCAGGGGCTGGAGCCGCTGGAGGTCGGGCAGCAGGCGGCCCTGGGCGTCGCACGCCTGGCTCATGCTGCGGAACTTCAGGATGAGGAATGGGCGGCCAAGGCGCCCCGCCCGCTGCTGGCGGAAAATGGCCGGGCGTCCCATCCTGGTCCGCACCAGGACCCAGACCACGGCCATGGCCGGCCCCAGGAGCGCCAGCAGGGCCAGGGCGCCCAGAATATCGAAAGTCCGCTTGAACCACGGGTATTCTGGCATAAAGGATCCGCAGCGAAAGGGTTGGATTCAGGCCGACCGCAATCCCGGCGCCATCGGCCCGGCATGCAGGCTGCGGCCCAGGACCGCCAGCACACGGTCGATTTCACCTTCGGTCATGTGGTTGTGGAACGGCAGCGCCAGGGTGCGCTGGGCCATGGCTTCGGTGATGGGCAGGCTGCCGCTGAGGTCCCCGAACCGCTCCCTGATGTAGGGCTGCGTATGGATGGGGGCGAAATAGCCGCGGGCGGGCACACCTTGCGCCGCCATCCGGCGGATGACCCGGTCCCGGTCGAATCCCGGCGCGAGGGTCACCACATAGACGAACCAGCTCCTCCGGCCCTCGGGGCAGGGCCCGGGCCCGGCCACGTCCGCCATGCCTTTGATGCGTTCGGAATACATGGCGGCGACCTTTTCCCGCCTGGCCAGCAGCTCCCCGATCCGCCCCAGCTGGGAAAGTCCCAGGGCGGCGGACATCTCGTTCAAGCGGTAGTTGTAGCCGATCCGGTCATGCTCCAGCCAGGCTCCCATGGCCCCGCGTCCCTGGTTGGCATAGCTGCGGGCCAGGGCGGCCAGGTCGGCGCGGTCGGTGACGATCATGCCGCCTTCGCCCGTGGTGATCTGCTTGTTGGGATAGAAGGCGAACGCGCCCGCCTGGCCGAACGAGCCGATCCTGCGCCCCTGGTAGACGGCACCGAGCGCTTCGCAGCAATCGTCGATGAGCAGCAGCCGGTAACGGTCGGCGATCCGGGCGAGCCCCGCCCAGTCCGCAGGGACCCCGAACACGTCCACGGCCATGATGGCCTTGGTCCGGTGGGTGATGCGCCGTTCCAGGTCCGCCACGTCCAGGTTGAAGGTGGCCGGATCCATCTCCACGAATACCGGCCTGGCGCCCTCGTAGAGGATGGCGTTGACGCTGGAGGCGAAGGTGAAGGAGGGGACCAGGACTTCATCCCGCGGCCCGATCCCCAGGGCTTTGACGATCAGGTGCAGGGCCGCTGTCCCCGAACTGACCGCCACCGCATGCCCGACGCCCACGTACCGCGCCATCGCTTGTTCGAAGGCCGGTGCCATGGGCCCCAGGGACAGGCGGCCGCTGCGCGCCACCTGGGCCACCGCCGCCACATCCTCGGGAGCCAGGTCGGGGTGGGCCATCTGGATGGGGCCGGGTTCCAGGCCGGCGGCCTCGGCCCCGGCCGCGGGCCGGGGAGGAGGCAGCAGCGGGGCCGGAGCTGCGGAGACGGCAGGCCGGGGGTTCTCAGGGTCAGTCATGCATCCTCCTGCTCAAGCGACGTGGTAGCTGGATGGGCCGGCCTGGTCCGCGGGAGCGAGGTGGCGGCCCAGGCCATTGCCGGATGGACGGTAGCTGGGCACCAGCTGCCTGAAACACTCCAGGATTTCCCGTTGACGGCCAGGCCCGGAACAGGTGATGAGGGTCCAGAGCGTCTGGAGGCCGCGCTCCAGGAGCTCATCATCAATGGGCTCCTGCACGGCTTCGAAGGCATTGGGATGGCGCTGCAGCTGGCTGCCTTCTTCCGCGGTAAAGAGCTCTTCGCGGAGTTTCTCTCCCGGACGCACGCCGGTGAAGCGGATCTCCATGTCCACGTCCACCACGAATCCCGAGAGCCGGACCATCTCCCGGGCCAGGTCGGCGATGCGGACGGGAGCGCCCATGTCCAGGGCGAACACTTTCCCGGTATCGCCCAGGAGCCCCGCCTGCAGGACCAGCTGGGCCGCCTCGGGAATGGTCATGAAGTAGCGGACCATGTCCGGATGGGTGACCGTCACCGGCCCGCCGCTGCGGATCTGCTCCTTGAAGATGGGGATGACGCTGCCCCGGCTGCCGAGCACGTTGCCGAAGCGGACGCTGACCAGGCGCGCCGCGCTGCCCGCCCTGGCCGCCTCCCTGGCGATGATGATCTCGCCGATGCGTTTGGAGACGCCCAGGACGTTCACCGGATTCACCGCCTTGTCGGTGGAGACGTTGACGAAGGCCCGGGTGCCCCAATCCAGGGCCGCATCCAGGACATTGCGGGTCCCGAAGATGTTGTTCTCGATGGCCTCCTCGGGGTGGGCTTCCAGGAAGGGCACATGCTTGTGCGCGGCGGCGTGCAGCACGATCTCCGGCCGCCAGGTCCGGAACACCCGCCTCAGCCGCTGCGGATTGCGGATGTCGCAGAGGGCGATGTCCACCCTCTGGGCGGGGAACAGGCCGGTCAGTTGCCGGTGGGCTTCCCAGAGGCTGTTCTCGCCCCGGCCGAGGATCACGACCCGTTCCGGCCCCAGGGCGGCCACCCGCCGGGCCAGTTCGCCGCCGATGGAACCGCCGCCGCCGGTGATGAGCACCACGGCCCCGGCCACCGCGTCCCGGATCGCCGCCGTGTCGAGGGTGATGGGTTCGCGCCGCAGCAGGTCCTCGATGGCGATGTCCCGCACTTCCGGCCGCCACGGCCGATCGCCCACCAGGTCCGCGATGCCCGGCACGGTCTTGACGTCGACGCCCTCCGCCCGGGCCAGCCGCTCCAGTTCCCGCAGCCGCACCCCCGGTACCGCGGCCATGCCCAGGATCACCTGGGTCGCCCGCTGCTCGCGGATGTAGCGGGGCAGGAGCGCGGTGGGGCCCAGCACCGGGATGCCGTGGATCGTGACGCCCTGTTTGTCCCGGGCATCGTCCACGAACCCCAGCACCTGGCACCGCAACCGGGGGTGTTCCTGCAGCTGCCTGGAGAGCAGGCTTCCGGCATGCCCGGCGCCAATGATCAAGGTCCGGTGGACCGGCCCGGAAGCGGGACCGGCGCCGGCCTCACGGTACTGCCGCCGGTGGCGGCTCATCCAGAGCAGGCGCAGGCCGAACCACAGCGGGCCGGTGAGCAGGCTGGCCCCGAAGACCGCTTCGGTCCGTTCCCCGCCCGGCCACCCCTTGCTCCGCAGCAGGCAGATGGCCATGGTGACCGCCGCCAGGGCCAGGTTGCCGAGCAGCAGGGACCTGGCATCATCGATCCCCACCTCGCGGTAATGCTGGGCGTGGAAATGGAAACCGACGTTGATGGCCATGGCCAGCAGCACGAACCAGCCCTCGGCGGGAAGCGGGGGCCGGCCCAGCCGGAGCGCCAAGGAGACGACGAGCAGGGCCAGGCCGGCGGCGAGGGCGTCCAGGGTCAGTTTCACGACCCTGCGCACCAGGGGCATTCCGTTCAGGTAGCCTGGCCGGAACCGCCCCGTCAATCGCAGTGTCAAACTGGTCTCCGCCATTGCCATCCTTCCGGCTCAAAGTCAGACAAGATCCCGCCCCGCCGGCGGGATGCAGCCGGCTGGTCGCCGCTCCAACAAGGACTCCCCGGTGGCAGTCCAGTGGTTCGCTGGGCCATTCCTAGTGCGGAAATTCCGGGTGGCGAAAGGTCCCAGGTGCCGGGGCATCGGACCTGGGCCGTGGCCAAGGGCGGAGCGTCAAGGAAGTTTTGAATATTTTATTTTCCATTTATTAATTATCCTTCCATGGCCTTACCACCGCTTTGGTTAATGGAAATACAACTTCGGTTGAGTCCCGAATTAAAAGGTTAGGTTCAATAACCTGAGCCGCCAGAATTAATTAATGTTTAATTTCTAAAATCTTTAAATGGCCAAATGGTGGCCATGACCAACGGTCTGGATGACGCCCCGTCCCTCTCTGCCGATACGGAATCCCATGGATGCTGCCTCCGCCCTGAAAATCATTTATCGAAATTTTCAATATATTATTTATTGAATTCCAGGCAGACTGGCCATGCTCGCGTCAAGTTATGAAATAATCGTAAATATTGAAAAATAAGATAATTAAATATAATAATAAAATGGCAAAGCAATCGGGCTTGCCATCCGCGGGCCTTTGATTATGTTTTGTTTTATGAATAATTATTTCAGTCTTGAAGTGGCTCTGCTCCGTTTCCAGGTCCTGCCGGCCTCGCCGCGCTCGCATGTCCCGGCCATGGCCCGGCGGGCTCTGGAGGGGCGCAGGCCTGCAGCAGCCGTCTGAAGCTGGGCGATCCGGCTCCCTGGTCCATGGGCCGGCCGTGCCCTTCCCGACACCTTCCGCACCACGAACAACATGGAGAACCTGCATGAGAACCATCGCCCTGGTGGGCTGCGGCCGGATTGCCGATCGGCACCTGCAGGTGATCGCCATGATCCCGGACTTGAGGCTGGTGGGCGTCTGCGACCGCCAGGAGGACCGCGCCCGTGACGCGGCCGCGCGGTCCGGAGTCCCGGCCTTCCATGACGCCCTGGAGATGGTGACCGCCCTCAATCCCGACCTCGTCTCGATCCTCACCGACTCCGGTCTCCATGCCCAGCTGGGATGTCTGCTGGCTCCCCACGTCCCGGCGCTGGTGGTGGAGAAGCCCATGGCGCTGACCCTGGACGACGCCGACCGGCTCATCGAGACCTGCGCAGCCCACGGCACCAAGCTGTTCGTGGTGAAACAGAACCGTTTCAACCCGCCCATCGCCGCCCTCAAGCGGGCCGTGGACGAAGGCCGCTTCGGCAGGATGGTCCTGGGCACGGTCCGCATCCGCTGGGCCAGGACCCAGGCCTACTACGACCAGGACCCCTGGCGGGGCACCTGGAAGCAGGACGGCGGGGTGCTCACCAACCAGGCCAGCCATCACATCGACCTCCTGCAATGGCTCATGGGTCCGGTGGACAGCGTCAAGGCCTACGTGTCCACCCGGCTGGCGAACATCGAGGTGGAAGACACCGGGGTGGCGGTCATGAAGTTCAAGTCCGGAGCCCTGGGCGTGGTGGAAGCCACCACCGCCACCCGCCCCGTGGACCTGGAGGGCAGCATCTCCCTGCTGGGCGAGAAGGGGTCCGTGGTCATCGGCGGATTCTCGGTGAACCGGCCGGTGACCTGGAACTTCGTCGAGCCGCGCCCCGAGGACGACCGGATCCACGAGCTCATCACCCATCCGCCCGATGTCTACGGCTTCGGCCACCAGGCCTACTACGAGCACGTGCTGGCTTCCCTGGACAGCGGCACCAACTCGATGCTGGCCGGCCTGGAGGGCCGCAAATCGTTGGAAATCATCAACGCGCTCTACGAATCCGCCTTCCTCGGCCGGGAGGTGCATCTCCATTACGTGCCCGCGAGCATCCCCCTCGGCCGGTGACGGCCCACTTCCGTGCGGAACCGACCATGACCGACCTCCCCCAGATCCCGGACCCCACCCGGATCCTGCTCCAGAACCTGCTCGCCAGGATCGAGTGCGCCAGCGCCACCGTCGCCGTCGTGGGCCTGGGCTATGTGGGCCTGCCGTTCGCGGTGGAGAAGGCCAAAGTCGGATTCAGGGTGCTCGGGTTCGACCGCAACCAGCGCCGGGTCGACCTGGTGAACCGGGGCGAGAACTACATCGATGACGTGGCGGACGAGGACCTGCGTGACCTGGTGGCCCGAGGCCTGCTCCAGGCCACCGGGGACATGGACCGCCTGGCGGAAGCGGACGCCATCGTGATCGCGGTGCCGACGCCCTTGAACCGGAACCTGAATCCCGACCTGCAGTACGTGGAAAAGGTGACCCGGGAGACCGCCGGGCGGCTGCGCCCGGGCCAGCTGATCAGCCTGGAGAGCACCACCTATCCCGGCACCACCGACGAGATCATGAAACCGATCCTGGAGGCCACGGGCCTGAAGGCCGGGGTCGACTTCTTCCTGGCCCACAGCCCCGAGCGGGTGGATCCCGGC
>Ga0181516_10001166_pt1 | contig 20720 bp, 19 predicted proteins | sample PEATcosm2014_Bin_25_FD_121104 | JGI IMG/M metagenome (GOLD analysis project Ga0181516, IMG submission 121104) | Peatland microbial communities from MTU Mesocosm Facility, Houghton, MI, USA - PEATcosm2014_Bin01_10_metaG | ecosystem: Environmental > Terrestrial > Soil > Wetlands > Peat | place... | reverse complement strand
CTGGCCGGGAGGATTGTCCCCGCGCAACATGTGGGCGACCCGAGCCGGCCCGACGGATTTTTCCGCGCGGTGGTGGCCTATCTCGTCGAGCAGAACAAGCTCGTTGAGCCGCTATACAAGCTGGAGAAGGAGGGGGGACTTAGCGGCGGCGGGGAGAAGGGTCTGGAAGGCCGGCCCTTCCTGGAGGGCCAACTGGTCAAGGCCGGGCAAATGCTGGGCGACATCTGGTACACGGCCTGGAAGGATGCGCCGACGGATTTCTACCTCGCGCGGCAACTTCAGATGCGCCAGACCACGAATGCGGCCGCGGTTATAAAATGATCACGCCCGCGTGAGGGCATGTCTTACGGCTGGAGCCGGAAAAACTGGGTTGCCGAACTGAGCGGCATGGTGGCGGTCACCTGTCCGCCGTTGGTCTGCATGGGGGCGAAGGTGTTCGTCCAGGCGCCGGAGGTCACATCGGGGGCGGCATAGAGCGAGAACGACGCCGAGTTGTTGACCGGCCAATTGAGGAGAACGTTTCCGCCGTTGATGGAAATGACGGGGGACGGAATGTAGTAGCCCATGCCGATTAGTTCCATGTCGAAGCCCATGGAGGGTTTGCTGGGGACGACCTTGTGAATTTCCACCGCAGCCGTATGCGTTCCGGAAAGCGGCGTTGCGGGTACGATGCCGGTGGTATAGAAGGTGTAGGCCGGGTCAAAGGCGATCGAACTCGAGGCCGTGTTTGTGTAACTGATGGGACCGGCCGGCAGGTTGGACAAAATCACCTGCTGACCGTCGAACCAGGCGACTCCGCCGTCCACGCCCAGCAGGCGGAACTGGAGATTCGTGATGACCCCATGGTTCGGCACGACGACCGGGTGCCGGAAATAGGTGGTGATGTATTTGGCGAGCGAGTTTGTCCCATAACTGACCGTCGTTTTCACGGTGAGGTCGCCATAACCCAACCGGGCGGGGCCGTTGCTCCAGGCGCTGTCGTCGTAGTTGGTCTGGTACCAGTTCGTGCCAAGGTCCTGGCCGGTGTCATTGTAATTCCAGGTGTCGCCGCCGTGGATCAGGGTGGTCGTGAACTGGTTGGTGGTGATGGTCATGGCCTGGATGCGGGTGAACCACTCCTGGGCGATGGCCTGCCGGCCCAACGGGTTGGGATGGAGATGATCGCTGCTGAACATGGTGGCGGGATTCACAACGGAGAACATGTCCGCCAGGAAAACGTTCTGGCCGAGGGCACGCCGCTGGTTCACCACCGCCTGAAGGTAGGCGTTGTACTTGTAAACGTTGGCGCTGTACTGGCCGTAGTTGAGGCCGCCGACCATGGCGTTGTCGAGGCTGGTGATTTTGGCGCAGATGACGTTGGCGTTGGGGGCGTTTGAGAAAATGATGTCCAGGAGCCTGGGCATGTCGTTGGAGGCGACCTGGCCGGGGTCCCGGCCGCGGCCGATGTCGTTCGCGCCAATCAGGAGCAGAATCAGGTCCGGCGTGTTGGCGGCGAGCGAATCCGGAACGATGTATTGGAGATCCACGTTGGTGCCGGCGTAGCTGTAAACGGAATAGGTCAAAACGCCGGGCGGCGCGATGACCGCGCCGCAATAACCCTCGTGCGCCGTCTTGGTGAAGGCCGGCGGGGAGGCCGTGGAATGGTTGCGTCCGACGAAAGTGAACGGATAGCCGCTGTTGTCGAGCAACGGCTGCAGGTAGGCGCGCCAGGCGCCGTTGTACTCGCAGTCATCGGTGATGGAATCGCCGATGGCCATGATTTTGACGGGGTTGTTCGAGCTGTACCTGGAGAGCACGATTTCCGCCCGGGCGGAAGGCAGCAGGCCGAGCAAAAGTGCGCAGATGGCAATCCGGTGGCAGGACAAGTCGAACCGTCGTTTTTCTTTCTTCATCACAGGCAGGAAGTTGGCATTGAGATTAGGCGAAAACCGGGCAAAAAGCAAGGATGATTGAGACGCGGGAGGCACGCCAAAACTGAATATCTGCGAAATCGAGATTTTTTGGTTGAGAATTGGATGGGGATGGATGATAGTAGCGGCGCGGTTTGGGAAAGAGGGCAACGGCCCGAAAGAGGAGGCCGGCCTCAAGAAAGTTGATGGTGAAGTAAAGAGGAGGCCGGAAAAACATATTAAAACTTATGAATTACGCGAAACCGTGTGTTGGCGGATTGAGCCCGGGGGCGATGAGACATCGGCGGGAGGGTGTCGCCGGCGGTCTTCCGACCGCCGCTACGCGGCTGGTTGTCCCGCTTGACCCGCGTTGTCCCGCGTTGTCCCACGTCCGATTTTTTTCGGGAATATGCGGGACAGTCAGGAAAACGCGAAGGCAGGCAGGCAGTCAAGGCCTGCACCCAGTATGAAGATGAAGCAGGAACGAGGGGCGGGGCGCGAGGACGGACAATTGGAGTGCAGACCGCCGCTGCGGCGGCGCGACGGATGGAGGACGAGGACGAGGACGAACTCGACGAGGGACAAGTGCGGGTTGCGGTATCCGGCGGGAGTGACACGATAAAACACGACAATACGCGAGAGCGGCAGATAGTATTTTTTAGGGGCCGGCAAAAAGGTGACCGGTGCAAGGCGGGGAAGCCAGCGCCCGCTGATTAGAATTAGGATGAAGAGGAAGATCAGGAGGGTACAGAACCCTCAGATGATCCGGGCGCGGCCCTTGCCGTGGATGACTTCGCCGATGAGCCAGGCGGTCTGGCCGTGGGCACGGATGAATTTGAGGACGGTGTCGGCCTGCCCGCCAGAAACGATAATGGTCATGCCAATGCCCATGTTGAAGACTTCGTACAACTCGGGTTCCGGGACGCCGCCCTTGGCTTCGATGATCTGGAAGATGGGCAGGATGTTCCAGGTGCCCTTGCGGATGATGACGTCGCAGTCCTTCGGCAGGATGCGCGGGATGTTGTCCACAAAACCGCCGCCGGTGATGTGGGCGAGGCCCTTGATAATTGCGGAACGCGGAGTGCGGAGTGCGGATTTGGGGGAAAGAGGGGCATTTGCGTGATTGAACTTTTCGAGCAGCTTTTGAATCAGGGGGCCGTAGCTGAGGTGCACCTTGAGCAATTCGTCGCCAACGGAGCCATCAAGGCCGGCGACGCGGCTGTGGGGCTTGAGCTTGAGCTGGTCGAAGAAGATTTTGCGGGCGAGCGAGTAGCCGTTGGTGTGGAGACCGCTGGAGGCCAAACCGATGACGGCGTCGCCGCGGCGGATGGTTTTGCCGTCAAGGATGCGGGATTTCTCGACGACGCCGACGATGGTGCCGCTGAGGTCGTATTCGCCCGGCTGGTAGAGGCCGGGCATCTGGGCGGTTTCGCCGCCAATGAGGGCGCAATGGTTTCGGGCGCAGCCGCGGGCAAAGCCGGAAATCAACTGGGTGAAGACGCGGGGCAGCAGCCGTCCGGTGCCGATGTAATCGAGGAAAAACAGCGGTTCGGCGCCGAGAACGGCGATGTCATCCACGCAATGGTTGACGAGATCCTCGCCAACCGTGTCATGGCGGTCGAGGGCGAAGGCGAGCTTGAGCTTGGTGCCGACGCCGTCGGTGCTGGAGACCAGGACGGGCTGGCGGTATTTTTTGACATCCAGGGCGAAGAGGCCGCCGAAGCCGCCGACCTTGCCCAAGACTTCCGGCCGGTGGGTGGCGGCGAGGAGTTGCGGAAGGGAGGCCTTGACGCGATTGCCGAGTTCAATATCCACTCCCGCGCCGGCATAAGCTTTTTGTTTCATCGAAAGGGAATACGAAATGGCCTGGATGCGCGCCGGTCAATGAAATTCTCGCCGCGCACGGCGCGAACGGGACGAACCCGGGGCGCCAGCAACGGTGATTTCCATCAATTGAGAAGCGGGAAAGGTCCTGCGAAACGGGGGACATTGAAGCGGTTTTCTCCCCCACCCTCCCCTCCCGCCCGGGAGGAGAGGGTGGCACGGCACCCACACATCAAACCCACTTACGAACGCGAGAAAAAAAGTCGGGGTCGAACCATCTGGGCGCCCCCCCGTAATGCAGCGCCCAGATGGTATTCAACCCCACCCCCTAAAGCTTGGGTCATGCCGGCTGGCACCGCCCCGGGCCGGTGTTCCATCGGCGGCGGTACTGTTGGCCCACGCGGGCATGCGCCGCGGCACCAGGCGGTTTCCCACGCCGAGCATTCGCGCGTGGTGATCGCCGAGATACGAGTAAGATGCGGTAAATCCGCCAAGCCACTTGAAGGAAGTGCTTTTCGGCCCGTCAATTTTCATCCTTCCGGTGGGAGTAAATATGTAAAGTTTGCGCGCCATATAAGTAAACGCTTGAGACTTCAAACCCTTATCAGCAACCCGGATGCCAACTCAAAAACCTCGTAAACACAGGGGGTTTCGTTCAACAAAGGGCGGACTCGGGAAGGATTTGCACGCAAAGCGCGTGAATCTCACTCAACACCACCAGCAGCCGCACACCACTGCGCCGATGGGCAGACGATGGCCTACAAAAATTGATGACATCACGCCCGCCGGTAAAACTGATACAATGCCGGCACCAATGAATGCTGCCGGGACTTGCGCAGAAAAACTGACAAAAGTCACGAGATCGTCACGCGTCAGCCATCTGCGTGTAACGTGCGTTACGGGTAATCTTCGCCCAGTCTCCGGCACATTGCGGCGATTGAATTTCGCCGGGTTCGTGCGATGATGGGAGACACAACCAAATGAACAAGACAATCATCACCTGGGGATGGGCGGCTTTGCTGGCGTTGCCGGCCGGCGCGCAAGTTTCGCAATTTCAACCGGGCCACCTTGCGGTGCTGCGCGCGGGGGACGGGGTGATGGACCTGCACCTGCGGCAGACGCCAATGTTCATTGACCAGTTCGAGGCGAACGCGAGCAATTCGTCGCCGTCCTTTACGGCGCGCATCCCCATCAGCGGGCCGGAGGAACTCTTCATCAACGGCCACGCCGCCACGGAAGGCAACCTGACGCGGTCGGCGGACCATACGCTGCTGGCCTTCGAGGGCTACGGCGGGGTGGGCCTGCTCCAGACGAACGGCACGCCCTCCACCATGGACATCCCTCGCGGCGGCTGCACGATTGATGTTTCGGGAAAGGTCCACACGTTCCTGTATGGTGGCGTTCCCGTGGGAACGAAGGCGAATCCCAGGGGGCTGGCCACGGACGGGTCCAATAATTTTTGGGGCTGCGGCAATGCGACGGGGGCGATGTATTTCAATCCGGTTGACCAGAAAACGCCCGTGAGATTCGGCGCGCTGCCGAACAGCCGCGCGGTGAAAATCATCGGCAACGCGCTTTATATGACGATGAATGCCGGCGACGCCTATGCCGACGGGCAAAAGGCCGGGATTTACGGTTTTCAGCCCGACCCGTTGCCGCGTTCCGCGGACACTGAGATCACGCTGGTCGTGCCGACCGCGGAACAATATAAAAAGGTCGTCGGCTTCGACATGGATTCCGCCGGCACCGTTGCCTATACGAGCGACGTCTCCGCGGGCGTCCAGAAGTATGTGAAGTCCGGCGGCGCGTGGAGCTTTGCGTATAATTTCAAAATCCCGCAGGTCATTCCGGCGGACCAAAACAATTCGGCGGGCTGCTTCGGTCTGGCGGTGGATTTCAGCGGCAAGAATCCGATCATTTATGCGACCACGACCGAGGGCTACGGCAGTTCGGTCAATTCAAACCGCGTGGTGAAAATAGTTGATACGGGCGCGGACGCCGCCGTGGTCACGCTGGCCTGCACGGGAAGCACGAACATCGCGTTTCGCGGGATTGATTTCACGCCCGAAGCCAAACCCTCCGCGATGGCCGCCACCCGCAATTGACCCGCGGCGGCCGCCCCATCCCGCCCGCCCGCAATTCAATGTTGCCCTCCGCCCGCAATGCCTGCCGCGGCTTGCCGGCGGTTGAACGCCACCGCGTCCGCGTAACGCACGCCCGTGCCGCCGAAAATGTCCAGCGCCGACCCGATGGTCAGGTCAATCTTCCCCTGCCCCAGCCGCGTGACTTCCTCCAAGTCTCCAAGCGAATTCGCCCCGCCCGCATAGGTGACGGGGACTTGCGTCCAGACGCCGAGATTCTGGACGAGTTCACGGTCGATTCCCCCGCACAAACCCTCCACGTCCACGGCGTGAATAAGAAACTCCGCGCAACTGCCGGCAAACTGGTCGAGAGTCTGGCCGGTGACGGCGAGATCGGTGAATTTTTTCCAGCGGTCGGTGACAACGAAATGGTCGCGGCCACGGCGCCGACAGCTCAGGTCAACCACGAGCCGTTCCTTGCCGATGGCATTGACGAGACTTTTGAGCCGGTCCCAATCCACGGTGCCTTCGCGGAACACCCAGGAAGTGACAATGACATGCGAGGCGCCCTCATCGAGGTAACTGGCGGCATTGTCCAAATTGATGCCGCCGCCAATCTGGAGGCCGCCGGGATAGGCGCGCAACGCGGCGCGGGCGGCTTCCTCGTTGCCCGGGCCGAGCATGATCACGTGGCCGCCCGCAAGCCCGTCCTGGCGGTAAAGCTCGGCGTAATAAGCGCTGGAGCGGTCGGAGACAAAGTTGGTGCGCGGCGGGGCGCCGGCGTCGTCGAGCGTGCCGCCGACGATTTGCTTCACTTTGCCTTCATGCAGGTCAATGCAGGGACGAAACATCGGTTTACAGTAATGCTCTTAAGTGCGGGAGTCGAGGAGCGAAGCAGCGCAATCGCATCCTCCCGTCTCGACAAGCCCCGATCCCGGCGCTTATGCTGTGGGGGATGCAACTCGTGAAAGAGCCGCTGGTCATTGCCGGGCGGGAGTTTCGTTCGCGCCTGATCCTTGGCACGGGGAAATTTTCGTCGCCGGAAGCAATGCGCGACGCGCTGGCGGCGAGCGGAACGGAAATGGTGACGGTGGCGCTGCGCCGCGTGGATTTAAGCGGCAAACGCGACCCGTTCGCGAATATTTTGGAGTTCATTGATCCCAAGAAATATCTGCTGCTGCCGAACACGAGCGGGGCGATGAACGCGGAGGAGGCGGTGCGGCTGGCGCGGCTGGCCCACGCGGCGGGCCTGCCCAAGTGGGTGAAACTTGAAATCCATCCCGACCCGCGGTACCTGCTGCCGGACCCGGTGGAAACTTTGAAGGCGGCGGAAATCCTGGTCAAGGAGGGTTTCACGGTTCTGCCATATATCAATGCCGACCCGGTGCTCGCCAAGCGCTTGCAGGACGCGGGCGTGGCCACGGTGATGCCGCTCGGCTCGCCCATCGGTTCAAATCGCGGCCTGCAAACGCGCGACCAGTTGCGCATCATCATCGAGCAGGCCACCGTCCCGGTCGTCGTGGATGCCGGCATCGGCGCGCCCAGCCACGCCGCGGAAGCCATGGAAATGGGCGCGGACGCGGTGCTGGTGAACACGGCCATCGCCGTCGCGCACGATCCCAACTGGATGGCCGTCGCGTTCCGCATGGCCGTCGAAGCCGGCCGGCTCGCGCGGGAAGTGGGCCTCGGCGAACCGCAGGACACCGCCAGCGCCACCAGCCCCTTGACCGCCTTTTTATCCGAACCATGAAAAAAACCACCCTGCCCCTCTCGCGCGTGCGGCAAATTCTGGCCGCCGCCGGCAAGACCCGCGCCCTGGTGATTGGCGACGCCATGCTCGACCATTTTGTCTGGGGCAACGTGGGCCGCATTTCTCCCGAAGCGCCCGTGCCCGTGGTTGATTTCGACCGGGAGAGTTTCATTCCCGGCGGCGCGGCGAACGTGGCGCGCAATCTCGCCGCATTGAACATGCCCACCGAACTGTTCGGCGTGGTGGGCAAGGACGCGGCGGCGGCGCAGTTGAAGGAGTTGTTGCGCGAGCAAAAAATCGGCTGCGAGGGCTTGCTGGAGCAGGAAGGCCGCGCCACCAGCGTGAAAATGCGCATCGTGGCGCATCAGCAGCAGGTGGTGCGCCTGGACCGCGAAACGCGGGCGGAACTGGACGCGCGCGCGACGGGCCGGCTGCTCGCGGCATTGGAGGCACACCTGCGCCGCGCCGCGGCGGTGATTGTGGGCGACTACGGCAAGGGCGCCATCACGCAACCGTTGCTGGAGGAAATCAAGGCGCGCTGCCGCCGCCATGGCGTCTGGCTCAGCGTGGACCCGAAGCCCGTGCACCAATTGAATTTGAAAGGTCTCTCCTTGATTACGCCCAACCGCAAGGAAGCGTTCGCGCTGGCAAATTTGCCCGACGACACGCGCGACGCGAATCCGCTCGCGGATCGCAACCTGATGGCGGCAGTGGAACGGCTGTTGAAGGAACTCCGGCCGGTGCTGCTGCTGGTGACGCTTGGCGAGCTGGGCATGCTGTTGTGCCGGTCGGACCAGAAACCATTTCACATCCCCACGCAGGCGCAGGAAGTCTTCGATGTCTCGGGCGCGGGCGACACTGTCATCGCCACCTTCACGCTGGCCATCGCCGGCGGCGCCTCGCCGCTGGAAGCCGCCATTATCTCGAATCACGCCGCCGGAATCGTGGTCGGCAAGGTGGGCACGGCGGTGGCCATGCCGGAGGAACTGCTCGCGGGATTCCGCAATTCGTAGCGGCTTTCGGAAGAGCGCCGGAAATGTCGGCATGCGGGTTTCCATTGCCGCTACGCCTTGCATATAAAAGGATCGGGCGGAAGTGCGGCCAGAAGTTGGGCCACGGTTTTGGTCTGGCCGGGGAAAATCAAATCCGGAGCAAGCTCCGCCAGGGGCTGCATGACGAAGCGCCGCTGACAAGCGCGCGGATGGGGAAGCACGAGTTGTGGCCGGCGGCGAATCACCGATCCAAAAAGGATTAAATCGAGATCAAGCGGCCGCGGTTCGTTGAGAACAGTCTTTGGCGCGCGGCCAAATTCCGCTTCCAGTGATTGCAATTTTGCCAGCAACGATTCGGGAATCTCGCCGGTTAGTGGCGTGAGCGCCGCGACCGCATTGATGAACGCCGGCGAATCGGGCGGGCAATCCACGGGCGTCGTCTGCCAAAGCGAGGATTTCAAAATGGGCTGCGTGGAAAGCTCCTGCAACCGTTCCATCGCGGCTTGAACCATCTGCGCAGACTTCCCCAAGTTTGATCCGAGCGCAATGAAGACCAGCGCGGACGTGTTCACTTCAATCCCAGCACGTCCTGCATGTCGTACAGCCCGGGCTTCTGTCCGGCGACCCATTGCGCGGCGCGGAGCGCCCCGTTGGCGAAGGTGTCGCGGCTCGAAGCCTTGTGCGTCAGCTCCAGTCGCTCGCCGTTCGCCGCAAAAATCACCGTGTGGTCGCCCACCACATCACCGCCGCGCAACGCATGCATCCCGATTTCCGAATCCGTCCGTGCGCCGACGATGCCTTTGCGCCCGTGACGGAGCACCTCCTCGAGCTGCTGTTTTCGCACGCCGGCCAGTATCTCCGCGAGCGTCGCCGCCGTGCCGCTGGGCGCGTCCTTCTTCATGCGGTGATGCATCTCGATGATTTCCAGATCGAAACCCGGCCCGAGAATTTCAGCGGCCTTGCGCGTCAACCAGAACAGCGTGTTGACGCCGGTGGAATAGTTCGCGGACCAAACGACCGGTATCCTCGAAATGGCATTTTTAATTTTCGCCTTCGCGGCCTCCGTGTGGCCGGTGGTCCCGATGACGAGGGCCTTGTTTTGCGCCGCGCAAAGTTCGGCCACACCGGCCGTGGCGTCGTGCGAACTGAAATCAATGACCACGTCCCCCTGCCCCACGACCGTTTTCAATTCGTCGCCCACGTCCACCTGCGCCGTGATTTTCAATTCCGGAAAACGCACGGCGCAAGCGGCGAGCGCCTGGCCCATGCGTCCCTTCGATCCATTGATGATGATGCGCGTCATGGCAATCGTCTCATTTCAAAACGCCGCAGGCCTTCATGGTCGCGCGCAGCGCGTCGCGGTTTTTGGCGGTCATCGGCACGAGCGGAAGGCGAAATTCCTCCTGCACCATGTTCATCATCGCCAGCGCGGCCTTCACGCCCAGCGGGTTCGTCTCGGCGAACAAATCCTTGAACAGCCGGTAATATTTATCGTGCAGCTTGAGGGCGATTCCCGCCTTGCCCTGGCGGAACGCGCGCACCAGGTGCGAAATCTCGTACGGGATGAAGTTGGAAGCGACACTCACCACCCCGTGCGCCCCGGCAGCCAGGAACGCCAGCGTCAACGCATCGTCGCCGCTCAAAATCGTGAAGTCATGCCCCAGCGCCGCGCGCAACTGGCTCACGCGATCCACGTTGCCCCCCGCTTCCTTGATGCCCACGATGTTGACGCTGTCATGCACCAGTTGGTTGACGGTGTCCACGCCGATTTCCACGCCGCACCGGCCGGGTATGCTGTAAAGCACGATCGGCAATTTCGTGGCCCGCGCGATGGCGTGGAAATGCTGAAACAGCCCCTGCTGCGTGGGCTTGTTGTAATATGGCGCCACCTGCAGCGAGCCGTCCGCGCCGGCTTTCTCGGCGTGTTGCGTCAGGTAAATGGCCTCGCTCGTGGAATTCGCGCCGGTGCCCGCCAGCACTTTGATTTTGCCGGCCGCAAATTTCACCGCCAGCGCGATGACCCGCACATGCTCGTCGAAATCCAGCGTGGGCGACTCGCCCGTCGTCCCGACGGGGACAATGCCGTCCACGCCGCCCTTGATCTGAAACTTGACCAGGCGTTCGAGCGCGGGTTCGTCGATCTTGCCGTGTTTGAAAGGCGTGACGATGGCGGTGTAGGTTCCGGTAAATTTGGTCATGAATCGAATATGCGGTTAAAATCAGGGAAAACGCGCGGTTTGGCCAGCCCATTTTTGACCGGGCGCCACGCGCGGTTCAGATTTGAATCTTCCCCTCGAACGTGAACTCCGCCGGGCCCGCAAGCCGCACGTCGGAGAATTCACCCTGCTCCTGTTTGAAACTGACTTCCAGCTCGTCGCCGCCCTGCACCTGCACCTTGACCGGCGAACCGAATTGCAACAGCCTCGCCGATATCAGCGCCGAAGCCGTCAAACCGGTGCCGCACGCGAGCGTTTCACCCTCAACGCCGCGCTCGTAAGTGCGGACCCGAATGTGGCCCGGCCCGAGCTGCTGCACAAAATTCACGTTCGTGCCCTTCGGCGCAAAGTGCGCGTGACGGCGGATCTCGCGGCCCAGTTGCTGCACCATCGCCTGGTCCGCGTCCGGCACGAACAGCACCGCGTGCGGCACGCCCGTGTTCAACGAGTGCACCGTCTGCGTGCCGGTTGACAGCGTGATTTTTTGATCCAAACGCAAATCCTTCGGCTTCGTCAGCGTCACCGTCACCCGCTCGCCCTCGAAGCTCGCGCCAATAATGCCCGCGCCGGTTTCGAAAGTAAGGTCCCGGCTCTGGCCCGTGAGTTTCTGAATGAACCTCGCAAAACAACGCGCCCCGTTGCCGCACATCTCGGCCGTGCTGCCATCGCTGTTGTAAAATTCCCACGCCCAATCCGCCTTGCCCGAGACGCAGGGGACGAGCAGGATGACGCCGTCCGCGCCCGCCCCGCGCTGGCGATGGCAGACCTGTACAATCTGCCCCGGGCTGAGCTTGATTTTGCGCTCGCGATTGTCCGCCAGCACAAAATCATTCCCCGCGCCGTTCATCTTGGTAAATTCCAACAACATAGTGGAAAAGTAACAGCCTACCCGCCTTTCGGCAATTTTGAATTGGCACCTCCCCCCTCCCCCTGGCCAATAGCCGTTATTACCCGTTATTATCCGTTACGGCCGGCCATGGCTGAAAGACAGGCCTGCGGTCTCCGACCCGGCGCAATGGGAGCGCGGAGCGATGCATTGCTCCGCGACATGAGTGTCCGCACCACGCCTCGCGCCGTTCCAACCTGGGTGCAGGCTTCGCCTGCTGTCCCGCATATTCCCAAAAAAAATTGAACGTGGGACAACGCGGGACAATGCGGGTCGAGCGGGACAACCCTCCGCGTAGCGGCGGTCGGAAGACCGCCGGTGACACCCCCCCGCCGATGTCTCATCGCCCCCGGCCTCAATCCGCCGGCACACGGTTTCGCGTAATTCATAAGTTTTAATATGTTTTTCCGGCCTCCTCTTCACTTCACCATCAACTTTCTTGAGGCCGTCCTCCTCCATCAAACCCGCACCAACGACAAACACACTATCACAAATCTTTGCATTGTCAAATAATCAGGGTGAGTCCTGACGTCCGTGACCGTGTTCCAGATTCGCCGACTTTACACTATCTGGTGGCTCGCCAGATCCACGATAATCTGTTCGCGCAAGACGCCGTGCGCGGCCACCACCGCAGTGAAAACCAGTTTCAACTGTGACGCGGAGGCCGTGACGGTCAGGTACCCGTAATCTTGAAACGCGCTGTAGTATAAGACATCGCCGGTTGCGTTCTTGACGCCCGTCGGGGCGGGGATGGTTTGCACGGAAATGCCGCCCGTGCCAACAATCAGGTAGGGGATGGTCCAGGCGGCGCCTTTCAAGCTCTGCGTCCGCACGTAATGCTGGTAGTTGTGCGTGTGACCTGCGAGGACCGCGTCCGGCAAAATGCCCGCGGCGTTGCAACAGTCGTCAATGTCTTTGAGCATCTCCGGATTGCTTGGATGCCCGTAACCGGACTGGTTGAATCCGCGCGCATACGGAGGGTGATGGACAACGATCACGAGCGCTTTCCGGTTCTTCGTGGTCCGCACCGAGGCGATGGCCTGCAGACGTGACTGGAGCCAGGCCTTCTGCTTGGGGCCGACAATTGTGTTGTTGATGATTCCCACATTTTCATCCGCGTTGGAATACAACCCGACGATGTCAATGAAGGGCGCCTGCAGATGCCAGTACGGGCCGGGCTGGTTTGGCATGAGCACGCCCGTTTTCGTTGCCTCCGGCGGCTGGGTGCCGGCTGGCGCGCAAAAATTCTCCTTGAATGCGGCCAGCGTAATGGGGTCGGTCGTCGGCTTCACTTCGCCGTCGTGGTTCCCCGGTATCGCAAATATAAGCCGGTCGTAATGATCGTAGATGCCGTAAAACTTGTCCGGGTAGGAGGCTTCCTTGTTGGCGCCGTACAGGACATCTCCCAGATGAACCATGAAGCTCGGCCCCAGTTGGTGATCCGCATTGTCGATGTCCGCGGCCATCACCTCGGCGACGGCTTCCTGCTCCGCGCTCTTCACTCCGCTGTCGCCCATGGAATGGAAAATGATTTGTCCGCTGTTGGTGATCCGGCTGATTGCCTGCGCCCCAAAAAACGTGGCCAAATCCATCACGCAGTCTCCGGCCGGATCGTCGAAGGCGATGCCCAGGGCGTTGTAGTCCTGGCTTGCGCGGTGGGATGGCAAATGGGTGCTGACCGAGGGAAACTGCAGCTTCCTGGCCGGCCGCAGTTTTGCGGGGCCTTGCGGTTTTTTTCCTGGCATATGATTGTCCCGTTGAATTCTTGCGTCCTCTGCTATGCAATGAACATTTGAAAGACCAGCGCCTGGATGACAAGAACTAACTTGAAACATTCGTGTGACAAATACCTTGTTTGTAACTTCTATAAGACAACTTACGGGTCCAATGGTTGATTCTCTCACTTACCACCTCGCAGTTCGGGCAAGAATTTGCCAAAAAATGGTGAGACACCTTCGCGTCAAATTCAGAAATTCCAACCATGAACGTCAATTCAGGCGAATCTGCAGTTGCATTTTCCCCGCCCCCGCGCGGCGAAGTCGCGCAAGTCCTGTGCGGAGGGGTGAAACATCTCGCCTACCGCGACTGGCGCGGACGCTGGCTCACCTTCACCGAAGGCAGGCCGTTGGAAGGCGAAGTGCGCGTCATCGCCTGCCCCCAGGGCCCGCCCCGCGGCGGCATCCAACTCAACCTGTTCTAATCATCGAGGTGGAACGGGCGACCCGCCCGTCCCGGTCGGCGACTCGCCGGCCGGATATCACATCAAGGATTGCCCCGCGTAAACTTCGTCAACTTCAAATCCCCGTCCAAAATCAGACCGATGCCCGGCGAGTAAAGCTTCGCTTCCCGCCCGGGTTCCACCGCGGACGTTTCCTCGGTCCGCAGGCAATGCTCAAACCGCCCCGCCGGCGTCTCATACTTCTCCTCCAAACCGGTCACCTCGGCGCGGTCCATCGCGACCTTCGGGGCTTGTTCCTGAAAATACCGCGCGCCCAGCAACGGCGTGGCGGGCATCGCCAGCCCAAAATGCGCGCCGTTCACCCCGGACAACCACGACCCTTCGATTCCCGACACCTTCCCGTCCTTGTAAGTCTCCGAGTCTTCGCCAAAATAATACACGTCACCGGTCACCCGGGAGATCGCGAAGAAATTGCGGCTCACTTCCGACAGCCGGCCTTCCGCCACTTCGCGCTCCTCCACCACCCGCGTTTCCACACCATCCACCATCTTCGTCTCGTTAAGCACGGTAATCGTCAGCACTGTCTGCTTGCCGCCTTCCTTGCCTTCAAACGTCGCCTGAAATCCCGGCACGAGCACGAAAAAACGATTGCTCCCGGCGGACACCAGGTCCGCCTTGTCCACGCCGAAGGTTTCCGTGAATTTCGCCGCCAATGCGGAACCGCAAACCAGCGTCGCGACCATGATGCCCAACGTTATTTTCTTCATAAGGCGCAAACTATTCGCCGCCGGCACCCCGGGCGCAAGCCCCGTCGAATGAATTCTTGTTCATTCGCAACCGGATTTCGAAAGTCGGAAATCCGGCGAATCTGTCCGTTGCCCGTCTTTCATTATCACCCTGCTTCAGCACGGTGATTAAGAGGGTCACGGGACGAAAACCGCTTCAGCGGTTTGTTCAGAATGGGTAAGACCGGTGAAATGATTGTTGTCATACCCGGGATCCGCCGGCCCCGCCCGCAAACAAGCCGTTGACATTGCCGCCCGTTCCGCTACGGTTACTGGCTCGAAATCGCGAATCAGAATTTTATTATGCCCAATACGAAGTCAGCCGAACGCCGCATGCGCAACAGCGCCCGCAAACAAATTCAGAACCGCGGCATCAGCACCCGCCTGCATACCCTGGAAAAAAGCTTTCTTCAAACCGTCCAGGCCGGGAAGAAAGAGGATGCCGCCAAGGCCCTGCAAATCGTCGTTTCCGCCTGGGACAAGGCCGCCAAGACCGGCACCGTCCCCCGCGCCCGGGCCGACCGGAAGAAATCCCGCCTGGCCGTTCAGTTGAACCGCATTAAATAAAATAAGGGTTTCATTCCGTTCCGGCTCGCGGGTTAAGCCGGTCTGATGCTACCCTCCCTGCTCTCAAGCCGTAATCCCACGGATTTGCTGTCTTTTCTTTATCCTTAAAGTGGCTGTGGGCTAGTTCCTTGCGCCTCACCCAAGCTCTCGCTAATAGTCTTGACCCCGTCCGCCGTGGGCCGTACTGTCGACCCCGGTAAGCTCAATTCATGTTTGCGCAATTTAAAAGCCTGTTTTCCAACGACATTGGGATAGACCTTGGGACTGCCAATTCCCTCGTTTACGTACGTGACCGGGGAATTGTGCTGCGAGAGCCGTCAGTTGTCGCCATTCAAGCCGGAACCACCAACGTCCTCGCCGTCGGCGATGAAGCCAAACGGATGTTGGGACGCACCCCCGGCAATATTGTGGCGATTCGGCCGATGAAGGACGGCGTCATTGCCGACTTCGAAATCACAGAGGCGATGCTCCGCCATTTCATCCAAAAGGTCCATCACCGCAAGCTCATCGCTCCGCGGGTCGTCGTGGCGGTTCCCTCGGGAATCACCGAAGTGGAAAAACGCGCTGTTAAGGACTCGGCTACGCATGCCGGGGCGCGCGAGGTATATCTCATTGAACAACCGATGGCTTCCGCCATCGGGGTGGGACTGCCGGTTCACGAACCGGCAGGAAATATGATCGTGGACATCGGCGGGGGCACTTGCGAAATCGCAATCATCTCCCTCGCCGGCATCGTCTTCAGCCGCAGCCTGAGGGTTGGGGGGGACGAATTCGACGAAACGATCGTGGCGCACATGAAACGTGCCTACAACTTGATGATAGGTGAACGCACCGCGGAAGAGATCAAGATCCGCATCGGATCCGCCTTTCCGCTGGAGCAGGAATTAACCATGGAAGTAAAGGGACGCGACCTGAGCGCGGGGCTGCCAAAGACCCTGACCATTCGCTCGGAGGAAATTCGCGAGGCCCTGCAGGAACCGCTTTCAAGCATTTTGGAGTCCATCCGCATCACTCTGGAGCGTTGCCCGCCCGAACTTTCCGCCGATTTGGTGGATCGCGGGCTCGTCATGGCCGGAGGGGGTGCGCTGCTGCGCGGGATTGATCGTCTGGTCGCCGAGGAAACCGGGCTGCCGGTTCACATCGCGGACGATCCCCTCAGCGCCGTGGCCGAAGGCACGGGCCGGGTGTTGCAGGAACTCCAGTTTCTCAAGCAGGTCTCCACCAATTCCAAGGGTTGATTTCCTCATCGCGTCCGCCCGTCCTCGTGCCGGGTAGCGAATGTTGAAGCGGCCGCATTTTATAGCCTTGGGGCTCGTCATGCTGCTGGCGTTGGTTGTTTTGAATCTGCCGCACCACGCGGCCAGTCAAATCAAGCTCGCCATCGGCGGCCTTTTCCTGCCCCTGTTCGGCCTCTCCAAATCCTCCCAGCAGCTCGCCCGCCAGGCCGGCGACGCCCTCACCCCCCGCGCCGAGCTGCTCCGCCAGAACCAGGAACTCCGCCGCACCAACCAGGTGCTCCAACAATACGCCGTCCAGGCCGACGCCATTTTCCGCGAAAATGACCGTCTCCGTGACCTCCTCGACTGGCAGCGGCAATCCCCGTGGAAGGACCGTCTTCACCTCGCCAGCGTCATCGCCCGGGACCCCGCCAATTGGTGGCAAATCGTCCAGATCGACCTCGGCAGCCGCGACGGCATGAAGACCGACCTCCCCGTCCTCGCCCCCAACGGCGAACTGGTCGGGCGCGTCTCCGCCGTCAGCCTCACCCGCTCGGAAGTCATGCTGATTGGCGATGCCAACTGCCGGATTTCCGCCCGGATCGAAAAAAACGGCGAGACCGGCATCATCATCGGCGGGTCGAGCACCGTTGACCACACCCTCGTGACCTTGAGCTTCCTCTCCGGCGCCGGCAACTCCAAGCCCGGCCAGTCGGTCGTCACCAGCGGCATCGGCGTCTTTCCCGGCGGCATCCGCGTCGGCCAGCTCGCCGAGGAACCGCACATGACGGAACAAGGCTTTGCCGAAGTGACGGTCAAACTTTGGGCGGATCCCGGCGCTCTGGACGAAGTCTGGGTGCTCATGCAATGAACTGGCTTAACTCCATTGTCGTCCTGCTCGCGGCCTTCGTGGCCGTGTTCCTGGAGGCCGTGCTGCGCGGGCCGCGCGAATTTCTCGGCGCCCAGATCGACCTGCTTCCGGCTATCGTCGTCTATGCCAGCCTCAGCTCCGACCTCGTCACCCTGTCGCTCGTCGCCGTGCTCGGCGGACTGTGGATCGATGCGCTCTCGGCAAACCCCCTGGGTGTTTCCGTCCTGCCGCTGTTCGCCGCCGGATTTCTCATTTATCCGCGCCGCGGCTTGATCATGCGCGACCAGTTTTACGCGCGGTTCGTGCTCGGCCTCGGCGCCAGCGCCCTCGTTCCGTTCCTGACCCTGCTGCTCCTCCTGAGCATGCGCCGCACGCCGCTCCTGGGCTGGGGCACCTTGTGGCAATGGTTCGTCATGAGCCTCGGCGGCGCCCTGCTCACTCCCATCTGCTTCTGGCTGATCGACGCCCTCACCCGTGCGCTCAGCTATTTGCCGGTGGCCGAATCCAGCTTCCGCGCCGACCGCGAAATCCGAAGGGGGCGCAACTGACCCATGCTCATCGTTGACCAGTTGAAAAAAGACGACCCGCAACTCCGGTTGCTGGCCATGGTCGTGCTCGCGGGCATCCTCGTCCTCCTGGCCGGCCTGTGGTGGGTGCAGGTCGTCTCCACCCGGCGCTATCAGGAAAAACTGGAAATACAGTCCCTGCGCACGGTCAGAATCCCGGCCGTCCGCGGCAAGATCCTCGACCGCGACGGCCGCGCGCTCGCCGAAAACCGGCCGCAATACAACATCGAGCTTTACCTCGAGGAATTGAGCACCAATTACCAGTACGCCTGCTCAAACACCGACGCCCGCGCCCGGTTCATCTTGAAACAGGAAGCCCTGGCCAAGAGCCGGCAGCTCGGCCGCGACCTGACGCCGCAGGAACGTAAACAATTCGCCCTCACCCGTCCCATGCTCGACGAGTTGAACCGCGAAACCCGTTACCTCGTCACCAGCAATCTCGTCGCCGACCTCGGCGCCCGCCTCGGCCAGCCGCTCGAATTGACGCAAAAGGAATTCGAAGATCATTACGACAAATCCCGCGCCCTGCCCCTCCCCCTGCTCACCGGCCTGAACGCGGCCCAAATCGCGCGCTTTGAGGAGGAATCCCTCCACACCCCCGCCATGGACCTCGAAGTCCAGTCCATCCGCGGCTATTCCAACGACACCGTCGCCGCCCATCTGCTCGGTTACCTCGTGCACACCGATAAAATCGGCGAGGACGATCCCAGCGACAAATACAACTATCGTCTCGAAGATTACGAGGGCGTCTCCGGCGTCGAAAAACTCTTCGACGAGGAATTGCGCGGCACCGCGGGCGCAAAATCCGTGCTCGTCAATAATTTCGGCTATCGGCAGGGCGAAACCATCTGGTCGCCCGCGGAACCCGGCGAAGACGTCACCCTGACCATCGACCTGGACATCCAAAAGGCCGCAGACCAGGCCCTCGATTCCGTCCGCGAAGATGTGCACGGCGCCATCGTCGTCATGGATGTCCGGAACGGTGACGTGCTGGCCATGGCCTCCTCGCCTTCCTTCAATCCAAATCATTTCATCCAGCGTCCCGCGCCGGATGTCTGGGCCAATGAATGGGAACGCTGGACCAACCAGGACCTCGAAGTGCAGATGAACCACGCCATGCAGGGCGAATATGCGCCCGGCTCCATCTTCAAAATTGTCGTGGGCATGGCCGCGCTCGAAGCCGGCCTCGACCCCAAGGAGATTTACACCAGTCCGGGTTATGTTCCCGTCCCGGGCCGCAAACCCATGGGCGACACCGCGCCCGCCGGCGATTACGACTTCGACCGCGCGCTCGCCCGGTCCTGCAATTATTATTTCGTCACCGTCGTCACCAACGGACTCAAATCCGGCATGCTGCAACGCATCGTCGCGCTCGGCAACCGCCTGCACCTCGGCGAGCGCACCGGCGTCGTTCCCCGGCAGGAAGACCGCGGCTATTTCCCCGACGAAGATGACACCTATTCGCGCGCCTGGCGGCTGGGCAACACCGCCAACCTCTGCATCGGCCAGGACAAGGTCGCCGTTACCCCGCTGCAAATCGCCGTCCTGATTTCCGCCGTCGCCAACGGCGGCAAGGTGCTCTACCCGCGCCTCGTCTCCAGCATCACGCCCTACGGCGGCGACCAGCCGTCCCAGACTTTTCCCGCCGGCCGGGTGCGGGACACCCTCGGCGTCAGCCAGCGCACGTTGAACATTGTGCACGAGGCCATGGAAACTGATGTCGAAGGCCCCGAAGGCACCGGCCGCGAAGCTGCCGTGCCCGGACTCAATATCGCCGGCAAAACCGGCACGGCCGAGGTCGAGAAAAACGGCCACAAGGACAAGGGCGCAAAAATCACCTGGTTCGCCTCGTTCGGCCCCGTGGAAAACCCGCGCTACGCCGTCGTTGTCATGGTCGTCAGCGGCGCTTCGGGCGGTCTGACTTGCGCCCCGCTGGCCCACCAGGTTTATCTGGCAATTCAACAGAAGGAGCAGAACTCTGCGCTCCGCACCGGCCCCCTCGCCGAAATCCAAAAGTAAATGTTCACGAACCCACATGCCGAGCGCGAGATCAAGGTTGACCTGCCGCAACTCGTGGCCGTGCTCGGTCTCATGTTCCTGAGCGTGGCGTTCGTTTACAGCGCGAAATACGCCGCGGAATCGGCCGCCAGCATGGCCTGGTACCACGAGCTTTTCTTCAAGCAAATCATCTGGTTCGCCCTCGGTCTCGGCGCCGCCATCGCCCTCTGCCTCACGGATTACCATACCCTCGCCCGCTGGTCGTTCGTGGCTTATTGGATTTCCATCCTCACGCTCATCGCCGTGCTCATCCATAAAATCGGCTCCACGCACGGCGGCGCGCGCCGCTGGATTGACCTGCCCGGTTTCCAATTGCAACCTTCCGAATTCGCCAAGCTCGCCTTCATCCTTGTCCAGGCCCATTTCCTCAGCCGCCCGGTCGAGGAACTCCGGCAGCCCGCCATTTTCTGGAAATCGCTTGGCCTGATGGTCCTGCCGTTCCTTCTCATCATGAAGGAACCCGACCTCGGCTCCGCGCTCGTCCTCGTGCCCACCGGCCTCGTCATGATGTTTGTGGCCGGAACGCCCCGGGAGTTCCTCCTGATGCTCGGCGCCGGCGCCATGCTCGTGGGCGCGCTGCTGCTCGTGGACGTCTTCTTCGCCCCGCCCGGCTGGTGGCAGGTCAAGCTGGAAACCTACCAGCGCGACCGCCTTCTCTCATATTTTGGCATGAACTTCGCCGGCAAGAACGCCTCGCCCGAGGAAAGGGTGCAGGCGTTGCACGACCAGAGCGAAAAATCATACCAGGCGCGCCAGGCGCTCATTTCCGTCGGTTCGGGCGGGTTCACGGGCAAGGGCTGGTGCAAGGCGGACCAGATTAAACTCGGGTTCCTGCCGCG
>Ga0181516_10001163_pt1 | contig 20751 bp, 20 predicted proteins | sample PEATcosm2014_Bin_25_FD_121104 | JGI IMG/M metagenome (GOLD analysis project Ga0181516, IMG submission 121104) | Peatland microbial communities from MTU Mesocosm Facility, Houghton, MI, USA - PEATcosm2014_Bin01_10_metaG | ecosystem: Environmental > Terrestrial > Soil > Wetlands > Peat | place... | reverse complement strand
ATACTGGCGTCCGAAATGCCGTTATAGATAACGTATCCATGTTGAATGATAGGCAGGATAAAGGGGCTCTCTTCGAAAACTTCTTTATCATGGAAAGATTCAAAATCAATTCTACGGAAGCTTTTCCCGCACAGGTCATGTTTTGGCGGACGCGTACAGGTGAAGAAATAGATGTGGTTGAAGAACTTGAAGGGAAAATTTCAGTATACGAATGCAAATGGAATAATGAGAAGCAGACCTCGTTCGATTCTTTTCTGAAGAAGTATCCCGAAGCGAAAACACAGATTGTATCGCCAGAGGATTTATTATAGTTTATGGTCTATGCTCGCTGACGACGGACAAATCAAGTTATTCATGACGTTGTTTCTCGGTCAATGATCCGAAGCCGCGCAGTATTCACAAAGCTAGTGTGTGGGACATGCTTTTGCATCATGCCCCGTATCGGCAACTGTACCTCTATTTCGACGCGAAGTTCGTAGATGATTCCTACTCATGCCGCGACTACAAAGGGTCGCATTGGGCATTGGATCGCTTCAGGCAGTTTGCGCGGATAGTCTCAAAAAACGGCCAAAAGGGGATAACTCCTTGTCCTATATTTTTTAGTGGGGTATATAATTATGTGCAGAGTCAACCTTAAACCCTTTGAAATATGGAAAATAACGCGCCAGAAATGCCCGTCGAAAAATCCATCGTGTTGAAGTTCTACACGATGCTCCGTGAGGAGATAAACAGTCCGTTCAATGAATGGGTGACAGGAGAATCGGTCGGTCACACGCCGGCGTTCGAAGAAAAGCTCATTCATTTTGAAGCGCATGGAGGTCACAGAGGTTTGCGCGAACGATTCTTTCGTGAAAATCCCGGTGCCCGATTGCTCATTGCTTGACGTCAGTCAAGCAAACATAGCTCACAGCGGACCATCTCGGTCCGCTCTTTTGTATTTTGAATTTCAACCCGGAAAATCCAGGCCTCGACTTATGGATATGATAGAATGTCTGTCATGAAAGATGCACTCATTTCTTGCCGCAATAAAATGATCCACGGATCATATCTGTGCGTCCTAAAGCCGTTTTTTTTCCTCCAAGATCCAGAGAAGGTGCATGATTATATGACGTGCGTCGGATCGATTCTCGGCAAATATTCTCTCGGACGAGCCAGCGCACGCTGGTTATTTGCTTATAAAAACGAATCATTATCGCAGAATGTGCTGGGAATACATTTCGAGAATCCTATCGGCCTTTCTGCCGGCTTTGACAAGAACGCGGAAATGACGGATATCCTTCCTTCGGTTGGCTTTGGCTTTGCAGAAGTCGGATCTGTGACCGGGGAGAAATGCGCCGGCAACCCAAAGCCGCGCCTATGGAGATTGCCAAAATCAAAAAGCTTGGTCGTTTGGTACGGGTTAAAGAACGACGGCTGTGACGCTGTCTCAAAAAAACTCTCAGGAAAACATTTTGATATCCCCATCGGTGCGAGCGTGGCCATGACGAATTGCGCAGAGAATCTCGTCTTGGAAAATGCCATTGGAGACTTTGCCAAGGCCTTTAGGACGATGGAACCGGTCAGCGACTATATAACGGTCAATATCAGTTGTCCGAACGCCAAAGGAGGTCAACCATTCATCGATCCACAAAAGCTCGATCAGCTTTTCAATGTTTTGGATAAAATCCAGACAAAAAAGCCAGTCTTTATAAAGCTTTCTCCGGACCTTTCGCATGACGAGATCGATTCGATGCTCGATGTGGTCTACAAGCACAGGATTGACGGCATTATCAGCACCAACTTGACCAGAAAGAGGGATAACCCAATAGTCGTCGATGAAAAAGTTCCTGCTGTCGGCGGCATGAGCGGAAAAGCAGTCAGTGATCTGTCCGATGATACGCTCGCATACATAAGCAGGAAGCAAAAGGCGAGAACAAAAGACGATAATGAAAGCAAAAAACTGATCCTCATCGCATCCGGCGGCGTTTTTACAGCGTATGATGCATATAAAAAAATCCGTTTTGGTGCATCGCTAGTTCAAATGATAACGGGCATGATATATGAAGGTCCGCAAGTCATTAGCGAAATAAACCGCGGGCTGACCGAGCTTTTGAAGAGAGACGGATTTGCGGACATAAGCCAGGCAATCGGCGTCGATGTTGAAGGGTAGACCTTCAACACTGTGATATAATCTGCTCATGACCAAAATATTTATAACAAGGAAAATCCCAGATGTCGGCATTAAAATGTTGGTGGACAAAGGGTACGCGGTCGATATCTATCCAAAAGACAGAATAATGAGCCAAAAAGAGCTCGTTCGTACCCTAAAAAACGGCTCTTATGACGGCGTCATCAGTTTGTTGACCGACAAGGTCGACTCGAGAGTGTTCGACGCCGCCAAGACAGTCAAGATATTCGCCAATTATGCCACCGGCTTTGATAATATCGATCTGATCGAAGCGAAAAAACGCGGCATCGCCGTTTCAAATGCTCCTGCTCTGCAGACCTCTGAATCTGTGGCGGAACATGCTCTAGCTTTGGCGCTTGCCCTAGCTGCCAGAATCGTAGAGGCAGATGAATTTGTCCGTAAGGGCAAGTACAAGGGCTGGGACCCGATGCTTTTTATCGGAATGGATATTCTGGGAAAAACTATCGGCATTGTAGGAGTCGGCCGTATCGGAGGCAAAGTCGCTCATTATGCGAGCGGGCTTGGTCTAAAGGTCATTTACACAGATATCACAAGGAACGAGCAAATTGAAAAAGAAAGCGGCGCGGTTTATTGCGCTTCTATCGATGAACTTTTGCCAAAAGCTGACATAATAAGCATCCATGTTCCTTTGCTCGACTCGACACATCACCTCATCAACGAAGCGCGGCTAAAGATGATGAAGCCGACGGCTTTTTTGGTCAACACTTCTCGCGGGCCGGTCGTCGACGAGATCGCTTTGACCAAAGCGCTCAAGGAAAAGACACTCGCCGGAGCTGCGCTCGATGTGTTCGAATTCGAACCAAAGCTTTCGCCAGGCCTCGCAAAGCTGCCGAATGTCATTTTGACGCCGCATATCGCTTCGGCAAGCTTGCAGACTCGCGACGAGATGTCGGAAATCGCGGCGAATAATATCATAGATTTTTTTGAAGGGAGAGTGCCTAGGAATAGTGTGATAAACTAGTGAATAAAGTTGAAAGTCAATAAAATCTGTAAAGTAAATACGGACACTCCTAGCTTTACATGCTTTAAGGACTTTATATGCTTATAATAAGTAATAAGATGAATTCTAAAACTCCAAGCATAGAAATGGGCAAATTGATCCTCGCTCGCCATCATGAATCAGAGTGGAACAAGCTCGGCAAATGGACAGGCGTCACTGATGTCGGTTTGACCCAATATGGTTTTGAAATGGCAAAGAAGATGGGAGAATTGATCAAGGACGTTCATATCGACCAAGCATTCACCTCGGCTCAGAAGCGCTCATTGCAGACGCTTTTGTCTATGGAAGAAGGCATTGGCATCGATGTTCCGATAACGCGCAGCGCCGCTCTGAACGAGCGAGATTACGGCGATTACACAGGCAAGAACAAATGGGAGATGGAAAAGCTCTTGGGCGAGAAAAAATTCAAGGAAGTGCGGCGCGGCTGGGATTGCCCATTGCCTCATGGCGAATCTCTAAAAATGGTCTATGATCGCACCGTCCCCTACTTTTTAAAAGAGATTTTTCCGCTGGTCAAGAGCGGCAAAGATGTCTTGATCGTGACTAGCGGCAATTCTCTGCGCACTATCATAAAATATATTGAACGTGTCTCTGATTCTGGTATCGCCGATGTAGAAATGCCTTTTGGTGCTATCATAATATATGATTTAGATGGCGACGGACATGTTTTAAAAAAGGAGTCCCGCTATGTAGAATCAAAGGTGAACGCGTGAAAAAATTCGAAAATCATATAAAAATAAATGAAAAACACCGACAAAAACACAAAAGCACAGATCGTGGCGACCATTGGGCCTGTCTCTTCAAATGAGAAGACCATCAAGAGAATGGTAGAATGCGGTCTCAATGTGGTCAGGTTGAATTTTTCTTGGGCAGACATGAAGATCCACACTGATCAGATAGGGATCGTCAGAAAAATCGAAGGGGAATTGAATCGAAGGATCCCGATCATCGTCGACTTGCCTGGTCCGCGCGTCCAGGAAAAGGAGGGTCATACATATAATCATCACGCCATGCATTCTATAACTAAACATGACGAGGAATTCATAAGATTCGCAGCAGAACAGGGCGTGGAATATGTGGCAGTGTCTTTTGTCGGCACTGCGAACGATATCGTCATGTGTCGTCGATTGATAGGAGAAAATCATGGCAGTCAAAAGATCATCGCAAAGATAGAGCGCAAGGTCGCTCTGGGATCTCTCGACGAGATAATCGCCGCGGCCGATGCGGTCATGGTGGCCAGAGGCGATCTAGGTAACGAGGTTCCCCTTGAACAGATCCCCTTTATCCAAGAAAAGATCATCGGCAAAGCCAAGTCTACCGACAAGCCCGTAATTGTGGCCACACAAATGATGCTGTCGATGGTGAATAACCCGACACCAGAACGCGCCGAAGTGACTGATGTCGAGAATGCGGTGTGGCAGGGCGCCGATGCAGTCATGCTTTCCGAAGAAACCGCCGAAGGCAGATATCCGATAGAATCGGTAGCGATGATGGAGAAGATAATAGTCGAGACAGAGAGGCATATGGAGGGTAGGGAAAAGATAAATACATTATAAAAATAGATCAAGGATTTATGATGCAAGATCAGATAATAGGAACCAGGCAATTTTTTACAAGGAAGACAAAAAATTGTGCGTTCATTCTTGAATCCAAAATCCTAAATCTTGAATCCAAAATCAATTTTTAAAATCATGTCAAAGATCAAATCATTGAAAGCGAGAGAAATAATCGATTCGCGCGGAAATCCGACGGTAGAAGTTTTTTGTGAGCTTGAGTCTGGTGCAAAGGATGTCGCAGGCGTTCCTTCTGGTGCGTCCACCGGCATCCACGAGGCGCTTGAACTGCGTGACGGCGACAAAAAACGCTATAACGGCTTAGGGGTTTTGAATGCCGTAAAGAACGTAAACGAAGAGATCTTTAATCTCGTCAAAAGCAGAGAACTCGACCAGAAATCTCTGGACGAGGCGATGATGCGGCAGGATGGCACGCCGAACAAGTCAAAATTTGGGGCGAATGCGATTCTCGGCGTCTCACTGGCATTCGCGCGAGCTTGTGCCAAGGAGCAAGGGATCGAGCTATACGAATATCTTGGGAATATCGCTGGAAACAAGAATTTCACTTTGCCCCAGCCGGCATTCAATATTATAAACGGCGGCAAACATGCGGATAGCGGCCTCGATATCCAGGAATTCATGCTCATTCCCAGGGATTTTTCTTCTTTTAAAGAAAAAGTCAGAGCCGGAGCTGAAGTCATAGATTCCTTGAGAAAGATATTGAAAGGGAAAGGAGACGTCGTCTCTGTCGGTGATGAGGGCGGCTTTGCCCCACAGCTCGGTTCGAACGAAGAAGCGCTCGATGTGATCGTAGAAGCGATACGTGCCGCCGGATATTCTACCGGCGAGGTAAAGATCGGCATCGACGCCGCCGGCTCGAGCTTCTATGAGAACGGCAAATACAATTTGAGGATAGCCGGCAAGAAAAAGAAGATGACGAGCGACAAGATGATCGGTTGGTACGAAGAGCTCGTCAAAAGATATCCGATCATATCGATCGAAGACGGCTTGGCCGAAGACGACTGGGACGGCTTTGCAAAATTGACAGCAGAGCTCGGTGGAAATGCCGTCATCGTCGGGGACGATCTGACAGTCACGAACGTAAAGAGGATACAGATTGCGATCGACAAGAAAGCGATCAATTCTGTCTTGATAAAAGTAAACCAGATCGGCACGTTGACCGAGACGATCGAAGCGATCCAGCTCACAAAGAAGCAGGGTTGGATCCCTTTCATTTCCCATCGTTCCGGCGAGACGGCAGACACATTCATCGCTGACCTCTCTGTCGGTCTCTCTTGTCCTTTCATAAAATCCGGCTCGCTTGTCCGCGGCGAGCGCGTTTGCAAATACAATAGGTTGATGGAGATTGAGGATAAACTCAAATAAAAGTCTGGGAAAACGCGATTAATATTCCAAATCATTGCTTTTGATGATAATGGAGGGTCTGTTTTGAAGTATGTTTAAATTTTGTTATAATATTCAGTATGGAAACAAACATACTAAAAGCATTGATTAATATATATAAACTAAAAAATTTCAAATTGACCGAACTCTATTCTGGAAAAAATCGAGTGAATAATGTAGGTACTGCACTGGAATACTTTATTAAGGACGCTTTTTGTTCGAGCATAAATATCCTGGAGATTGAAGACAAAGACAAGATTCATTCTAAATTTTTATCATATCTAGGAAATCAAAATAATCCACCTGATTTTATAATTAAAAATAGTGATGCAGTTGAAGTAAAAAAGATCGGAAGTCTAGTAGGTAGTATTGCTTTGAATAGTTCATATCCAAAATCAAAACTTCATAGTGATGATACCAGGATTCTCCAGTCGTGCAGAGATTGTGATGGCAGAAGCTGGTCCCAAAAAGATATTGTGTATGTTGTCGGATCAGTTACTGGATCAAAAATTAAGACACTTTGGTTTGTATATGGAGATTGTTATGCAGCGGATAGGGAAGTTTATGAAAAAACACTTAGTATCATACAAAAACAAGTTCTGGGTATAGATCATCTAGATTTTACCCGTAAGACAAATGAGATCGCTGGGGTAAGAAAAATTGATCCACTTGGAATTACATATCTTAGAGTCCGTGGCATGTGGGGTATCGATACTCCGCATAAAGTCTTTGGTTCCTTGACTGATTTTGATAAATCTTCCGAATTCTCAGCGTTTGCACTTATGCTTGATGAAAAATATGAATCCTTCCCCAAAAAAGATCGCAAAGATATCGAATCTAATCCTGATATAGAAATTAAATCTGTAGAAGTCCGCTCTCCGAATAATCCAGCAAATTATCTTAATGCAAAGCTGATTTCCTTGATTAAATAATATGAAAGTAATTTCACTTTTTACAGGTGCCGGCGGACTTGATCTGGGCTTTAAGGAAGCTGGTTTTGATATTGTTTGGGCAAATGAATATGATTCGACGATCTGGGAGACATTCGAATATAATTTTCCAGAAACTAAATTGGATAAGAGGAGTATCACTGACGTGCCTTCTTCTGAAGTCCCACTTGCCCACGGAATAATTGGAGGTCCACCATGTCAAAGTTGGAGTGAAGCTGGAGCTGGTAGAGGCATTGAAGATAAGAGAGGGAAATTATTTTTTGAATATATCCGGCTTTTGAAGGAAAAACAGCCATTATTTTTTCTTGCTGAAAATGTCTCTGGTATTCTTCAACCTAAACACCAAAAAGCATTTAATAATATCTTAAAACAGTTTGAAGATGCAGGATATAATGTAAGTTTTAAATTACTTAATGCGAATGATTATGGAGTTCCACAAGACAGGTTTCGTGTAATTATTATCGGATATCACAAAAGAAAGGTTGGTTTTTCTTTCGAATTTCCTGAACCTCTACCAGAAAGATTGACTCTCAAAGATGCAATTTATGATTTACGTTTAGCAAAACCCGCTAAACCTATGAACAAAACTAATGGCGATAAATTAAACATCCCCAACCATGAATACATGAACGGTGGATTCTCAACTATATACATGTCTAGAAACAGAGTTCGATCATGGAATGAACCTTCTTTTACCATACAAGCAGGTGGTCGTCATGCGCCAATTCATCCAAAGGCTCCCAGGATGAAATTTATCGAGGAAAACAAAAGAGTATTTGTTCCAGGCAAAGAACATTTATACAGAAGATTGTCGGTGAGAGAATGTGCGAGGATACAGACTTTTCCAGATACTTATATTTTCAAATACAAAGATATTGCAAATGGATATAAGATGATTGGTAATGCGGTACCAGTACGGTTTGCGCATCAATTAGCCAAGAAGATAAAATTTGATTTATCGAAGTTGGTAAAAAGTACTTCAAGTTATAAAAGTCCATATAGAATAAAAAATAGGATGGATAAAATTTCTGTATTAGCTGCTGAATAATATCTTATGTTAGATATATCAAAAATAGAATATCTAACCAAGCGAATCCTAGATTTCCGTGATGCACGTGATTGGAAACAGTTTCATAATCCTAAGGATTCAGCCATCTCTCTTGTTCTCGAAGCCACCGAAGTTATGGAACATTCCCAATGGAAGAACACAAAGGAAATGGAAGAACATCTGAAGAATGATAAAGAAGAAGTTGCAGATGAATTGGCGGACACTCTTTATTGGCTTCTTTTAATGGGGCATGATTTTGATATCGATCTTCTAGATGCTCTTGATAAAAAATTAAAGAAAATTGAAGCTAAATATCCTGTTGAGAAAGCAAAAGGAAAGCATACGAAATATAACGAACTTTAATAAAATCATTTTTATCACGAAAAACCGCACCATTACCGATGCGGTTTTTCCTTTGGATAAATTTTCCCAACTTGAAGGGCAGACCTCCGCAACCAAGACTATATCGCTATCTCGCAGACGTTCCCGACGCAGGCGAGCTCTTTCTTTAGATCAAGCTCGTCGGTCTTTTCATAGGTGATGATCTTTGAATAATCGATGTGAGCAAGGCGGCGGGAGAGCTCGGTGTACGTCTTTTCATCTATCGTCTCGTATGGGGCGAGCTGGTATACGTGATTATCGCGTGGAAGGAACGAAAGGCCGCCGACCATATCCCAGTTTCGGTAGACCCAATCGGCTACGGCGATCCATTCATCATCGCTGACAGAGACTGTCACCGAAGGATTGTGATCAGTGTAATGTTGTTTTACGATCTTCCAATGTTCGAGCTGGTCTATCGCTGTGATGCTGTCGCGATAGATCGATCCTGGAGGCGAAGCGACAGGAAATTCCAGGACATAAGTAGTGGCATTCTCGGCGCTCTGGCCGACCTCTGGGTGGAAAGGCACGCCTTGATCGCGCAACATTTTGAATAGGGAATCGGTGGCGGATATTCTGATGCGGCGAATATAATATGGAGCATGTCTCGGATGCATTCCGGAAGAGCAATCGACGGTTTGAGACAAAGTACCGGACGGCTTGACCGTAGTGATGGCTGTCGAAGCGTTTATGCCGAACCTTTTTGCATATTCTCGATTTATCTTTAATGCTTCATCGCGCAATTTTGCTAGAGTCTCAGGCGATCGTACGATCGGACAATCCCATTGACCCGTGATCGAAACTCCGAGCAGGCGTTCTTCCTGGCAATGTTCCGACCACTCCTTCGATAGATACGGGAAATGGGTCAGACTGCTCTGATAGGTGCCGAGAATCGCGGCAAGGCGGACTTTTTTCATCAAGCTCTTCATGTCGTCTTCTGCACGGGCGACCACCTCGGACAGATTGCAGAATTGCTTTGGCTGTAGGATTATTTCGCCGCAAGGATTGGTGCCCATATAGCCGATTATCGTCTTTTGTTCCGCATCAAAATAATCAGGATGCTTTTCACGCAAGAGCTTCATGCGCCTCTCGGGCAAGGTCTTTGCAAGGGAACCGCGGTTGAATATGCCGCGCTCTCCGGATCCTGATTTCATCAGGGCTATCCATTCATCAATAAATTCGACGTTTGACGGCTTTTTTACATATACGGCTGAATTGTTCGCCAGCATTCTCTGTGGCTCTGTGTTGTAAAAAGCGCCCATTTTTGCATCTCTTATCTTGTCGTCATCCAAATCAGACAGAGAGATCATGGCGCTCCTTCTGACGCCTCCAGAGACGACGCAATCGCCTATGTCGCATATTATGTCGTGCAGGTCTATATTTCGCAGGCGTTTTCCCTGGCGTTCGAGCATGACTTTTCTTGTAAAGGATAGGAGTTTGCGCAGCGGATCTGGTCCTGATGATTTGCCGCCCATTGTTTTGAGTCGCGCGCCAGCAGGGCGCAATTGGGAGAAATCGAATTCTATATCATTGCCTTCTGCCCAAGCATTCATGCCAATGACCAGGGAATCTGCCCAGCCCTCCTTGTTGTCTGGAATGACGTGCGTCGGCAATTTTTTTCCAGTCTGAGATTTTATCTGAGGGAATTTTTGAACATTGCGGCTCTCGACGGCAAAACCCATTCCTGTTCCGCACATGGATATGTACATTATCTCTGCGAGATCTTGAAATTTTTCCGGAGCGGTGAAGGCGCAATTATATGCGCAGACATTCGTCGCTGCGGCGGCAGGGCCTGCAAACTGCAGAAGGCGCATCGATGGCATCGCCTCTTGATTCAAAATCCCTTCGCGGATCTCGGCGTATTCTTTTTTTGTGAGCTTGTCTCCGAGATTGCTTTGCATGAATGAGATATATCTCTCGACGGTCTCTATCCATGTTTCGCGGCGACCCTCCCCATCCATCCATCTGGAATAAGTCCGGTAGTATACGAATTCACCGAGCGGATTGCGGAAATAATTTTTGCTTTCCTGGGCGAGCTTGCGTACTTTTGGCGGAACCTTGAACCCTTTTGCCCTAACGCGCGCTCTCTCGTCTCGATACAATATGTATGCCTTGGCTGTTTTTGCATATTCGCTCAAGATAAGGCGCTTTTCCACGATATCCTGTACGCCTTCTACGGCAGGGATGAAGTTTTTGTATTTTGTGGTTATTTTTGCGATCTCTTTTATGACATCATCTGCGATCTTTCCCGCATCGGCGAGTGTGCCTTCGCCTGCCGCTCTCATCGCCTTCTCCACAGCGATGATTATCTTCTCTTTGTTAAAAGGAACAATCGTTCCGTCTCTCTTTTGGATGTTTTTTACGACCGGTTTTGCCGTATTTGCTGTCGAACGGGCTGCGACTGTTTTCTTTTTTGATGTCATATGCTTTTTATTAAATAATAAAGATTACTTTCTTATGACTGCGCTCGGACATTGTGCTTGCATGTAATCACATATCCCTCGCTTGGCATAATAATTAATTGCGGATGTAATTATAGCAAGGAAAACAGGAAAAATTTTAAAAAAGGGGATAATTTTTATTTATGCATCAAAAAATAGACGCTTGTCAATCGAAATCTTCTGGATTTTTTGTAAAAAAAGTTAAAAGTGGGAAAAGCGAGCTATTCTGGCTCGCCTCGCCATCGGTTTATGGAAAAAAAATTAAAAAATGCACGCCGTCAAATCGTTTTTTATGATCCGTTCATTTGCTTTATATGCTTTTTTCAAAAAATCTAGCAAAAATTTATTTTATACGATCCAAAAGGAAAGGATTGATCATTATAGACAGCTATTTTGTGCATATTTTTATTGAAACAATATTATATTCGCTATGACTCGCTTGCAAACGGCTTCGGTCTCGAGACGGCATCGCCAAAGCGTTGTCTCTGATATTTTATAGATTATTTCTGGATTATTCTTTACAGAGTCCGGTGATTCTACCCATCTATACAGATCGACCAAGATGTTTGAAATATACCAAAGCAAGTTTTGATAAGAAAACACTCCAAAGCAGGTATGGTGGATATATGCTTATTTGATCAATGTTTACAATGTGTATACATAGTAAATATGCTTAAAAAAGCATGCCTCTGCTCCAGCCATTCGCGAGTCGAAATCGCTTGGGTGATGCCTAAGTACGAAGGCGTCATCTTGTCCAAGATCAGATCTTGGAAAATGTGATAGAATCTTTGAATGGAAAAAACTAAATTAGTCAGAGAAGCAAGAAATGAAATGGAATGTGGCTTGGAAAAAGAAAAATTGCCAAAAACCAAATTTGAGCAGATCGATCTCGACAAAGAAACCGAGCTGGTTTATTCATTTATGAATGATAAAAGTGGTAGATGGTCTATTCCTTTTGATAAAAAGTTTCCAGAATTACGGGTTATACAAAAAGAGAGCAGGGATAAAGAAGAATGTCTTAGTAGATATAGAAAGTTTCTTGAAAGCGTACATTTGCGAGATAAAGAACAGATGATTTCTGCGCAGAGACAAATTCAAGAAACGTGGAAAAATATAGGATCGGCTTTTCTTGAAGCTTTGTCTCAACATTTTAGAACCGATTGGCCAGATGATAAGCCAGAGTTAAAAGGCTTCATATCGGCACTCCCGGCTTATCCTCGTTTTTTGGATGATTACTCTTTTTGTCTTGGCTATAAAGACATTCCAGATATGATAGAGGTTTCTGCGCATAAGATACTTCATTTTCTTTGGTTCAAAAAATGGAAAGAGGTTTTTCCAGAAACCGAAAGAAGGGAATATGAAAGTCCGAATCTATGTTGGCGATTAAGCGAGATAATGGATCCTATCATCTTGCAATGCAATCCAAAGCTAAAAAAGCTCGTCGAACCAAAGAGATGGGGCTATTCTTCCTTTAAAAATATCAAGATAGGTAACGCTGGGATGACAGAATATTTCAAGGATATATATCTAAAAAGCATAGCATCGGCCGATAGCTTTGAAATCACCTTAAAAAAGCTTTGGGAGGAAGCGCAAAAACACGAAGGAGAGATAAACAAGTTCTGATCTCAGTTCAATGGTGGCGGGACGGCTGGCTCGGCGGAAGCGTTGACAGAGATGACTCTCTGGACGTTGGCTCGATCGAGCAGATATCGTTGGAGGCGGCGCGCTTCTTCGGTATTAAGGGCGGGCATGATTATTTCGCTCTCGTCTTTTGTAGCATGTTCCGGATCTTCGTGTCCAGCGGTCAAAATAACGAGGTCTGCCAGATTGAATATGCGATAGATTATGCTCTGCTCGATGTCGGCGTTCTGTATCTGGCGAAAGGGGATGGAAGTCTCCTGCCTGCTGATCAAGCCCTGTTCAAAAGAAAGGTCGTTATCTTCCAATTTGTAGCGGAAAGAATAATACCAACCATAAGCCATAACCAGGGCGAATGCGACGGCGATAAAGATAAGGATGGGCACTATGCCAGCGGTCGCTCGCACGACCTGTGCAAACGTTGTGGAGCTCGAGACTAATTCGGAAAATGGCGGCAGTGTGTTTCCCCCGGATACTGCGCCGAGCACTATCAGTTCAAGCAAGAAAAGCAATACAGCAGGGAATCCATATTTCAAAAGAAGATAGTAGAGCGTTGTATGGCCGAGCCGGTAATAGCCATTGCTGTCAGGGAGATGTATGGAGCTCTGTTTCGACACAGATTTAGACGTTGGTTGTGGTATGCTCCCATTATCTTGCGGATCGTTTTGTTTTGGAGGCATGATAGTAAATGTAAAATGTAAATATTAAAAGTCAGAACGTAAAATATTAGAGATCTTGATTATAGGTTTTTTCATTGTCATTTTATCTTTGTATTGCTTTTTGTGTCTTGTTTGTTCTTGTACAACGTGCAGTACAAAAGTATGATGTAAGTATATAACGTATGTCCACATAGCTCAACGGATAGAGCGCGGGCCTCCGAAGCTCGAGATCGTGGTTCGATTCCACGTGGGGATACAAAGTAGAAATAGAGGTGTTTTTTGGCGTATCAGCGAGCAGTTGGTAAGGACTTTTGAATTTGTATTGAGCCACCGTTTTGTTTTTGATAGTTGCGTTCGAAAGTAATTTTTCCAGCAATACTCGCTTTGCTTCATCTTTTGACTTCTCATATTGTCCTGCGGCTCTACTGCCGTCTATAAACACGTCTTTGATCTGTTCGAAAGTAACGGATGCCCATGACTTTTTCTGGCTTTCCTCGATCTGTTTTTCAAGCTCTACGCGTTGATTTGCGATGTCTCTCATTTTCTCCTCGTATAAGTCTTTTCGAAGCACCTGTGAGGCATAGCTGTCAGTCAACATGGATTCCTTTGCAGAAAGCCCGGCCAGCTCATTTTTCAGATTGGCAGTAATAGTCTCAATACTGAAGGCCTTCTCGCTATTAACGGCTTTGTAGGCCTCGTACGAGCAGGATATGACCTCTTCATCGATTTTGAGATCAAGGAAGACTTTGGCAAGCAGGGAATCGACGAGCTCCGAGCGCATAAAATTCTTTTTCTGATCGCATATGCCTTTTCCATTGGTGCAGTGATAGTAAGTAAAGCCCTTTTGAGTTTCAGCTGTAATGATGCAACCACACACATCGCAGGTAAGGAAGCCTCGAGCGGAGTAGAAATGATTTCGCTTGCGAGAATGAAGCCGGCCATGCAGGACATCTTGCACCATGTCGAATGATTTCTGATCGATGATGGCAGGATGATTGCCTTTGTAGACCTTACCCTTGTCTTCCATGAGGCCTAGATAGAATTTACCGGTGAGTATGCGATGAATTTGATTGATAAAGACCTTGTGACCGCTGGCTGTCCGCAATCCTTCACTGTAGAGGATGTCTGATACTTCATTCAAGCCACGAGATCCGGTTGCATAAAGCTCATAAGCCCTTTTTACATACGGCGCACGCTTCGGATCGATAATGATCGTCTTTGTAGCTTTGTCATTGAGGTATCCGAAAGGGGCATGATGAGGCCAGCCTCCTTTTTCTAGCTTTGCCCGATTGCCTCTTTGAACGTTCATGCTCAAGTCGCGGATAAATTGATTGGCCATGGCTTGCTCGATGCTCATCAAAAGGACGTTATCGTTTGGAAAATAATTTTTCTCGAATGTTCTGATGCATTTGATATTTCCTTTTTGAAGAAGCCATTGGATTTGTCCGCCATCGACAGGATTTCTGGTAAGGCGATCAATTTTCCAGCAGAGAATAGCATCAGCCTTGCCAGCTTGAATCATCTTTATCATTTCATTGAAAACAGGACGACCCGGCTCCTTGGCGGATTTCTTTTCAGTAAGAATCTGAACAATTTCAAGATTTTGAGCTCTGGCCAAATCGGTCAGCTCTTTCTGTTGTGAATCAAGCGAAAGGACCTGTTTGTCTTCTGTATCAGTCGATTTTCTGCAATAGAGGATATATTTCATGGTAGTAAAAATAAATTAATTAATAATGAAGAATGAAATTAAAGGAATAGTACTCTGAAACAATATGCAATACAATTTTTTCTGTGAATTACTTGTTATTAATTTCTTCTAATATGACTGTATAGATAAACCAAGGGGGACAGGAACTTAGTATAAACCCATTCGATTCAGCCATTCATCATACGTTTCTTCCCATTCCATTTTTTCTGTCTTCGGAACATCTTTCTTGTCAGCAATCTCGCTCCACCAGCCACCGCGCCCGTCAACGGGCGGCGGTGGCACTGGCTGTATGCCCGTCAATCCGTAAGGGAATATGTTGATATTGTGTTTCTTTAGTACCCCATTCATTTTGTCGCTATTAACGACATGCAGATGATATGACTTGTTGTAATATTTCTTGAAATTATGAATCTTCTTGCCCTTTTCCCTCGCTTTCTTATCCCATGATCTTTTTTGAGCTTCGCAATATCGTCTGACGACCCTAACTCCCTTTTTCAAGTCATCGATGTCTTTTTTAGCGCCATATATTTTTATAAGCTTTTCTTCGAGTAATCCCTTTGAAGATCCCCAGAAGCGGCCGACCTTTTCGTATTCAACAGGCACAGTTTTCTGTTTGGACTTTTCCATGTATGAAGTGAGATAGTGACCGATAGAATCTTTGGCTCGTATCGCTTCGACTTTCGTACCGGCTTTCAGATGTTTTTCATCTTTTGAATCAACCACTTTGTACCAATAATCAGCCACGTTTTGATACGGAATTTCTTTGTCTACCAAAACATGGAAATGTGGCGCACCCCTTTCTTGAAATTCCAATACCCAAATATATCTATAACCGTGGTATCTCAACCAGCCAAGGAATTTATGCAAATGTTCTTTCACCACTTCGCCGTCCATAGAAAAATCTTTTGGATAGGTCAAAGTAATCATTACTTTCATCAAATGCCCGGTATTGCGCATGAACATTTTGCATCTTTTGCTTGCTCCAAAGCTATATTTTTTGATCACTCCGCGTTTTTTCTTTTCTTCTTTCTTTTCAAGATACGGAGGCACTTGAAAAGCATCGGATATTTTTAGGTCCTTCGGATAGATTTTTACAGAAAGGGCAGACAGATAGTTATATTCCTGCCGAACCCAATCCCAACGGCTGATTCGAAGATCTGTATATGCCACCGGCATAAAGTTTCCATTCTGAAGGAAAAGATGAACTGTCTTATCATTTTTATTCATTGAGTTTGCATCAACCCAATGAGAGCTTCATAGAAACCGGCAAAAGCGATGAGGTACTCGGTTGCTGTTTCAACAGAAATGTCCTCGCCTACGCGCGCCTTCCAATATCTCTGAACCCGCTCGATGAGTTGTTGATTAAATTTCATTGCAGGCGTATCCTAAACAGAACATTTCGCGAAAATGACTCGTGTCAAAGTACAAGTGGCTCAACGCAAGGATATTTTTCGTGGATTTTTAACAAAAAATGAAGGAAAAAATAAACATAAGTCCAATCACAATCGAGAGACCGCCCTTTTTCAAGAAAGGCAGTCTTGTGTATGCAAAAAGTGGGCACGAGTTAGAGCTGTCAGACAAGCACTATCGCTGTAAAAAGCATTGCAAAAGTAAGACTGGCGAGAAACAGATAAAGGAAGAAGATTTGCAAAAAAGATTCACGTACTTTGCACAAAAATTTCGCTTGGAACAAAAGGAATGTGAACACGTGGCAGACAAGCTCCTAAAGAAATACCTGATCGATCTACTCGTGGATTCCGATGTAATGGAGGGTAAGCAGAAAATCCTTGACACCACTGTTCGAGTTATGGACGAGGATCTAAAGAACATAAAATCAATACGCGCGGAGGACGAATACTTCAAGACAGGAAAATATAAAGGCGGAGGAAAGTATAAAAAGAAAGACCTCAAGACTTTTGAAGATACCTTCGTGGCCAAACAAAAAGACATTTTGCCTCAGCAGTTATTCGCAGTCCTTTTGAGCTACTTCAAAACGCTCTCCGATCCAAAATTCGCAAAACATCTCGGTCAAGGACTGGCGCTCATATCAAAGAAGATTTTTGTGTCGAATGACGGCAAGATATTGAAGGTTGAATTTGAGCGCTGGGGCTGGTATGTCATGAACTACATAAACAAGCATATTCCGAACTATCTTAATGATCTTAAAAAGAAAGGCGTGGTAATCACAAATGGTTACGATAAAATCACTGATATGGATATCGTAGAGGCCGTAAAATGTTTTAATGGCTCGAATTTTCTTGAGGCCATGCACTGGTTCGATGTCGATTCCTTGTACGAATTGTTTGAAGCTTGCAGAGGCGTGACCAAGTCCATGAAAGGTGGTCCGGAAGATATACAAAAAGCGACTTTGAACATGATGGATTACATGAACACCAACCCTCTAGCTCAATTCGCTTCGCAAATGCTTCCGGCAATAGGTAAAGTAAAAGTTAAAAGAAAGTAGTGGCCACTCGCCCCAACCGCCTTTTCCGAGCAGGTAGTGCGCGGATGCGGTTTGTTATCCATCAAACAAAAAGAATGGAAGCTGTGGTGTCCGCTTCACGTAAAGAGTCAATAACCGCGCCTTATACGCGCATATTCGAATTGCTATGCGCATACAAACTATTCACTTCATCATTAATTCCGCAATACCAATATGCGCTAGGCGCGATTGGTATCCTTACAGAAAAGAAGCGTCCACACACCGCTTCCTAGCCCGCATCTCGCGCACACCCTACTCTCCAAAGGCGGTAGGGCGGTGGATGTGTAAGTAAGTCAAAAAACTCAGAAATTTGACAATCTGGCTAGTTAGTGTAAATTGAAATTAAACATCAAAAGAAAGGAGTTTCTATGGTTCTTTTACAGAGACGTCTTAATGGAACAAACGAAGTTGTTGAGGTGGCCGACCACGTAGCAAATGATCCAGGAGTTGAGAAATTCACCGATTTCCTGAAAGAAACAGGTCTCCAATCAACCGAGGGACTACTTGAGCTTGCTCAGGTACTGAAGGTTCCTGTCGAGCAAATGATCAAACTCACCGCTGGTGGCCTTATAGAAGGCCCCGCTCAGGAGAACATTCACCAGTATCTTTTTTGCAGGGTACCGGAACGCTCACTTCAATTCCTGCGACGTCAGGGCGGTGAGGCGGGTACAAAGAATTATCCGTCTACTGACCACTCTGATTTCAAGGACAATTGTGGATAAGATCAGTTTTGGAACAATGGGCACTACTCGCAAGGGTAGTGCCTTTCATATTTTACGACTTTTAAAAAGTATGGATTGATAATTAATGAATTCAGATGTACTATTTAATTCATAAAACTTACAAATTACATGTTATTAGTTAAAACAAAAATTGGTCAGAGCAATATTAACGGCATAGGGCTTTTTGCCGACCAATTTATTCCTAAAGGGACAATAACATGGAGATTTAATCCAAGGTTTGATATCTTATTCGACCCAAGGGAAGTTTCTGAAATGTCAGATCAACAACAAGATTTAATTGAGCATTTTGCATATTTATCTAATAAGTCTGGCAAGTATGTCTATTCCATTGACGACACAAGATTTACTAACCACTCTAATAACCCCAATATCGATAACACAACCGTTCTGCCGGGTGATATTGAAGTTTGTGGTATTGCAAAACGAGACATTCAAGCAGGAGAGGAACTAACAATAAATTACAAGCTGATTGATTCAAATGACGCAAAGAGCGAAGAGAAATATCTGAAATCATAAAAACATGCTTTTAGTAAAAACAAAAATTAAACAGAGCGATATCCATGGTACAGGGCTTTTTGCTGACCAATTCATTCCAAAAGGAACAATAATATGGAAATTTACTCAAGGTTTTGACCAGAAGTTTACTCGCGAACAGATTTTGAATTTTCCCGATCTGCTCCAGATTTATATATACAAATATTCTTGGCGGGGTAAAAAGAGCGGCCTATACTGTTTTTCATCAGACAATGGAAAATATTTTAATCATTCAAATAACCCAAATTGTCTTTCAGAATATAGAGACGGTGAAGATGAAGTAACCACTACCGCTATTCGAGATATAAAAATAGATGAAGAAATCACCGATAATTACTCTTCTTTTGAAGATGATAAAAGCGAGAACAATGTGTTAGATGAGATTGCACGGAAATTTCATTTAAAAGATGAACTAGATCCTCGATTGAAGGAAACAGTAAAATAATATGAGCCTCCTTCACCGATCTCGTCGTCATCGCATTCCGATAAACAATGAATTACCTTACGGCGTGCGTGTATTTGCATGGGCACGAGCCATGCGTTGGATAGGATGGGGATTCGGCGAGGCACTTCTACCAGTATTCATAATACTTTTCTCAAAAAGCTTTGCAGAAGCCGGATTCTTTAGCTCGTCTGTCGATATTGCTGGATTGATAAGCCTTCCATTTATTGGATTATGGGCTGATAAAGTTTCGGCCAAACGTCTCATTCTTTGGTCTCTCATTCTATATCCAATAGTCGGCATAAGTTATTTCTTCGCAGGACTGTTTGGATTGGCTGTTTATATTGTCATTGCTCGGATTGCCAATGGTGTCACTTGGGAATTAGAAAATGTCGGCATTGAAACATACTACCGCCGCACGATTAACAGCGATCATATCGCCGCATCGTTTGGTTACATCGAAACATGGTCACATGTAGCTTGGATTGGAGCCGCTTTGGCTGGAATGATTCTTGTCCATTTCATGCCGATCTATTATCTTCTTTTTCTCATCGCGCCGTTTGCAGTTATCGCATATTTTATTGCCCTCAAAGCTCCGAAAGACTCACCAAAAGTCGATAACAAGCCGAAGCTCTCATTCATGCACACATACGCGAAAGCTATGTCTGAATGGAGAACATGGGATTCTAAATTATGGATGGTGAGCGTCCTCATACTTTTTTCAAGTATCCTAAGTGCTCTCATGTATTTCTTTATTCCGATTGATGCATATCTTACCGGAGCAAACTTGCCTATGGTCGTACTAATAACTGTTCTTGGTTCTCTGCCGGCTCTATTTAGCTACAAGCTTGGTCGTTTGGCTGATATCAAGAATAAATACCATCTGATTGCCATTGGTCTCTTTGCTTCTGCTGTGATCGTTTTTGGTCTAGCTATTTTCCCGCAGTATTGGTTTAAGTTAGTCGCTATATTCTTGCTTGGCATTGCTCTAGAACTTTTCTATGTTGCACAAAGTGCTCTTATTACCACGCTTGGTCCGGCTGAGACCTATGGAAAAAGAGGTGGTGCTTTTGAAATAGTCGTTACCCTTGGCGATCTATCAGCTCCTCTTATTCTCGGTATAGGCCTGGATATTATCGGATTTTCCCATATTGCTCTTATTACAGCTATCTGCGCTCTTGTCTTGGCAGTAGGGTATAGATTGATCAAGAGTTGATTAAGCTTTTTTCTTCAACAATTCCGTTCGTATAGCATCCCAGATGGGATACATGTTAGTGCTAATTCAAGTGACCTAGAGGCCTTGTGATTTACACGGTTGAAAGCTCTCTGCGTCAACGATCATATGAAATGAAAAGCCACCCTGATTTGGAGTGGCTTTTCATCCAACCCAAGCTATTGAACCTATACGGCGACATTGACAATCTAATATAATAGGTGTATAATTGTACAGTTAGCTCTTTCCCTCCAGTTACCCCTTAAGTAGGACACTCTCTTGTTGATAATAGTAACTCGACGCAGTTCTAAATCCAAGCACCTCTCTCGGTCGGTCATTCAAGAAGGAATGGATTTCAACCAATTCTTCT
>Ga0181516_10001162_pt1 | contig 20774 bp, 17 predicted proteins | sample PEATcosm2014_Bin_25_FD_121104 | JGI IMG/M metagenome (GOLD analysis project Ga0181516, IMG submission 121104) | Peatland microbial communities from MTU Mesocosm Facility, Houghton, MI, USA - PEATcosm2014_Bin01_10_metaG | ecosystem: Environmental > Terrestrial > Soil > Wetlands > Peat | place... | reverse complement strand
TTCGGGACGGGCCTGGGGTTCGGGACGGGCCTGGGGCGCCGGACGGGCCGGGGCGGCCTGGGGTGCCGGACGGGCCGGGGCGGCCTTGGGTTCGGGACGGGCCGGGGCGGCCTTGGGTTCGGGACGGGCCGGGGCGGCCTTGGGTTCGGGACGGGCCGGGGCGGCCTGGGGTGCCGGGCGGCCCGCTGGAGCGGGTTGCCCCGGACGTCCCTGGGCGGGAGCCGGCGCGCCGGGCCGGGCTGCGGCAGGCGCGGCCTGGGCGCGGTTCACCGGCGGCATGGCCCTGGGCGTGGCCTTCAGGGAGGCTGCATCCACCCGTCCGCCGGCGGCCTTGGCCGGCATGGCGCCCTTGCCGGAGAAATCGCCCGCCTTGGCGGTGGCCGCCACGGCGGGTTTGCCGTGGTTGACCGAGGCCAGGAACCGCGGATCCCGGCTGGCCGTCTGGGTGTGCTGGGTCTGTTCCTGGGTGGGCCGCACATGGGACGCCCGCCCGAATTCCTGCTCATGCGCCGTCGGCGCGGCATGCACGCCGCCCTGGCCGCCGTTGTACGAGATGTGGGTGTTGTTCACCACCACCGTCTGGTTGTAGACGTTGGTGGACCTGAAGCCGTTCATGTTGGTGGCGTCGCGGTTGTAGAAGTAGTGCCCATCCTGCCAGCGGCCACCCTGGAACCCGGAGCCGTTGTAGCCGAAGCCATAGTTGATGCCGCCGTAGAAGCCCACCTCGGTGCCCCAGTAGCCCTGGTTGAACTCGCAGTAGCCGTTGTTCCAGCCCCAGTAGCCCGGGGTCCAGAGCAGGCCGGGCTCGGGCGCGGTGACCCAGGTGCCGGGCACCCAGAAGTAGCCGTCGTTGCCCCAGGCCCAGTAGCCGGGGGCCCAGATGAAGCCGTCGCCGGGGACCACGGGCTGTTCGTACACAGGCATGGGCGGAGGCCCCACCGTGAGGGTGAGGCTGATGTCCGCGCGCAGGATTGCGGGCGCCGACAGGATCAGCAAGAGGAAAGCACGGGAAAAGCGCATGGCGCCTCCTGGAAGGGCACCCGGAGGTGCGGGATGGAATGGGTTCAGTGCAGGCTCAGCAGGATCGTGTCGTAGGCGTCGTCAAGGATCTGGATGGAGACCCCGCAGTACAGGAAGATCGCGAACGTGGTTCCGACCATCATGGCGAGCGTGACCAGGAACGGTTCGGGCAGGAAACTCATGGGTATCTTGAACATTTTTCACATCCTCCAGGCACGGCGAAGGTTCAGGGGCTGGCGTTGCTTGCTTGGGTTTCCCGCTGGGCGTCCGGAATGCCGGACGTCTTTCCGTCATCAAAAGAGCAAGCGCCATGCCGCAATGCCAACCCGGGTCTGACCCGTGGCTGGACCCAGCATTCAAAGCCTGAAGGGAATGGGGATGAGTATTAATGTTTGAAGCCCGAGGCCGGTCCGGCACGGGCGCACGCCGGGCCGCTCCAGACCGGCGCAGCGGGCCGGACCGATCAAAATCGCGCAGCCTTGCCATCACTTTGGCGGGCGCGGAGCGGGTGCGGCCTGACCCGGGCGTGCCCCGCCCCCGGGGTCAGCCCTTCGATGTGAAGGCCGGGATCCTCCGTTTTGATGGAACGGCACCGGGCAAGCAGCCACAACTAACACTCAAGCATTATAAACAATATAGTTAGCGTATGGAACGATTCATGCGTTCACCAGCCCTTCGAGAAGCGTACCCGGAGCCTTCCCACCTCGACCCATCCCTGGAGCAGACATGCTGATCAGTGAACTGATGATCCCCAAGCCCGCGGTGCTGACGCCGCAGACGACCATGCCCGACGCCTTGAAGATCATGCAGGAAAAGCATCTGAACCGGATGCCGGTGGTGGATGGCCATGGCACCCTGGTGGGCATCGTCGCCCAGACCGATCTGCACAATGCCGCCCCATCGGCCGGCACCCTGCTGGCCTACTGGGAGATCCCCAGCCTGCTGGCCAGGATCACCGTGGAGATGCTGATGGTGAAGGATGTGGCCACCGTCACCGAGGACACCCCGGTGGAAGAGGCCGCGCGGATCATGGCCGACCGGAACATCGGCTGCCTGCCGGTCATGAACGGCAAGCTGCTGGTGGGCATGGTCAGCCAGAACGACATCTTCCGGACCTTCATGGAACTCCTGGGCGGACGCCGGAAGGGCGTGCGCGTCTGGGCCACCACCGGCGACGGCAAGGGCACCATCGCCCGGATCTCCGCCGCCATCGCCGCGGCCTCCGGCGACATCGTCGGCCTGGGCATCCTGGAGATCAAGGACGCCCGGGGCGTGCGCTGGGAGATCACCCTCAAGGTCCAGGACATCCCCAAGGACCAGCTGGCGGCGATCCTGAAGCCCCACGTGCTCAAGCTCCTGGACGTGCGCGAGGCTTAGAGGGTGTCTGCGAATTAGAGGGCCCCGCCCTGGCCGCGGCCGCTTCAAAGGCCCGGAGTGCCCGGGGGATTGGCCCGCAGGAACTCGCCGAATTCCTTTTCCGTGCACTCGGGGCAGATGGTGTGACTGAACAGCGCGCGGCTGTGCTCCATGATGTAGCCTTCCATCTGCTGCCATGCCCCATGTTCCTGGCGGATCTTCTTGCAGTAGGCACAGATGGGGATCAAGCCCTGCAGCCGGTCCAGCTCGGCGAACTGGGCCGCCAGCTCCTTGTAGGCGAGGGTCAGGGCCGTGGCCCGGTTTTCCGTTTCCTCGTTCTGGGCGAGAAGGTCCTCGTTGGTCTGGGCCAGCCTGACGGCCCACCGGCCGTGCTCTTCGTTCTGCAGGGCATGTTCCGCGTTGGAGATGGTCAGCTCCGAGGCCCGCTTCCATTTCTCCTGGTTCTGGAACACCAGCTCCTCCGTGGCGATGACCAGCTCCGCGGCCCGCTTCTCCTTTTCCTCGTTCTGGAAGATGAGTTCCTTGATGGCCACGGCCAGTTCTTCCGCCCGTTTCTCCTTCTCCTCGTTCCTGAGGATCAGTTCCTTCACGGCACTGGCCAGCTCCTTGGCTCGCTTCACCTTCTCCTCATGCTGGAACAGGAGCTGCCGGTTGGCGATCACCAGCTCCGCCGCCCGTTTGCCCTTCTCCTCGGTCTGGAAGGCCAGCTCCACGTTGGCGATGGCCAGTTCGGCGGCCCGCCTTCCCTTCTCTTCGGTCTGGAAGGCCAGTTCCTCATTGGCGATGACCAGCTCCGCCGCCCGTTCCGCCTTCTCGTCGGTCTGGATCACCAGCTCTTCGTTGGCGATGACCAGTTCCGCGGCACGCTTGCCCTTCTCCTTGGTCTGGAACGCCAGCTCCACGTTGGCGAGCACCAGTTCTGCCGCCCGCTTCCCCTTCTCCTTGGTCTGGAACGCCAGTTCCGCGTTGGCGATGATCAATTCGGCGGCCCGTTCCGCCTTCTCCTCGTCCTTGTGGGCGATGTTCTTGTTCGCAACCTTCAAATCGGCAATAAGTCTTTCGTTTTCTCGGTAATTGAAATGGCGGGGCTCGCTTGCCGCCCCGTTCCCCTGGGCTGCGGCCCCCGGCCCGGCCTGACCCGGGGGCACGGCAGGATCAATTAGAGGATCATGCATTCCGCCCCCGATTGGTTTTGCTTCCTCGCCCCGCATCCGCCGCCTCTTGCTTCACTCGTTCAACACTTCAAGCATGGGCAACCCCATCGCTTACGCTAGATTGATTCGGTCTGCCGGAGAGCCTCAGGCCCGGAGGAACGCGAGCCGATCGGCAGTGAGCGCGTCCGCCCGGGTGTCCCTTCCACCCAGTCCTTGCAATGGATCTTCGGGCCATCCCGGGTCGTGAGATTGCGCATCAGGTAGCCTCATAGGTTGGTGGGTGCAATCGGTCCGGCCGCTGGCCCCGGGGCTTGGCCCACATGTTCCGCTCGTTGCCCCGGACGATCCGGATGACCTCCCTGCGGCGTTTTTCCGGCCGGGGTTCCTGCTTGGGCTTGGCGTCCATGGACTTCACCTCGACCCGGAGGGATGCATGGCCGGTGCCAAATAATCAACTCGTTTTATTTCAACAAATATAAAGAAGGGACCCCGGAGCCGCAACCCGGCCAGATCACAATGATGGGCCGGCCGCCTTGAGCACTGCTTGGCTCCCGAATCTTGAAAAGACCAGGAACCCCACCCCCGCCTCCGGCACCTTCTCTGCGCGGAGGTGATGCCCATGCTGGCCTGCCTACTGATCCTCGCAACCTGCCTGACGGCCGCGAACCAGCTGGAGGCGTGGGCCCCGAGCCCACCTGGCGGCACGCTGCAAGGCGAGCTGTTCATCCGGCACGACCCGCAAACCTGCAAGCATGGCTTACCTTTCCTTGACCTGGCCGACGGCCGGCGCTTCGACGGCCGCGGCCGGGTGGTGGATGAGCTGGCCGCGCCGGCCAGGCCCCCCATCCGCACCGGCTACGGGCTGCCGTGCACCCTCAGCTGGCCGCGCCCGTCCGACACCGTGGCCCAGCTCCTCTCCTACCGCCAGGGGGACAAGGTGGTGCGCAGGGACGTGACCTGCCTGACATCCCGGGAGGTCGCCTTCCGGGCGCCGGTACGGGACTGCACGGTGGAGTCGCTGTGCTCCGTCCCCGGGGAGGAAGGCGTGTGGTGCAGCCACCTCCAGCACCTGCAGGTGGATGTGCGGGGCGTGTTCCCCTTCGCCGGGAACCCGGCCGCCGCGGGGGACCACCAGGACGGCCCGGGGGCTTCGGCCCGCTTCCGGGAAGCGTTCGACGCGGCGCGGATCCCCGTGGCCAGCACCTGGTCCGCGGTCCGGTGGGACCTGCTGGTGACGGATCCCGTGGCCCATGTGCTGCGCCGGGTCACCCCGGAAGGGGTGGTGTCCACCTTCAGCGGCGAACCGGACCAGGCCGGCCACCAGGACTCGCCAGGCCTGCTCCAGCGCATGGGTGCCGTGTGGTCCCGGCAGCCGGCGCCCCGGCCCCGGTTCAACCGGCCCACCTACCTGGCCGCGCGGAAATTCCCGGGCATCTATGACTGGGAGGTCCTGGTGTCCGACAGCGGCAACCACGTGGTCCGCCGGGTGGGGCTGGACGGCCAGGTGGATACCCTGGCCGGTGCCCCGGCCCAGGCCGGGCATCACGACGCCGACGACCCCCGGCAGGCCCTGTTCAACGACCCCCGGGGCATCGCCGTGGACCCCGAAGGCAACGCCTTCGTGGCCGACCGGGGCAACCAGGTCATCCGGCGCATCGCCCGCGGCGGCCAGGTGACGACCCTGGCCGGAAGCCCGGGGCAGCCCGGGACCGCCGACGGCATCGGGCGCTCGGCCCGGTTCACCGCACTCACGGGGCTGGCCTGGAAAGGGACCGGTGACCGGGGAGGCATCCTGTTCGCCCTGGATGGCCACGCGGTCCGGGCCGTGAGCCTCCCTGACGGCGTGGTGGCCACGGTGCTCGGCCAGGTGGACGCCCCCGGTTTCCGGGACGCGCCTCCAGGCGAGCCGGGCAGCCTGGCCCTGCGCCGGCCCTGCCTGCGCAATCCCGCGGGCATCCGCTGCCGCGGCGGCGAGATCCAGCTCGCGGACACGGGCAACCACGCGATCCGCAGGGCGGACCTGGAACAGGCCACCCTGCTCACGGTGGCAGGCGATCCCCAGGCGCCCGAAACCCGCTGGGGCCTGCTCAGGGACGGCATCCCCGGTGCCCTGGGCCCCGGCTACGCCGCGCTGGAAGCCCCCACCGCCCTGGTCGGCCGGCCTCCGGGTCCGGAGGGTCCCCTGCTGGTGTGCGCGGGTCGCGGCCTGGCGGAAATCCGCGACGGGTGCGAGGAGCGGGACACCGTCTCCCTGGCGGAGGTGGAGTGCCGCCCCGAGAACCGCATCGGCTCCCGCACCATGATGGTGGTGTTCAGGGCCCTGGCCTGCGACCACCAGCAGCGGAGCATGGTGAGGGCCATCCACTACTCCGTGGACTTCCTGGACCCCGGCGGCGCCTTGGCCTGCCGGCGGGAGGGCCAAGGCTTCAGCGGCCTGCTGGTGATGGTCCAGGGCGCTTTCACCCAGTCGGGGCAAGGGGCCGTGGTCATCCGCTGCGCCACCGAAGAAGGGGTCTCGGCCGGCGCCCAGGTGAGGGTGCCCGTGGGCGGCCAGGACTCCCCGGGCACCGTCCCGCGGATACGCCAAATCCGCCCTGAGCCTGGTGCCACCCCGTGAGCGTCCCTGGGCACGGCGCAGGCACCCGGATGCGCCAGGATGCCCATTCGGTCCATTCATCCGGGTAGGGGAAACCAGATGAGGCTCGCGAGTTGCTGGCTGCGCCTGCTCGGAGTCCTGGCGGCCGGCCCCCACGCCGGGGCGGCTGAACCTGCGCCGCCCCCGGCGCGGGTCCAGAGCTTCGCGGGGCGCCCGTTCACCATCACCGAGATCGTCATCCACCTCCAGCCCGTCTTCGATCTCGCCAAGCCCGCGGAGAACACCTGGCTGGGGCGGACGGCGAACCACCTGCACCTGCCCACCCGGGAGAAGGTCATCCGCCGCGCCCTGCTGTTCACCGAGGGCGAGCGGGTCCGGACGCGGAACATCTACGAATCCGAGCGGGTGCTGCGCGCCCTCGCCTTCGTCAAGGACGCCCGCATCGAGCTGGAACCGCTGGGGGAGGGCCAGGCGCGGGCCCACGTATGGGTGCGCGACGCCTGGACCCTGGCGGTGGACGGCGGCTTCGAGCAGGTCGGCGGGCAGCGCAACCTGCACTTCGGGGTCCAGGACCAGAACGTCCTGGGCACCGGCAAGACGGTGGGGTTCAGCGTCGCCAGGAACCCCGAGCGCACCGAGCGGCAGTACTCCTACCGCGATCCGCAGCTGCTGGGCAGCCGCTGGCGGCTGAACGGCGACTACCAGGAGTTCACCGACGGCTATGCCCGGGCCCTGGCCCTGGACCGTCCCTTCTTCGCCCTGGCCACGCCCTGGTCCTGCTCCTTCCAGACCGAGTCCCGGAAGTCCGGCCTGGCGGTCTATGACCAGGGCCAGGCCCTGTTCCGGACGCCGCACTGGGTCAACGCCCTGCGCCTCAGCGCCTCCTGGGCGGTCAGTCGGGAGGAGGACCGTGCCTGGCGCGCGGGCATCGCCTTCACGGTGGATGACCACCGCTACGGTCCCCTGGCCAGCCCCGAGCCGCAGATGGCGGGGCTGCCGTCCCCGCTGCCGGGCCGCCGCCAGCGCGGCCCCGCCCTGCTCCTGGCCTACCGCCGGGACGCCTACCAGAGCTTCCGGGACATCAAGGGCATGGACACCCCCGAGGACTACAACCTCACCTGGGAGGGGTCCCTGGAGGTCGGCTCCTTCACCCGGCGCCTCGGCTCCACCCGGCCCGGGCCCTACCTGGTGCTCAATGCCGCCAGCGGCTGGTCCGGGGGTCCCGGTGCGGTCACGCTGTTCGAGGGCACCTTGCGCGCCAGGCCCGGACAGGCGGCAGCGGAGGATTTCCGCCTGGACGCCAGCCTCGCCACCTATGCCCAGTGGGCCCCGGCCTGCCAGCTGGCGGTCTACGCCGGCGTCGGCCACGTGCATCGCCCCGACCCGGAGAACCTCTACTCCATGGGCGGGACCGAAGGCCTGCGCGCCTACGCCAACGGCCTGCACCCGGGCGATGCCCACTGGGTCGCCTCGGTGGAGCAGCGGTTCTTCACCGAGCACCGGTGGTGGGGCCTGTTCCGGCTGGGCTACATGGTCTTCGCCGACGTGGGCGCGGTCCGCCGCATGGACGGGTCGGGGTGGTCGCCCATCTACCCGGACCTGGGCGTCGGCCTCCGCCTGGGCGATCTCAAGAGCTCCCTGGCCCGGGTGCTGGTCCTCTCCGTCGCTTTTCCCATCGAAGGGCAGCGGGGGCGTTCCGGGTGGCAGGTCGGCATCGGAAATTCGTTCAAGTTCTGACCGGCGCCGCGAACATCCCGGCCGATGCCGGCATTCCTGTCCAAGACGATTCCTGGAGGAGCGGATTCCATGGCCACCCGAAAGCACAAGACCGACGATCTGGATGCGCTGTCCATCCTGCAAGGCGACCACGAGAGGGTGGAACGGATGTTCGCAGCCTATGGGAAAACCCGGAACAAGGCCGAGAAGGAGGAAAAGGCGGCCCTGGTGGCGGAAGTCTGCCTGGAACTGGCGCTCCATGCCGCCGTGGAGGAGCAGGTGTTCTATCCCGCCGCGAGCCGGGCCATCGGCGACGGCGAGCTGATGGGCGAGGCCGTGGTCGAGCATGGCGAAGCCAGGCATCTCATCCACCGCCTGGTGGGCATGGATCCCGGCGATCCCCTGTACGACCCGACGGTCCAGGTCCTGCGCGCCTATGTGCACCATCATGTGCAGGAGGAACAGGACAAGATGTTCCCCCGGATCAGGAAGGCCAAGCTCGATCTGGAAGCCCTCGGCGAAACGATCCTGGACCGCAAGGGCGAGCTCATGACCGAGGTCGAAGACAAGGGCCTCGAATGCCTGCTTCCGCCGCCGGCACATGACCCTGACCCGCGGCCGGATCCATCGCTGGCGGCTCTGCGAAAGGTTTAGGTTCTCCGCGTACGCTGAAAAATTCCGCGAACCTTTTTGCCATATGAACCAGATCATTATTCAAGATCCAACCTGCGCCCGGCGGCCACTGGCGTGGTTCCCTTCCCGCAATCAGCAGGTCGGCCACGACCCACCCGGAAAGGATTCACCGCATGTGCAGGGACGGCTTCTCAGTGCGGGGCGTGGCAGGCCAGGCGACCCCGGTGCAGTCGGAGCGGCACAGGGAGCGGATCGCGCCGCTGATCCCGATCGTCTTCATCCCCGGGATCATGGGTTCCAACCTCCGGGTGCAGGGCCAGTCCATTCCCGAGGTGCGGAAGCACTTCGAAGAGGAGAACCGGCAAGCCGAATTCACCACCGAGGCCTGGTCGGCGCCCAACATCCGCTACTCCAAGTCCGAACTGGCCAAACAGGCGATCATACAGGCGGGCCCCTTCTTCGATTGCGCCACGGTGCGGGTGGCCAAGCGGTGGGATGGCTACGGCCCCAAGCTCCGGCAGGTGCTCCTGAACCCCGCCACCACCGAAGTGAATCCGGAGGGCTTCATTCCCGATAGCCTGCGCGACTTCCCCACCGCCCCCGGCCGGAGCGGGCCGGACGAAGCCCGGCGCAGGGGGTGGGGCACCGTGTATTGGGACAGCTACGGCAGTTTCCTGACCTACCTGGAAACGCAACTTCAATGGGGCCCCGTCTGCACCCAGGATTCCATCGCCACCCAGACCATGCAGCTGAAACATCAACTCACTTTCGGGGAGGCCTGCTCCCTGCCCGGCGCCGTTATGCCGAGCCCTGAGGAGATCGGGCATGCGGCGCGATTCCGCTATCCGGTGTTCGCGTTCGGCTACAACTGGACCCGGTCCAACCTCGAATCAGCCAAGCTGCTGCTCCAGAAGATCGACCAATGGATCACCGAATACCAGCAGGCGGGCCATGACTGCAAGCAGGTGATCCTCGTCACCCATTCCATGGGCGGACTGGTGGCCCGGGTTGCGGCCAAGATGGACAAGAACGCGGTGGGCGGTAAAGGCGGCAAGAAGCAGATCCTCGGGGTGGTTCATGGGGTGATGCCCGCCACCGGCGCCCCGGTGCTCTACCGGCGCGTGGCCGGCGGCACCGAGCCGGAACCCCGCGCGCCTTTCCTGCCGGCACTCCTTAACGCCTTCACCCTGATCAGCGGCCGCACGGCCGCCGACACCACCCCCATCGTCGCCAACTCTCCCGGCTGCCTGGAACTGCTGCCTTCCCACCTCTACCCGCCGGGGTGGCTGCGGGTGGAGCGGAATCTGGGGCACGGGGAGGTCCAGCAGGTCTTCGCACTGCCGGAGAAGGACGATCCCTACCAGGAGATCTACGAGCAGAAGGAGGTCTGGTGGCGAATGGTGGATCCGCAGCTGCTGGATCCGGCGCTGATCCACTCGAAGACGGAAGATGGATTCGATCCAGAGAAAGCTTGGGCAGCCTATTTGAAACGAATTACTGATGTTAAAAACTTTCATAAAATGCACTTAGGCAAGGACGATTATCACGATGCCGATAAGACCTTCGGGTTCTATGGCCAAGGGGAGAGGACCTTCGCCAGCGTCCGCTGGCTCCTGGCGCACACCAGCGCCGTGGAAACCCAGACCATTCGATCCGCCAAGGCCACAGGCGGGGACCACCAGACCTTCCGGCGCTTCATCGCGGATCACCCCAAGACGCGGGCCGAACCTGGCTCGATTGGTGAGTTCCTGGGCACCCACGACCTGTCGAGCCGCAGCAGCAAGACCTACCTGCTCCCCGGCACCACCGACGACACCCTGGCCGGCATGGGCATCCCGACCTTCCAGAGCGGTTCTGCCCGCCTCCAAGCCCAGGATGGCGAAGGGGATGGGACCGTTCCGGTGGAATCAGGCAGGGCCCCCGGCGAACGCATCGCTACCATCACCGGGTTCCATGGCCTGGCACACGAAAGCGCGTACAGCGGCGACATCTTGCCAAGGCTCTTCACGATCCTGGCCATCTGCCGGCTGGCCAAGCATTCCAGCTGCCAACCGGTGGACCTGTGAAGCCCGTCTGGAAGGTCCTGACCCTCGCCGCAGGGGTTTTGGCCTTGGGGTTTGCCGCCCGGGGCCTTGTTCGGGCAAGAGCACGCAGCGTGGAGCGCCAAATGAAGATCCAACCCTTGACCCAACTGAAACTCGTTCCCCAAGCCTTCGGCAGGTATGTCATCAACCTGCCCGAGGGGGTCCAGCTGGTGAACTGGCAGCAGAGTTTCCAGGGAACCGGCCCCATCAAGGTGGCCAAGGGCGTCACCGTCGAACAATTCCACAGCATTACCGAACACAGGGCCGAGGAACTGAGGTCCCAGCACCATGACGATGGCGGAACGATCCTGGAGAGGATCGTCGACCTGCGGATGCCGTTTGCCCAGGCCATGACTTACTGGGAAAACGAATGGACTGTAAAAAAAATGCTCATTGAATGTGACGCGTTCTATCTCATGGATGGAACCTTTTACAAATTCCACAACTCGATCTATTTAGATCCAATTCGCCAGGAGAAATACTTCCGCGGCTTCAGGGAAACCCTCCGCGCCATCCAGCCCCGGCGTCCCGATGAGATACCCACCGTCTCCGGCTCCTGCTTCGACGGCGCCATCCTGCTGGACGGCCCCAACCGGGACAAGAGCGACCTGGTGATGACGACCGGCATCTGGCCGGACCGCCCGGACGTGCGCTTCCAGCTGGCCATCCTGGACAACGGGCCCAACCCGGACCCCCCGCTGCTGACCCGCCTTGAGCATGCCAATGCCCTCCGGGGCCCCGGCGTGCTGCGCAGCCGGGACCGGACCGTCGGTGGCCTGAAGGGCGAGGAGCAGCTGGAACGGGTCACGGAGAAGAACGGCACCGAAGGGCACCTGTTCATCTGGGAGACCCAGGGCGAGGCCAACCGGTGGGACCTGCCCCAGATCCGGGTGGAGATGAGCACGGGCGAAGGGCCGAAGGCCCCCCAGGATGCCTCCCTCAGCGACCAGGACGCGCTCGCCCTCTGGGACCAGATCGTGGATTCCCTGCACTGGCGCCCTTCCAGCAACCCGCCCTCCGTATTCGAGCGGCAAAGACGCTGAGCCGGGCAGGAACACCCGAAGCCCATGGCACCGCCATGGATGCGGCCGCTCCCGATGCGTTTCCAGCCCCTCACCGGATCCGGATGCTGCCGTTCACCGTCTCCAGGGAGACCTTCTGGGTGCTGCCGGGGACCTTCAGGTGCACCGCCTGCCTGGAACGGCTGACCACCTGGGCCTGGGCGGCCTCGACGGCAATGGTCCCGCGCAGGTTCCCGGCGTGGATGTCACCGGTCGCACGGCCCACCCGGGTTGTCACCCTTTGCGGGCCACGGCGAAAATGCTGTTGTGCCGCAGCTGGACCACGCCGTCGGGAAGGCGATAGCCATCCAGCCCTCGATCCAGGGCCGTCCGCGCCCGCTCCCTGTCGCCGGCGGCCAACTCCGTGTAGGCGTTGCCGAAGGAACTGGCGATCTGGAAGGCCATGACCTCGTCCACGTTGGCGAACCGGTCGTCGAAGCTGCGGATCTCCAGGCGGGCGACCTCCAGTCCCACCTGCCGCAGCAGCCCCTCCAGCCCCGCGCTATCCACCTTGTGCATGATCGGTTGTGCCAGAGGGGACTCGGCCCCGAAGGCCGCCGGCAGGATCCGTTCCAGATCGTTTGGCCGTTCCTTGGCCGCGGTGCAGATCCCCAGCCTGCCGGCAGGCTTCAGCACCCGCCGGGCTTCCCGCAGGGCCAGCGCCTGGTCCGGGATCCAGTGCAGCACGCTGTTGAGGTAGACGATGTCGAAGCGCTCATCGGGGAATGCGGACAGGTCCTCCGCCCGGCCCACGCGCACCTGGAAGTTCGGGGCCAGATGGCGCTTCGCCACCTCCACCCGGTCGGGCAGGGGATCGATGCCGATCACCAGGCCCCGGGGCCCCACCTGTTGCGCCACGTATTCGCCCAGCAGCCCGGTGCCGCTGCCGATATCCAGCACATGGTGCCCGGGCATCACTTCCAGATCGGCGATGAGCAGTTTGCCATGGGAGAACTGGCGGTAGCCCAGGCGGTCATAGGTTTCCGCGAGTCCTGGGGTGTCGAGGGTGAGGCGCACCTGGGGCGAGGATTGATGGTTGGCTTGGTTCATGCCCATTCGATGCGGCCAACGCGACCAAGGTTACAACCGCGGCCAGCGCCGGACAGCAGCCTACACCAGCCGCGGCACCTGCTGCCGGAGCCGCTCCAGGGCCGATTTCTTCTCGCTCCGGGAGGCGTGATGCAGCAGCCGGTGGCAGTTGGGACACAACGCCACGGCATTGCTGGGCTCATCCGTGCCCAGATGCGAAAGCCACCTGGGGTGATGGACCTCCAGGAACGCCACCCCGTCCGCATTCCGGAACGGCCCCTCGGCGCGGCACAGCTCGCAGATCCCCTTGGCCTCGGCCAGCACCCAGGCCACCACTTCCGGATCACGTTGAAAACTCCGGGTGGACGCCCGCTGGGTCTTCGGCTTGGCGTTCCCCTTGGGCGGGGGGGCCGAGCCGGAGCCTGCCGGCGTCGGCGCAGGCACGGCGGGCTGGGCTGCCTCCGGGGGCGAAACCGGGTCCGCGGGCGGCGGCACCGCCTGGGGCGGCTCCGGCCCGGGCCCGGCGGCACCCGCCACCGGATCCGGGCCTTCGGCAGGCGGTGGAGCCTCGGGCGGAACCACGGCCGCTTCGCCCCACCGTTGCCGGAACGCGGGATCGCATTCGGCCAGCCCCAGCTTGATCCGGCCGATGTCCTTGAGCCTGGGCCAGGCCGGGTCCAGGATCCCCAGGTGCCCGGCCGCGGTGAGCACGGCGGCGATGCGTTTCACCGTCATCCGGTTCCCCTGGTTGCCCACCAGCTTGTTGAGCTGGACCTTGGCCAGGAACGGATCCGCGTTGCCCGGCCAGAAGGCCAGCACCTGCCGGTCGACCATCTCCTCGCCAAAGGTGCTGGCGGTGCTCGGGTGCAGGATGCTGGCCTGCTCCTGCCGGTCGGGATGGCAGAGGCTGGCCCGGAGCCAGACGTCCGCGGCCCTGGCGCCTCGCAGGGCCTGGAACACTTCGCTGGCGCGCGCCCAGGGCAGCCGGACCAGGCCCGCGGCGAGGGGCTCATTGAAGTAGGGGTTGCCGGCCAGCTCCAGCAGCAGCGGCTGCGCTTCCGGCGGGGCGATGGGCACCATGCGGCCCACGGCCGCGACCACCAAAGGATCGGGCCTGCGGATCCTGCCGGGATGGGACGCCTGCACCAGGTCCACCAGCCAGGGCAAGCCTGCCTCCAGGTCGGCGTCCGGCAGACTGTCCAGCGCACCGGCGCGCAATCCGGAGGGGAATCCCTGGCATTGCACGATGTCCCACAAGTACGGCCCGGCCTCCCCGGTCGCGCCGGAGGCCAGTTCCCGGGCCAGCACCGCCACCAGGTCCACCCGGGCCTGGTCGGCGGTCCCGGCCACGGGAAGCCCCTCGGCCTTGCCGATGATCCGCTCGATGACCGCCCAGGGACTGGCAAGCCCCTGCACGGCCTTGGCCATGTCCGAGATCGCCTCCGCCGCCTGGAGCTGCTGCCTGGCCAGATCCTTCACCCGGGGATCGGGAGAGGTCAGCAGCTGCGTGCGCTGCTGGACCCCCGGCAGATCCACGGGCGGCCCCAGGACCCGGAGCGCCACCCTGTGGACCGCCGCCGGCCATTCCGGCCCCAGGAATCCCGGCAAGCGCGCACCGAGCGCGGGGCCACCCTCATCCATGACCAGGATCGCCGCCAGTTCCCGGATGGCGGCGACCTCATCGTCAAGGAAATCCCCGGGCCTGAACCCCGGGCACCGGGGCTCCAGCTCGCTGAGGTATTTCAGCATGGCCAGCCGCTGCTTCGGCTCCGGGCTCAGGCTGCGGGCCAGCACCACCAGCCGTTCCGGGTCCACCCGTTCGAATCCCACCCGCTCGGCAATGCAGGCCCCGAGCCCGGGGTCGGCGTCCTTGAGCAGGTTGAGGAGGGCAGCAGTGCCGACCCATTTGCAGAAGCCGTTCAGCGCCTTGATGCGCAGCTCCAGCGGAAACTGCTCAGCGGCCATGGCCATCTGGTTCAGGATGCCGACCCGCCACGGTTCCCAGCAATACTCGGTGAACCCTTCAAGCACCTGCTCCATATCCCGAAGGTCAAGGATCTCCCCAGGTCCGCCGAGGGCAAAGATCTCCGTCCAGCCCTTCTCGTGCCCTTTCATGGGCACGCCCAACAGGCCATTCAGGATGGCCTCCCTTTCGCTGCACCCGGCCAGTTCCCCCCGGTCCTTCAACCAGTGCAGCAGCCACTTGAAAAGATCTCCGGGCGCGCTCCTTGAATTCTGCTCGATGTGCGCCCTGACCATTGCCCTTCCATACGACGAATCCTTCTCGGCCTTTGCCAGATTATTTTTGTATACCCTATCCCGCAACCATTTGGGTTGGCTTTCCGGCATGAGCATTTCCTTGGCTGTTTATAGGTGACCATCATACCGGGATTGCTCAAGGGGTTCAGGCGTCGTACCACGCCTTGCAGGTCTCGCAGCGGTACACCCATTTCTGCCGCTTGGTGAAGACTTCCTTCAAGGGCCGGGCGCATCGGGGGCACTGGGCGGCTTCAGGTTTTCCGGGTTTGGCTTCCGGGATCGGAGTGGCCGGCTTCTTCTCGTCCTGCCATGCCCCGCACACCGCGCAAACCATGGACCCGTTCTGGGTCTTCTTGACGGGCCCCTGGCAAGCCCTGCAGGTGCCGGCCACGGGCACACCCTGGGCATCGCTGGTGTAGGTCAATCCGCAACGCTCGGAGCAGGAGACAAAGGTGCCATAGGAGCCGGATCCGCGTCGTAGCCGAAGGAACAGCCCGCGTTCTGGCACTTCGTATAGAACCGACCCTTCCAGCACCTGAGAACGACGGGGAAGCCGCACCTGGGGCAGGGTTCCGCCAATACGGGCTGGGCATCACGTTCCTCGGTGGACGGCATCCATCATCTCCCATGCAGCAAAACCAAGTGCTGATCATACAGGATACAACCGCCACGGGTCACCGCCACACCGTGGCCAAGCCGGGCAGGAAGCTCCAATCCAGTGGCAGCGCCGGAATCCATGGATGGACACTTCCTGTCGCATCCAGGACGGGAAACGGCCCTACGGCGGCCTGACGAATGGAGCAAGGCCTGGGCGCCACCCGAGGCCCCGCCCTCACTCTGGCCAGCCCTTGGCCTCATCCTGAAGCATGGCCCAGAAGTCCCCGGCCTGCGCCAGGCACTGGTCCAGGCGTGCCCCCAGGGCCGCCATGGGGGCGTCCGGCGGCACGGGGATGACCCGGAACAGGACCAGGGCGCCTTTGGGGGCGCGGGGCTGGCCGGGACAGGACCGGGGCATGTCCAGCCGGGCTTCCAGGCACTGGCCGGCGTGGTTCCACCGGTCGCAGAACCAGGAGGCGTCGCCGCGGGCGGCCTCGGGGATGGTCCGGGAGGAGCACAGGTAGAAGCACACGCGTTCGCCGCGGCGGCCCTCCACGGAGAGGCGCAGGGCCAGGTCCTGGTCCTGATCCTCGAGCCCCAGGCCGGAGGAGGTGCAGTTGAAGCCGCCTGCCTCGTCCCGGGTGTAGGACGAGCTGCGGGAGTCCAGGTAGGCGGCGAGGTGTTCGGCGAGGGGCCCGGCGGGGCCGAGGTCCCTGGGCCTGATCTGGGGGTCGCCGATGGCGTCCAGGACGCGGACCGTCCTGGGCGAGCCGGCAGCGGGCGCGGTCGCATCCGGCCGGGCCTCCCAGGGGTCGTGGTAGCACTCCCAGGCGGCCGCGTCCAGGAAGGCCAGCAGGCCGGGGTCCCGGTCGCCGGCGGCGTGGCGCTGGAGGATGGCTTCGAGTTCCTGGTTCTTCATGGTTGGGGCTCCTCCGGGCGGGGCGTCGGCCTCACTCCATGTTCGGTCCCTGGGAGCGACAATCCATGTCGCATGGCGAGGCCGAATGCGCGGGCTGCAGCCGTGCCTGTTCCAGCAGCCGGGGCGTGCCGAGGTTCCATTCCAGTAGGGCGAAGCCGCAGGCGGCGTTCACCACCAGAGTCTCGCCGCATTCCCGGCTGCCGAAGCCTTCGTGCACATGGCCGCAGAGCACCAGCGCCTCGGGCCAGTCCCGCCGGTGCAGGTGCTGGAACAGCGGCCGGTGGCCGATGTTCCCCCCGCCCCAGGCCCGGTCCAGGCATCCGTAAGGTGGGACGTGGCTCAGGTAGATGGAGGGCGCGGGGGTCTGGGCCAGCTGGACCTGGAGTTCCCCGGCGAGGTCCTCCTCCTCCCACTCCCGGCTCCAGCCCCAGGCGCCGAATTCCACCGGGATGCCCTCCAGGCGCACCACCCGGCCCGTGACCATGGCCGGGAGCTGCTGCAGTCCGGGGTCGGCAAAGCCCTCCAGTTCGTGGTTGCCCCGCACCAGGGTGGTCACCGCGAACGGGCGGATGAACCGGGACCGGTACACCCGCCAGAATTCCCGCTGGGCTTCGAGTCGGGACTCGCGGCCGGAGATCCGGTCGAAGTCCGGCACCATGTCGCCGCAGAGGACGATCCAGTCCGGGCGCCGGGCGTCGATGAGCTCCGCGGCCTCGTTGCAGCACCGGCCGTGGAGGTCCGAGAGGGCGAGGATGCGGAGGGTGTTGGTCATGGGACCATTATGGCGAGGCCGGGGTGACAGCCGCTGTCCCGGTGCACCGGCCTGCCATTACGACTTGTGCGCCCCGGGTTTCCAGGTCCTGGCGGTGGACAGCGCCCCCATGAGCGCGAAGCGCCACCTCGACAGGCACTGTCGCTTTAGCCTGATCATCATGAAAGCTGGAGATTGACCCATGCGACGACCGCGAAGCACCTACCAGCTGGACATGCTGCCCCCGGCGTTCCGGCCCCTGGCGCGGCTCTGGCTGGCGCGGCTGCTGGCGAACCTCGGCAAGCTGGGCCAGATCCTCAAGTCCGAACGGCTGACGGCGGAGGAGCTCCTGGCCCCCTTCAGGCTGAAGGGCATCCAGGAGCCGGCGCTGAAGGACCCCGCCCGGATCCGCCAGGTGCTCCAGGTCCTCCTGGTCCGGCTGGAAGCCGGCGAACCCGGCCTTCCCGCGCACAGCATCCTGGCCGACAACCTCCGCCGCCTGGGGGACCTGGTGGGGCTCAACGCCACCGAGTCGGCGGTGCTCGCCTTCCTGCTCCTGGGACGGCAGCTCACGGCGCTGGAGCGGTTCCTGGACGCCCTCGGGGCCATCAGCTCCGCGGGCTTCCACACCATCGTGGCCGGGGCCCTCCGGCTGCCCCTGGCCCGGGTGCAGCGGGCCCTGGCACCGAACGGCCGGCTGCAGAGGTCCGGCCTGGTGCGGCTGGAGCTCTGCAACCGGTGGGACTTCGAAAGCAAGGTGGAGCTGATGCCCGGCCTGTTCGAACGGCTCAACGCCACCCAGAAGAAACCCTACGGCATCTTCGCCAACTGCTTCGTCCCGGCGCCCAGGCCCCTGCTGCAGCCCCAGGCCTACGGCCATCTCCAGGAGGACCTGGCCATCCTCAGGCCCTACCTCCAGGAGGCCATCCGCCGCCGCCGCAAGGGGGTCAACATCCTCCTGCACGGCCGCCCCGGCGGCGGCAAGACCCAGTTCGCCCGCATGCTGGCCGCCGACCTGGGCTGCGCCCTCTACGAGGTGGCCTCGGAAACCGATGACCGGGAGCCCATCAGCGGGGAGAGCCGGTTCCGCTCCTACAACCTGTCCCAGACCATCCTGCACGGCGGCGGCGCCAGCCTGGTGCTGTTCGACGAGGTGGAGGACGTGTTCCGCCAGATGGGCAACGAGGAGGACCAGCGCGGCCGCGGCAACCGGAGCGGGATCAAGGCCTGGGTGAACCGCACCCTGGAGGAGAACCCGGTCCCGGCGTTCTGGATCACCAACCAGCTGCACGGGGTGGACCCGGCGTTCCGCCGGCGCTTCGACTACATCCTGGAGCTGGACGTGCCGCCCCGCAGCGTGCGCTGCCGGGTGCTGCAGACCTACATGGGCGACCTGCCCGTGGACCCGGCCTGGGCCTCGGCCATGGCCGAGCACCAGGGGCTGGTGCCCGCCCTGGTGGAGCGCTCCGCCAGCGTGGTGCGCCTGGCCCGGCAGGGCGATCCCGGCCTGGACGTGTCCACGGCCCTGCCCCGGGCCCTGGGCAACACCCTGGAGGCCCTGGGCAGCAGCCGGGAAGCCCGCGGCGTCCAGGGCTGCGCCACCCGCTACCGCCCGGAGGTGCTCAACACCGACTGCGACCTGGCCGCCGTGGTCCCCGGGCTGCGCCGGCAGCGTTCCGGCCGGCTCTGCCTGTACGGCCCCTCCGGCACCGGCAAGACCGCCTTCGGCCACCACCTGGCCAGGGAGCTGGACATGGCCCTGCTGGTGCGCCGGGCCTCGGACATCCTCGGGCCGTACGTGGGCGAGAGCGAGCGCAACCTGGCCGCGATGTTCGCCGAGGCCCGCCGGGAGAAGGCGATCCTGCTGCTGGACGAGGCCGACAGCTTCCTCCAGGAGCGCAAGGGCGCCCAGCGCAGCTGGGAGATCACCCTGGTGAACGAGATGCTCACCCAGCTGGAAGCGTTTCCGGGGATCTTCATCGCGTCCACCAACCTCCTGGACACCCTGGACGCCGCGGCCCTGCGCCGCTTCCACCTGAAGGTCCGCTTCGGCTTCCTGCGCCGGGACCAGGCGCTGCTGCTGTTCCGGGACCTGGCCGAGGCGCTGGGCCTGCCCCTGGACCTCCAAGCCCGCGCCGCCCTGGATGCCATCGGCCACCTGACCCCCGGCGACTTCGCCGCGGTGGCCCAGCAGGCGCGCTTCAGCCCGGTGGCCAGCGCCCTGGACCTGGCCCGGCGCCTGGGCGCCGAAAGCCTGCTCAAACCCGAATCCCGCAGGAAACCCATGGGCTTCTCGCCCAGCCCGCGGATGCAACCGCCTGCCTGCAACCAAGGAGCCTGATGCGCCCGAACCCGCTGATCCTCATCATCACCCACACCGACCGGGACGGCCTCCTGTCCGGGGCCGCCCTGCTGCGGGCCCTGGGCGGCACCCCCGCGCCGGACATCATCCTCACCCAGGGCTGCTACCTGGCCGAGGAGCTGGACGACCTGGTCGCCAGCGGGCGGCGCTACCAGGCCATCTGCGTCACCGACACCTACTGGCATCCCCAGGCGGCGGCCCGGATCCGCGGCGGCCTGTGCCAGCTGCTCAATCCCGGCGGGAAGGTGGCGTGGATCGACCACCATCCTTCCAGCGTGGAGCATGCGGACGCCATCCAGGCCGCCCTGCCCTTTTCGGCGCGCTCCAGGATCACCGGCGACCGCGAAGGCCGGTTCGAGGCGGTCTCGCTGGTGGCGGAAGCGTTCGGCATGGAGCAGGATCCCGTGGTGGCGGACCTGGTGAAGGCCGCCTGCCACGGCTGGAGCCGCAACCGGGAAGCGGAGCCCGCGGGGGCCCAGGGCTGGCTGGAGGTGGTGGACGGGCTGGCCAGGACGCCGGAGCTGCCCGTGGAGCAGGCCGCGGACATCATCCGGGCCCTGTCCGGCGGCTTCCACACGCCCATCCCGGCCCACCTGGAGCCGCTGGCCGCCACCACCCGGCGCATCCGGGCCCGGACGGCGGAACGGGTCCTCCGGGACGGCTGGACCCGGCTCCCCTCCGCCGAAGGGGGCTGGGGGCTGCTGCTGGACCTGCGCCAGGAACCGGATGTCAACGCCTACGAGCTGGCGTCGGGGTTGGCCTGGGCGGCCGGGGGCCGGATCGACTATTTCGTCACCCAGGAGCATCCGGGGCTGGTCCATTACGTAAGCGGGGCCAGGGCCCGGGCGGAGCGGAACGCCCAAGAGCGGGGCGGCATGCCGCACCTGCGGGTATCGACATTCTACAAGGGGGGCCGGAGGTCCGCCACCGGCCGGGCCGCCCGGGGCATCGACCTGGCCTTCCTCACTCGCCGCCAGCCTGCGGCGGAGCTCCTGGGACCGTGGATCGACGCCCACCCGTACATCGTGAAGGCGCCCTGGCGCCGGAGCGCGGAGGTGGACGGCGCCGCGGTGCGGGCCGCCGCCATGGCCATCGGCGAGGAGCTGGGCGGATTGCTGGGCCGGTGCGGCTGGAGCGACCGGGACCGACGGTTGCGCCGGTGCCAGGCCACGGACCAGAAACGGTCGAGGCCCGCCGGGGTGCCTGCGACGCCTAG
>Ga0181516_10001158_pt1 | contig 20844 bp, 22 predicted proteins | sample PEATcosm2014_Bin_25_FD_121104 | JGI IMG/M metagenome (GOLD analysis project Ga0181516, IMG submission 121104) | Peatland microbial communities from MTU Mesocosm Facility, Houghton, MI, USA - PEATcosm2014_Bin01_10_metaG | ecosystem: Environmental > Terrestrial > Soil > Wetlands > Peat | place... | reverse complement strand
TGCCGAAAAAGTCCGCCGCTGGGGCGATGTCGTTGAGATGGAACCGCTGAGCGCCTTCGATCGCCGAATCGTGCATAATGCCATCAAGGACGACCCCGACATCGAGACGCACAGCGTCGAAGTCGAGGGCACCGAGAAAAAGGCCATCCTGTTCCGCCCGAAGCGTTAAGCCGCAAAAAGAAGGGGCCCTCAAAAGACGAGGGCCCGGAGGATGTGCATAGGTGATTTGTGCGTTCTACGAGCGGACCGCCGAATTGGCGGCCTCAGTCGTTACGCGATTCGTTCCATTTATTAAGACACCGCCCGCCCGCGGACGTTTCAATAAATCTTCATTTCATTTTTGTAATGGTCCGAAGGCCGCGGCCAGTTTCGGGCGCGCTACTTCAAATCCACCGGCTCGAAAACCAAACTCAAATGGTCTCCGTCTTCCTTGGCGGCAACCACGAACCTATGGGAACCTCGAAACGTGTGCAGGAATCTGGCTTCGTGTTTCTCGCGAAGCTCTTTCATCTGGCGGGCATCTGCCACAATTCGAAGCATGGAACGCACGTTGTCCGCCCCCACTGGCGGGCCTTCGACTCTATTTGATTTGCCGCACGCAAAAAGCTTGGGTGGTTCGCCCACTTCGACCGTCAGACCTTCAGCCCTTTCAGAAACGACGAGCTGCAACAGGTCAGTCAGATCGTAAGCGCCTCGTTCGAGCGGATTCGTTGGGGATTGCCTCTCCAGTTTCGCCAGCACCTCCGGATCGCGCACGTCCACCCAGCGGCCGGCGATTTTCATGCCCGCAATCGGATGCCGCGCCGCCACCAGCGCGCTGATGGCGTCGGTCAGTTCATATTCGCCGCGAGGCGATTTTTGCAGGCGCGCCGTGAACTCGAAGAGCGACGGGCGAAAGATGTAAATGCCGGCATTGTACCAGGCGGTGTCGCCGGGCTTGAGCCAGCCGTCGCGCCGCAACTCCTCAAGCTGCGCGGCGTCCGGCTTTTCCACGAGACGCTTGAGGCAGAATTTGTCGTCAAAGAACACCAGCCCGCCCTTGGTCACGTCCTCGCTGCCGGTCACGGTGATGACGCCGGAGAAATGGTCCTCCGCGTAGCGATGAAGCATCTGCCGGTACGTCTCCGGCTTGACGAGGATGTCGCCGTAGGTGAGCAGGAACGGCGATGTTCCGGTGAAATCCTTCGCAAGTTCGGGCGCCTTGCCGGTGCCGTCCTGCACCAACTGCCGGCCATAGGCGATGCGCGCCTTCCATTTCGCGCCGTCGCCGAAATAATCCTCGATGGTTTCGGCCTTGAACCCGGTGACGATGAACACTTCGCGGATGCCGGCGGCGAGGATGCCTTCGAGGATGTGTTCGAGAATGGGTTTGCCTTCGACCTTGAGCATGGGTTTGGGCAGCTCGTTGGTCAGCTCCCGCATGCGCGTGCCTTTGCCGGCGGCAAGGATGACGGCCTTCACGGTTTCACAGCGCTTTGGTTCATGGTGAAATGGGCGGAAATATTGGCTGTCCGACATGGATTCGAACCATGACAAAGGCCTCCAAAGGGCCTTGTGCTACCATTACACCATCGGACAGACCACCGGCAAAATACCGTTCCCCGCGCCCGTGGCAAAGAAAAATTCGAGGCCCGGAGTATGCGGATGGGCGCAACTCGGCACATGCACCGCCATTGGCTCCCTCGCCCCGCAGCGAAGCGCGGGGAGAGGGTTGGGGAGAGGGGTTTCGAGCAAGCTGGCAGTGGACGATTTGCCCATCACCTCCTCTCCCCGGCCAACTCCTCCTCTGCGTGCAAGAGAGGGAATTTGGTGCGGGTGTCAAGGTGCGCCCTATGCGAATCCGCGCAGAATTTGGCCGTTGAGAAAGGGTCCCGCCGCCGCCATACTCACGGCGTATGGAAATCAGCGCCGCCGTTCCCACCACGCGCATTAATTCGAGACCGCCGGATGATGGCGCTTTTACGGAAGCCCCGGTGTGGCGGCCGGTCGGGAACGGCTGGCGGCAATTGCACGGCAACTTCCGCGACGAGGGTTGCAGCATCGAGTGGCACGACTTCACCGCGGAACAAAACTTTGACTGGTCGCGGAGTTTCCACCCGGCCGCGCTGGAAATTTGCCTGAACCTGGCGGGGCGCGGTCAGGTTCAAACGCGCCGGCGCTCGCTGGAACTGGTTCCGGCGTCGGCGGGTTTTTATTTTCAAAACGGTCCGCGGCTGGCGGCGTCGCGCGCGGGCGGTGAGCGGCATCGGTTCATCACGCTGGAACTGTCGCTGCCGTTCCTCGAACGCCATCTGCGGCGGGAGGGCGGGGGATTGCATCCGGAATTGGACCGGGTCTTGAACCGACCGCGAAACGGCTCGACGGCCGTGTCCGAGCCGGTGCGCCTGACGAGCGAGCAGCAGCAGCTGGCCCTGAGCCTGCGGCATCCGCCGGTGTGCGCTGCGGCGCAGGGATTATGGTATCAGGCGAAGGCGCTGGAGGTGGCCGCGGCTTTGCTTTACCGGCCGATGCCGGGCGAGGAGTTTTTTTGCCGCCGGGTCAAGCGATTGAGCCGCGAGCGGGTGCAAAAAGTCATGGCCATCCTCAAGGAAAACCTGGCCGGGCCGCCGACCCTTGAGGAAATCGGGCGGCGCGTGGGCTGCAGCCATTTTTACCTGAGCCGGATTTTCGCGCAGGAGACGGGCCGGACCATTTTCGCTTCGTTGCGCGATTTGCGCATGGAACGCGCGGCGGAATTGTTGCGGGAAGGAAAGATGAACGTCACCGAGGCCGCGCTGGAAGTCGGCTATTCAAGCCTGAGCCATTTCACGGTCGCCTTCCGCGAAACCTTCTCCTGTTGTCCGGGGCTTTATCCGTTGAAGGCGCGCCTGCCGAAAGCGAAACTTTGAGCGGAAACCAATCCGAAGAGAGACACGAATTTCACGAATTATCGCGAAGGGAAACGCGGGAGTGCATGCTTCGACCACGTCGGGGCACCGTTCATTTTCACGGGAATCATTTTCAATAGACCCGGTCTCGGTTTTGAGGTGACAAAGAAATTCGTGAGAATTAGCCCAATTCGTGTCTATTTCCGGAGATTGCCTGCATTAGTATGTCTGGGGACAGCTCAGTTCAGAGCACAGTGACCAGCAGGTCTCCGTGATCGTCCACCGTCGTGGCTAAAACCGGCAAATCACGCTTTGCCGGGCCGGTGGTGACGTGGCCCAGGCCGTTGAAGGTCGAGCCGTGGCATGGACAATAAAAGGTGCGGTCCTTTTCGGCGCTGAGTTTGCATCGCCGATGGGTGCAGAAGGCGGACAGAGCGAACAGCTTGTCCTCTTTGCGAACGACGAAGAATCCCAGGTTGCGGAAGCGCACATAAACGCCGTCGACGGCGTAATCGCCGGCCGGGCCCGCATTGATGGTGCGTTCGGCGTGGTGTTCCTCTTGCACGCTGCTGCAACCGGCGGCCAGACCAACGGTGAGGAGCAAAAATTGTCGGCGATTTAAAATCATGTCGGCGCTTCAATACTCGAAGACGAGGCTGGTGAAAATGCCCCAGTGCTGGTCCTGGCGCGCGCCGTTGTCCACGGGCAGCACGAAACCGAATCCCAGCCGGGGCTGCACGCCGCCGACGGTGTCAAGATTGGCGCGCAGGGCAAGATTCGCCAGCAAGCTGTTGCGGCCGGGCGTGTCCTTGTTCAACTCGGTTTCCCCGGCCAGTTCGAGGACGGGAACCAGTTGTTGCACGCCGGGCAGGGGCAGTTCGTCGTGATGAATGGTCCAGCCGAAATCAAAGCCGTATTCGAACGTCTCGAGTCCGCCGACGTCCCCGCTGCCATAAAGTTTGGACCAGCCAAAAATGGACTGGACGGTGAAATGCTCGCCCAGTTTCAAGTCGTCAAAAATCTTGGGAACCAGTTCCGCGTTTTTGCTGAGGGCCGAGTTGACCGGAATGCCCACCTCGATGCCGGCGCCGAAGGTTGAATCCACGAAACCGTCCTGCGACACGAACTGAAAAATCGGCCGGCGCGCGCCGAGGTCAACATTGTCGAAGGCGCGGGTGATGACATCGTCCGTCGCGCTGCGTTCGTAATGCACCTCGAGCTCCAGCGTGGTCAGCCCGAAACCCTTTTCGATTTCGGCGGTTTCGAGATCGTCCTGCTGAATGTGGCCCTCGGTATGTAGCCAGTCGAGCCGGGCTTCGTTGACCTCCAGGTCCGAATCGTCCACGAGGAAAGGTTCCGGGTAAACCCCCTGGCCGTACGCGCTGCGGCTGTCCAGCAAGTTGAACAGGCCGTAACGGGTATCCGTCGGCGACGCGACCGCGGTCGTTTGGGCCGCCGGTGGCGGGGAGTTGGTATCGGCCGCCTTAAGTCGCACCGAACCGATGAACACGCAAACGCCCAGAACAACTATGATTTTTTTCATGGCGGCCAGTTTAACCGGTGCGGAAAAAGGTTGCTGTCGGCGGGTTGCCATTTATTAGCGGTGGCTTGCGCTGGAAACCAGACCCCGGCAGAACCGGCGTCGCGCCTTTCGGCAGACTGCCACCACGGGCAATTTGGGAACGTCAATCATGCGCCAAAGAAGTATTATTTTGCCCACGCGCCGTAAAGGAGTTTCAGGATGAGGGCGAAGACCATGGCGAGGAAGATGGGGCGGATGAACCGCGCGCCGCGGGCCACGACCATCCGCGAACCTGCCCTTGCGCCCAGCAACTGGCCCACGCCCATGACCAGGCCCGCGGCGCAATCCATCTGCCCGGCGCGCGCGAACACCGCGAGCGAGGCGGCATTGCTGGCAAAGTTCATGACCTTGGTGTAGCCGGTGGCGCGGGTGAGATTGAATCCCAGGCACAGCATGAAGGCCATCGCCCAAAAACTGCCCGTGCCCGGTCCGAGAAATCCGTCGTAGAAACCGAGCGTCAGACCGGCGACGAGATAGAACCAGCCAGCGGACATGCGCGGGTGCGCGTCCTGGTCGCCAAGCTGCGGCTTGAAAATCATGTAAGCGGCGATGGCGAGGAGTAAAATTGGGATGAGGCGCTTGAGCAATTCAGGATCGCGCGTTTGCACAAACCACGTGCCGGCGGCGGCCCCGATGACCGTGAAGAGCACGCCCAGCCAGCATTCGCGAGGTGACACCACGCCCGCCCGCGCGTAATGCCAGGCGGCGCTGCCCGAACCGAAGCTCGCCTGCAGCTTGTTCGTGCCGAGGGCAAGCTGCGGCGGCAGGCTGAAACTGAACAGCACCGGGATGGTGATGAGCCCGCCCCCGCCGGCGATGGAATCCACAAATCCCGCGATGAGCCCGGTGATGAAGAGAATGGGAAACGCCCAGGGCGTAAGATTCGAGCTGAACGGGGCGGTCATGTCGGCAAGCAATGGGCGACAACCGCGGGTCACTCGGACAGCTTGGGTTTTTCAGCGAGCGTGAGCCAGTAAAGGGTGATGGTCTTGACCAATTCGACCAGGCTGTCGGGCCGGACGGGCTTGACGAGATAGGTGTTGGCGCCGAGTTCGTAGGCGCGGTTGACATCGGGGTCTTCGCGGGAGGAGGTAAGGACCACGATCGGGAGGCGCTTCAAGCCGGGCTGCTGGCGCACCCATTGCAGGACTTCGAAGCCGTTCTTGCGCGGCATTTTCAAGTCCAGCAGCAGGAATTGCGGCAGTGGAAATTTTTCGCGGTCGGTGAACTTTCCCGCGCCTTTCAGATAGGCGACGGCTTCCTCGCCGTCCTTGACCCGGTGCACCGGGTTGGGGATCTGCGCCTGGTCGAAGGCGCGCTCCATGAAGAAAACATCGTTTTCGTCATCATCGGCCAGCAAAATGGGCTGGGCGCCGCCGGAAGCCATGCGGGGATTTTTTGCCAAAACCCGGCGCGGCGCAATTCAATTTTTGGGCATTAAATGCCATTTTAAGGTGACGGTCGGCGCTTGCAGATTTGCGGGCGGGGCGCATAATTCAACAACCTTTTTACATATATGAACAACAACACTCCCCTTCGCGTGGCCGTCACGGGCGCGGCCGGACAAATCGGTTATGCCCTGGTCTTCCGCATCGCCTCCGGCGCCATGTTCGGCCCCAACCAGCCCGTCATTCTGCACTTGATCGAAATAGAGCCGGTGCTGCCGGCGCTCAGCGGCGTGGTCATGGAATTGGACGATTGCGCCTTTCCCTTGTTGAAAGGCGTCGTGCCGACCGCGAACTTGGACGAAGGTTTCCGCGGCGTGAACTGGGCGCTGCTGGTCGGCAGCGTGCCGCGCAAGCAGGGAATGGAGCGCAAGGATTTGCTGGGCATCAACGGCAAGATCTTCATCGGCCAGGGCCGGGCCATCGAGAAAAACGCGGCCAAGGACGTCCGTATTCACGTGGTCGGCAACCCCTGCAACACGAACTGCCTCATCGCCATGAACAACGCGCCCGGAGTCCCGCGCGACCGCTGGTTTGCCATGACGCGCCTGGACGAAAACCGCGCGAAATCGCAGCTCGCCAAAAAATCGGGCGTGGACGTGACGGCGGTGAGCAACGTGGCCATCTGGGGCAATCATTCCTCCACGCAATATCCCGACTTCACCCACGCGAAGATCAACGGCAAGCCGGCGGCGGAAGTCGTCAAGGACGAGGCCTGGCTGAAGGGCGACTTTATCTCATCGGTGCAGCAGCGCGGCGCGGCCATCATCAAGGCGCGCGGCGCCTCCAGCGCGGCCAGCGCGGCGAATGCCATCGTGGACAGCGTGGCTTCCATCGTAAATCCCACCGCCGCCGGGGACTGGCACAGCGTCTGCCTCCACTCCGACGGCAGCTACGGCATCGAAAAGGGGTTGATCTGCTCGTTCCCCGTGCGCAACACCGGCCAGAAACTGGAGATTGTGCAGGGGCTGGCGGTTGACGCCTTCAGCCGCGTGAAAATCGACGCCACCGTCGCCGAACTCAAGGAAGAGAAGTCGCTGGTGGCGGAGTTGCTGCCAAAGTGATGCCTGGTTCCGGGGAAGATGTGCCGTTGGCAAAGCGCATGGAGCGCGCGCTCCTTGCCGCGGACGCGACCCGTGGCGACCTCGAGAAGCTTTGCGCGGAGGCGCGGGAACATTCCTGGGCCGGCGTTTGCGTGAACGGCTCGCGGGTGGAACTGGCCCGCGCGTTGCTGGACGAGAGCGAAGTGCGGGTGATCGGGCTGGTGGGATTTCCCTGGGGCGCGGGCGACACCGACGCGAAGCGTTACGAGACGGAGATTGCCGCGGACCAGGGCGCACACGAAATCGAGGCGGTCATCAATATCGGGCGGCTCAAGGACGGCGACCGTCGCCTGGTGCTGCGCGAGATGCGCGACATCGTGGAAGCCGCCGATGAACGCGCGGTCCGGCTGGTGCTGGAAACCCACCTGCTGACGCGCGAGGAAATGCTCCTGGCCCTCGAGCTGGCGCTCGACTCCGGCGCGCAATTTGTGGTCACCTCGACCGACTGGCATGTTCCCGACGTGAAAATCGAGGTCGTGGCGTTGCTGCGCGAAAAGGCCGGCGCGGAATTCGGCATCAAGGCCGCCGGCAATATTCGCGACGCGCAAACCGCGCAGGCGCTGGTCAACGCGGGCGCGACGCGCATCGGCGCGTCGGCGGGCTGGGTGGGTTGAGCAACGCGTGTGTGTGTTTGGAGTTCGTCCCGTGTCCGCCAAAAACGGTACAGGACGGGATGATTAAAATAATTTCACAAACATTTTAATCTTCGCCCTCGAGGCAAAAATTTCCGGGGCGCTGCGCACGGCGCGCGATGGAGCCCGGGAACCGCCCGCATCCAGTCCCAGTGTGAGGCAGGAAAGTTCGTTATGCGGGCAATGCTGTCGACGCCCGGTTTCTTGCCGCGCCGGTTCTCGGACGGGGATGGATTGGCACGCTTCGTGATAGGTATCAACCGGACGCTTTGATGCGCCGCCGGGTGGAATTTATTATGCATAACGTGCTGGTGATTGATGATGTGGATGACGTGAGGGACGCGGTCGTCAAGACGCTGCAACATTTCGGCTTTGGCACGCGCGAGGCCCGGAACGGCCGGAGCGGCATCGAAATGGCGCTGGCGGACGCGCCCGACCTGATCATTTGCGATGTGCGCATGCCGGAGATGGACGGCTTCAAGACCCTCATGGCCATCCGCGACAACCCGGCCATCGCGAACATTCCCTTCATCTTTCTGACCGCGGCCATGGACAAGAGCGACCTCCGCCGCGGGATGGTTTCGGGCGCGGACGATTATCTGACCAAGCCCTTCACGCCGGAGGAACTGCTCGAAGCCGTCACCACGCGGCTGGCGCGGCAGACGGAGTTGAAGTGCGAATTCTTCAAGCACGCCGAGAAACTGCGCAAGGGCGTGGACCATCTCTTCGCGCGCGAAATCACCGGCCCGCTGGACGGCATCCTCGGTCTTACCGCCGAGATGTTGCGCGAGACCGGGCAGGCCCCGCCCGAGAAAGTGGCCGAACGCGCGCGGCGGATCAACGAATCGGTTGTGCGGCTGAACCAGCTTGCGAAGACGCTGGCCTGAAGGCCCGGCCCCGCAGGCCGTCCCACGCCAGGTACCAGAGGAAGAGGAGATTGTATTTCAAGTAGCGCGGGCCAAGGCGCCGGGGTTCCGACCAGATTCGAAACAGCCACGTCAACGCCAGGCGCTGCATCCACGCCGGCGCGTCGGGCTTCGTGCCCGCGTTGACATCAAAGGCAAACCCGACGGTCATCATCACTCCGCGCCGGATCAGGGGCTTGTGGCGCATCATCCAGGTCTGCTGTTTGGGCGCGCCGAAGCACAGCCAGATGAAATCCGGCGAGAGCCGGTTCAGTTCCGCCGTCACCGTCTCGTCCGCGCCGTCCAACAGGATGCCGTCCGCGCCGCAGCGGCCATGAAACGACCCCACGAACCGGAGACCGGGATTGAGTTTCAGGAACACCTCCCGAAGGCGCACGCCGCATTCTTCCGTTCCGCCGAGCAGATAATGGGTCGATCCGGCCGGGGCGCGCGTGAGGAACTCGCGCATGAACGTGGGGCCATAGACGCGGTCCTTCAGGCCCGCGCCCGCGCGGTTCATGCACCAGATCAACGGCATGCCGTCGGGCGCAAAATGATCGTAACCGCGCGTCATTTCGCGGAAAGCCGGCTCGTGCCGGCGCATGGTGACGATCTGGGTGTTGGCGAATTCCAGCGCCACGCAGCTCGGCCCGCGCGCCCATTCCAGGCATTTATCCCCCAAGTCGCTGTAAGTGGTCGCCATCAGCGGCGTTCCCAGCAGGGTGACTTCGCTCATGCGGGCAAATCTTTCCGACCGCCCACGCCCCGCCGTTCGCCGCTGTTCAACTGGAAATTCACGGCGTCGACCTTATCCCGGCCGGCCAAAAAAAGCAAGATGGTTGACTGGTTCGCGAGCCTCTAGGGACTTTTACGGATGGTTCCCGCGCCAGAATTTGCTTCCCTTTTGTCTTCATCCGGGTTATTGTATCTGCCTCAACAGAACAGCGACACCGCTGTTGCAGTAAAACATCCGCTCAGGCCCCGTCTGATGAAACTGCTTGTTTTTGCGCACACACCGCCGCCGCATCATGGACAGAGCTACATGGTCCGGCTGATGCTTGACGGGTTCGGCGGCGATCAGCGGGGGCATCCTGCCGATGGAGGCACGGGGAACAGCCTCGGCGTCACTTGTTACCACGTCAACGCCCGTGTTTCCAAGGAGTTGGAAGATATCGGCGATTTCCGGCTTAGCAAGCTGTTCCTGCTGTTTCTTTATTGTTTCCAGGCCATTTGGTGCCGGTTCCGGTATGGTGTGACCACGTTTTACTACATACCCGCTCCCGGCAAGCATTCCGCGCTTTACCGGGACTGGATCGTGATGTTTCTCTGCCGCCCGTTTTTCAAGCGCGTCATCCTCCACTGGCACGCCGCCGGCCTGGCGAAATGGCTGGAAACCAACATGCAATTCCGTTCCAGGGCCTTCACCTACAACCGCTTGAGAGACGTGGACCTCAGCATCGTGCTTTCCAAATACAATCGCGCCGACGCGGAGAAACTCTTCCCCCAACGGCTCCGGGTGGTCAGCAACGGCATCCCGGATCCGTGCCCCTCATTTGAGCGCGATATTCTCCCGCGTCGCCGGGCGCGCCTGGCCGCCCGCAAGAAAATCGCCGCCGGCGTGGAGCTTGACGCGGCGGACCTGGAGAAGGCCGGCGGCAAGCCGGAGGTTTTCAAAGTCCTTTACCTGGCGCATTGCACCCGCGAGAAAGGCTTGTTCGATTGCATCACCGCCGTGCTGCTGGCCAACGAGCAACTTGCCGTCGGTGGGCGGTTTCAAATTGAACTCACGATCGCCGGCAATTTCGTGAACGACGCGGAAAAAGACGAATTCGACCGGATCGCATCGTCGGAGGCGGGGGCGAAGTGCATCCGTTACCTGGGGTTTGTCGCGGGCGCCGAGAAGGACAGGGCCCTGCGCGAGGCGGACCTCTTTTGTTTCCCGACGTATTATCAAAACGAAAACCAGCCGGTGAATTTGATTGAGGCCATGGCCTTTGGGCTGCCCATCATCACCACGCGCTGGCGTTCGCTTCCCGAGCTGTTGCCGTCGGGCAACCTGGGCCTGGTGGACATCTGTTCCCCGGATCAAATCACCGTCGCGCTGATCGGCAGCATCACGGAGGAAGCGTCGGAAACCGTTCGCGACCTGTTTCTTCGCCATTTCACGCTGGAACAATACCTCGCCGGCCTGGCCGAGGCCTTTCGCAGCATTGAATCCGCGGACCGTGCGGCGCACTCGCCCGCCTTCCCGCTGCCGGCCTCAAGTCCGCCTACGACCCGGTGAATTTTTCCATCGTCACCCCCAGTTTCCGGAACTCGGCCTGGCTCCGGTTGTGCATTGCCTCCGTCGCCGACCAGCAGGGCGCAACCTTCGAGCATATCGTCCAGGATTCCTGTTCGGACGACGGCACGCAGGACTGGCTGCCGCAGGAGCGCCGCGTGCGGGCCTTCATCGAGAAGGACAAGGGGATGTACGACGCCGTGAACCGCGGTTACCGGCGCGCACAGGGGGAAATCCTGGCCTACCTGAATTGCGACGAGCAATATCTGCCCGGCGCGCTGGCTTCGGTGTACGAATATTTTGCGGCGCATCCGCTGATTGATGTGGTCCTGACTGACACAGTGGTGGCGGACCACGAAGGGGAGTTTGTCTGCCAGCGGCGCTCGATGGTTCCGCTCAAGCACCACATCTGGTACCGGTTTAACGCCCTGACGTGTTCCATTTTCATCCGGCGGCGCGTGCTGGAGGATTTTGGACTTTACTTCGACACACGCTGGCGTGACCTTGGCGACATGTTTTGGCTCCTGGAACTGGTCAACCGTGGCATTCGCATGGGCGTGCTGCGCCGGTTTACTTCGATCTTCACCGAAACCGGCGACAACATGAACCTCAAGCCGAACGCCCTCCGCGAGCGGGATGAAAAGGATCGCATGGTCCCGCCGTGGGTCAACCGCTTGGAGCCCGCCATCATTTATTACCACCGTTTTCGCATGGTAATGGGCGGCGATTATTTCCAGAAGCCGTTCGATTATTCGCTCTACACCATGGCCAGCCCGGAAAAGCGCGTTGTGCATCACGTCGGCCGGCCGACCGCGCTTTGGCGGGGGCGCTATTGACGGTGGGCGCGGATTAAGTTTTCATTTCGCCGAACCGGCATGATTCCCGTCCTCACCCAACACCGCGCCCGCGGCACGAAGGCCGGCGCGGAACCCGGTTTTTAGCCGTCTCCTTATGCAAGAACATTCCGTGGTTATCATCGGGGCCGGTTTGACGGGCCTGTCGTGCGCCTGGCATCTCGGCGGGGATTATCTGCTGGTCGAGCGCGAGTCTGAGCCGGGCGGCATCGTCCGCACGCGCATCCGCCACAATGGATTCATGTGCGACGGCACCGGTCACTGGCTGCACCTGCGCAATGCCGGCATGAAAGAACTGGTGAACCGGCTGCTCCCCGGCGGCCTGGTGGAATACGAGCGCAAGGCGGTCATCTTTTCGCACGGCGCATTCACGCTGTATCCGTTTCAGGCAAACACGTACGGATTGCCGCGGGAAATCGTGCTGGAATGCCTCGTCGGCTTGCTCAAGGCCAAGCACCCGGAGGATTTCGGGCTGAAACCGCCGGCCGGACCGCCCGCCAATTTCCATGAATGGATTCTCCGGACGTTCGGCGAGGGCATCGCCAAACATTTCATGGTGCCGTACAACCAGAAGCTGATGGGGGTGAAGCTCACCGAGATGATGCCGGCCTATGCGGAACGGTTCATTCCGCGGCCCTCGACCGAGGACGTCATGCGCGGCGCGCTGGGCTTTTCGAAGGAATCGCTGGGCTACAACGCGAAGTTCGTTTATCCGCGGAAGGGCGGCATCGGTGCGCTGCCGCGCGCGTTTGCGGAGACCATCAAGCACCCGCCGCTGTACCAGACCGACGTGAAAAGCGTGAACCTCGGGAAGCGCACCGCCGCGCTTTCCAACGGGGAGACGGTGCGCTTCAAGCACCTGCTGAACACCATGCCGCTGGTGAAGTTGATTTCCATCCTGGAGGACGCGCCGGAGGACGTCCGCGCCGCGGCGGCGAAGTTGCGCTCGACCACCGTGCATTATTTTGACATCGGCGTGCGCGGTCCGGGGGATGTCGCGAGCCATTACCACTGGATCTATTTTCCCGAGCCCGAATACGTTTTCTACCGCGCCGGGTCGTATTCCGCCGTGCACGCGGACGCGGCGCCGGCGGGCTGCCGGAGTTACTACGTGGAAATGTCCGGCGTGGAGGAACTGCTCAAGGAGCCGGAAACACTCAAGCAGCGCGTGCTGGCCGATTTGCGGCGGGGGAAGGTGCTGTCCGAGGAGGACGAAATTCTGTTCATGGAACTGGCCCAGATCCCGCACGCCTACGTGGTGTTCGACCAGAATTACGAGCAGGCGCGCGGGTTCGTGATCGATTATCTCGCGAAACAAAACATCCTGACCTCGGGCCGCTGGGGCGGGTGGAATTACGGCGGCATGGAAGATGCGATGCTGGACGGCAAAGCCGCCGCGGAGAAGATCAAGGCTTCCTGAACCGCGCCAGGGATGTGACCATCTCATTAACTGACTTTAAGGCCGTTTGACAAAAGGCCACATTTGAGCCACAATGGGTACATGAGCGCAATCGCCAAAAGCCGGATTGATCCCGAACTGAAACGCCAGGCGGAAGCCGTCCTGGAAGAGATCGGACTGAAACCACGGGCCGCATTGGAACTTTTTTACAAACAGATCGTCAAGCGCCGCGCCATCCCGTTCCCAGTCCAGGCGGACAGCCCGGAAGATGACGTCTTGAGCCCCGCCGCCCGCCGCAACAAGCTGGCGGATGAGTTTTAAGCGTGACAACGGTCCCACAACCCGGGGAAGTCTGGTTCATTGACCTGGGCATGGTTGGCAAACCGCGTTATGCGCTCGTCCTGGCGGCTCGAACCGATGCCCGGTTGGCGCTGGCCAGCGTGCTTTTGATCACCAAACAATTTGAGGACACACGCTACGAAGTCGCTTTGCCCCGCGTGCCGTGGTTGCGGGAGCAAAGCTACATCAACGTCCAGAGCATCCAGCCGGTGAAGTTCACCGAATTCGTCCGCAAAGCTCCCGGAAAGTTTGATGCCCGCGTCATTGGCGAAGTGGAAGCCGCGCTCAGACGCTGGTTGAAGCTTTAGAGCCTGACCGAAAACAGGACCACTCGGAATCTTCAGACAGGCTCTTAAACAAGCGCGAATGGATGGCGAAGCAGAACATCCTGACCTCGGGCCGCTGGGGCGGATGGAATTACGGCGGAATGGAAGACGCGATGCTGGACGGCAAGGCCGCCGCGGAAAAGATCAAGGCTTCCTGAACCGCGCGATGTGCACTGTCCGGGCCGGCGCGCACGAGCCCCGTTGATTCACGCCCTGATGGACAATCAGGCGGGAATATCGCATGATTGCACCCGCGTTCCAATCATGTCATCGTATGAAGATTCAATTAACCATAATCCGCTGCATTGTTATGTCTGCTTTGCTCGCCTCCGGCGCCCGCGCTTTCTCACAAGACAATCCGCTCGGCCAATTTGACGGCCACGGCGACATCGGCTCGCCGGACATCGCCGGCTCGGCCAGTTACGATCCGGCCGCCCAGACCTACACGCTGACCGGCGGCGGCATCAACATGTGGAGCACGAACGATCAATTTCATTTTCTTTGGAAAAAGATGAGCGGCGATTTCATCCTGCGTACGCGGGTGGAATTTGTCGGCAAAGGCGTCGAGGAGCACCGCAAGGTGGGCTGGATGGCGCGCGCCAGCCTGGATTCGAACGCCGCCTACGTGGACGCGGTGGAGCACGGCGTCGGGCTGACCTCGCTGCAGTACCGGCCGGACACGGGCGCCAAAACCGCGCAGCTGGTGCTGCCCATCACCAGCGCGGACATCATCCAGTTCGAGCGGCGCGGGACGAATTTTATCTTTTCCGCGGCGCGCAACGGGGAAATGTTCATCAGCACGAATTACTCGGGCACCACGCTGCCCGACGATGTGTTTGCCGGTTTATTCATCTGCTCGCACAATCCCAAGGTCAAGGAGGAGGTCATTTTTCATGACGTGCGGATCATCCGTCCGGCGAAGGCCAATTTCGTGCCGTACAAGGATTACATCGGCTGCGTCCTGGAAATTCTGGACGTGCAGAGCGGGAAACTGGAAATGATCCACAGTTCCGCGCAGCCATTCGAGGCCCCGAACTGGACCCGCGACGGCAGCGCATTGATCTACAACATCAGCGGCCGCGCGGAGGGCTGGGGCCGGCTGGTTCACTTTGATCCGGCGACGAAACAGGGGACGCTCATTGACACCGGCTCGGCGACCAAGAACAACAACGACCACGTGCTTTCGTTTGACGGGACGATGCTGGGCATCAGCGACCAGAGCGCGGCTCACGGGGGGCAGTCGGCGGTGTTCATTCTGCCGTCGGGCGGCGGAACGCCGAAACAAATCACGGCGGCGACGCCTTCCTATTTGCACGGCTGGTCGCCGGATGGAAAGCACCTCGTCTTCACCGGCGGCCGGAACGGCAAGTATGACATTTACAAGATTTCCACGAAGGGCGGCAAGGAGACGCGGTTGACCGACTCCGAGGGCTTGAACGACGGCCCGGAATATTCGCCGGACGGAAAATACATCTACTTCAATTCAAGCCGGAGCGGAAAAATGCAGATCTGGCGGATGCGCGCGAACGGCAAAAAGCAGGAACAGGTGACCAATGACGAGGACAACAACTGGTTCCCGCACATTTCACCCGACGGCAAATGGATCGTGTTCATCAGTTTTCCGAAGGACATCGATCCGAAGGACCATCCCTATTACAAGCAATGCTACCTGCGGCTCATGCCGGTGGCGGGCGGCCAGCCGAAGGTGATTGCATACATCTACGGCGGGCAGGGTTCGATGAACGTTCCTTCGTGGTCGCCCGACAGCAAAAAAATTGCGTTCGTCAGCAATACGGACATGAATTAGGCGGTCGGCGGCGCCTATTGCGAAATCAGTCCGAATTGGCTGCGCTCGATCCAGCCGGCGGCGTTGCCGGTGCGGACAAAAATATAAGCGCCGCGGGTTCGTTCCAGCCGCACGGCCTCGCCCTCCGCGAGCCGGGTCAATTCCTGGGCGTCCGCGGTCGGCGTGAGCCGCAGCGGCGCGTTCTTCGGCAGGATGATGCCCAGCTTGGAACGCGTGTGAACGCCGGCAAACGTCGGAATGGTCAGCAGAAATACCGCGAAGCTCGCGGCGGCGAGGCCCTGTTGCCAGCCGTTTTTGCGCCAGCCGAGAATTCCCGGCAGCATCACCAAGGCGACGGCGAGCCAGAGGCTGGCGCATGCCAGCCAGGCCCACCAGTTCACCGGCAGCCAGGTTGAACAGATCTCGTACCAGGCGAGTTCCGGCGCGTCGAGCTGCCGGACACGGCGCGCATAACGCAGGTTGGCGGCGGCGTTTCGATTGAACGGATTGAGCCACTGCGCCTGTTCCCACGCGAGAATCGCCGGGCCGGGCCGGTCGCAGCGCCACTCGGCGTCGCCGAGATTGTAAAGCGTCCCGGCGGCGGGCGGGGACGACGCGGCGCGGAACAATTCCGCGGCCGATTGATAATTGCCGGCGGCGTATTCATCCGAACCGCGATGGAACAAATCCGAAGTCGTCGCCGCGTCCGCCCGGCATTGGAGCGCGGCGAACACGATGAGCAGCTTGGGCGCGATGAGCACTGCCCACATGAGGAGGGCGCGTGCTGCGGATGAAATTGTTCGGTTCCGGGTCACAATCTTGTTTTCAATTGTTCCAGCAACTGTTCCAGCTCGGGCTGAAGGGACAGCAGGCCGGAGCCATCTGCGGCCACGCCGCCGAAGCGCAAGGCGTCCGCCGCCGCAAAAAGCCGGCGCACGATTTCACCGGCGCGGCCCTGTTGTTCGGCGGCGGGCAATTCCTGCAACACATCCGCGCAAACCAGCGCGGCGGGATTGGCCGCGCCGCGCGGGGCGCAGGCTTCGCGCAGGGCCTCGGCCGCGCCCCGGGCAAAACCCGCGGCATCCTGGGATGCGGCGGCGCGCCGGGCGAGGCGGAGTTGACGGCGCAGGCCGCGTCGCGCGCGGCGTTTGCGGAGGATTTCCGGGTGCTCGCGCAAATGGCGGCGCCGCCGGTCCCAGGCCCACAATCCGCCCAGCGCAACGGCGGGCGCGAGTTGCATGGCATAAAACCACCAGCGCTGTTGCAACGGCGCGAGCGTGGCCGCCGCCGGGCCGGGCGCGGCGGTCAAACCTGCGAGCACCAGTTCTTTTTCGTCGGCGGATGAATCGTCATTTTCCGGCCGCGGAGCGTTTGGCAGGGGTGCTTGCGCCACCGAGACCGGTCCGGGCGCCACCGTGATTGGAACGGGCGGAATCGTGAGGTCAACGTAGGTTTTCAGCGCGGGGTCGAAGTAACTGAATGGAATCGCGGGCGTGGATTTGAACTCAGGACTCATCGGAATAAAAGTGTAGTTGAAACTCTCGTAGCTGCGCGGCTGCGGATTTTCCGAGGGCGGATTTTCGGCGACCGGCGGGAACGTCTGCCAGCCGCGGGCAATCGGCGCCGGCGGGGGCGGCACGCGGCCGATTTCACCCGCGCTGCGAATGGTGACGGTCAGGACGACGGGTTCGCCGGCGCGGATGGAAGCGGCCGAGAGTTCCGGAGGATCGATCGTAAACTGCCCGACGCCGCCGGTGAAACCGGGGAGGCGGCCTTCCGCGGGCAACGGCTTGACCGCGAGCGTCACGGGCGCGGAATCCACGAGTTCGTTTACAATGTGCGCCGCGCCGGGTTGGCCGGGAATCGGATGCATGCCGACGCAGAAGGCCTGGCCGATGAGTTGCCGGGGCCCTTCGCGCAGCGGCGTGATCGTGACCTCGGCGAGAAAAGCCTGTAACGTCTGGCCGTTGACCTGAATGCCTTCCTGCCGGACGGAAACGGGCACCGTCTCCGAAAAAATAAAATCGCCGGTGATGCGCGGATCGGTCATCCCGAGCGCCGAATTGTCCGCGGCGCGGGGAAGCGCAAGCGAGAGGCCGAACGTTTCGCCGACATAGACATCGCCGGCGGGCGGGTTGAGGAGCAAGGCGGGCGACCGGGGCGCGGGCGAGCCATCCGCCGAGACGGTGAGGGTGGCGGCGGGGATTTGAACGGGCTTGCCGTAGGCCATGGCTTGGAACGCCGGGATCGTGTACGTGCCGTTGCTGGGCGCGATGGCGTGGAAGATGACCGTGGTTTCCGGCAGGATTTTACGCGCGGCCGTGGGCACATAAGTTTGGCCGCGCCCGCCCAGGCGAAGTTCCAAACGATCAGGAACCGCGAAGTTTGTGGGTATTTCGAGCGACTCGTCCAGGGCGCTGACAGTAACGCGGTAGAGGACGCTCCCTCCCGGCGACGCGACCGGCGGATCGAATTCCACCTGCGCCTGCACCGGCGAATCCATATCGAATGACGACGCGGAGGACACCATCATGTCAAAGAGATCCGGCTGCGCGCGGGGACCGCCGGGCTGGCCATGAGCGGAAATAACCGAGAGCGCGGCCAACCCCGCCAGCAGGCACCACGCTCGTCGCAACGATTTCATCGGGTTGGCCTCACCAGTCGCGCGCCTTGGGGTCCCGCGGTTTGGCGTCGTCACCCGGATTGTTGAGGTACAATTGCCGGCCCGTGTCCAGTTGGAGCAGGCCCAGCAACCGCCGCGCCTCTTCGAGCGTCAATTGGATTTCCTGGCCGTTTTTCGCCGGGCCTTCCTCGTCGCCCGCCTTGGGCTGCCGGGGCGGAGTTTTGCCGTCCTCATCGTCGTCGCCGTCATCGCCGAGCATGGGCGGCCCGGTTTGGTCGGGAAATCTTCCCTTCAACATGCCCATCTTTTTGCGCAATTCCTCGCGCTGCTGCTCCATGCCGGACCGGCGCGACATCATCATCTGAAACCGGTCCACCAATTTGGCGATGTAACGGTCGGTGAGGTCGGCGTTGGTTTGCGCGTCCGAATCCTTCGGCTGCAATTCAACCGTGCTGTGGAAATCGCCGGAGGCGCGCCGCCATTTCGCGAGCACGATGCCGTAGGTGTCCATCGCATGCTGCACGGCCGTGATGGCGTTCTTCAACTCCTTGCGCGCGCCGCGTCCGCGCAGGTACGCGGCGACCATGGCCTGCAGGTCGTTGCCGGCGAGCGCGTCGTCAATTTCATGAAGGGCGCTCGCGCCGCTTTGGCCGGCGTAGGAGGATTGGGATTCGAGCGCGCGGGGTTCCGGGGCGTTCGTAAGTTCGTTCACGCCCAACTGAAAGCGGGTGAAGCCCAGGTCGTAGAGCGCGGCAGGCTGGACCTGGTCGTCCTGGCTGGCGACGGCGCTTTGCAGATAAGACTCGGCCTCGCCAAGCCTGCCCTCGGTCAGCTTGTGCGCGCCGTCGTTGTAAAGTTCGCGGGCGGAGGGTTCGCGGTCCGAATCGTTGCCGGCGCAAAGCGCGGGCAGGACGGCAAGCAGCGACAGGCCGGCGAGGGCGGCGAGGACGACGGCGCGCCCGCCGGAATTGGGCATTGCGCGACCCGGGAGGTTGATTAATGGACCGGTCATGAAATGTCAGTGCGGCGGCGGGTGCCAATCAAGGACTCGGCGACGAGCAGCACGAGCGCGAGCGCAATCGGGAGGTGGAACCGGTCCACGCCCAGCTTGCGCACGGTGGCCGCGCTGTTTGTATCGGTGCTATTTTCCACCAGCCGGCGCACCTGGTCAAGGCCCTCGCCCAACGCGCCCAGCGGATGATAGCTGCCATGAGTCGCCGTCGCAATCTGGGTCAGCGTCGTTTCATCCAGCCGGCTGATGACCGCCTGGCCATCGGCGTCCCGCATCACATCCGGCAGGCCTTGGGCATTGACGATGTGAATGGGGCTGCCCGCCGCCGTGCCGACGCCCACCGCATAAACCACAATCCCTTTTTCAGCCAGCGACCGGGCGGTGGTGACGCCGGAGTTCGCCAGGTCTTCGCCGTCGGTGACGAGCACGACAACTTTTCTGCGGTCGTTTTTTTCCATCGCACGGAAGGCGGTATCGAGCGCGCGGCCGATGTCCGTGCCGGGCACGGGGATGGTCCTTTCGTCGCAGGCGAGCAGGGCGTCGTGGAAGGCGTCGTAGTCAAACGTGAGCGGGCATTGGAGAAACGCCTGGCCCGCGAAGGCCACCAGTCCCACGCGTCCGCGGCCGTGTTGCTGGACGAAATCGAGGATGGCGTACTTGGCGCGCTCGATGCGGTTGGGGGCGACATCGGTGGAGAGCATGCTCTTGGAGCAATCGAGCACGAAGATGATGTCCTCGCCGAGGGCCTGGGAGATTTCGGTGGTTTCGCCCCATTGCGGCCGCGCGAGGGCGAGGCCGATGGCGGCGATGCCGGCCACGAGCAGGAGATTTTTGAAGGCCCGGCGGGCGGGGCTGTGGGAGCGGAGCAGGTCGGCGAGCAGGCCGGGCGCGGCGAAACGGCCGAGCTGGCGCGCGCGCGCGAAGGCGGCGTAACGGTGCAGCAGGAGGACACACACCGGCGCAAGCAGCGCCAGCCAGAGCCAGGCGGGTTCGGCGAAATGTGGATGTCGAAAATCCATGTCAGGGAACGCGCCGGTAACGGGTGTTGGACAGCAGCAGTTCGAGGGCGAGCAGGGCAAACCCGGCGAGCAGCGGCCATTGATACAAGGGAACGAACGTCGTGTAACGGCGGAGCTTGACCTCCGTTTTTTCGAGCCGGTCGATCTCGTTGTAGATGCTCTGCAATTCGCGCCGGTTGGTGGCGCGGTAAAAGCGGCCGTGCGACAGCCGGGCCATCTCGCCGAGCACGGTGTAGTTCGCAGGCTGCAGGGTGAGTGTGGGGATGATGTTGCCGGCCGGATCGCGGCGCAGTTTTCCGGTGTCAATATCGAACGCCGGCAACTGGCACGCCTCTTCGATGCCGATGCCGATGGTGTAGATTTTTGCGCCGACCGCGGCGGCAATCTGCGCCGCGGGCACGGGATCGATCTCGCCCTTGTTGTTGTCGCCGTCGGTGAGCAGGATGATGATGCGGCTCTTGCTGTCCTTGATGGCCTGCAGGCGCTTGGCGGCCGAGGCGATGGCGTCGCCGATGGCGGTGCCGAGCTCGGTAATGGTGCCGATGTGGACGTGGTGCAGGGTGTCAATGAGCCAGTCGTGATTGAGCGTGAGCAGGCTGGCGAGGTACGGGACGCCGGAAAAAACGATGAGGCCGATGCGGTCGTTGGGGCGGCGGCCGACGAAATCCTCC
>Ga0181516_10001157_pt1 | contig 20859 bp, 20 predicted proteins | sample PEATcosm2014_Bin_25_FD_121104 | JGI IMG/M metagenome (GOLD analysis project Ga0181516, IMG submission 121104) | Peatland microbial communities from MTU Mesocosm Facility, Houghton, MI, USA - PEATcosm2014_Bin01_10_metaG | ecosystem: Environmental > Terrestrial > Soil > Wetlands > Peat | place... | reverse complement strand
TGTGCGCGCCTGTCCGGCTCGCCGCTGGTGAAGCGGTCGTTCGTGGGGCACGCGCTGAACACTAAGGCCGTGGCCAGGCGCCATGCACGAGGGCTGGGGCGGCGATACGAGGAGATGCGGCTGATCGTGGCGCACATGGGCAGCGGGGTTACGGTGACAGCGCACCGAGGCGGGCGCATGATCGACAGCAACTCCATCGAGGAAGGCCCGTTCGGGCCGGATCGGACGGGATCGCTGCCAACGCGGGAGCTGATCCGGCTGTGCTTCAGCGGGAAGATGACGGAAAAGGAGCTGGATCGCCACGTCTTCGGCGACGGCGGACTGTTTGCGTACCTCGGAACGCGCGACCTGATGGAGGTGGAGCGGCGCATGGATGAGGGCGACGCGCAGGCCGCGGCGGTCTTCGAGGCCATGGCCTATCAGATTGGAAAGGAGACGGGCGCGATGGCCGCGGTGCTCGAAGGCAAGGTCGATGCGGTCCTGCTCACCGGCGGCATGGCGCACTCCGAGCGGCTGGTGGGGCAGTTGCGCGGTTCTGTGGAGTGGATCGCGCCAGTGGCTGTGTATCCCGGCGAGGACGAGTTGCGGGCGCTGGCCGAAGGCGTGTTCCGCGTGCTGGACGGCGAGGAAGAGGCGAAGCGGATGGCGTAGAGCAGGCACCAAGGGAACGAGGGACCAAGAGACCAAGGGACCAAGGGTACGGATAAGAGCTGGAAGCCAAAGCTGAAAGCCAATAGTCAATAGCCAAAAGCCAACAGCTAAAAGCCAAAAGTTGAAACCTGAAACCTGATACCTGATACCTGACAACTGACAACTGACAACTGAAAAACAAAGCAATAGAATTCGGTAGAGAATCAAGAGACAGCGAGGGATTGAGTTGGCGGTTCTGGCGGTACAGCAGATCCGGCGCATGCGGGGTGGCGCGCAGGGCCAGTTGATGCTGGGCGCGGACGGCCACGTGTACGTAGTGAAGTTCAAGAACAATCCGCAGCACATGCGGGTGCTGGCCAACGAGCTGATGGCCTCGCGGCTGGCTGCGGCGGCGGGACTCACGGTGCCTGAAACCGATCTTGTCGAGGTTTCGAGCTGGCTGATCGAGAATACGCCGGAGCTGGAGATCGACATGGGGCGGACGCGGGCGTGCTGCCAACCGGGATTGCAGTTCGGATCGCGCTTCGCCGGGGGCACGATGCCGGGCCAGGTGGTGGACTACCTGGCCGAAGAACAGATGGCCGAGTTGAAGAACCTGAGCGAGTTCGCCGGCATCCTGGCTCTGGATAAGTGGACGGGCAATGCCAACGGGCGACAAGCGGTGTTCACGCGGCGACAGCGGGAGAAGCGCTACAAAGCTGTCTTCATCGACTTCGGGTACTGCTTTCACGCAGGCGAGTGGCGCTTTGAGGATGCTCCCCTGCGGGGTGTCTACTTTCGCAATGATGTTTATCGCGAGGTGAGGGGATGGGAGTCGTTTGAGCCCTGGCTGACGAGACTTGAGACGATGTCGGCGGAGACAGTGTGGGAGGCGGCCAACGACGTTCCCCCGGAATGGTATGGCGGCGACCAGGCGGAGATGGAGGCGCTGGTAGAAAAGTTGTTGGCGCGGCGGAGCCGGATCCGGGATCTGATTGAGGCGTTTGGGAACTCAGATCGGAGACCGTTTCCGAAATGGGGAGAGGAGGGAGGAGAAAGCGGGGAAGAGGCTTGGAAGACGGGGCGATGGGGGGATAGGATGAGGGTGAATTGAGGACGGGAACAGGTTTCAGGTGTCAGAGAACAGGGAACAGGGAACAGAGAACAGAGAACAGAGAACAGAGAACAGAGAACAGAGAACAGAGAACAGAGAACAGAGAACAGAGAACAGAGAACAGAGAACAGAGAACAGGGAACAGGGACCATTCGCTGAGTGGTCAGGTACGCATGAATTCTTTCTGACGCCAGAAACGTGGAACTTGACACCTGAAGCTTGAAACCTCGGAGCGAGAGCCTGGGACCGAGAACTACGAACTGAGGACTGAAAACTGAAAGCTGAAGACTGAGAACTACGAACGGAGAACTGAATATGCGATGACCAGCCAACAGCCAACAGCAAACAGAGAACAGAGGACTTGAAGAGGCGATGAGCGGCCGGGAGCGATGACGAGCCAAAGCCAGCGGCGCGGTTGCGAGTTTCAACTGCTTCGGTATGTGCCGGACGCGGTGCGGAACGAGTACGTGCATATCGGCGTGATCCTGCGCGAGACGGCCACGGCGGACGAATCTGGAAAGGTCCAGCCCGGCAAGGTCGAGTTGCGCTTTACGCGCGACTGGCGGCGGGTGAGGTGCCTCGATCCGGACGCCGATACGGCGCTGCTTGAAGGGATGGAAAGCGAGCTGCGGAGACGGCTTGAGGAGGATCCGGGAGGCCGTCTGATGCGGATTCTGGAGGAATCGCTCTCGCTGAACGTGCAGATGACCGAGCCCAAGGCTTACCTGGCCGAAAGCGTTCCCGCGGGGATGGAAGAGCTGATGCGAGTTTACGTGGAGGCTCCGCCGCGGGAGCGAGCGTCGAGGCTGAGAGGTCGCGCGGCGATTCAGTCGCGCATGCGCGCGGAGTTCGAACATGCCGGTGTGTGGGATCTTTTGAGAAAGAAAATCGCCGCCTCGGAGTACACCCGGCCGGGCGATCCGCTGCGTATCGACATGGGATACCGGCCCAACGGGGTGGTGCGGATGTTCCAGGCGGTGAGCCTCGATCCGGGCCTGGAGACGGCCAAGGTGCTGGCCTTTTCTGCAGCCGCGCTGCGCGCCGGGGTGGAGCGCGTGGAGAGAGCGGAGCTCGAGTTGACGGCGGTGATCGAGCCGGCAGCGCGCGTGGGAGCGACCGAGGAGGAGCCGGAACGGCTGGAGCTCTACCGCTACGGAGTGGAGACGATGGAGGAGCACCGGATTCGCGTGCTGACCACATCGGATTTGGGCCGCGTTGCCGAGACGGCGCGGCGCGAGCTGCATTTGTAAAGAGCTGGAGCCCGAAAAAAGGCGCGGAGAACACACTCCGAGCGAGGCTCTAAGTTCCTTTCTTTCAGAGCGTAAGACCCTGTTCACCGGACCCGAAAATATTTTTTTGAAGTTTGCCGATCATTATTGGGCTTCGCGGTAGGATCAATCCTGTTGATGCATTTCAGGGGTATCGCGGCCGTTGCCGGGAGCGATTGAGTCGAGGTTGGCTCAGGATTTGTTCCGGATTTGCTCCAGGCGGACGGGCTGGTGAATCGCTGAATTCTCGAAAAAGGCATGGCCATGGGCCGTGCCTTTTTGTTTTTGAAGGCCTTTTGTTTCTTGAAGGAAGGTGCGCGTGAAGGTAGGCGAACAATTACGGGAGATGTGGCGGCAGGCCCGCCACGGCAGGCAAGCCGGGATTGGTGAGCGATCCCGGCAGGTGGAGCTCGAAGCGGAGGCGGAGGCGGGGCGCAAGACGCTGGCGCTTCCCGCGATTCTGAGCCCGGTGCAGTTTCCTGGCAAGCATTTGCCCAAACCGACGCCGATGAACCTGCGCCGGTTTGCGGAGACACCTGTGGTGCGGCGGGCGATCAACGTGATCAAGGACCGCATCGCGGCGATGGACTGGCAGGTGCGGGTGCGGCGCGGCGTGAGGCCCGAAGATGTGGCTTTTGCGGCGCGCAAGCTGCGCGCGCTGCGGCGGTCGCTCGAGGAGCCGAATCCGGCAGACAGCTTTCGCACGCTGGTGGAGCAGGTGATCGAAGACGCGCTGACGGGCGGCTTCGGAGCGATCGAGATGGAGCCGACGGGCGATCCGGAGCGGCCGGCGATGCTGTGGCCGGTGGACGGAGCGTCGATCCGCATCAACGCAGGGTGGGATGGCGACGAGGAAACACCGCGCTACGCGCAGGCCGTGCCGGGACAACTGGAGTCGGGCGCGGTGGAGCTGCTCGATCGGCAATTGATGTACATCCGAATGAACCCGCGCAGCTTTACCCCTTTTGGATTGGGGCCGCTGGAAGTGGCGTTCGAGACGGTGAACCAATTCCTGAGCGCGAATCGATTCGCGGGAAAACTGGCGGCAAACTCGGTGGCGCAATATGCGCTCTGGCTGAACGAGGCCACTCCCGCACAGCACGACCGGCTGATCCGCTGGTGGCAGGACGAGATCGAAGGCACCGGGCGCGTGCCGCTGATCTCAACCGAGCAAAAGCCGGAGGTGCTGCGCTTCGCGCAGGGAACGGATGCGGACTTAAGGCTGGCCTGGCAGGAGTTCCTGATCCGGATGGTGGCCAACGCATTCGGGCTCCCGCCGCTGATGCTGGGCCTGGAAGCGGACGTGAACCAGTCGACGGCGTCGGAGATGGCCGACGAGGCCTTCCGCGGCGCGATCTCGCCGCTGGCGATGCTGATTGCCGGGCACTTCACGCGCGATCTCCTCGCCAAGTGCGTCGGCTGGCGGGAGTTCGAGTTTGTCTTCAACGAGCTGAGTGCGCGGGACGAGGAGACGGAACTGCAGGTGCAGGTTCAGTTGCTGCAGGCCGGCGTGCTCACGATCGACGAGGTGCGGGCGATGCGGGGACTGGCTCCGCTGGGGCAGAACCAGACGGCGTTGCTGTCGGGCGAAGCGGACGGCAGGAACTAAGGGACCAGGGACGTAGGGACTAGGGACAAAAGAACCGGGGATCGAGTCCCTGGCGGAGCGGAGCGAGCATGCGACTGGAAGCGATGGCGGTAAAGATTCCTCATGTGGACAAGCACCCCAACCGGGTTCCCTTTGAGGGCGTGTTGACAGTGGTGAATGCGGCCAGCGACAGAGCACCGGCTGGAGCACGCGGGCACCGCGTGATGCTGACGCGCGAAGCGGCAGAGAAGGCGCTGGCATCGCTGGTGGGCATGGCGGTGGATTACAGGCCGGGATGGGACGGCCACGATGCGCGGCGCAAGATCGGACTGCTGACCGAAGCTGACTTGGTCGGGCCGCGGCTCGTGGTGCGCGGCTACCTTTACGCGCGCGATTTTCCCGAAGTGGCCGAGGCGATCACGGCGCACGCCCCGGAATCACTGGGCATGAGCTACGAGCTGGCCGATGCGCGGGTGGAGGATATGCGGGCTGAAATATGGAAGCTGACCCGGGTGACCTTTACCGGGGCGGCGATTCTGCTGCGGGACAAGGCAGCTTACCGGGGGACAAGTTTCCGTATGGCGAGTTAGAGAAAGACAGCGGAGTTAGCGGGGCAAGCGGAGTTAGAGGGGACGGGCAGTCAGCGAGATAGCAGGTTAGTAAGTCAGTAAGTGTGAAAGCTGGCAGGGAGGCTCCGGGAACGGAGCTTTTTTGTTGGGGTTGGGAACGAATGTTGGAGCGTAATCCGCAGGAACAGGAAAGGAAGGACATGGAACAAGCAGAAAAGAACATCGTGGAGCGGTTGGAAGCCGCAACCACTGCGCTGGAAAAGACGCTCAGTTGGCTGGAAGAGCGGCAGGGCGAGCTCTCCGGCGAAGTGGAAAGGATCTCGGCGACCGTGGAACAGAGCCGCCGCGAGACCGAGCTGGCGGAGAAGCTTGCCGCCGTGGAGCGGGAGTTGGCCGAAGTGAAAGCGACGTCGACGCAGAACGCACTGAATCCGCTGCGACGCACTATGCCCGCAGCCACCGCCGAGATGCTGGCCAAGCATGGAATCGGCGATGGCCCGGTGGATGTGCGCTCGCTGGATGCGGCATTGTCCGGACTGAGCCTGGAGCAGCGTATCGCAGTCAAGACGCAACTGCTGCGGGCCGGCGCAATCTCGTAAATGCAGTGATCGGTGGACAGTGGTCGGTGATCAGCAGTTTGTGCTGAAGCTGACTTCTCTCGTCCACTGTGCACTGTTCACCGACCACTGAAGCCGGGCACCCGTGTCCGGCTACCAGAGCACGGCCCCATGGAGGGGGTGGAGAAAATTTATGAACGCAACCTTTGCAGACATTCACGCGGCAGCGGACTACATCGGGCCGGGCGCAATTGAAGTTCCGCTGTATCAGACGGAGATCTTCGACATTTGCCGGCGGTCAAGTCCATTTGGACAGCGCATCAAGCAGGTACCGGCGACCGGGCATCCGTCGCGCTTCTTTGAGCAGACGGCGATTCCCAATCCGGGCACTGCGGGATTTGTGAATCCGCGCAGCATCAATCCCACGGTCGTGAGTCCGACGCGCATTGAGCTGAGCGTGCCGCTGAAAGCGATCGTGGCGCAGATCAACTACAACCTCTTCGACATCGAGTTGGGCGACCAGCAGAAGCAGTTCGCCTATCTACAGGCCAAGGACCTAGTAGATACAGTGAGCGGCGTGATGGTGGCGCACGACGTGGCTCTGTGGAACGGCAACGACACCAGCCTGAGCGCACCCACGACCACGCAGTACATGGGCTGCGCGGGGCAGATCGCGGCCGGCGGCAACTCGGTGACCGTGACCACTTCCATGAAGATTGTGGACACGATCAAGACGACGGTGGCGCAGATGGTGGCCAACAACGGCTACCAGGTGCGGCCCACGGCTGTCTATGCCAACCCGGTGCTGCTGGACCTGATCGACCAGGAGATGAAGTCGGAGTACAACGTGGTGCTGAACACCGACCAGATTACCGGCGGCTTCCGCGTGAAGATGCTTTCGACGCAGGCCGGCGATTTGCCGTTGATTCCGGATTGGAGCCTGAGCTATACAGGCACGCCGGGAACGGGTAATGCAGTGCTTCCCGCCTACATCGTGACCGAAGATCTGATCGAGTATCACTGGCTGGGCGATCCCACGCCGCGCGTGTTCCAGCTTGGGCTGCCGAACTCGCTGACCTACCAGTACGTGGCGGTCAAATTCGGCGCTCCGGTGGTGAAGGGCGCGAATTTCGCTCACTATCAGGTGCTGGTCGACCGGTAAACAAAAACAGTTGTCAGTGGTCAGTTGTCAGTTGTCAGCTTGCGAATCGAGCGGTCCATCAGAAAATGGCGGACGCTTTGTGGCGCGGCTCGTCGACTGATAACTGACAACTGATAACTGGAACCCTTGAAAGGAAGCGCGATGGCATATCTCGAGCCAGCGGATTACATGAACTATGGATTGCCAGCCGGAACCACAGCGGACTGGATTACGGCCGCGACGGCCTTGATCAACAGTTACTGCAGGCGGCCCGATCTGAACGTAATTCAGTATACGGAGCGGCTGCGCGTAACGGCCGGGGCGCAGACGGTGCGGCTGAGCTATCTGCCGCTCGCGCCACTGGCGCCGTCGACGACGCCGATGGTAAGTCTCGAAGGGCGATACGCAAGGCCAAGGCGCGGAGAAATTCCGCAGGAGCCGCTCATCGAGATCGCATGGGCGTTTGCGCTGCCCGGACAATGGACATCGATCGATGCCACGCTTGTGGACTTCGACCCCAACACCGGGGAGTTGACGCTGCCGTGGAATGTTCTGGGACTGCCGTTTAGCGAAGTGCAGGCGACATATACGGCGGGTCTGGCGACGATCGGCGACGACGTGAAGTCGGCGTGCGCGCAGATTGTGCGCAATGCGCAGGCGACGCCGGCGCTGAACGCGAGCATGAGCAGGATCGACACAATGCAAATCAAGTATTTTTCAAGTTCGCTGATCGACGAGACGGTGCAGGCTTGGCTGAATCCGTACGTTGCGAACAGGCTGGGGTGAGCGATGAGCGATACGGCGCCGCGTAACCCGCGGGGCGCGCCACAGATGCTGGCCGACGCGCTGCTGCGCAGCGCATCTGGGACGACGGCCCTTCTGCGCGTGACAGGCACGAATACGGACACGAGCATGTCGGAGGTGGGCCTGGTGGCGACCACGTTTGCCGATGTTCCGGTGAGCCCGGTGCTGATGCGCAAGCTGCGGCCGCAATGGCAGGAAGGCGGCGAATCGAAGTGGGAGCTGCTGGTGTCGGCGACGAGCGTGGAGCAACAGATCAACACACTCGATTTGCCGTCGGCACAGTCTTTGTTCGCCATGACTTTGGCGGTTACGGTGGCTGGGCAAGACTATCTGATTGAGTCGATCGCCTCCAACGAGGCGTTCGGCCAGGTGTATCTCTACCGGCTGCTGTTGCGCGAGGCGCGGCAACAGGCGGTGTAAAAGCACAGTTCACAGTTCTTAGTTCGCAGTTTGCAGTGGGATGAAGCGCTAGCCGCGAACTAAGAACCAGGCACTAAGTGTCGGGAGCAAAGAACCCAGGACTGAGAAGCGAGAACTCCATGCAGAATGCGAAAGATTCTTTTTATATGACTTTGCGCACGCGGCTCACCGAGATCAATCCGCAGCGAACGATCCTGGTGCGTGGCACTGTAAGGCCGGGAATTTTGGTGGAGGAGGCAGAAGCTCCCTTCAGCCAGTTCCCGAGCGATGTGTTTGTGCTGCGGTGGCTCGGCCTGGCGATCGATATGGATCTCGCGTCGACAATGACTGGGGAGCAATGCGAAGTGGTCTACCAGACATGCGGAACGCAGAGTTTCGGTGGGTTGGACCGCGGCCGGGCTTTGAGCGCGATGGACGAGGAATTAATGACGATGATTAAGCCTTTCTACGCGCCAAAGTTGAATTACGCCGCCACACCGCCGGCCGCGATGCTGACGCAGGTTTTCTGGGATGAACCAGTGTTCTCGCCCATCGTTACCCAGCGCGACCGGCTGAGCCGCAGCGCGACGGTGTTGGTCTACAGCTACCAGGAGCAGGGGGAGTAAATGGCCGCAACTTGGTTTTCCGCTCCGGCGCCGGTGGCGCGAAGGGTGCGTGCTTTTTTTGCGCCAGTGAATCGCGCTGCGCAAACGCCCGTTCTCTTCGATCCTTCGGAACAGGGCCGGTTTAGTCTCGATGCCCCGCCGGCACCGTGGATCAACCTGGGATGGGTGCAGGATTTTGTGCGCAAGTCGGCGAGTAAATCAGCGCCGCTGATGACCGGAATTCCCGCCGCGCCCCTCGAACAGGTGCGCGAGACGCTTGAAGCGCAAGTAAGTCTTCAGTTCCTAAGTTGGACGAAGTTAACGATGGGTCTGGCGACCGGTTCGCAACATATGAACATCCTTGCGCCGGCGAATGGCGCGGCTCCTGCAGCCGATGGAGCGCAAGCATCGCCCGCAGTCATTCCGCAAAGCGGTTCAACGAGCACATCGATCGTGCTTGCGCTCGCTGACGCGGCTAAATTCACACCCGGCGCGATCATTGCCGTCGATGTGGATTACGCCGGGCAGACCGGCTATGTGGGCACGCCCGTAGCCGGCGCGTACTTACGCCAGGCGCTTACGGATGTGGACTACGTGCGACGCGTAACATTCAATGTCGCGCTGGTGTCGCAAGTGACCGCGAATGGGCTGACTCTGGCCGAGCCGTTGCCGGGAGGCGTTCCTGCAATGGGCGCCAAGGTGCAGACAGTGACCGGATTTGTTGATCGAGAAGGCGGAAGCTTTTACCAGGAGTGGTCAGGACTCTTTGTGATGGAAGGCAGCCAGGGAGAGAGGATTTTCTTCCACTATCCAAGACTGCAAGCTATGGCCGGAGCAGAGGAAGCTGTTTCGCCGCTCAATCAAAAGAATCAAGGTGGACATTCGCGCGTACTGCTCAAGGGGCAGTTTCTGGCGCTGCCGGTGACGGATCCATTGGATGGAGAACGTGTAGCGTGTTACCGGAGCTTTCTGCCAGCGGCAAACGCACTTGTGTGACACACGCTAAAGAATCTGAGTTACCAGACAGAGAGTTGCGATGAAGATAGAAATCCAAGGGCAAGATTACACGGCTGCGCTCGACACCGTGCGTCCATTGACCATCGAGCGAAAGCTGAACGCACCGTCTGTCTGCGAGTTATGGTTGAGCTTGCCGGTCAATGGCAGCCTTGCGATGCCAGCGCGCTTTCAATCTGTATCGATGACCGGGGATGACGGGACAGTGTATTTCACCGGCTACATTGCCGCAGCTCCCTTGCCGGAGTATGCGGGAGTGGCCCTTGAAGGGCCGCGCTACCGGCTGGCGATTCAGGCGGTGAGCGATGAGATATTGCTCGACCAAGTTCTGATGCCGCCCAGCGCAGGATTAGCCGAGGAGGATGCGGGGACGTTGCTCGCTGCCCTTGTGGCCCACACTGGATCGACATCCCTGCGGACGCCTTCACTGAATACCCTGGTGGGGAACTTCACGCCGGAGCCGGGAGCAAATTGGAGCAAAAGCGCCGGGGAGGCGGCAGGCATGGCTCGCGCGGCGTATCGCGCACTGGGCGGCGCAATCACGCTGTCTTCGGTACAGACAACGGTGCATCCCCTAAACGAAACCGACGGCAGTCTAAACCTCGGCAACCTGGCTTTTACGTCAAGTGTTAAGCGCGCGTTGGCCAACGACGTGACCGTTTGCGGAGAGAATGAGCCGGTAGCGTATGTTACGGAGTACTTTCTCGGCGACGGAGCAACAACGCAGTTCTATCTGACAGCTGACCCATACTTTCCCTCGACATCAAAATCCACAATTATCAGCGAGCTCTTTAACGAGCCACAAATCAACGAGACGGTGTGGGAGTTTTCTCAGGGAACGGGCTATCTAACGATTGGCGCGGGCGGCCTGGCGATGAACGGCGGCAACGGGATCGACGGGCAGACGCTGCTGATGTGGATCGATCCCATCGAAATGGGTGGAACCCTGCTGCTTGAAGCAGTGGGAGTGAAACTGTCTCCGGGCAGCACCGGCATCGTGGCAGGATTCTTTACCGACCTGCTGACAGCGGCGAGTTGCACGGCGGGTTTTCAGGTAACTGCGCAACAAGGCACCGGGGCCGTGACTTTGCAGCCAGTCGTGGGGGGTACTCCAGCGGGAATCACGTTTGCATTGAACCCGACCAACGAATATACGCTTCGTGCGCGCATCCATTGTCCGGAGTGTAATCGCGCGCAGGCGATTTATTACTCCTTTGGAGATCAAGGGCTCATTGCGGCCGGGGGTGAATGGGCCATCGCTTCTGGAAAGATCCAGATGGAGATACAGGAGTTTGTCAATGGAGTCGGCGCGACTCCAGTCACGCTGTATGACGGGGCTGTTGCTTATCTGCCGGGCTCGTGCCAAGTGGTGCCCGCGAGTAGTATCAATTTAATCGGTACGATTCGCGCAGTAAACCTGAAGAACTTAGGTTCAGGCTGGGTCATAAGTACGCCACCGGCTGGCGGACCCTACACGCGAAGGGTTGGCACAACCGCCGAAGCCGCGGAGTGCCATCTGGAACGCACCGGAAAAGTCACGTTCTACACAGGCTACACTCCGGTTGCAGGCGAGCAGATCGCAGTGAGTTATCGTACGGTTGGGCGGGCGGTAGGCCGCGCGGTGAACTCCGCCAGCCAACAGGCGCTGGCACTGGCCGGCTCGCCGACTGTGGCTGCCTGGATTGGGTCAGCCATTCGTCCCCCGGCACGCAGCTCCGCGGATTGCCGCAACGCCGCGCTGGTGATGGAACAGGCAGCGTCCAGCGTAAGCGCGCTTTGGAGTGGAACATACAGAGGGAACCGAACGAACTTTACGGCGGACGTTTGGCCCGGCGACGCGTTGCTTCTTAACGCGCCCTCGACCAATTTGAATGCGGAAGTTGTGGTACGCACGGTGAAAGTAACTTACAGCGCGAGTTACCCGGACTTAGTGGCGTACGAGATCGCGTTTGCCAACGACTGGGCAGACGACTTAGCCATCAAGACGAGCGCCACGGTGCCGGCTAACACCTGGTTGCCAGCGCCTATCGCGCCTTCAGTGCTGGCCAACCTTGCCGGTCTTACAGTGGCCGCGATGACCGGGAACACGGTGACGGTGAATACGGGAGTGACTCCGCCGACCGGCGGTGGGTTCGAGATCCGGCTGCGCGATTTTGCTTTTATGCCCGGCGAGGATCCGACTCTGGTGATGCGCGGCTCGCAGCCGAGCCTAACGTTTTCACGCAACTCGGCAAGCGACCGATTCTACATTCGCATGTACGACGGCTCGACGCCGCCAAATTATTCAGAGTTTTCAGCGGCGCTGTTTATCAATCTGCCGTTGAGCTCTTGAACTGAAGCGCGAGCGAGAATGGAATATTCAACGGAGTCCGGTGGATGCGCATGATGAATGAATTCGAGGCCCAGGTGCTGAGCGATCTGAGCGTGCTGAAATCGCAGATGACGGGACTAATGGGCGACGGGAACGGCGGCCGCCTGGCGGAACTTGAGAGGCGCATGGACCGGCACGAGCAGAACTGGCAGCGCGCCAAGGGATTTCTTGCGGCCGTGAGCGTTGTGTTCGCTGTGATTGAAGTGGCCGTTGAAGCTTGGCACCGGCACTAAAACCAGTTACCTCGGATGAACCTTCGTATAATGACCCCATGAGCGAACCACCGCTGGTAGGCGTTGTGATGGGCAGCAAGAGCGACTACGAAGTGCTCTCGGCAGCCGTCGAGATTCTGCAAATGCTCAGAATTTCACATGAAGCGCGCATCGTAAGCGCGCACCGCACGCCGGACTGGCTTTTCAAATACGCAGAGACGGCTCGAGAGCGTGGTCTGCGCGTGATCATCGCCGGAGCCGGCGGCGCGGCGCATCTGCCCGGCATGCTGGCCGCGAAAACGCTGGTCCCTGTGCTCGGAGTTCCCGTTCCCGCCACGCAACTCAATGGCCTCGATGCGCTGCTCTCTATCGTGCAGATGCCTAAGGGTGTGCCCGTGGGAACACTGGCGATCGGCAAAGCCGGCGCAGCCAACGCTGCGCTGCTTGCCGCGGAGATTCTGGCCGCGACCGATGCCGCTCTCTATGAACGCCTCGCCGCGTGGCGCGCCGCACGCTCCCAAGAAGTGCTCGACCAGAAGATAGGCGAGGAGCATGCAGGGTGAGCTCCACCTCTGGTTCAAAAGCAGAGCGGATCCTTCCCGGTAGCTTACTGGCCATTCTCGGCGGTGGCCAGTTGGGCCGAATGACAGGAATGGCCGCGCGCACAATGGGGTATCGCGTGCGCGTGATGGATCCCGAGGCGAAGTGTCCTGCCAGCTTCATTGCGGATGAAACCATCGTGGGCCGCTGGGACGATGCGGACGCCGCGCGGCGACTGGCTGCGGGCGCGGATGCAGTGACGCTGGAGATCGAGCAGATCGGCGTGGACGCGTTGCGTGAAGTTGCGAGCCTTGCGCCGTTGCGGCCCGGCGTGGAACCGATCCGCATCATTCAAGACAAGACACTGCAAAAAACATGGCTGGCAGACAATGGATTTCCCGTGGGGCCGTTTCGTGTCGTCCGCAGCGAGGCAGAGCTGCATGAAGCAGTGGCTGCGCTAGGCGGGCAGGTGTTTCTGAAGATCGGACACGGCGGCTACGATGGCCGCGGACAGGCGCGCATTGGATTGGATTCGGCGGCGACGAGCGAAGCAATCGCCGACGCTTGGAGGGGGATTGGAGCCCGGCCTGCCGTGGCCGAGCAAGCTCTCGATCTTGAATGCGAGATCAGCGTGATGGCTGCGCGAAGCCCGTCGGCCGAGGTTCGCGTGTATCCGGCGGCCCGCAACCACCATGAGGATCAAATTCTGGCTTGGAGCGTTTTGCCCGCGGACGTGCCGACCGAACTCGAATCGCGTGCTGAGGCAGTGGCCGCAGATCTGATCGCGAAGCTCGGGATCGAGGGGCTGCTCTGCGCGGAAATCTTCATCACGCGCAAGGGCGAGCTCTTCATCAACGAGCTCGCTCCGCGGCCGCACAACAGCTATCACGAAAGCGAACGTGGCTGCACGACCAGCCAGTTCGAGCAGCTTGTGCGAGCGGTTTGCAATCTGCCGCTGGGCTCGACGGAGTTGATCAGTCCGGCGGCAATCGTCAACTTGCTTGGCGATGTATGGCTGACGGGCGAGCCGAATTTCGCTGCCGCGCTCGCGGTTCCCGGCGTGCGTTTGCACCTTTACGAGAAGCACACGCCCCGCGCTGGACGCAAAATGGGCCATTTGTCGGCGACGGGGTCGACAGCGGATGAGGCGCTGGAGCGGGTGCTGGAGGCGAAGAAGAGGCTCTAGCGCTTGATCCGATAAAGGACGTGGCGGCGGAGCGGATGACCCTCGGGCAACACGGGGTGATCGAAGTCGTCGCGAGGATTGTGGGTCATTCCGATTTTTTCCATCACGCGCCGGGAGCGCAAGTTTCCGGGGACCGTGAAGGACACGAGGTTTTCGAGGCCCAAATCCTCGAAGGCATAGTTGACCGCGGTGCGGGCGCCTTCGGTCGCCAATCCGCGGCCCCAGTAATGAGACGCGAGCCGCCAACCGATTTCGACTGCAGGCATGAAGGGCGCGTCGAATGCCGGAACTGAAAGGCCGATGAAGCCGGCGAAGGTTGCGTCCTCAAGCAACTCGACGGCGAAGGGGCCGAAGCCGTGGCGCTCAAAGTGTGCGTCTATGCGGGCCACCAAAGAGTCTGACTCGGCGGGCGAGAGCGGAGCCGGCATGAATTCCATCACACGCGGATCAGCGTTCATTTTTTGGAAGGGTAGCCTGTCCGTCTCGCGCCAGCGGCGCAGCAGAAGGCGATCCGTTGTGATCGTGTCGCGCATGAGCCGCCAGATTTATCGACGACCAGACATCGTTCAGAGCGACGCTGCTTGCTCGGCCTTTTCCCACCGCTTGGGCCGCCGGTTCTGCTGCAAAACCTTCTTGCGCAGGCGAAGCGACTTTGGAGTGACCTCAACAAACTCATCATCGGCGATGAACTCGATGGCCTGCTCGAGGTTCAGTGTCTTGTAAGGCACAAGGCGGATGGCATCATCGGCGGTGGAAGCGCGCATATTTGTCATCTTCTTTTCGCGGACCACGTTAACGTCCAGATCGTTGTCACGCGAGTGCTCGCCAACAATCATGCCTTCGTACACTTCCACTCCCGCACCAACAAAGAGAATTCCGCGCTCCTGCAGGCCATTAAGCGCATAGGTCGTCGTCGGCCCCAATCGATCGGCGATAAGCGCGCCCGTGGGCCGCTGCGGAATCTCACCTTGATAGGGGATGTATCCGTCGAATAGCGTGTTCATCACTATGGTTCCGCGCGTCTCGGTCAGCATCTCGCTGCGCAGGCCGATGAGCCCGCGGCTGGGCACGCGAAACTCCAGGCGTACACGTCCCGAGCCGTGATTGTGCATTTTGGTCATCTCGCCCTTGCGCGGGCCGAGCTTTTCGATGACAGTGCCAGTGAATTGCTCGGGCACGTCGATGGTGAGGTGCTCAACCGGCTCCATACGCACACCGTCTACTACTTTCGTTACGATTTCCGGACGGCCCGCCATCAGTTCGTAGCCCTCGCGGCGCATCATCTCGATCAGGATGGCAAGTTGCAGCTCGCCGCGGCCCAGCACCTTGAAGCTGTCGGGGGAGCCGGTCTCTTCCACGCGAATCGACACATTGGTGAGCAGCTCTTTTTCCAATCGCTCGCGCAGGTTGCGGCTGGTGACGTATTGGCCTTCGCGCCCGGCAAAGGGCGATGTATTCACACTGAACTGAATGGCAATCGTCGGCTCGTCGATGACGATAAGCGGCAGCGGCGACGGATTCTCTACGCTGGTGATCGTCTCGCCGATGGTGATGCCTTCAATCCCGGCAACGGCTACGATGTCACCCATCGTGGTCTCTTCGGTCTCAATGCGCTTGAGCCCCGAGAAGGTAAACAGCTTGGTGATTCGCGTTTTGTAGAGCGAACCATCACGGCGCGAGATGTTGGCTTCGTCGCCGGCGTGCAACGTTCCCTGAAAGACCCGGCAGATCGCGATGCGGCCGAGGTAATCGGAATAATCGAGATTTGCAACCAGAATCTGCAGGGCTCCGGTGGGATCACCTGTGGCTTCCGGGATCGTTTCCACAATCGCCCGGAACAGCGGCTGCAAATCCACGCCCGGTTTGGTCGGATCGGTAGTCGCAGTACCGTCCTTGGCGACGGCGTACAAGACCGGAAAGTCCAGTTGCGATTCGTCCGCGTCCAGATCGATGAACAGATCGTAGATCTCGTTCAGCACTTCCTGGGGACGTGCGTCGGGCCGGTCGATCTTGTTGATGACCACAATGGGCGGCAGCTTAGCCTCGAGCGCCTTCGACAACACGTAACGCGTCTGGGGCAGCGGGCCCTCGGCGGCGTCAACCAGCAGCATCACGCCGTCCACCATTTTGAGCGCGCGCTCAACTTCGCCGCCAAAGTCGGCGTGGCCCGGCGTGTCCACAATGTTGATTTTTCCGCCGTCGAAGTTGATGGCTGTGTTCTTGGCGAGAATGGTGATGCCGCGCTCGCGCTCCAACTCGTTTGAGTCCATCACGCGCTCGGCTACCTGCTCATTGGCGCGGAAGGTTCCGGCCTGGCGCAGCATGCCGTCGACCAGCGTCGTTTTGCCGTGGTCAACATGGGCGATGATGGCGATATTGCGTATCGTCTGGCTCACAGAAGCAGTTTGTCCTTCTCTCGGGTTCGGCCGCGCGGGCCCTCGGAACGGTTAGGGGAGTGAAAGGTGAAAAATGAAAACATCCGCCGCACAGCGCGGCAGATTTCATTTTATCAGGCGAGGAACTTGCAGCCGATTCGGGGGCGCGAACACTGCGTAATCGAGCGACGGTCGATCGCGGAAGGCAACCATTCAACTGGCATTCACAATTCGGGCGCCATTAGCCCGATACGATGAGCGGGAGCGCGCTTGCAGGCCCGATTCACGCGACGCGGCTGCGGATTGCACGCAAGAGAATGACATCACTTCAGATAGGCATGCACCAGGTCGATGAGATCCTCGGCCAGCTCGGGCGCAATTTGCTCTTTGGCACCGTCAACCAAATGGAAACGGATATGTGTTTCGAGCACGTCGGCCATGAGGCTGTTGACGCCGCCGCGGACTGCGGCGAGCTGCATCAGTTGCCCGCCGCAATCTTCATCGGCTGCGAGCGAACGTTCCACCGCGTCCAGTTGGCCGCGGAGTTTTTTCAACCGCTGCATGAGCTTGAGTTTCTCCCGCTCCTGATGAGACATGCTCGGCTCCTTGACTGGATGATACCCACCCGGGGTATAGTATAGACCAAGGGGGGGTATAGTCACCCTGTCTCCATCTTATGCCTCTCCTGAGCTCCAACCCGTTTCTGTGCGCACTGCGCGTCGTGACCGGCGTTTTTCTGCTCACCGCCGTAGTTGCAGCCGCGCAGACGACCGACGGTTTACCTTCCGCGCCGGAGCCGCAGCGCCAAGCTGCGATCGATGGAGAGGTACAGGCTGAAGTTCAGCTTCCGTTCCAGCAGAAGGAGTCATACGTCATCCATTTCGAACGAGTGGGGCTCGAATTGTCAGAGATCGGGAACGATTCGGCCACGGAGGGAAGCTCTGGTGGCGCGGGGCCGACGGCGCCGCCAGAAGCGGAATCCCTCACCATGTTTCCGCACTCTGACACTGCTCCCTACTGGATTTCGGGCCAAGCCAACAGCATCCTTCAGATGCACGGGCATTTCCACTCGCCGTACGAGGGTCCGAACAGCCTCATCGACGACTTCGAAACCAAAGCCTCGGAGGTGACAACGCTCTATCTCGGCTATCAATGGCATGCAAACAAGCGCTACAGCACCGATTTCATCGTCGATCTGGAAAACGCCGGCGGGCGCGGCATCTCCCAGGCGCTGGGGCTGGCGGGGGCAACGAATCTCGACGTGGTGCGGAATCCCAACTTGAGCACCGAGCCCTATCTTTCGCGCGGCGAGATTCACCAAATCGTCGGCTTGACGAACGAGATGACCGACCAGGACCGCGGGCCTCTGGCACTGGCGACGAAGGTGCCCGTGCGTCGGTTTGAAATTCGCGTCGGCAAAATGAGCCTGCCTGACAGCTTTGACCTCAACTCCGTTGGCTCCGACAGCCACCTGCAATTCGTGAACTGGACGATCGATAACAACGGCGCGTGGGATTATGCTGCGGACACGCGCGGATACACCGTGGGCGGCATTTTAGAGTACGACGACAAGGTGTGGTCGGCGCGGTATGCCATCGCGGCAATGCCCACTATCGCCAATGGGACCGATCTCGATTGGGCTTTCAGCCGCGCAAACGGGCAGAACTGGGAGTTCGAATTACGCAAAGGGCTATTCGCTCAGTGGCTCAATCCAAAGCGGGGGGGCGCGATTCGCATGTTGAGTTATGTGAATCACGCACATATGGGCGACTACCGGGAGTCGGTCGACCAGTATCTCGACGGCCAAGTGACAACACCCGACATCACGAGGACCGAACGCTTTGGCGCGGTGAAGTACGGCTTTGGGCTGAATACAGAGCAGGAAGTGACCGACAGCCTGCGGATGTTTGCGCGTTTCGGGTGGGACGAGGACCAGCGTGAGTCATTTGCCTACACCGAGGTCGGGCAGACGATCCTTTTCGGCGGCGATTACAGCGGCCGGAGCTGGCGGCGATTGAACGACAAAGTGGGTGTGGCGTTTGTCTCTAACGCCATCAAGCGCGACCACCAGAACTATCTCCACTACGGCGGGCTGGGCTTCCTGCTGGGCGATGGCAACCTGAGCTATGGTCGCGAGGACATCATGGAGTGGTATTACAATGCCCATATCTGGCACGGTCTTTATGGCACGATTGGCGGCACGCAGATCGCGCACCCGGGCTACAACATCGATCGCGGGCCAGTGTACGTGACGACGGTGCGAGCGCACATCGACTTCTGAAGACGGGCGATGGCTGTCTTGAAGCCAGATTCCCTCATCGCCTGCGATATGCTTTCATCAAAGCCAGGTACTGGCTCTTCAAATCTTTCCATCGAGGTGCGTCTGCCGATGCGAAGTCGGAAATGCCAGCCGCAAGCGGGCGAGAACCCCCACCCCTGGAGGAGCGGCGTGCTCCGGCTTTGCACCGTAGTGACGTTCTCTCTGGTTCTGCTTGACCACCCCGCTGCGCAGACTGCAGAGTCGCTGAACCGCAGTCGTACGATCGAGGTGGCGTCGTTGGGAGACGCAAAGAGCGCAGAGGACATGCGGCAGGACATCGTCGATCGCCTGACCAGGAGCCGGCGCCTAATGGTCGTGGATACCTCTTCGGCCGCGGATCTGGTTTTGCGCGGAAGCTCGAGTATCTGGCCAACGGGCACAATCTCTCTGAGTCCTCATTCGAAAAGCGCGGTCGAGACGATCTACCAGGGCTTTCTTTCAGTTGAACTCGTGGATAAGTCCGGACAGGTTGTGTGGTCCTATCTAGTGACGCCCAGCCGCTTTCGCACCGCCAGCATTACGGATGACCTTGCCGATCAGGTGGTATTCCGCTTAATGGATGCGATGCAAGGAGGTGCAGCGGAATCCAATTCTCCTGCCTTTGCTTCGCCACGGTCGCGGATGGCTTTGCACGCGGCAGGTAGCACATTTGCCGCACCTCTATATCGCATGTGGTTTCAATCCTCGGGCATGTCCGTCGTCTATGATGCCGTCGGCTCCGAGGCCGGCATTGAAGAATTGGCAGAGGGCAAAGTGGACCTGGCCGCGTCCGACATGCCATTAGACAACCAGAACACTCCTGCGGCTCTCAAGGTGATCCAGCTCCCAACTGTCTTGGGAGGAGTGGTACCCATTTACAACGTTCCTTCGCTTGGCCGCACTCTGAAGTTGACGCCACAAGTGCTGGCCGGCATTTACTCCGGCGCCATTCGCAAATGGAACGATCCGCGCATCCTCGAGTCCAATCATGGAGCGCGTCTGCCCAATGCGGAGATTACGGTCGTCCACCGATCGGACGGCAGCGGCACAACTTATGTGTGGACCAGTTTTCTGTCGTTGGCCAGCGCGGACTGGAAGGCCTCAGCTGGAGCCGGAACTCACGTGGCATGGCCGAGCGGCATTGGCGCCGAAGGCAACGATGGCGTGGCTGAGCTGGTGGAGAAAACTCCCAACGCAATCGGCTACGTAGAGCTGATCTACGCCATTCAAAATGAACTGAACTACGCGGCAGTGCTCAATCCCGCGGGCGAGTTCATCAAAGCGGATTTGGCGAGCATAACCGCCGCCGCGAGCAGTACGACCGTTAAGAATGGCCAGGATTTTCGCTTCTCCATTCTCAATTCGACCAGCAAAGGCGCCTACCCCATCGCCACATTCACCTGGCTTCTGGTGCCGCGGCTGGGGACGAGCAAAGAAAAGAAGTTGGCCATCGCGAATCTGCTGAACTGGGCATTGACCTCGGGGCAAAAACAATGCGCCGCGCTGGGCTATGCGCCGCTTCCTCGGGAGGTTGTAGCCAGCGAGTTGCAGGCGGTGAGTGCCTGGAAGAGCAGGGAATAGGGATCAGGAGTGCGCGGCTTCATTTGCTTGGAGGGCAGGCACGATTCTCTCACTCAGGACTTTGAGCCTGGCCTCCAACATCATTGCAGATTCGGGTGTCGGCGCCGCGTTGACTGAAATCACTTCCTTTGATGAGCGCCCTTCTTTCGCCAGCTTTACCCACTCCGACATCTCTCCGACGTATCCGGCAAGCGCCTGCGAGGGAGTCTTGAGGACGTCAATTACGAGATATGCCGATGGCAGATCGCCCACCACGACCCACAACCACTCATCCACGCCGGGCCGGGATGGCTCAATGTGGAAGAAGAAGACCGCGACGACTTTTCCGTAGCTATCTCCAAAATAGGCTTCGCGGACGGATCTGCACCACGAGAATTTTGAAATATAGCGCTGAGCCTTTGAAGCCAACTCCAGCAGAAGCCGCGTATCTTCCTCGTCGTCGCCAAATAACCGATCGATTGGGATAACACCGCGGACCGGCAGCTCAGTGCTTGCTTGTGCCATGACTTGCCTCGAACTAAAAGTGCTGACTGAGCCCAATAACCAAAGCGTGTTTCGAAAATGGTTGTGTAGGCCCCATCGTCATTCCGCAGGGGCTAAAGCCCC
>Ga0181516_10001155_pt1 | contig 20882 bp, 12 predicted proteins | sample PEATcosm2014_Bin_25_FD_121104 | JGI IMG/M metagenome (GOLD analysis project Ga0181516, IMG submission 121104) | Peatland microbial communities from MTU Mesocosm Facility, Houghton, MI, USA - PEATcosm2014_Bin01_10_metaG | ecosystem: Environmental > Terrestrial > Soil > Wetlands > Peat | place... | reverse complement strand
CTGCTGCACCGCGCCCTGGAACAGGATGTCGCCGGTGTAGCTGCCGAAGGGATGCACCCCGCTCAGCACCTTCATCAGGGTCGACTTGCCGGCCCCGTTCTCCCCCACCAGGCAGTGGATCTCGCCTTCCTCCACCCGGAAGCTCACGTGGCTCAGGGCCTTGACCCCGGGGAAGGTCTTGCTGATGTCCTTCATTTCCAGGATCGCGCCGGTCATGGTTGCTCCTTGCTGTCGAACCAGCCAGCCATGAGCCGCCCCAGCTGGCAGAAGTGGTGGTAGCCGTCCTCGTGGCGCAGGCTCTGCGGCTCGCCGAGCCTTGCGCTGGGCGGCGCCATGGCGCTGAAATCCGCCACTCCCCAGTGGGCGGCCGCCATGCCGCCCAGCATGGCGGCCCCCCGGGCCGAGGCATTGGGGCAGGCGACCGCATCCAGAGGCAGCTGGAGGACATCCATCAGCAGTTGGCGCCACGCCGCATGGACGGAACCTCCTCCGGCCAGGCGGAGCGAGTCGAAGGGGATGCCATGGGCCCTGAGGGCGTCGACGCCGGCCCGGACGGAATAGGCCACGCCGAGGAAGGCCGCGCGCATCAGCTGCCCGGGGGTGGATCCCGGGTCCATGCCGATCCAGGCGCCGCGCAGGCGCGGGTTCATCCAGGGGGTCCGCTCGCCGCTGAGGTAGGGCAGGAAGAGGATCCCGCCGTCCTGGACCGGCCGGGCCTCGAAGGCCCGGGCATAGGCTTCCGCCCAGGACAGGCCCAGGGTGTTGCGCGCCCACTCCAGGGCGACGCCGGCGTTCTGCATGGCGGCCATGACGTACCAACCCGGCAGGTGGCCAGGGTTGACGGCCCGGAAGCTGTTGAGCACGGGCGAAACGGGCGGCAGCCGGCTCTGCATGACCACGATCTGGGCGCCGCTGCCCGTGGTCAGCTGGGCCATGTTGTGGGCCAGCAGCCCGCTGCCCAGGGCCGCCATGGGCGTGTCGCCGCCCCCGGCCGCGACGGGGATCCCGGCCGGCAGGCCCAGGGCGGCGGCGGCCGATGCGCACAGGAGGCCCGCGGTCCCGGCGGAATCGCCCAGGGGGGCCAGCAGGCTCGGGGGGATGCCCAGCCGGTCCACCAGGTCGAGGTCCCATCGGCCGTGGCGGTCGGCCAGCAGCGTGCCGCTGGCGTCGCTGGGCTCGGCGCCTGCGCTGCCGGTAAGCCGCAGCCGCAGCCAGTCCTTGGGCTGCAGGGCCCAGCGCGCGGCGGCCAGGGTCCCGGGTTCGTGCGCCTTGAGCCAGCACAGGACCGGCCCGGCCATGCCGGGGGAGAGGGGGTTGCCGAGCCGGGCCAGGCTGTCGGCCGGGTAGGGTCCGAGCGCCTTGGCGGCGCGGTTGTCCAGCCACAGGATGGCGGGCCGCAGGGCCTGGCCCGCCGCGTCGCTCAGCACCACGCCGTGCATCTGGCCGGACAGGCCGATGCCGGCCACGGCGCGCCGAAGCTCCGGCGGAAGCTGTGCGGCACAGGCCAGCACCGCCTGCCACCAGGCCTCCACGTCCATTTCGCTCCAGCCAGGCTGCGGGCTGCTGGGCTGGTAGGCCGCGGAGGCTTGCGCGGCCACATCGCCGTTGCCGTCGATCAGCAGGGCCTTGGTCGATCCGGTCCCGAGGTCCAGGCCAAGAAATAGCGTCATTCCATCAGTCCTCAGGTGGTTGCTGCATGGGGCGCTCGCTTCCGCACGTCACGCAGTGCAGCCCGAGCACTTCCGCGAGGATGGCGAGCGAATGGAGGTGGTCGCCATACAGAATGACAGTGTGTTCCCTGGAGATGTGCTGGATGAAGGCCGGGAGATCATCGAATTCCAGCAGGGCGGTGGATTCGCAGTGGCGGAGCTCATGCCGGGAGGTTTCCAGGATCTGCAGGCCGGCCGTCACCAGGGTCTTGCCGTCGAACTTCAGCTCGATGGCCGTGGCGCGCTGGTTCCCGCGCAGGTCGCTGTCGATGCCGCAGCCGCGGCCGTCCCGGTGGATTTCATAGGTGCCGCCGAAATCCCGCAGGGCGACGGTCCCGGTCGGGGTCATTTCCGCGGGGACGATGCCCACGAACCCGCAATGGGCCAGACGGGCGAGGTTCTTCCAGCGAGCGCGGGGATAACGCGACTCGTCGGGCGACAGCGGGTCCCCGAAGTGGTCCCGGAGCGCCCCGACGTAGCTCACCGGATACATGTTGGACATCATGCACGGAGCGTCCAGGAAGATGGATGCGCAAACCATGCTCTCCATCGCCAGGAAGTCGCCGTCGCAGGAGGCGATGTAGCCGTCTTCCCGCAGCAGCGCCTGGGCGAGGCAGGGCACATCGCGCCCGCCATGGGTGATCAGGTCGCCGTAGCAGTTGACGCCGAAGCCGAAAGCCTTCCGTTCCTGGAGGATGGAGCGGATGGCCAGGTAGATTCTCAGGGCGAGGTCGAGTTCCGCCGGTTGCGTCTCCTGGACCGCGTAGCGCCGGACCCGGTCCTGCCAGACCTGGCGCACCAGGTCGGCGCTGAACCCGCAGCGCCGCTCCCGGAACGCGGAAAGGGGCAGGATGTCGATCCGGGTGCCCAGGCCCCGCTCGACCAGATGCCCCACGGAACGGGCGTTCCAGGGGAAATTCTGTTCGCCGAACACGACCAGCCGGGAATCGGCCAGGAAGCGGCGGGTGCCCATGGCCCGGAGCAGCCAGTTGCCGTCCGCCCTGGAGGGCACCAGGTGGACCTTGACGCCCAGGGCCTGGAGCATGTCCCGGGCCGACCAGCGCCAGAAGTCAGGTTCGTCGTATTCGATCAGGGGCCAGAAGATGACGGGTATGCCCCGCTGCACGAGGGCTTCGGGATGGGAGTTCCACACTTCCGTGGGATAGGCCGGCACGCTCACCGGCAGGACGGCGTCCACCTCGGGGCCGAGGTTGTGGATGATGGCGTTCCAGTGCTCGGGCGATTCCACCTCGATCATCGGCAGCACCCGCGCCAGGCCCGCCACCTCGCGTTCCAGGCGGCCGATATCGACGGTGGGCTTTCCGGGCCGGGCAAGCACCGGCTGGATCGTCGCCAGCGGCCGCCTGAGGTGCTCCGCGGGCTCTCCGGCACAGAATCGAGGATTGCTGTCACTCATGTTCGTTCCTTTGCAAGGGGCGATCCCCGGCCGCGGGCCGGCCCAGGCGCCGCCAAGGGCGGGCGCCCCGCCGGCTGCCGTGGCCAGGGATCATCAAACGCTAGAGCCCGGTGAACTTGCTGGCGGGCCAATAACCGGAATCAATGATCGCGGACTTCACGTTCTCCTTGGTGACGGTGATGATGGCCGTGGGCTTGGCGGGGACCTTGATGCTCCCGTTGTCGTAGGTCATCGTCTTCGCCGGCGTCGTCCCCTTCATGAAGCAGATCGAGGCGTCGATGGCGTCCTTGACCAGCAGGCGGACGTCCTTGAGCACCGTCATCGACTGCTTGCCATCGATGATGTACTGCACGGACGCGATCTCGGCGTCCTGGCCGGTGATGTAGAATTTCTTGACGTCCTTGTCCACGGCGAAGGCATCGGCGATGGCACGCGAGCCGCCGTCATTGGGCCCGACGATGAACACGGTGCCCTTGGCCTTGGGCGGCGCCACCGTGAGGTTGGCTTCGGCCTTGCTCTTGGCCAGCGCGGAGTCCCAGTTGGTGGTGATCTGGCCGATGACGGTCGCCTGCTCGCTGCGGGTCAGGGTGGCCTTCTTGGCGAGCCCGACCGCCTTGTCGGAGTTCTGGACGATGAAGGTGCCGTCCGCGATCCTGGGCTGCAGGACCGACCAGGCGCCTTCGAAGAACAGGAAGGCATTGTTGTCGGAGGGGGCCCCGGCATAGAAATACAGATTGTTGCCCTTGCCCTTGGACTTCGAGATCAGGTAGTTGCCCCAGGCGGCGCCGACCTGGTTGGAATCGAAGGTGACGTAGAAGTCCACCGCGGGGGTGTCGCGGATCAGGCGATCGTAGGAGATCACCTTCACGCCGGCCGCCTTGGCTTCGTTCACGGCCGCGGCGGCGGCGGTGGCGTCCTGCGGACAGATGACCAGGACCTTGATGCCCTTGGAGATCAGGGCCTCGACGTTGGCCCGCTCCTTCGCGGGGTCCCCCTGGCTGAAGAGCACTTCGGCGGAAAAGCCTGCGGTCTTCAGCGACTCCTGGAAACGGGTCTGGTCCTGGATCCAGCGCGGCTCATCCTTGGTCGGCAGCACGATGCCCACCTGGACCTGGGCGAAGGCGCTGGTTCCAACCGCCAGTAGAAAGATCATCGACTTGGCATACGAGGTCATGCACTTCATATACTGCCTCCTTGGGGGATAAAGGCCGCAACCCAGTGCGGCCTGGGATCTTGGAACAGAACTGAGCCACCCATGTCTCTTGCCTCCAGGAACCCCTGGCGTTGCCGGGTGGAGCAAAGCCACCTGCTGCTGGTCATGTCATGGACATCCGGTTGCCGGCTACCCTCCTTCCCGTCCTTCGCATGAACGTTCGTTGTGTGAATTAATTAATTTGATTGATAGATTGATTGAAATATAGATTGCCCCCCGCCGGGCCGTCAAGCGGGAATTTCAGCCTCGCTGCGGGACGGGCCGGAAAGCTTCGGCGCCGGCGGTCGGACTCGAATTTCCGCTTGGACCGGCGCAGGAGCTTGAGGTCACTGCAGGAGGCCATCCCATGGGATGTCATAGGACGTGCTGCGTCCGCCTCCGCCGAGGGGGCTCAGGCATCCGAGGCGCACCAGGTCCGCCAAATCCCGGGTCGCCGTTGGTTTGGTCGTCTGGGCCAGAACTGCGTATTTGCGGGCGCTCAGACCGCCCTCGAAGCCGCCGGGGCCTGCGTCCAGGAGGCGGTTGAGCACCTTGCGCTGGCGCTCGTTCAGGTCGGCATGGCGGTGGCGGCTCCAGAACGCGACCTTGGCGAGGGTGCGGCGGATGACCCGCTCGGAGGTCGTGCAGGCTTCCGGGATCTGGGTGAGGAACCAATGCAGCCATGGGGTGACATTCATGCCGTTCTCGAACGCCTGGGCGGTCTTCAGGGCCGCGTAGTAGCCGCCCTTGACAGCGTTGATCCGGGCGGACATCCGATACAGGAAATCGGGTCGCCCCTCGTCCTGGGCCAAGGCCAGGTCCGTGACGGCCCGGGTGATCCGGCCGTTTCCGTCCTCGAAGGGGTGGAGGGTCACCAGCCAGAGGTGGGTGATCCCGGCGCGGATGAGTCCGTTGAGTCCCTCGCCGGGGTGGTTGAACCAATGGCAGAACGCAGCCAGGTCCCGTTCGAGGCGGACGCGGGAGACACCTTGGAAGTCGACGATCTCCCGGCCCGCAGGTCCCGACTGGACGACCACCTCGTCTGGCCGGAGCCGGCCGGTCGCAACGGGGCCAAGACCGCTCCTGGACTCCGGGAACAGGGCCTTCTGCCATTCGCAGAGGCGCTCGACCGTCAGGGGTTCCCGGAAGCGGATCGTGGCATCGCAAAGGACGCCGATCAGGCCGTCGGCATCCCTCGACTGCGGGGCCTTCTGGTTCCAGGGCAGGCGCAGGTGGCGGGCCACGGAGGCGGCCACCGACTGTGGGTCGAGGTGTTGGCCTTCGATGATGCTGGTGCTGATGCCTTCGAGCTTCAGGATCTCCGCCAGGGCTTCCTGGGTGAGGTCCGGGGCCAGGACCTTCCCGGCCATCCGGAGCTGCCCCTGGCTGCCGGTGGCCTGTGCCAAGGGCGCGGCCAGGCGTTCCAGGTCCCAGGTGAACCTGGGCCAATCGGGATGCTGCCAGATCCATCGCTTCAGGGTATCCGGAGCATCCGGCGACTCGACTCTGGGGTTTGACGGCCGCTCTTGTCGCTTATGGGGAAAGTCCGGCATTGGGGGCGCCCTTCCGGTGGATCCAGGATTCGGATCACCCGGTGAGCCAAATATAGGATCCAATCGGCTCATTTTCAAGGCCGGATATCGGTCAAGGGCAGCCTGTGCCCATTCCCAGAGCATTTCACGATCCAGGTGACCGAGGACGATCGGAAAAACGTGATATCGCATTATGCGATATCACGTTTGGGGGCGCCTGGGAATCAGCCGGCGAGCGGGATCTCCGCCTCCAGGGCCGGGCGGAGGGCGATCCCGCCGGTGCCGAGGTGCGCCGGCGCCTCCTCCAGGGCGGCCGCGATCACCTCCCGCATGTCGTCCGCGAAGACCACCTCGAGCTGCTCCCGGACCTCGGCCGGCACCTCCTCGTAGTCGCGCCGGTTCTTCCCCGGCAGGACGACGCGGCGGATCCCGGCCCGGTGGGCGGCGAGCACCTTGGACTTGATGCCGCCGACGGGCAGCACGCGCCCGCGCAGCGTGCACTCGCCGGTCATCGCCGTGTCCGGGCGCACCCGCCGCCCGGTGAAGAGGGAGGTGAGCGCGGTGAACATGGTGACCCCCGCGGAAGGGCCGTCCTTGGGCACGGCGCCGGCGGGCACGTGGATGTGCAGGTCCCAGGCCTCCAGGGCGTCCTCGCCGTCCGCGGCGATCCCCAGCTCCGCGGCGTGGCTGCGCACGAAGGTCAGGGCCGCCTTGGCGGACTCCTGCATCACTTCCCCGAGCTGGCCGGTGATCTCCAGGCGCCCCTTGCCGGGCATGCGCGAGGTCTCGATGAAGAGGATGTCGCCGCCCGAGGGGGTCCAGGCGAGCCCGGTGGCGACCCCGGGGACCGCGGTGCGCTCGGCGATCTCCGAGAAGAAGCGGAGCTTGCCCAGGTAGGTGGGGAGGTCCGGCGCATCCACCTCCATCCGGGGCGCCTCGCCGTCCGCCGCGCGCGCCACCTGGAGGGCCGCGCCGCGGCAGATCTTCGCGATCTCCCGGCTGAGCTGGCGCACGCCGGCCTCCCGGGTGTAATCGCGGATGATGGCGGCCAGGGCGGCGTCGGTGACGGACAGGCAGCCCTGCGGGATCGCGTGTTCCGCGAGCAGCTTGGGGATGAGGTGGGTGCGCGCGATCCGGCTCTTCTCGTCCTGGGTGTACCCGGCCAGCTCGATGATTTCGAGCCGGTCGCGCAGGGGCGCCGAGAGGCCGCCCAGGTCGTTGGCGGTGCAGACGAAGAGCACTTCAGAAAGATCGAAGGGGAGCTCCAGGTAGTGGTCGGTGAAGCTCTTGTTCTGCTCCGGATCGAGGATCTCCAGCAGCGCGGCCTCCGGGGAGCCCCGCCAGCCGCTGCCGAGCTTGTCGATCTCGTCCAGCAGGAGGACCGGGTTGCGCACCTTGGCCTTCTTCAGGGCCGACAGGACGCGGCCGGGGAGGGCGCCGATGTAGGTCCGCCGGTGGCCCCGCAGTTCGGCCTCGTCGCCGACCCCGCCCAGGGACACCCGGACCAGGGGCCGCGCCGTGGCGTCGGCGATGGACTGGCCCAGGGAGGTCTTGCCCACGCCCGGGGGGCCCACGAGGCAGAGGATCGTGCCGCGGGACCGGCCGGTGAGCTTCAGGATGGCCATGTGCTCCAGGATCCGCTGCTTCACGTCGGCCAGGCCGTGGTGGTCCTCGTCCAGCTTGCGGGCGACGGCATCGGGATCGTCCTTGACTTCGGCCTTGGCGCTCCAGGGCAGGTCGGCGATGAGCTCGAGCCAGGTGCGGATGACGTTGGCCTCGGGCGCCTGCGCCGACATCCCTTCGAGACGCTGGAACTCCCGGTCCGCGGCCTCCCGGGGCTCCTCGGGGAGCCCGGCCTGGTCGAGCCGCTCCTTGAGCTTGCCCATGCCGTCGGCCTGGCGGTCGTCCCCCAGCTCGCGCTGGATGGCCCGGAGCTGCTCCCGCAGGATGGCCTCGCGCTGGCCTTTGCCCACCTCCCGCTGGGCATCCTGGCGGATCTTGCGCTTGACCTCGGCGTGCAGGATCTGGGTGCCGAAGCAGCCGAGCACCAGCTTGAGGCGCGCAGCCACGTCGTGCTCGCCCAGCACCTCCAGTTCCCGGTCCGCGGGCAGGCCCAGGGCCGAGGCGACCTGGTCGGCGAAGATCCCCGGATCGGTGCCGGGATCGGCCAGGTCCGGGTGGGCCCATCCGGCCACGGACTGGACCTGCCCGCGCAGTTCCAGGGCGAGCGCCGCGACCGCCCCGGCCTCTTCCACCTGGTCGGGGACCAGGTTCCCGGAGGCCGTCCAGAAGGGGTCGTTGCGCACCAGCCCGGTGAGCTGGAACCGGTCGAGCCCCTCCAGCGTCAGGCGGTAGTCGCTGGCGGAGACCCGGTGGATGTCCACGACCCGGGCGAAGACGCCCACCGGGTTCAGGTCCGCCGTCGCCAGGTCGTCGTTGCGCGTGTCCCGCTGCGGCGCGACGCCGATGACGTCGCCGGCGCGGACCGCCTCCAGGAGCGCGACCGACCGGCTCCGGCCCACCGGCAGGGTCCGCACGGTCCCCGGGAACAGCACCCGGGAGCGGAGTGGAAGCAGGGGGAATGGGTTGGCCGGCACTGCGCTGCCGCTGCGAAGGGTGGAGTGGTGGTTCATGGTGGTTCCCCTCTCTGGATGTTCGTATCATTAATTGGAACGTTCGTTCCATTATCACGGCAAAAAAATCACCCCAGGATCGACAGGGTGATCCGCACGGCGGCCTCCAGGTCCGGCCGCGCGGCGCCGGCCAGGGCCGAAACCTGCAGGCCGTAGATGGTGCTCTGGAACACCAGGCCCAGGGTCCGGGAATCGTGATGCGCCCCCAGGTCGCCCTCCGCCTGGGCCCGCCGGAAGCGCTGCTCCCAGAGCCTGAGGCAGTCCATGTAGCCGTTTCTCACGCACTGGGCGGTCCAGCCGTCGAACGTGGCCCGGTCCAGGGCCGCGTGGGCGATGAAGCAGGGCCGGCAGCCCGGCGCGGCCAGGTGGGCGACCACCGCTTCGAGCACCGCGGAGACGGCCCTCCGCAGGGGCAGCGGACTTTCCAGGGCCACCAGGACGGCGCGCGGCGCTTCCGCGATGTAGCGCTGGAGGGCCTCGCGGTAGAGCGCCTCCTTGTCCCCGAAGGTGTCGTAGAGGCTCTGGCGGCCGATGCCCATGGCGTCCACCAGGTCCTGGATCGAGGTCGCCTCGTAGCCCTTGGCCTGGAACAGCTCCAGGGCCCTGGTCAGGGCCCGGTCGCGGTCGAATGCCTTCGGTCTCGTCATGATCACAAGGATAGGTATTTGGAACGATCAGTCAATATCTATTCTGCGATCCCTCCCGTGCATCAACTGAGCGTGGCGAAGGCCTGCCTGGAAAAGGCCTGCAGTTCGCCGCTGCGCCCTTCGCGGATCTTCTCCGCCCAGGCCGGATCCTGCAGCAGGGCGCGCCCCACGGCCACCAGGTCGAACTCGTCCTTGGCCAGGCGCCGGTCCAGCTCGCGCAGGTCGGCGACCTCGGTCAGGGTGTCCGGCTTGGCCCGGAAGCCGCGGATGAAATCATCGCCCTGGAGGCCCACGGAACCCACGGTGATGGTGGGGTGGCCGGTGAGCTGCTTGGTCCAGCCGGCCAGGTTGAGCTCCGAGCCCGGAAATTCCGGTTCCCAGAAGCGGCGGGTGGAGCAGTGGAAGATGTCCACGCCGGCCTCGGTGAGCGGTTTCAGGAACTGGCCCAGCTCCTCGGCCGTCTGCGCCAGGCGGGCCTCGTAGTCCTGGAGCTTCCACTGGGAGAACCGCAGGATGATGGGGAACTCGGGCCCCACCCGCGAGCGCACGGCGCGGACCACTTCCGCCCCGAACCGGGTCCGCTGCGCCAGGTCGCCGCCGTAGCCGTCGGTGCGCCGGTTGCTGCCGGACCAGAAGAACTGGTCGATGAGGTAGCCGTGGGCGCCGTGCAGTTCCACCGCGTCGAAGCCGATCCGCTTGGCCTGGGCGGCCGCCTCGGCGAACGCCGCCACGGTGGCCGCGATATCGGCCTCGGTCATGGCGGTGCCGGCCTTCTCACCGGTGGTCGAAAGGCCCGAGGGACCTTCCGAGGCGGCCTCGGGGTGGGGCCCGGTGCCGGGCTGGCGCGCCATGCCCTGGTGCCAGAGCTGCGGGGCGATCCTGCCCCCGGCCTGGTGCACCTGCTCCACCACCCGGGCCCAGCCCTCGAGACTCGCCGGGGCGTGGAAGTTGGGGATCGCCGCGTCGCCGGAGGCCCCGGGCCGGTTGATGGTGGTGCCTTCGGTGATGATCAGGCCCACCCCGGCCTCCGCCCGCCGGCGGTAGTAGGCGGCCACCTGGGCGCCCGGCACGCCGCCGGGGCTCATGGAGCGGGTCATGGGCGCCATCACCACCCGGTTGGCCAGGTGCAAGGTCTTGTACTGCCAGGGACGGAACAGGGGATCCTGATTCATGGGCGTTTCTCCAGAGAGACAGATCGTTAATGGCTCAAGCCCGGCCGCGCTTGAAGGCCAGGGCGGTCTCCGCCACCCGCACGCCAAGCCGCTCGGCGGTCTGCAGATCGCTGTCCAGCATGGCCTCGGCGCCCTGGTCGGCGTTGGCCTGGGCCATGGCTCCGGAGAAGCTGCCCAGGCGGTTCAGGTCGTTCACCGAACCCTTGGAGGTGTTGTTGCCCGGCATGATGTCCAGGCCGACCCAGAGCATGCCGTGCTGGTTGGCGAACACCATGAGCTGGATCAGGGTGTTCAGCTTGTCGCCGGACTGGGAGCCGGAGGTGGTGAAGCCGCCGGCCACCTTGTCCTTCCAGGCCCGGGCCATCCAGGGCTTGGAACTGGCGTCCATGAATTCCTTGAACTTGGCCGAAGCGCTGCCCATGTAGGTGGGGCTGCCGAAGATGATGGCCGAGGCGGACTCCAGCTCGGCCCAGTCCGCTTCGGTGAGGGTGTCCACGGCGAACAGCTTGGCCTGGGCGCCGGCCACCGAACCGGCGCCTGCGGCCACGGCCTGCGCCTGGCGAAGGGTGTGGCCGAAGCCGCTGTGGTAGGCGATGGCGATGAGTGCCATGGAGGTCTCCTGGAAAAAGTGGGTCGAATATTTTACCGACCGGTAGGTAAATTACCGTGTGGTACAATATTCGTCAAGGAGTTGTTTTCTCCATGGAGGTTGTCTGACGAATCGTGGCCGTCCCCGCTGTTTCGACCCTGAGCAGGCGCTGGACGCGGCCATGGCGGTGTTCTGGAGCCACGGTTTCGAGGCCGCCTCCATGGCCGACCTCAGCGCGGCCACCGGGCTGAACAAGCCGAGCCTGTACGCCGCCTTCGGCGACAAGGCCCAGCTGTTCCGCCAGGCCCTGGCGCGCTACGCCAAGACCCAGGCGGAGTCCCACCTGCGGATCCTGGAGCGTGAGCCCGACGTGCGCGCGGCCATCGGCGGCTTCCTGGCTTCCATGGCCGACGTGCTGGCCGACCCCGCCAAGCCCGGCGGCTGCTTCATCGTCAACGCCACCGCGGCCTGCGGCACCGGCGACCTGCCCAGTTCGGTGGAAGCCGCGGTGCATGAGGCCCATGCCCTCACCAGCGCGGCCATCCGCCGGCGGCTGGCCCGGGCCGAACGGCTGGGCCAGTTCCCGGCCGGCACGCCGCTGGAGGCCCTGGCGGACTTCCTGCTCACCGTGGTGGCGGGCATGGCCGTGCGGGCCAAGGCCGGAACACCCCGGGCCGACCTGGATCCGGTGATCGCCATGGCCCTGGGCGCGATCCCGCGCTGAAACGGCCTGCCGATCGGCCTTGATTCCCGCCGGCGGCTCGCCCATTATCCAGACATGCAGCTCACAGGTCTGGAAATCGTGAACTTCCGCGGCATCCCGCGGCTTCGCCTGCAGGTGGAGCCGGACGCCACGGTGCTGTTCGGCGAGAACGCCTGGGGCAAGACCAGCCTGGTGGAAGCGCTGCAGAGCACCCTGGGGGACCGGCCCCTGGCGGAGGCGGACTTCCACCGCCTCGCCAACGACCGGACCACCATCGCCAAGCGCATGAGCATCACCCTGGACTTCCGGGGCGAGCCGCCCGCGGAGCTGGAGCCGGTGACCTGGCGGGACGGGGACGGGGATGGGCGCCTGGTGCTGCAGTGGGCCGGGCGGCGGCCGGACCGGGGACGCATCGCGTTCCGGCAGCTGTTCCTGGATGCCCACGGGCGGGAGGTCCTCCTCCCGGACGGGCAGGCGGCGCTGCTGGCGCAGCGGGTGCGCCGGAACCACCCGCTGTTCGTGTTCCGGGAACTGCGCCTGGCGGACGGCATCCTGGCCCCGGCCCTGGCCACCGGCCAGTACATGAACGAGGATCCGGAAAAGGCCGTGGGGCGGGTCTTCGAACGGCTGCTCTCGGTGCCCCACCAGGTGCATCCCAGCGAGCTGGCCCGGGGCCTGGAGGCCCTGAAGCGGGTGGCGGAGCGCCGCCCGGAACTGTTCCTGGCCCTCCAGCCCGCCGGGGAGGCCGGCCACCGCCGGGCCACGGACATGGCCGAAGCGCCCCTGGGCTTCCAGGGCGGCAACGCCCTGGCGGACCTGGCCCAGCACGCCGGGGCGGGGATGCGGCAAGTGGTCCTGCTGACCCTGGTGGGGGCGATGCTCCAGGCGGAGGCCGGGGCCCCCCTGGGCAAGGGGGCCGAGCCCATCCTGGTGCTGGAGGACCCGGAGACGCACCTGCATCCCATCCAGCTGGCCACGGCCATGAACCTGGTGTCCCAGCTCTCGGTGCAGAAGCTGATCACCAGCGCCAGCGGGGCGCTCATGGCCGGGTTCCCCCTGCACGCGCTGCGCCGGCTGGTGCGCCGCAACAGCGACACCGCGGTGTTCCCGGACCCCCTGGACCCGCCCCTCAGCCCCACGGAGATGCGCCGGGTGGCCTTCCACGTGCGCACCCACAACGCCGACAGCCTCTTCGCCCGGGTCTGGCTCCTGGTGGAAGGGGAGACCGAATCCTGGCTCCTGCCGGAACTGGCGCGGGTCTGGGGGCTCAACTTCCCGCTGGAGGGCATCCACTGCGTGCCCTTCGCCCAGGCGGGGCTGGCCCCCCTCCTGGCCTTCGCGGACCGCTTCGGCATCCCATGGCACCTGGTGGCGGACGGCGACGAGGCCGGCCGCCACTACGTGGCCAGGACGCGCAAGCTCCTCCACCACAGGCCGGAGTTCCGGCAGATCACCGCCCTGCCGGATCTGGACCTGGAGCACTTCCTGTGGCGGGAAGGCTACGAGGGGGTCTTCCGGCGGGCCGCGGGTCCCGTGGCAACCGAGGCCGACGCCTCCGCCGTGATCCACCAGGCCCTGCGCGCCTGCTCCAAGCCCGGCATGGCCCTGGAAGTGGCGGAGGAGGCCGGAAGGCGCGGCCCGGCCCACGTTCCGCCCCTCCTGGCGCAGCTTTTCGCCATCCTGCGGGACAAGGCCAAGCCGGCCGGAAGCCGGTCCGGACTGCCTTTCCGGCTGGCGGGCGTGAACTGAACGCCTGCTTGCGCGATTCAACCCCCGTCACCGGGCCGGGAACCGGTATGCGCCACCCTCTCGGTCAAGGTCCCTGGACCGCCGCGGAAGCCGCCTGGTACATCCCCGACGGACTCCGGGCCACCACCTTGAGGAAGCCGCCCTGCTGCGGCAGGTCCCAGCTGGAGGCGGAATCGCCCAGGATCGGGCTGATGCAGTCGTAGCCGCCGTTGGCGCTGGGCGCCCGCCAGACGGTGTAGCCGGCGGCGTGGGTGGCGGGCTGCCAGGACAGGTGGGTGCCGGCCAGGAGCACGCCCCGGGGCGCCGATGGGGCCGGTTCGCCCGGCACCAGGATGTCCAGGTAGCTCTGGGTGGCCGAGACGTTGCCGGCATGGTCGGCGCTGTGGAAGGTATAGCGGTAGTATCCGCCGGGAACTGCCGGGTCGGTGTAGGCGAGACCGGCGGCGGGGCTGGGGGTCAGGCGCTGCGCCTGGCCCAGGGGGGCCGTGGCCGTGGCCAGGCCCTGGACCACCTGGTAGGCCATGGGCTGGCGGTCCACCAGCGTCCCGGCGAGGTCGGGGACCACGGTCTGGGTCCAGGCCAGCGCCACGTCCAGGGCGCCGGAGGGCTCCTGGCGCAGCAGGACCGAACCGGGGGCGGGCATGGGCGGCGGCACCAGGTCGGGCAGGTCGGCCTTGATGGGATCGCTCACGGGGCCGTCCACGACCCGGTCCAGTTCCCGGGCGTGGGCCTGGACCTGGAAATAGAAGCTGGCGCCGCCGTACTGGGCGGCGTCCACCGGGAAGCTGACGGTCATGGCGGGGGCGGTGAGCGGCGTTTGCGTGATGAGGCTGAACGTGCCGGGACCGGTGCGCCAGTTCAGCACCGCCATGGTGCCGAGCCGGTCCGCGGCGAGGACCGAGGCTCCCGGGACGGTGCGCCCGGCCACCGCCAGGTACTTGGCCGAGGTGGTCTGGATGGTGCCTTCGGGCGGCTTGCCGGGGTTGGCCTGGATCACCGGCAGGGGTTTGGGCTGGGGCAGGGCCTGGGCCTGGGCAGGCGCCGGAACGGATTTGGCGGCAGGGGTCACGGTCTCGTGGAAACTCGCCGGCTGGAAGCGCACCGGGCCGCGGGCGGCCTGGCTCACCTGGCTGCTTTGGGGCGCTTCGCAGACGGTGTATTCCAGGGGGAAAGAGACCGTCGGGGCGGTCCAGGTGAGCTGCACGTAGATTTCGGTGGGGGGTGCCGGGGGGATCAGCATGGGGTTGGGGAACCGGGCCGGGAGCGGGTGCACCACGGTGGCGTGGACCTGCACCCGCAGGGAGCCCAGGTCGGCGGGCTGCACTTCCAGGACCTTGGCCGGAGCGGCGGGCCCGGCCGCCGGGGCAGGGCCGCGCAGCAGGACCGGGTCCGGGGCCACCCGCAGGCTTGCCGCGGTCGGCGCCTTGTAGCCGGCCACCACCGCCTTGCCCGCCAGCGCCAGCGGCTTGCCGGTGGGCTTCAGGTCGGCCAGGGAGGTGCTCGGAACGACCATCTGCACCGGGTGCAGGAAGCGCTGCTGCACCACGGGCGGCGGGGTCGTGGCGACCGTGGCGGCGGCGCTGCGGATCGCCAGCTTCGCGCCCAGGGCGCTGTCGTAGACATTCACCATCCGTGCCGGGGACTGGGCGGACTCGTTGCCCAGGTGGTCTGTCGCGCTGACGGCATAGGTGTAGGACTGCCCCACCTGCAGGGTGGAATCGGTCCAGGACGGGCTGGCGGAGGTGGCCGCCTTGGCCAGGGGCGTGCTGCCCGAGCCCCGGTAGATGGTGTAGAACGCCAGGTCCGGACCGGTGGAGGGCGCCCACACCAGGTTCGCCGGGGGCGCGGAGCCGTCGGCCAGGGAATAGAGTGCCGTGGCCGCGGTCAGGCCGGCCATGGCCTTGGCCGGCAGGGTCGACACCAGGCGGCTCAGGCGCAGACGCTTGGCGTCGGCCAGGGACAGGGCCGCCACCTCGGGTTTCAGGGCCGGGGGAGCGGGCGCCGGCTTGGCCTGCACCGCCTTGGTCGGCGCCGGCTTGGCCTGGGTGGCCGCGAACAGCGGGCCCACTTCCACCGCGGCCACCCGCAGGGTCTTCCCGGCGACCGCCTGGTTCGCCTGGACCAGACCGGGATCCTGACGTTGGCCCTGGAGCGCGGTGACCAGTTGCTGGCGCGCCTGGAATGCCTGGCTCAGGTCGGGGCTGCCGGGCACGGCCGGCGGCTGGAGGTTCCTGGGCATGCCGGTGACCGTGGCGGCGCCGGCCCCTTCCTGGCCGCCGATGTCCACCGGCACCACCTTGTAGAGGTAGCTGCGCTGATCCACGAAGTCGCTGTTGCCGGGATCGCTGACGCGATCGGTGTATGCGGCGAGGACCCGGGCCGGGCCGGCCGGGTGCAGCTGGCCCGCCGCCAGCGCGCTCTGCACGGTCCTGGCGGCGTCCGCCGACAGGGGCGCGGGGGCCGCGGTGTCGGCGGCCACGACCCGGATTTGCGCCGCCTTGGCGGCCGTCATCTGGCCGGGCGGCACCTGACGGGTCTCCCGGGCGATCACGCTGCCCTGGGCCAGGGCGTCCTGCAGGGTCGCGGCAGGGTCCTTGGCGGTGACCGTGACCGGCTTGACCGGCACCGCGTTGACGCGGCGGAAGCTGCCGCCGCCGGCGGGCTGCCGGTAGATGTTGTAGCCGGCCACCACGTCGCCGGGCCCCGGTTGCCAGTTCAGCAGCACCGAGCCGTTGCCGCTGGCGGCGGACAGTCCCGCGGGGGCGGCCACCGGGGTGGGCACCGAACGGTCGAAGGTCTTCGGGCAGACCGCCTCCACCGTGCCGCCCTCGGGCAGCTTCACCGTGATCTTGTAGCGGTACTGGCCCGAGGGCGGATCGTCCGCGTAGCTCAGGCCGAACGCGTCGGCGGCGTCGGGATCCAGGTCGGCGTGGGCGGAGAGCAGTTGCAGGTCGGGTACGCCCAGGGCGCCGGCCTTGCGCAGGGTGCGGAACTGGCCGGCGATGTGGTCGAACCTGAGATCGCCGGAACGGGTCGGCGCGCCTTTGGCCGGGCTCGCCGGGAGCGCCAGCCGCCGGCCGGTGCCGGGGTCCCGGCCGAGGTTGCCGTAGACCATGGACATCAGCGTCTCCTGCTTCTCCTTGGGCAGCCGGGCGAAGCGGGATGCAAGCCCGCGGGTCTGGAAGAAGGCCACCGGCGCGCTGCGGTTCAGCTCCTTCCAGGAGCTGTCGCCCACCTTCTGCCGGGAAACGATCACGCCCTCGGTGGGCATCTCGCCCTGGTCGTTGGCCCAGCGCAGGAGGACCGTGCGGTTGGGGCGCACCAGGCCGTTCAGCCGGAAGGTCCCCTGGGTGTGCCCCGCAGGCAGCAGGGGGGCCTTGGCGGACAGGTTCGGGATGGGCACCAGGATCGCCGGGTTCGGCCTGGGCTGGCCCGCCTGGGCCGGGAGGGGCTGCGCCACCGGGGTTGGCGGCGCCGCGGCCGCGGCCTGGAGCACGAGGAGGAGCGGGAGACGCTTGTCCATGTCAGAACTCCAGGTCCACGCCGGCGCTGCCGGAGAACATGCCGCCCAGGACGCTGTAATTGATGTCCACGTGGCCGTCCAGGGTCGGGCTTCCGGGCACCTGCAGGGCCAGGTTGGCCGACAGGTTCCCGTTGAAGATGGTCAGGTTGTACGTCTGCCAGAAGGTCGGGAAGGACATCCCGAATTCGGCGCCGCCCTCCAGGTCGAGCACGCCCTGGAACGCCGGATTGAAGCTGGGATCGATGACGATGACGAAACTGCCGTTGACGTCCGCGTAGAGCCGGCCGTAGACCACGCCGAAATCCTGGTCGCCGGTGTCCAGGGAGAAGCCGGTGCCGGCCGAGAAGGTGGCCTTCCCGCCGCTGAAGTCGGCGTCCATGTATGATGTGCCGGTGGTCAGGCCGGACAGGAACCGGGTGGCGATCGGGGCGCCGCGGGTGCCGATGTGGACGAAGTGGTTGTCCGGGTCGAATTTCAGTTCCACCGTGCCCAGGCATTCCACCAGGCTGCTGGGGTAGCCCAGGTCGGCCTGCAGGACGGCGTGGAATGCGGTGGGTTTCTGGGTGAGGCTGATGTCCGCGTTCACGGTCCGGTCCGCCGGGGAGTCCTCGCGGCCCGAGAACAGGAAGCCCTGGCCGAAGATTGCCGCGGAGAGGTCCTGGGACACATAGAGGTTGACGTTGCCGTGGAAGGTGAACTCGTCGGAGGTGCCCAGGTCGACCCCGGCGACGATGCCCGTGCCCAGGGAAGCGTCCTTCCTGCCGGTGACGTTCTGCAGGTTCTGCAACTGGTCGGGCATGAAATTCTGGGTCAGGCCGCCGCTGAAGCCGTAGATCTCCACGTCCGGGGCGATTTCGATCCCGCCGGCCGGGAAGGTGGCTTCACCCAGCAAGTAGAAATAGGGGAACGGCTGGGTGTTGAGATTGCCCTGGCCGAAGAGCATCCCGGCCTGGAGGTTGACCGGGCTGTCGCCGAAGGCCAGGCTCAGGGCGCCGCTGCCCAGGAAGTACGCGTCCGACACCTGGTCGCTCGCGGTGTCCACGCCGAAGCCGAGGCTTGCCTGCAGGGAGCCCAGGTCGGCGATGCTCTGGTCCAGGTTGAAGCCGTTCACGGTCTCCACCGTGCCCTGGGCGGGATCGTTCTTGTCCGAGGTGAACAGGAAGCGGTTGTAGAGCACGCTGAGCATCGGGTTGATGCCGATCTCGCCGCCCACGCCCACGTAGACGCGCCCGTCGGCCATCCGGCCGTAGCCGTCCTCCACCAGGTCGAAGTTGAAGCCCCAGAGGCTGATCTGCGGCTGGGCGGCGACGTTGTTCCAGAGGGAGCCTTCCAGGTCGAACCGGATCGCCCCGCTCTGGCCGTCCAGGCCGCCGCCGGTGGCCTCCAGCACCATATGGTCGAAGGGGATGGAGGGCAGGGCGGCGCCCTTGAGGTGGAAGTCGAAGCGCCCGCTCAGGTCCAGGTCGGTCGGGTTCAGCGTGGCGCCGGAAAGCACCATGTCGATGCCCACCAGGTCGGTCTTGAGGGTGGTGTCGCCGGCTGCGGTGTGGGTGGTGAGCAGGATCTTCTGCGGCCCGTTCTGGGTCAGGTCGAAGGCGACGGGGAGGTAGAATTTGGGCAGCAGGGGCGGCTGGTCCAGGTCGGTGGTGCCGGTGACCTGCGGCATGCCCAGCAGCGCCCCGTCGGCGAACTCCAGCTGGAAGGGATCGAGCTTGACCGGCATGACCTCCAGGTAGACCGGATTGCCGAGGGTCACGGCCACCTTCCCCGAGAAGCCGCCGTCGGCCTCGAACACCCCGCCCTGGCCCTGGACGAAGGTGGTGAGGCGGTTTCCGGCCGCGTCGAAGCTGAACAGGTCCTCGGGCAGGGCCAGCAGGTACGCGGGCAGATAGACCCCTTTCCACCCCGCCGGGAATCCCGGCGGGGTGCGGGTGGCGGAGAAGGCCAGCACCGCGCCGGCCTGGGATGACTGGATGCCGTAGGCGCCCACGGGCACCTCTCCCTTCAAGGCGCCCTGGGTGAGGAACAGGCCTTGGCCCAGGTCGGCCGGGACGTTCTGGAAGTCCACCTGGCCGGACCAGCCCGGGCCCCATAGGAGGCTTCCGGAGACCTTCGTCACGGCGGGGTCGATGGCGCCATCCGTCACCACCGCCATTCCGCCGGTGAGGTTCAGGTGGTAGGACAGCAGGCCGGTGGGCAGCAGGCTGGCCCCGGGCAGGGGGAAGCTGCCGCCGAACCCGCCCGCCGGCACCGGCGTGCCGGGGCGCTGGACCTGGAGGGGCAGGCTCCTCGCCGGCGCCTGGGCCGGCAGGAGCACCGTCCCCGGGGGCGCCGCGCCGCGCAGGGAGGCTGCCGCGGGCTGGGACTGGAACGGCTGGCCGGTGTCCGCGGCCTGGCAGAAGGTCTGCAGCGGGAAGGAGAGCCGGGCGGAGCCGCGCAGCACCGGCGTTCCGTCGGCCATGGCCAGGGCCAGGGACGGGAAGCGGAACACCAGGCCCTGGGATTCCACCCCCAGGCCGGTGGCCAACGGATCGGCCAGGTTTCCAGCGGAGAGTGCCGGCGCGTTGAAGCTGGCGGGCACCACGGCCTCCACCGGCTGGCCGGTGTCGGCGTTGCGGAAGGCCGGGCCCAGGGTCACGTCCAGGTTGCCCTGCAGCAGCGGCGGCGCCGTGGAGAAGGTGATGCGGGCGTCCTTGAGGGTGGCGGTGAAGGGCCCTTCGCCCAGGGGCAGGTCGCCCAGGTCCAGGGTGCCGCTCAGCCCGGCTGGGGTATACAGGACGCTGTCCACCTGCACCTGCAGGCGTCCGGCGCCGAGGGCCCCCACCAGGTGGCTGCCCTGGTCGGCTATGCGCACCGACTTCGGCGCCCACGTCCAGTCCTGGTGGCTGGGCGCGAGGCCTGCCGGGAAGTCGGCGCCGAGGGTGCCGGTGGCCACGGTGCCGGCCAGCACCAGGTTCTGGAAGGTCACCGCCAGGCCCTCCAGGGGCGGGGGCAGCACCAGCCAGCCGCGCCCGCTGAAGGCGGCGGGTTGGGCCCCGGGGCTGGGTTCCACCCGCAGCACCTGGAAACCGCCCAGGGTGAAGCTGGTGATCGCCGGCGCGGCGGGCCGGCCTGGGGCCAAGGCTTTTTCTGCGGTCTGGAGCACGGCGCCGGTGGCCGGCCTGGGCACAGGCTGCTGGGCCTGGGCCCCCAGGGCGGCCAAGCCGGCCGCCAATGCGACAGGACGGAGCGCGGATCGGGCAGGCATGGTCCCCCTCGCCGTACGGTGGTTGTTGGGTCAACTCAGTCCAACTTCGTCCGTCTGTTCGGCTTGTCAAGAACCTTTATTGAATATTGTAAACACCGGGAATAACCCAGGCGCCCCGCGTCCCCCTGGCGAAGTCTTCAACGAGGAAAATCCATGCCCATGCAGAGTCCGGAATCGACGTCCAGTGCACCATGTGGCGAAGCTCCTACTGCCACCCCCCGCCCAGGGCCTTGTAGACCGACACCAGCGCGGTCAGGCTCTGGGACTGGGCCTGCAGGCTCTGGTCCTGCTGGCTGAGCAGGCTGCGCTGGGCCTGGAGCAGGGTGCCGCGGGCGATGTCCCCGGCCTCCCACTGCCGCTGGGCCAGGTCCAGGAGCTTCTGCTGGCGGGCCTCGGCGTCCAGCAGCTGCCGGCGCTTGCGCTCGTCCTGGGCCAGGCGGGTGAAGGCCACGTCCACGTCCGCCAGGGCGGTGAGCACGGCCTTGTGGTAGGTGGCCAGGGAGGCGTCGTAGGCGGCCTGGTTGGCCCGCACCTGGGCCTTGAGCAGGCCCTGGTTGAACAGGGGCAGGGTGAACTGCGGGCCCAGGCTCCAGGTGCGGCTGGCGTTCTGCAGCAGGGAGCCGCTCTGGATGGAGTTCCAGCCGGCGCTGCCCACCAGGGAGAAGCGGGGATAGCGCTCGGCCAGGGCCACCCCCACGTCGGCGTTGGCCGCCTGCAGGTCCCGCTCGGCGCCGCGCAGGTCCGGGCGCCGGTTCAGCAGGTCCGAGGG
>Ga0181516_10001154_pt1 | contig 20883 bp, 15 predicted proteins | sample PEATcosm2014_Bin_25_FD_121104 | JGI IMG/M metagenome (GOLD analysis project Ga0181516, IMG submission 121104) | Peatland microbial communities from MTU Mesocosm Facility, Houghton, MI, USA - PEATcosm2014_Bin01_10_metaG | ecosystem: Environmental > Terrestrial > Soil > Wetlands > Peat | place... | reverse complement strand
GCCTTTTCCGCGGCCACGGCCGGCAAGAGGCCAATCGACTGAAAGGCCTTGACCTCGATTCCGTTCAAGAGGCTGTTGAGCAAGCGTACTAGAAAAAACGATTCCGGCATGAAACTTGTGCCCTTCCGCCTTCAGGCGAGCAACTGCGCCGCCCGTTGGCCTGCTTCAGACTTGTTTCCGTAATGGATTCGCGCCAATCCCGCGGCAATTCGTGTTAATTCCGCAGCAGCCGAATCGCCTCCCAGCCAATGGCCAACACCGCCAAAGCCAGGCCACATAAAAGCGCCACAACCGAACCATGGAAACACTTCAGGCTACCATAAATTACCCCGGCAAAGACGGTGAGCCTGAGCACAAAGAAGAGGACGACGACTGAAGCGCTGGCCGGGGTCTTCTGCTGGTCCATTCTGGCATTGATAACGCGGATCAGCCGCTGCCACTCCCAGATGCTGGCGGCTGAGATCAGCGTGCCAACCGCAAGCATGGCCGCGCTGCGCCAGCCTCCGCCAGGCAGCACGGCCAAAGCCGCAATCAGGCCCAGAATCAGCGTGTTGCGCAGCGCGCGATGCAGCATCGCGTCCAGATCAGCATGGGTCAGTTCAAGAATGGGATGGGGGTCTTGGGTCATGACGGGTCGGGTGGGCTTGCCTTTCCAGTTCCATTCCGGGCCGCGTCCTGTTTGCGGGAAGCTTTCTCGGCGGCGTAGGCGGTTTGAATCACATAGTAGATCCCGGAGATGCTGCCAAAGACGATTCCGGCCACCAGCATCCATTTCTGATGCAGCAGGCGGTCGGCCTCGTAGCCTGCCGCCCCGCATAGGACCACGGCCGAGGGCAGCACGAAGGCGATCTGGCCCAGCCTTTCCGCCTCGATGTAGGACTTGAAGCCGCTGCCGCCTTTGTCGTCGGAGTTGGTTGGCGGGATGGCGCGGTGGAAGGGCATGGAGGCTCACCTTCAGCATACAGGGAGAAGCGGCGAGCGGGTATACTTCCCTTTTGGGCATTTGCCCACGGAATGGAAGGAAGCAACGTGTTCGATTCAGAGTTTGAGAGCGGGCTCTTTGAGCTGCGCAAGACGAAGCTGGCGGAGATTGTGAAGCTGGGGCAGGCGGCTTACCCCAACGAGTACCGTGCCTCGAATAGCATCCCGGACGTATGGGAAAAGTGGGGCAAGGCAACAGCCGAGGAGCTTGAAGCTAATCGAGTGACCGTCTCCGTTGCAGGGCGAATCATGGCGATTCGAGCGCAGGGCAAGGCAGGATTTGCTACGCTTCAACAATCCAGCCGCTGGGATGACGCGCCGAAGACAGACGAGCTGAACGCGGAGACTGCGAAGCCTCGGCTGCAAATCTATGTGCGGCTGGATGCGGTGGGCGAGGCGGGTTTTGCGCTCTACAAACTCCTGGACCTGGGCGACCATATCGGGGCGGCGGGATACTTATTTCGCACGCGGACGGGTGAGCTGACCATTCATGTGGAGACGCTGACCTTTCTGGCCAAGGCGATGCTGGCCTTGCCGGAGAAGTTTCACGGGCTGGCCGACGTGGAGTTGCGCTACCGGCAGCGGTATGTGGATCTGTTTACGAATCTGGATGCGCGCGAGGTCTTTGTAAAGCGGGCAAAAACTCTCAAGGCTCTGCGGCAGTTTTTTGATGAGCGCGGATTTCTCGAAGTGGAGACGCCGATGATGCAGCAAGTAGCAGGCGGCGCGGCGGCGCGGCCGTTCACGACGCATCACAACGCGCTTGATCTGGATTTGTTTCTGCGCATCGCCCCAGAGCTTTATTTGAAGCGGCTGGTGGTCGGCGGCTTTGATCGTGTTTATGAGATCAATCGGAACTTCCGCAACGAGGGCGTCAGCACCCAGCACAATCCCGAGTTCACGATGCTGGAGTTTTATCAGGCTTATGCGAATTATCACGACCTGATGACGCTGACCGAGGAACTGATTGCGTTCGTCGCGAAAGAAGTGAATGGGACGACGATTCTTCCATCTGGCGAGAAAGATGAAAATGGCAATTCTATTCCGCGTCTTGATCCAAATGGAAAGCCAATTGACATTGGCATATGGACGCGGCTGACGATGCGTGAAGCGATTATCAAATATTGGCCTCCAGAAGCAGGAAATGCCCCGCAATCATCGGAATTTTCCAGCTTTGATCGACTTCTTGCCAGGGTTGTCCTATCACATAAGCACCTTGGTGTAGAGCTGGAGGGAATCAGGCACGGCGTGCCTAACCCTGAGCACGCAAGTCGGAATCTACGACTAGTTATGCTGAGGGCTGCGTTCATGAAATTGGTGTTTGAATTCAAGAAGTTCGAAGACGTGGGTCGAGCCATTTACACTCTTTTCGAAGAGCTCGTGGAACCCTTCCTCATTCATCCCACAATCATCTACGATTACCCAACAGCAGTATCACCACTGTCGAAGCAGAAGCCCGATGACCCAGACCACGTGGAGCGCTTCGAGTTCTTCTGCGGCGGCTTCGAGCTAGGCAACGCCTTCAGCGAGTTGAACGATCCCATCGAGCAGCACAAGCGCTTTGCGCAGCAGCTTGAGGATCGCGCTCACGGCGACGACGAGGCACACCAGATGGACGAGGATTACGTCCGCGCGCTGGCCTACGGGCTGCCTCCGACGGCGGGCGAGGGCATCGGCATCGACCGGCTGGTGATGCTGCTGACTGGGTCGAGGTCGATTCGGGATGTGATTCTGTTTCCGCTGATGCGAAACAGAGATCAGAGATCAGAGATCAGAGATCAGGGGACGGAAGAGCCGGCTGGTTGAGGTATGTGCTATCCCACCCTAGCGACAAAAACAAGAACGCCGCGAGGATGGGGCACTCAGGAAATCAAGCTACGAAAAACATCCCTCAGGGGCTAAAGCCCAACATTGATATGATTGGCTTTATCGGCCCGACTAAAGTCGTGCCCTGGTTACAAAGCCATTGGGAATTGCCTCTTGAAGAGTTTTTCCGCAGCCTGTAAAGTCCGGCAGGATTTGTGGCATTTGCGGCACGACTCAAGTCGTGCCCTTTCAAAGCATCGTCTTAACCATAGTTTACGGCATGGTAAAGTCGTGCCCTTTCAAAGTATGAACTGCATGGAACATCAATCCCGTTCGAGCTTTTCAAAACGTGCAACGGGTTTAGCTTAGAGCTAGAAGCTAAAAGCTAGGAGCTGTATTTGAACATTCTCTTCATCGGCGACATCTTTGGCAGCGCGGGGCGGCGGATTGTGCGCGAACATATCGGGTATCTGCGCGAGGCGCACAGCGTGGAGCTGATTGTCATCAACGCCGAGAACGCGGCCGGAGGCTTTGGGCTGACGCCGCAGCTTGCCGAGGAGTTCTTCGATCTGGGCGCGGATGTGCTGACCACCGGCAATCATGTCTGGGACAAGCGCGAGTTGATCGACTACATGAACGTGCCCGACGACAGCGACGGACGCGGACGGCGCATACTGCGGCCGGCGAATCTGCAGCCGGGCGTGCCGGGTTGGGGCGTTTTTGAGGGAACCACGCAAAAAGGTACGCCCTACGCAGTCGTTCAACTGCAAGGCTGCGTCTTTATGAATACCACCAACGATCCTTTTCACGCCGTCGATGCGCTGCTGGCCGGCGTAAAGGCAAAGGTCATTCTGGTGGACTTTCACGCCGAGGCGACGAGCGAAAAAAATGCGATGGGCTGGTATCTGGATGGGCGCGTGACGGCGGTGCTGGGCACGCATACGCATGTGCCGACCGCCGATGAACGCGTACTGCCAGGCGGCACTGCCTACCAGACCGATGTGGGCATGAGCGGTCCATACGACAGCGTAATCGGCGTGGAGCGGGAGCTGGTGCTGAAGAAGTTTCTCACCGGCATGCCGAGCAAGTTCGAGGCAGCCAAGGGGAACCCGAAGATGTGCGCGGCGCTGGTGGCTTGCGACGCGAAGACTGGGCGGGCGACGCGGATTCAGCGGATCATGCTGGGGGAGTGACCGGGACAGTTGTTAGTACCCGTTGTTGCATAGCTTGATGGGGGTTGTGGGCATTTGCGGACTATGGACGATGCTGGCCACGGAAACTTCCCTCAGGGGCTATACAGGCAGCGAAAAAAGGCCAGTTTAACTACAGAAATGGCTGATAATTCCCTCGGTGGCTAAAGCCAACGTTGATAAGGCAGGGGTTATGTACGGGCTAAAGCCCGTACCCTTCACCCTAAAGCCAGTACCCTTCACCCTAACGCCCGTACCCTTCACCCAATTGAGCTCATCCGCAGCCTGTAAAGCCCGGCCTTTATCTTGTTCAGCTTGCGGCACGACTAAAGTCGTGCCCTTTCAAAGCATCTAGTTGATTTGGTATCCGGCAACTGACCACTTAACACAAACCACTAACCACTGCTCACTGACAACTAACAACTGACCACTGACAGCTGCTCACTGACAACTGATCACTGCTGCGGGACGGGTTTGCCTTGGACTTCTGTTGGCTTGATCAGGATTACCTTGCCGGGTTTGAGCGGGGTATTGGGCGAGACAGTCTTCACCTTGGGATCGGCAGAAGGCTGGGGAACGACCTTGCCTTCGACCTCAGTTGGAGTCACGCTAACTACCTTGTCGCTGGATCTGGGGCGGGGCGTGTGCGTGGCGGCGAGCAGCTTTCCCTTGCCGTCGAAGGTCATTGTCCAATCCATGGGGCGGGGTCGCGCATTGGTGTCGGTAAACGAGATGACGGCGCCTCCCTGGACGGGAATTTCAAGCGTAGGCGGCGGGGTGGCGGGCAGAATTTGTGCTGCTAGCTGCTCCGGCGTGCCGGTTTGCGGATGCGCGCCGGCCAGGGCGGCATAGCACAATCCAGTAGCCAGCCAGCCGGCATTTTTCCGCGCGCCTTCTTCTTCCAGAATGCGATTGAAAGCGGCGATGGTGAGGGCGTTGACTGGCGCGGGCGAGAAGAGCGAATAGCCGCGGCGCAGGATGGGAATGATGCGCACATGGCCCGAGCCGTTGCGCGGGATCGACGCGGAAAAGACGCTAATATCGCCTTTGCCGCTGTCGCGCGTGAAACGCAGGAAGAGATGATTGGGCAGGGCGGAACAGAGGAGCTGCTCTTGAGCCCAGTTGGTGAGCTTGAAGTCGAAGTCCTCGGCGGTGGCGCGCTCGGCAATGGCGGGCTGCGAGGCTGCGGCGAGTTCGCGATCCGTCTGGCTCATCTGATCGGCAGAGAGGAATGCGATGGAAGAAGCGGAGCCGGGCGCGCCGCCGGGGGGGAAGGGCATGGGGCGCTGCGCGGGCACGGTGGCCGGGCTGGGCTGAGGCGCGGGGAGGGACTGGCCAGTCTGCGAGACGGCGGGGGCGCTGAGCAGAGCAAAGGCGATGATTGCGGGAAGAATGCGTTTGCGTTCCATGCTGCCCTTAGCGTATCACCGCGGGGAGGGGCTTGTGGTTCGGCAATGGGGCGAGACTATGGTGTTGTGGTATCCCGCACTTTTCGCAAAAGAGCGCGGCAAGGCCGGCGCTACTTCTCTGATCGAGAAGCTTCAAATCAGGGCTATCTGGGGCGGAGGGACTTGATGGCGGCGGGGAGGCGCTCTTCGATGAGGCGGGCGCGCTCGGCTGCAATGCCGCCCAGGTAGGAGGGCGCGGGCGTGGCCGTCATTACCAGCAGCAGGGCAATCACCGAGAAGCAGAGCCCCGCGATTCCTGCCGAAACCAGCATGTGATAGGTATCGGCGACATCCAAGCCGAAGACATTGAAGGCGAAGTGCTCCAGCGGCTTGATGTGCTTGAGGACGGCGAGCGCGAAGAGGAAGAAGAAGACCGCGAGCGAGGTGAGGACGGCCAGCGTAACATCCAGCCCGCGATGAAAGCTCTGCCGGGCGCGGCAGCGGGGGCATTCGATGAAGTGCTGCTCGTAGTCCTTGCGCATCTCCGGGGTAATTCCAGAGATGTCATACCGCCAGCTTGCCAGAATAGCGCCGACGACTCTGTCCGTGCATCCGTTACTTGCCATATTCGTTAGACTCACTTTGCAAAGGATAGTTCCACCGCCAGGTATTGCGCGGCTCTCGGGGCAAGGAAAGGCTTCAATATTGAAAAGGACCGCCTGGAGCATTTTCGCCCGGCTGGTCTGTTTTGCATCGTCCAAGGCGCAATGCCCTAGCGTCTCCCTTGCCAATCTACCTGGTACAGAGTGATGCCCTTATCCTACGATTGTAACTTATAACACTAAAAGTAAATAGATGGAAGGGGTTCGTGCTGGTTGGCCAGCAATAATTTATTGGCGTACAAACTGGCGCGGCCATTGAGGGCGGCTTCCGCGGCCACTTTGGCCAGCTCGGGAAGATTATTGCTTTCAGAGAGATGAGCGAGGATTACGTAGGCGGCCTGGCCGTCGTAATCCTGCTCAAGAAAGCCCGCCGCCGCTTCATTGGAGAGATGGCCTACGCGAGAGAGGACGCGCTGCTTGACGGCCCAGGGGTAAGGGCCGTCGCGCAGCATCTCCAGATCGTGGTTGGACTCAAGCAGCAGCAGGTCAAGGGCTTGAAGCTGGGCTCGGACGTTGGGCGGGATGTAGCCCAGATCGGTGGCAAAACCCATGCGGACGCCCTCGGCGCGGAAGACAAAACCGACGGGGTCGGCGGCGTCATGGGGGATGGTGAAGGGGCTGACGGCAATGTCGCCTATTTCAAAGGGCTGGCCGGCCTGGAAGTACTGGACGGCGGGGAGCCAGGTGGGGTCTTTGGGCTTGGCTTCTGGAGCGGGCTCGGCGGACTGGGTTGGCGCTTCGGGGATTGCGGCGGCTGGGGAGGCATCGATCAGGTCGCTCTCGTCGGGGAGATCTTCTTCGGCAGTCGCCTCAGCCTCGGCCTGGCGCTCGGCGGCTTGCTTGCGAATCTGCTCCATCCACTGCGCGTATGTCATATGTTTGCGCGGGGAGAGCCAGCGCATCCAGGCGCGGTGGGTGGCCTCAGTAAAGTAGACGGGAATGCCGAGTTTGCGCGCGGTGACGGCGACGCCGCCGACGTGGTCGGAGTGCTCGTGGGTGATGAGGATGGCGTCGAGGGATTCAGGCTCCTCGCCGGCCAGCTTCATGCGGCGGAAGAGCTCGCGGCAACTGAGGCCACAATCGACCAGAAGCCGCGTCCGGCCGCTGCTGACAACGGTCGAGTTGCCCTTGGAGCCGGAGGCGAGGACGGTGAAACGGACCATGGATTGAGAATAACCGAAAGGCAGGGAATAGGGTTCAGGGAACAGAAAGGCCCGTACGCGAACCCCTTCTTATGTCGAGTAGTCGGCGTTGATGGAGACGTATTCGTGGGTGAGGTCGGTGGTCCAGAAGAGGCAGCGGCCCGTGCCTTGGTGAAGCTGGATGGCGATAGAAAACTCGCGCTGGGAGATGTAGGCGTGTGCGGCGGCCTCGTCGTAGCCGGGCGCGCGGCCTCCGTTGCGGCAGATAAGGAGCGAGTCGAAGTCGATGTCGAAACGCTCGGGGTCGATTTGCGCGCCGGAGTAGCCGATGGCGGCGGCGAGACGGCCCCAGTTGGGATCGCAGCCTGCCCAGGCGGTCTTGACCAGCGGCGAGTGGGCGATGGCGCGGGCGACTTTGAGCGCGTCGGCGTCCGAGGCCGCGCCTTCAATTTGCAGTTCTACAACATGGGAGATGCCTTCGCCGTCGGCGACGACCTGGCGGGCGAGCGAGGTGCAGACCTGAGCGACGGCGGCGGCAAAGGCGGCGTTGTCCGCGCCGACAACCGCGCCGCTTGCGCCCGAGGCAAGCAGCAGCACGGTGTCGTTGGTCGAGGTGTCGCCATCGACCGAGATGCGATTGAAGCTGGGCTCGATGGCCGCGCTCAGGTAGGTGTGCAGATCGGCGGGCTCAACGGCGGCGTCGGTCAAAATGTAAACCAACATCGTAGCGTGGGGGACGAGTTGGGGATAGATCATGCCTGCGCCTTTGCAGAAGGCGGCGATGCGGACTTCCTTTTTCTGGCCTTCGGGGTTCTTGATTTCGAGGCGGGCGAAGGCGGTTTTCTCGACGGTGTCGGTGGTGAGGATGGCTTGGGCGGCTTTCTGGAAGTGGTCGAAATCGGTGCCGAGATTGGCGGCGAGGGCGGGCAGCGCGGCGATGAGCTTTTCCGCGGGCAACGGGACGCCGATGATGCCGGTGGAGGAGGGAAAGACCTCTTCTGGGCGGCAGGCGAAGAGCTGGGCGGCGGCTGCGCAGGTGGCACGGGCGGCGTCGAGTCCAGCCTGGCCGGCGGCGCAGTTGGCGTTGCCGGAGTTGATGATGGCTACGCGCACATGGCCACCTGTCGCGCGCAGATTCTCCTTGTCCACGATGAGCGGAGCGGCGGTGACGCGGTTGGCGGTGAAGGCCGCTGCTGCCGCGGCGGGTGCGTCGGCGGCGATGAGGGCAAGGTCGGCGCGTCCGCTGGCTTTGAGGCCGGCCTTGGCTGCGCCGAAACGGAAGCCGCGAGGGAGGAGGCGTTGGGATGCGATTTCTGTCATGGGATTCAACCCATTTAATCTAACAGGCGAGGGGTGGAATGATCGAAGGCGGCGGTGAAGAGGCGGGAATTTCCGGTTGGAGCGAGATTCAGGGTGGCGAGTTTCTGGAACTGCGGCAGGTGAATGTGGCGCGCGGCGACCGAGTGGTGCTGCACGATGTGAATCTGACGATCAAGGCTGGCGAGCATGTGGCGATTCTGGGGCCCAATGGCTGCGGGAAATCGACGCTGATTTTGACCATGACCTGCCAGATTTATCCGATGGTTGAGCCGGGAATGGCCGTGCGGATCTTTGGCCGCGAGCGCTGGGATCTGACGCAACTGCGCAAGCACTTTGGCGTGGTGGCGGCGGGCGTGGCGGGCGAGTTGCCGGGTGAGCGGACGGCGGTGACAACGGGGCTGGACGCGGTGATTGCCGGATTCTTTTCCGCCTCGACGCTATGGCCGAATCTCCATGTGACGGCGGAGATGCGGGAGCGGGCCGTCGAGGCTCTCGATCGGATGGAGGCGGCGCACCTGGCTGACCAGTTGGTGGGGACGATGTCTGCCGGGGAGCGGCGGCGGATTCTGATTGCGAGGGCGCTGGTGCATCGGCCTCGGCAACTGCTGCTGGACGAGCCATCGAATGCGCTGGACCTGGCCGCGCAACGCGAGCTGCGCCAGAGCCTGCGGCGGCTGGCGCAAGAGGGCACGGGGCTGGTGCTGGTGACGCACCACCTGGGCGATATTCTGCCGGAGATCGAGCGGATAATTCTGATGCGCGGCGGACGGATTGTGGGCGACGGGCCGCGCTCCGAACTGCTGACCGAGGCGCGCCTGAGCGAACTTTTCCATGCGCCGGTGCGGATTGGGCGCGATGAGGAGTGGCTGCATAGCTGGTAACCACCTGCGGTGGGGCGGACGCTCGCTACTCGCTCGCAGGAGAGTTGTGGTATCTCAAGTCCGAAAAGCCGGAGCTGTGGCACCCCGGCACCTGCGGTGGGGCAGACCACCTGCGGTGGGGCAGACGCTCGCTACTCGCTCGCAGGAGGTTCTTTGTATCTCATCCGAAAATATGGGCAAGCGGCAGACTGGCTATTTGCTCCAGAAGTTATACTTCCAGATGCACCACAGGGCACGAAAGCCATCTCGCCAACCAACCTTTTTTCCTTCCGCGTAGGTGCGGCCGGTGTAGGAGATTCCAACCTCGTAAATTCGCAGCTTCGCCTTTGCTATTTTGGCCGTAATCTCCGGTTCGAAACCGAAGCGGTTTTCTTTAATCCGGATTTTCTGAATCACCTCGCGGCGGAATGCTTTGTAACATGTCTCTATATCGGTGAGGTTTAAATCCGTGGCCATGTTCGAACACATGGTAAGAAAGTTGTTGCCGACCGAATGCCAGTAATACAAGACACGGCATGCGCCGATGCCTCCACGAAACCGCGAACCGTACACCACGTCCGCCTTGCCGGCAAGGATCGGTTCGATCAACCGGCAATACTCGGCCGGGTCGTATTCCAGATCCGCATCCTGAATGATAACGATCTCCGAAGTTGCGTGCGCAATGCCAGTGCGCAACGCCGCGCCCTTGCCCTGGTTCACTTCGTGGCGGATGAGCTTGATGCGCGGTTCGGTTTGCGCGATCAGCTGAAGCTGGTTCCATGTATCGTCTTGCGAGCAATCATCCACGACGATTAGTTGCCGCACGGGACGCTGCGCCAACACCGTCTCAACGACCTTGGCCACGGTAGCGGCCTCGTTATAGACAGGCATCACCGCCGCAATGCAAGGTTCTATTTCGTCATTGGAATTCATTGCAAATATCCTAACATTATCTTTCTTGTTATGTTCAAGGTGCAAAAGCAGGCAGTATCATGCTCTGTATTTCCTAACTCGCCGGCGACGTTCAAGGATGGATCTTGTATTCCGAGAATCTCAGAAGCCGGCAGCGAGTTGCCAGCCGGAGCCGTTGTCTCGTGTACGATAACAGATGTTTATCGACGGCTGAATCTTCAAACTGTTCCCGGCGAAAAGACTGAGAGAGAACCAGGATGACAAGGGCACGGCTCGATGGTCTTTATTTCCTACTGATAGGCAGCGCCATGTTTGTTTTGCTGGGCGTCTTCTTGCAGTACGCTCTTCCTACGTCGCTGACAGATTTCAAGGCGCTTTACTATCCCGCGCGATGCCTGATTCAACATCATGACCCTTACATGCAAGGCGAGGTATTGCGCATCTACCAAGCGGAAGGAGGAAACCGCGCATCGGAAACCGCGGCAAGCCGCCAGAACGCGACTCAAGCCGTATACCCGCCCACCTCACTTTTTTTCACGGCTCCCCTCGCGATGCTCCCTATTGAGCCAGCGCAAATACTTTGGTTAACGCTCACCTTTGGAAGCCTCATCTTTGCCTCGTGTCTGATCTGGAATCTTGGGGCGGATTACGCGCCAATCCTCTCTGGGGTTCTGATCGGCTTTCTGCTTGCCAACAGTGAAATCCTGATTGTTACAGGCAATTCTGCTGGAATAGCAATAAGCCTCAGCGCGGTGGCCGTCTGGTGCTTTCTGAGGGAGCGGTTTATTGTGGCCGGCATTGTCTGTCTTGCAATCAGCCTCGCGGTCAAACCGCACGATGCGGGCCTGATCTGGCTCTATTTTTTATTGGCGGGCGGAGTTTACCGAAAACGCGCGCTGCAGAGCCTCCTCGCGATGCTTGTCCTGAGCCTGCTGGGGGTCCTGTGGGTTTGGGCAGTTGCGCCGAACTGGATGCAGGAGATGCACTCCAACCTTTTGGCATTTGCGGTACACGGCGGCACCAACGACCCCAGAGCTGGAGCAATGGGCCCGGAGGGAGTCATCGACCTGCAATCGGTCATAAGCTCCTTCCGGGACGATCCGCGCATCTACAACCCGGTCAGCTATCTCATGTGCGCGCCGGTCTTCCTTGTTTGGGCCTACGCGACTCTTCGGTCTCGCTCTTCGCGGGCCAGGACCTGGCTGGCGCTTGCGGCAATATCGGCTTTTTCCTTGCTCCCTGTCTATCATCGGCAGTATGACGCCAAGCTCCTGCTGCTCACAATCCCTGCCTGCGCGCTGCTCTGGGCAGAGGGCGGCATGATCGGACGGCTAGCACTGCTGGTGAGCACCGCCGGGGTGGTGGTGACTGGAGATATGCCTTGGGCAATTATCCTTGGTTTGATACACAACCTGCACATGCCCACGACGGGAGTGTCCTGGCAGATACTGATGGCTGCGCTGACCCTGTCAGCCCCGCTGGTCTTGCTGGTTACAAGCGTCTTTTATCTGTGGGCCTACGCGCGCAGTGGCTGTCTCCAGAGCCTCCCTCCAGGCGATAGGGAAGATTTGCGCGGCAATGCCAGTGCGGTGAGTTAGAAGTCGTCGCAGAATTCAGTACATGGAAACGCAGATTCTTCGACTCACCACCCCCAAACTGAAGAGCGTTTGGGGCCTCGTTCGCTCAGGATGACAGGCCATTTTGTATACGGGGAATGGTCATAGGATATGGGAAAATCGTCGCTGATCCCTGCTTTATTTGTAGCGGCGGGTGGCTTTGAGGACTACTGAGAAGACGCCGGATTCGTCGCGGGCTAGCTGCAGGGAGACGTGGCGGTTGATGGCGATCTCAGCCTGGATCAATTGCTGGCTGGTGGTGTTGACGTTGGTGGCGTAGGTGAGGGTAAGGTTGCGGCCTAACTGCTCTTCGACGATGATGCGGGAGGTGGAGTTGCCGAAAGCGCCGAGGTAATTGGGGTCGACTTTGACGGAGCCGGCACCGAAGAGCTTTTGCACGCGGGAGCTGACGGCGGCGTTGAGCGCGCCACCGAGCAGGGCGTCGGTGGTGGGGTTGGTCAGTTGCTGCTGCTGCTGTTGCGTGTAGATGCGCTGCTCGCTGCCGGTGCGTCCCAGGGCAAGCAGGGCGACGACGTCGGCCTCGGGCAGGGGAGGGTCGCTGCGGTAGGAGACGTTCATCTTCTGGGTGGTGCCGTGCAGGCCGAGGGTGATGTCGTAGTCCTCGACGCGGGCCGAGGCGTTGAGGTCGATGTTGGGCTCGATGCGCACGGGGTTGGTGAAAGTGATGTCGCCGCGCTGCAAGTCATAGCGCGTGCCGGCGAGGATGGCGCTGCCCTCGGTGATATTGATGCGTCCCAGCAGCGAGGGCGAGGCGACGGTTCCGCGGAGGCGGAGATCGACGTTGCCGGCGAGCTTGGCGTAGGCGTTCTGGAAGTTCAACTGGGGCGATGAGGCGAGGTGCACATCGAGGCGGATGTGATTGCTGGGCGCGTCGGGCGGCGCGATGGTTTCAACGGAATTGGCCTGCGCGGCCAGGGCTGTCATGTCGAAATCCGGGCTGACGGTGAAGCGGGTGATGAGCACATTGCCGGTGAGCAGAAGATTGTTCTGGACGCCTTGCAGTTGAAAGGAAGCGTCGGCGAGAGAACTGACACCTTGCGGGTAGCGGATGCGAATTCCAGTGCCGGTGGCGACGAGGTTTGCGAAGAGTCCGTGCTGGTAGGCCAGATAGCCGGCAACGCTCAACTGGCCGCCTCCGGTGACGGCAGTGAGCGACTTGACTTCGAGGCGATTCTGGCTGAACTCGAGAGTACCGTGAAGCTGGCTGAGGCCGTTGGGAATGTCTTCAAGCGAGAGCGCGGCGTTTTGGATGTCGATGCGGCCACGGAAGCCGGGATTGGCGAGCGGGCCGTGGGCCTCGATCTGGAAGGTGGTGTTTCCACTGGCGGTGAGGTCGGGGTCGAAGGTCTCGGCAACGGCTAAATTGATGGCCCCGCTGGCGGCAATGTCGAGTTGACGATTGTCTTTGAGGGAGAGGCTGCCCTCGGCGCGCAGGTCGGTCTGGTCGCCGGTGATGTGGATCTGGTCGAGATGGATGAGGGAGTGGTCGAGGGTGGCATGAACGCTGCCCTGGCTCTGCAAATGCACGCCAGAGAGGGTAACGGCCAACTGCTGGAGGCGGGCCTCGCCGCGCATCTGTTCAGGGTGCGCCAAAGAGCCGTCAAAGGTGACGGTACCGGCCAGCGCCGAGTCTCCGCTGAGGCCGCGAATATGCGCGAGTTTCAGGAGCGTACCGATGTTGAAGCGGGAAAAATCCAGTTGCGCGTGGGTGGAATAGTCGCCGGAGAGAGCGGTCTTGCCGTGGGCGGAAAGATCGGTACCTTCGAGCTGAGTGGTCAGGTCGTAGGTGGCGGCGCGGTTGGCGGTGCGGGCGTCGAGCGCCAGGCTGCCCAGGGATTGGCCGCTGACGGCCAGGCCGGCCAGGGTCATGTGCGCGTTGAGGCGCGGGTCGTCGAGGGTTCCGGCGCCTTGGACGGTGAAGCCGAGTGTGCCCGCGGCGTCCAGGCCCTGAGTGCGCAGGGTTTCAAGGCGGGCGACATCGATGCCGGAGGCTGTGGCGTTCAACTGGAAGCGATGCGAGGCGAGATCGAAGCTGCCGGTGGCGGCGATCTTGCCGGAGTCTTCATTTGCTGTAACCGAGGTGAGGCGAACGAGCTGATTCGAGACCGAGCCCTGAGCGCGGATGCGGGCGACGGGTTCGCCGAAGACGCTGCCCTTGTCCATCTCGATCCATCCTGAGCCGTCGAGCGCGCGAAGGGAACCGTCGAGCTGAAGCTGGGCATTGAGCGTACCGGCGACGGGCAGCTTTTGGGCAAAGAGGGGCCGCAGATCGTCGATGGCGACCTGGCCGGCGTGGAGGCGGAGATGCAGCAGGGAGCGCGCGTCAAAAGAAGGGACGGGCGCGGGGCCGTGCTCGGGGCCGCGGGTGGGAATAGGCGCGGCGGCGGCCAGGCTGCCTGCGAGGTCGATCTCGGAGTTGCCTCGATGCAGCATGGCGTGGGCGAGGTCGATGCGGGAGGATGAATAGCTGCCGGTGGCTTCGAGCGCGTCAAGCTGGATCGGCTTGGACGGGGCGGAGGCGGTGGGCGAGAGCGCCGCTAAATCGACGGTGAGTTGCGCGGTCTTCACCTCGCCTGTGAGGCGGGGATCGGCGAGGGAGTTTGTCCATGTGCCGTGGAACTCGGCGGGGCCGTTGAAGGCGACGGGCAGGGCGCGAATGCCAGTCTTGCAATTGGGCGATGCAGGCTTTTGATCGGGAATCCAGCCAGGGCAATTGCGGGCCAGTCCGAGGTCGCGAAAGACAGTGTCGAATTCGCCGAGGTTGGCGGTGCGCAGATCGACGGCAAGCGAGGATGGACTGACGAGCGGATACGCGCCGAGATGGCCGCGGGCGAGGAGTTGGCTGCTGGGCAGATCGAGCTGGAGTTTGCGCAGATCGACTGCGCCGTCGCGCTCAGTGAAGGTACCGTCGATGAGGCCGCCGGCGGGAACTTTGCCCAACGCGGACGGCGCGATCGGCGTGAGGCTGAGCAGGGCGGCGACGGAGAGGGTGTTCTTGTCGCCCTTGACCCAGAGAGCGGTGGCGGGACCGTCAAGGCTGGTGTCAAAGCCGAGGTGCTGGTAGGGGGGATCCCAGACCATCTCAAGCAAGGTGTCGAGGGTTACGTTTTTGAATTGCGCGGTGACTTTTCCGTTGACGGGGATGTCGATTTCGCTGTCGGGCGGCAGCCAGTGCAGGGGATGGGGGCCTTTGGGCGGAATGGGGAGCCAATGAACCAGCGAGAGGTCTCCGGCGATCTGGCCGCCCTGGCGCAGGGCGATGACGATGGAGGAAACCAGCAATTGGTCGGGGTCGGCGTGCAGGCGGGCATCAAGCCGGAAGCCTGTGGCGACGACGCCGGTGCCGATGTAGGAGCCGTTATCGACGTGAACGCCGCCGTCGATGCGGAAGGTGGCTGCCTGACCGGAGGCGGCGAGATTGAGGTGGGCGAGGCCCTCGGGCGCGAAGGGGTAGCCGGTCATCGGGTCCACCAGGCGCAGATCCAGATCGCCGGCAATGCGGCCCTGCCAGCGGGGGTGGGCGAAATCGGCGAGAGTGCCGGTGATTTCCAGCGTTCGATCTTTGATGCCGCGGTCGCGGGCGGTGACGCGCAGAGAGCGCAAGGTGGCGGCGTTGCGCGTCAGGTCAAGAGAGGCGGCAAAGTACCCCTGAACGGACTGGTCTGTGGACTCTTTGATGCCGTAGTACCGGCTTGAGGGCGGGGGCGGCGGATGGCGCGGGATTTGACGCGCGAGATTCAGATCGGTGGCTGCGACCTCAATGCGATAACTCTCCGGCACTGCCATTTTTGCGCCGGAAAAGGCGGGCATGGATGAGTTGGCGGCGGGGATATAGGCCATGCGCAGCGAGAGGTCGCGGGCGGAGAAATCGAGCGGCACGAAGCGATCTTGAAAGTCGAAGACGGCGGCGCGATTTTCGTAGTGGAGAAGGCCCTGCTGAACCTCGATCTGGCCGATGCGGAGATCGAAGAAGCTGTCGAGCGCGGGCTTGCCGGGTTTCTTCGGCTTGCGGGGCCGCGGCTGGTTGGTTGTGCCGTCGAAGTAGACGATCAGATGCAGTTGCGGGCGATCGATTGTCAGAGAGCGCAGAAGGATGCGCGGGCTCATGAGGTTGAGAATGCTGATGCGCACGCGGAGGTTTTCAATCTGCGCGTAGGGGGCCTCGCTGGGGGCTTCAAGGCCGTGCAGGACCACGCCGCCGGCATCGGCCTCGAGGGTGAAGAGATGCCAGTGAAAGGAGCGAATTTCAGCGCGGCCGCCGGTGGCTGTCTCCAACTCCTTGACCAGATGGCGGCGGATCATTTCTTCAAAGCTGGCGGAGGTGGCCCAGAGCAGGAGGCCGCCTACGAGTGCCGCAATGAGAACGATGCAGGCGCCCATCGAGATGGGGAGATGGAGGGTCAGAAAACGGCGGAGACGGCTGCGGCGAAGGGGCTTGGATTTCTGCTTGGGATTTGAGGTGTCCCCGGTCTCAGAGTCGGGACCGGGGGCACCCGCATCTGGCTCTGGTGGATCGGCGGGAAGAGGCGGCTTGGAGTTGGGGTCGGTCATGCGCCTGCCTTTCCTGCCGGGATGGGAACTGTTGGAGCAGGGGCTTCGGGGCTTGGCTTTTCAGGGGATTCAAGCGCCGGATCGAGGACTTCAACGTCGCCCTGCTTGCGGAGGTTCTTGAGCCAGTCGTCGAAGAGGACGTTGACCTGGCGCTCGAGGAGAATCTCCTGGATGCGCGGAGAAACTTCGGTGAGCGGGGGAATCGTGTCGCCGGCGGCGTACTGCGGCAGGAGCGTCTGGCGGTAGTAGGTTGCAATCTCCTCGGGGGTGATGCTGATACCCAGGCGGAAGCGCTCTTCAATGAAGCGCAGAATCTCAAGACGGTAGCGGAGATAGTTTTCAACGCGCTCCGGGGTGAGGCCGTGAGCGGTAAGGAAGGCCTTCCAACCGGCATCGGTTGCGCAATTGAAGCGGAGGCAGGGGGGGAGTTCCTTGCGAATCTCCATGAGGCGGGCATCGACCTCGGCCTGGGGCGGCTCGGTGGCTTGCTGATCCTCCTGACGAATCTGCTGCTGGATGAGAGCGCGGCTGATCAACTGGTCAAGAGCGACTGCGGGAGCAAGAACGCCGAGTCCGCCACGGGCAGGATCGAGCACGGCAAGGCGAATCTCGTCGTCCAGATCGCTGGCCAGGATGGCCTGGTTGTTGACGACGGCGACGACGTGATCGAGCACGACCGGAGTGGATGGACTGGCGGGCTGGGACGGCTGGGCGGTGGTTTGCGGCGCGGCCCAGGCAGCCAGGCAGAGGGCCAGGAGAAAGAGTCGAATTGGGCTCCGGTCGCGCATCAGAAGGTTTGCCCCAGGCTAAAGAAGAAGTTGAAGTGGTTGCTTTCGCCCACGCGCGGGCTGAGATCGTACGTGGGTACGCCGGGGATGGGGCTGGGCGTTTTGAGCGAGTAATCGGTGTTGATTGGATAGATGGGCGGGTTCAGGTTATAGCTGAAATCGAAGCGCACCGGCCCCACGGGCGTATGATAGCGCAACCCGAGGCCTGGCGCGTGCGAGAAGTAATTGAAGCTGCAGGTTCCCTGCTTGCCGGTGGAGGAATCGGGGCCGGTAGGGGTGTAGCCTGATCCGGTGGCGGGATCGGCGAGAACCTTGCAGTTGGCGCGCTCCGGCTGGCGGACGCGCAAGGCGCTCGACCAGGCGTCGCCGGCGTTGGTGAAGACGTTGCCCATATCCTCGAAGAGGACCAGGCTGACGGCGTTGCCGAGCCAGGGCAGCGTGGGCGGAGGCAGGCGCAGTTCGGTGCTTTCAATCAGCACGCCCGCGCCGCCGATGGGAAAGCCGGTCTCTGGGTCGCGCGGGCCGGCCGAGTTGGAGCCGAAGCCGCGCAGCGAGGTTGCTCCGCCGGCATAGAGGCGCTCCGGCAGCGGAATCTGCTCGTCTTCCAGCTTGCCAAAGGCGCGCTCCTGGCCATAGTGGGTGCTGCGGGCCAGAACGATGCGGCCTTTGTTGAAGCCGTAGTAGCTGGAGTTGGAGAAGTCGAGGCGGTTGAACTGGACCTGCGCGCCGAATGCCTCGCCACTGAGGAAGTCTTGAAAGCTGGTGTAGGTGCCGCGATGGGCATCAAGGGGCGAGTCGCGGGTGTCGCGAATCCAGGTGAGAGCGGGACCGGCGACGCGCTCGGCCGTGGAAAGCTGCGCTATCTCGTCGGGGAAGACTTGCAGGCTGCTGGCATCCACCTTGACGCGGCGGAAGTCGAATTCATAAACCAGCGTGTTGGCTTTGGAGAGGTGCGAGCCCGGAGTGTCGAAGTGCTCCGTCCAGCGCACGCCGGTCTCCAGCTTGGAGGCGACGTAGGTGCTGACGTCGAGGCTGTTGGCATAGCCGCCCGACCAGGTGAGGCCGAAGTTGCGGTTGCCCTCGAAGTGGGGGTTCTGGAAGAGCAGGTCCACCTTCTGCTCCAGCAGGCCGTAGTTGCCGCGCAGAGAGATCGACTGCTCTCGGCCGAAGAGGCCGTTGCGGGTGATGTCAATGAGTACGCGCGGACTGACGCCGGTCTTGCCGTTGGGGCTGCAAGGAATTCCCGCGGCATCGGCGCCGGCGCAGTTGTTTTGCGGCGTGCCGGTCTGGGTCTCGAGTCCGCCACCATAGGTGAGCGCCCAGCGGCGCGCCTCCTGGGCTTGGATGAGGATGGTCTTGTAGCTCTCGCCGCCGGTGGGATTCTCGACGGCGGTATCGATTTCATTGAAGAGGGCAAAGTCGTAGAGATTGCGCTGCGTTTGCTGGAGGGCGGACTCGTCGAGGGGGTCGCCGGGATGCAGCGTGATGGCCTTGGCCACGGTGGCCGGGCGGGTGTAATGCAGGCCGGTGACGAGCACCTTGCGCACAAAGATCTGCTTGCCTTCGGTGATGTGGAAGACGACATCGACTTTGCCGGCGTCGGCCGGCTCGATTTGCTGCGCCACCTCGACGCGCACCTGTTCAAAGCCGCGGCTCAAATAGCCGGTGAGCAGGGTGTCGCGGTCTCCGGCCAGGCTTACCGGCGAAAGCAACTGACCGGCGGCGGTGTTCAACTGGGGCATCAACTGCGCGGCATCCACATGCTCGTTGCCCTCCATGCTCACCGCTCCTACGCGTAGTTGCGGGCCTTCTTCGATGCGATAAACGACGGTGAGATTGGAGGTTTTTTCAGCTTTTACGACTTCCGTGCTGGTCTCAGGGGTGATTTTGACCTTGGAAAAGCCATTGTTCTGGTAGACGGCTTGGAGCGCATTGATGTCGGCTGCGACCATGACCTGGCTGTAAGCGCCGTGACGGTCCAGGGTATCGGCGGGATGAACGGTGAGCAGCTTTTGCAGTGTCGCGGAATCGAAATAATGGTTGCCGGCCACCGTAACGCGGGCTACACGGCGGCGCTGGCCCAGCGTGACTTGAAAGAGGATGGTGACCTGACTGGCATTGGGCGTCTGCAACTGGTGCTCGGCCCTGGCGTCAAAGTAGCCCTGGCGCTGGAAGAAGTCGCGCAGGCGGCGATTGCCCTCGTTGAGCAGATCTTCATCGACGCTGCCTTCTTCAAAGATGGGAATGATGTGCTTGATCTCTTCCGGGTCGAGGTCGGCCCCTTTCACTTCCACTTTTACGACGGGCCCCTGATTGGCGGAGAAGCGGTAGTTGACTCTCTGCGTCTTGGCGTCAAAATCCTGCGACTCGAGCTTGATCTCAGCCTCCAGCCGCTCCTTGTCCTGGTAGACCTTGAGAATTCCGGCCAGGGCGCGGTTGGCGGTTTCGCGGTCTACATGCGCTCCAAAGGCCAGATGCGCGTGTGAGCGAAAGGCCGCAACGGACATTCCTGGGTCGCCCGTAACCGTGACCGCGCCGACGCGGGCTTGAGTGCCGCTGACCACATGAAAGGCAATGTCCACGAGCTGGTCCGGATCCCGGTCCTGGGGATGGGCTGTCAGGACAGGCGTAATGGCCGGCGAATAAAAGCCGTTTTGAGCCAGCGCGGCGCGCATCTGCTCGATGGCCCTGGCCATTTTGGTTGCGGTGTAGCGAGTGCCGGAGATCAGTTGGCTGGCGCTCTGCAACTGGGCATTCACCGTGGCTCCCTTGGCGCCGTCCACGCCGACCGTGCCGATAAAGCTGCGGGGCGCGCCGCGAAAGGTGAGAGCGACACCATCGCCTTCACGCTGGCCTTCGACGGAGATCGATTCAAAGAGGCCGGAGGCGAAGAGCTGATGCAGACTTTTTTTGAGATTCTCTCGAATGAGCGGCGCTCCCACGGTCTGGGCCAGTTGGCTGGAGAGCGGAGTGAGACGCTGGGCCGAAACGCCCACAAAAGCGATGCGCCGCACCGGCAGGCCTTCCCACGCGGCCATGGAATCGGCCTGCGCGGCTTGATTGACTGGGCCAGCTTCGCCGGCGGGGGTTGCAGAGCTGCCCTGGCTCCATGAGCGGATTGCGCCCGAAGCTGCCACAGTAAATAAACAGGCCAGGAGAAGGACGCGCCTCAACCGCTTGCCGCATTCACTCCCCTGCATTCCACCCAAGACGGTATCTCCCTAAAAGCAGTTGCCAGTTGTCAGTTGTCAGTCAGCAGTTGTCAGTTGTCAGTCAACAGTTGTCAGTTATCAGTGGACAGAGCCCTTTGCTTCATTGCTGCTTCCCGCTCTCTTTATAGTAGCGAGTCATAGCGGCTGGTGCGGGGGAAGTGGGCTTGTGGGGGAGCCGGAGTTTTGCATTCTGGAGAAAAGATCGGAGCGCGGGGGCAATTGGCGGGGAGAATACCGCGGGGGCTGAAAATGCAGAGGGATAAGGGATATTCTTCGCGTTTTTGCGCAGGGCGGGAAACCGCGAACCTCGACGAGGGTGTAAAACATTTTGTGTAAACGGTCTTTTCGACTCTGTTAAACAGAGAGAGGAGAGATCGAATGGGATTGGACAACAAGCTGATCGACGAGTTGCTCGCTGGGCGCTCCACGGTGGC
>Ga0181516_10001153_pt1 | contig 20887 bp, 16 predicted proteins | sample PEATcosm2014_Bin_25_FD_121104 | JGI IMG/M metagenome (GOLD analysis project Ga0181516, IMG submission 121104) | Peatland microbial communities from MTU Mesocosm Facility, Houghton, MI, USA - PEATcosm2014_Bin01_10_metaG | ecosystem: Environmental > Terrestrial > Soil > Wetlands > Peat | place... | reverse complement strand
CGGCCTTCCTTTCCGCATCGATCACGACGAAAAGTTCAACCAGACCTCGCATCTTCAGTACACGATTCCGGGTCACCATCTAGCCGGCGGACTCTGGGGAGGCTTTAACTGGCGCTATGATTCGGGGCTGGTGGCTGGAAACGCTCCCTGCTACGGCATCACCGATCCCAACAGCCCTTGTCTCGCCTCTTCAACCACGCTCGGCGGCCAACCGGCCATAAGCATGGTCGATGCCACCGGCATACCTCTAACTGCGGACGAAGAGTTCGAAGCCGGATTCACCTGCAATGGGCAGAAGGCCACGCCGACGATCGCTTTGCCCTCCGTTTGCCCTGCGTCGGAATTCGGATCGAGCCTGATCAGCATTCCTGCTCCCAATGCCGGCGATAACGACAAGAACCCGCAGCGCATCGCGCCGCGCAACTTGTTCGACGCTTCGCTGGGCAAAAACAACATCTTCCACGCCGATCACTACAAAGTCGATCTCGATCTGACCGCGATCAACGTGACCGACAAGTACGCGCTCTATAACTTCCTCTCCACCTTCAGCGGTACGCACTATGTCACTCCGCGCGCGCTCACCGCAAAGGTGACGTTCAACTTCTAACTTGCTCAATCACAGGGCGGAGCATTTGCCTCCGCCCTGTCAGCATTTCGCCTCTGCTCGGCCGCGTCGCAATGGCGGCAGCGTCTCGCCGATCCCATCCAAGGTAACTTCGGCAGGCGCGTCAGTCTTGCGCGCCGATGATTTCGGGGTATACTGACCCCGTGCACCCCCAGCACTGAACTTGCATTTTTTGGCCCCGTCTGACAACTGATACGAATCGGAGGAATCTCATGTCGAGAATTCTGTTTACCTCTGTCGTTGCTGGATGCTTCGTTCTCGCCAATCTTCCTGCGCAGGCGCAACAAGTCGTCCACGCTCTCACCGGGACCGTGAGCTCCATCGACACTACTGAAAAGACGATCACTCTTTTTCTTGACGGCGGGTCCGAGAGCACGTTCAACGACATGACGAACTCCAAAACGCCTATCACAGTCGACAAGAGAATCCTCGCGGAAACAACCGCGGTGGATGACTTCAAGAAAAAGGGAGCCTACGTTATCGTCTTCTATTTTGGCGGCGATACGCGCAGCGTAGTCGCACTGCGCAATCTTGGCGCTGGACCGTTTACCTCAACAGTTGGCACCGTGATCAAATTGGACGGCCGCGAACATTCAATCGCGGTCCAAGACGATTCCGGAGCCATTCAGACTTTCCGGCTCAGCGCAGAGACAGTTGCAGAAAGCGGCTTCGGGGCCGTCAACGGACTCAAGTTCCAGGTTCAGAGAGGCGACCATGTGCGCGTGGTTGGCGCCAATCTTAATGGCGCCGCAGAAGCGCTGTTTGTGAGCGCGAATTAGCGCAGACGTCCCTGCTTTTCCACACAGCTCCGACACCGTTGCTGGCGGACTCCTTCTGTTCACTCTCCAGATGCAATGCGTTAACGCCAACAATTCAAGAGATTTGATCGAAGCCTGTGCTTGCTCCGATTCCGCAGCTTGATTTTCTGTTTTGATCCAAGTCCAAACTCTGTCATACTTGATCGTGCCCACCAGGTACGTCCAAACTCAACAATCCAATCATGAGGTTGCATCGATGTCGGCAAAGTATGTCTTTGTGACGGGCGGAGTTGTGTCCAGTTTAGGCAAGGGTCTCGCGGCTGCTTCCATTGGCTGCCTGCTTGAAAGCCGCGGACTTCGCGTCAACATGATGAAGTTCGACCCGTACCTCAACGTCGACCCCGGCACCATGTCGCCCTTCCAGCACGGAGAAGTCTTTGTCACCGACGACGGCGCCGAGACTGACCTCGACCTGGGCCACTACGAGCGTTTCACCCACGCGCCACTCTCGCGCGACAACAACCTCACCACCGGCCGCATCTACGAACAGATCATTCTGAAGGAACGCCGTGGCGACTACCTCGGCAAGACAGTACAGGTCATTCCCCACGTCACTAATGAAATTAAAAACGCCATGCGCAAGGTCTCAGCCAATGGCGCAGACGTCACCATAGTCGAGATCGGCGGCACCGTCGGCGACATCGAATCGTTGCCCTTCCTCGAAGCCATTCGCCAGATGCGCCAGGAACTCGGTCGCGAAAACACCGTCTTTGTTCACCTCACCCTCGTCCCGTGGATTGCCGCCGCGCAGGAATTGAAGACCAAGCCAACCCAGCACTCTGTCAAGGAACTGCTCGGCATCGGCATCCAGGCCGACGTGCTGCTGTGCCGCAGCGAGCGCCAGCTCAGCCGGGAAATCAAGCAGAAAATCGCCGCCTTCTGCAACGTCGAAGAAAAGGCCGTCATTGGCGCGCGCACCGTGGACTCAATCTACGAGGTCCCTCTCGGCTTCGCGCAGGAAGGCGTCGATACGCTCATCCTCAAATACCTTCACAAAGAGGCGCCTGAAGCTGACTTGAGCAAATGGCGCGACCTCGTCGATCGCTGCTACAACCCCGTCGATGAGGTTTCCATCGCCATCGTGGGCAAGTACGTAGAGTACGAAGATAGTTACAAGTCGCTCAAGGAAGCGCTCACCCATGGCGCCGTGGCCAAAAGACTAAAGCTGAATGTGACCTGGATCGAGGCCGAGGGTCTGGAGTCGCAGTCCCCCGAAGATCGCAGTTACGAAGCGCAGTTGGAAGGCTTCGACGGCATTCTCGTGCCCGGCGGCTTCGGCAAGCGCGGCATCGAAGGCATGTTGAACGCAATTCGCTACGCGCGCGAGAAACAGGTCCCTTATTTCGGCATCTGCCTCGGCATGCAGACCGCCTGCATCGAGTTTGCCCGCAACGTCTGCGGCCTCAAAGACGCAAACTCCAGCGAATTCGATCCGGCCAGTCAGCATCGCATCATCTACAAGCTGCGGGAGTTGCTTGGCGTCGAAGAGATGGGCGGTACCATGCGCCTGGGTGCGTGGACCTGCGTGCTGCAGGAGGATTCGCTCGCCTATAGGGCCTATAGCGCCACCGAAATCAGCGAACGCCATCGCCACCGCTACGAGTTCAACCGCGAATACGAAGCGCTTCTCACCGGCGGCGGCCTGCAGATTTCGGGCACCACTCCCGACTCAACCTATGTTGAAATTGTTGAGATCCCCGGCCATCCCTTCTTCCTCGGCTGCCAGTTCCATCCCGAATTTAAATCGAAGCCTCTCGAGCCGCACCCACTCTTCCGCGAATTCATCGCCGCCAGCTACAAGAACCGCGAGACCCGCGAAAAGAAGCTGACCAGCACTGAAACCGTTCACTCCTAAATCGCCTTACGTCTTCGGTCGTCCGTCCGATAGCGTTCAGACGGTTTTATCCCACTAAAGTGTCGCCCGATGAGGGATAACGGTAATCGTTCGTGCTGCCTTTTCCGTGAGGCGCACACTTCGTTGTGTCCTGCATTACCCCAGCCCAAAGTGTGATCAATCTGCTATTGACAACCCAATTTTGGCGGGCCTATCGTGACAAAGTTTTCACGGAGTGGAGGAGTTATTTTCATGGCGCGCTTTGAGCTGCAACCATCGGAATCAGAGCTTCAGCAACTGGCGGATCAATGCTGGCAAAAGGCCGGCGAACGCGAACATCAACTGGAAACGGAAGCATTCGAGGCGGGCGAGGCCATTCGCAACGGCGAATACTCGCTGGCTAATCTTGAGACCATCGTCCGCTGGAAGTCAGAGCGCGTGGTCCACTACCTCATTCGCAACAGCGAAGCCAAAATCAAGCGGGTGCTGGCCGTGGCCGCATCGCCTGAAACCACCACTCGCAACGCGGTCGAGGCCCTGATGGAGCTTCGCGGAGTGGACCTCAACATCGCTTCGGCGATTCTTGCCGCCATCGACCCTGAACGCTACAACGTACTCGATTTCCGTACCCTGGAAGCGCTGGGGCATGCTCGCCACGACGTGGACTTCTACGCCGAATACGTAGCCTTTTGCCGCCGTCTCGCCGATCGCGGATTGGTGAGACCGCAGGGCGATCTGCCCGGCGCCACACCGCTTCACGCCCTGGAGCGCGCTCTTTGGGAGTGGTCGCGCGCCCGCGCCGAACACCGCGTACTCGTTTAGCGTTGACCCGGAGCGCGGCAGGCGGCGCACGTTTGCTGCCGCTCCGGGACGTTCTCGCTTCGCGGCCGGCTGCTGCGATGCCGTAAAATCGCACCCGTGAGCCAATCCTTTGAAATCGGCCCGGTGCACGTGGGCGGGGGAGAGCTGTTTCTCATCGCCGGACCCTGCGTGATCGAGTCCGAGGCGCATGTGCGGCGTATGGCCGAGGCCATTCAGCGCATCGCCAGCGACCTCGCCATCCCTTACATCTTCAAGGCGAGCTACGACAAGGCCAATCGCACCAGCGTGAAGAGCTTTCGTGGTCCGGGCTTGGTTGAGGGCACGCGCATTCTCGGTCGTCTCGCCAAAGACACTGGCCTGCCCGTCCTTACCGACGTTCACGAGCCAGCGCAATGCGAAGTGGCCGCCGAATCCGTCGATGTTCTGCAGATTCCCGCGTTCCTCTGCCGCCAGACCGATCTGCTCGTTACAGCGGGCAAGACTGGCCGCGCCGTGAACATCAAAAAAGGCCAGTTCGTCGCCCCCTGGGACATGGCACATCCCGTCGAAAAAGTCCGCTCCACGGGCAACGACCGCGTCTTCCTCACCGAGCGGGGCGCCAGTTTCGGCTACAACACGCTGGTCGTCGACTTCCGATCGCTCCCGATCATGCGTGCTATGGCCCCCGTCGTCTTCGACGGCACCCACTCCGTGCAACAGCCCTCTGCGGCCAACGGCGTCAGCGGCGGCCAGCCCGAATACATTCCGCTGCTCGCGCGTGCCGCCGTGGCAGCCGGCGTCGATGGGGTATTTCTCGAGGTGCACGACGACCCGGCCAACGCAAAATCCGATGGGGCCAATGCACTCGATCTCAAGCTGCTCAAGCCGCTACTCGAAACGCTGCTTGCAATTCACAAAGTCGCGACCTCTTAGCTTGCATCATTGGAGAATCCCTTGAGAAGACAATTCAGGACCGGCTGCGCTGTTGCGTTTCTCCTGACTTCGCTGTTTGCACTCAGCGCCGTTGCGCAAATCGCGCCACCGCCATCCGTCGGCGCACAAAAGCCGCAGCTTCCGTCGGTTCCCGCTCCGCTCGGCATTCCGCAGCCGGGTCCTGCGACCGACCAGCCCTACGCGCCCCAGCCCATTCTTCCCGGTGGCGTCATCGTCACGCTCTATCCGCCGGGTTCGCACTACCTCAACATGAGCCGCGTACGCGAGCCCGAGCAGTACAGTCTGAGCCAGGGTGCGCCGGGCCGCATCAACAACATCATTAACATCCACAACCCATCCATCGAGGTGCATACCGTCGATGGCGGTGTCAATACTGGCGCGGCCGTAATCCTGATCCCCGGCGGAGGCCATCGCACCCTCAACGTTGGCCCCGAGGGTGCGGACTTCGTGCCGTTCTTCTATAACTACGGCGTCGCAACGATCATCCTCCGCAACCGGCTGCGCCGCGATGGATACGATCCTTCCACTGACGCGACCTACGATGTTCAGCAGGCCATTCGCTTGGTGCGTGCCCACGCCAAGGATTGGCACATCGATCCCAACAAGATCGGCATCATGGGCTTCTCCGCCGGCGCCGAGCTGGCCTCCAACGCCGCTGTCCTTTACGACGAATTCGACCGAAACAACAGCGCGCCAGATGATCCTCTCGCCGGCATCACGTCGCGCCCTGACTTTGTCGGCATTGTCTATCCAGGTCCCACGCCGTTCGCGCACGGCAAGATCCCTCCGCCCATTTCGCCTAACATGCCGCCCACCTTCCTCGTGTGCGCCGGCTCTGACGACCAGGTGCACGCCGTCTGGGCCGATGACTATTTTCGCGCCATGCTCGACAAGCATGTGCCCAACGTCGAGATGCACATCTACGCCAATGGCCGCCATCCCGGCGATCCCTTGCGCGACGGCAGCCACATGAGTGGAGGCCTCTCCGATCGCAATGGAACTCCCTTCGGCACCTGGCAATTTCGTTTCATCGACTGGTTCCGCGACCTGGGGTTCCTTCAGAAGCCCGGCGTCGGGACCAAGGCTGCCAAAGATATCGAGTTTTACTTGAGCCAACCGCCTCTTGCCAAACCATAGGCCGACAGCAACCCCAATTCCGCCTGATACCATTTCCGAATATGTTTGCTTTCCCGCCGTGCAAATTGGCTTCCGTCTCCCGGTGTTTCTTTGGCTATCTCGTTTTGGGCGCCTGCAGCGCGCCGGCCGTCTTTTCGCAGGCGCTTGACCGAGCACATCTCGAAGACGTGCTGAAAGACCTCAGCCGTGGCCGCGGTGTGGAGCAGGTCGCCCTATCGCCTGATGGCAAACGCCTGGCGTGGATCGAAGCTGGCCGCGAGGGGGGCATTCGTGTCGCGCCCTCCGATGACCTGAAGAGAGCCCAGCCGGTGACGGCCGCGACCAAGCCCGATGAGCGCTGCCACGAGAGCGCAATCGCCTGGGCGCCCGGATCCGCGGCGCTCACATTCTTATCTGACTGCGCCAACCCCGGGGAGCAGAGCGACTTATATCTGTCTCGCCTCGACGGCAGCCCTGCGCGGCGCCTTACCGAGCTCCACGGTGAATCGCAATCACCTGCCTTTTCACCAGACGGATCGAAAATTGCCTTTCTCTTTGTCGAGGGAGCCACGCGGCATGCAGGAGCGCTCGCCGCGATGAAACCGCCGTCAGGCGTCATCGGTGAAGATGGTGTGGAGATCCAGCGCGTCGCCATTACCGATGTAAACGCATCCGCGCCCAACGCTACCCAGGTTACGCCGGCCAATTTGCATGCCTACGAATACGATTGGGCGCCCGACTCCAATGCTTTGGCCTACGTTGCCGCCAATCCACCGGGCGAAAACAATTGGTGGGTCGCCAAGCTCTACACCCAGTCTTTAGGCGGTTCCCCGCAAGCGATCCTTGCTCCCGCCGACGTCGCCGGACCCCTCCACGGGCTGCAGATTGCAGTCCCTCGCTGGTCGCCCGACGGAAAATCCATCGCCTTCATTGGCGGCTTGATGAGCGATCAGGGATCCACGGGTGGCGACGTCTGGCTCGTTTCCGCGGCAGGCGGACCGCCGAGAGATCTCACCGAGAACCGGCCCACATCGCCCGCATGGCTCGAATGGGGTGGCAAGGACCATCTATTCGTCAGCGAACTGTCAGGCGGCAACAGTCAGTTGATTCGCCTTCACGTGCAAGGCGATGTTGCGTCCGGGACGGTCAGCACCGCATTTGGCTCGCCCATTTTCAGCATTCCGGGCACGGTTGGCGATGGCCGCCTCGAAATGAGCCTCTCGTCCAGCGCGGACCATTCGTTATTTGTCTTTCGTGCCAGCACCTTTGACCATCCCACTGAAATCTATGCAGCCAAACCCGGGACTGTGATGAGCGCCGGCCTTGAGGGTGTGATCCAACTGTCGCATCTAAATGACGGAGTCGAGCCTGCCTGGGGCAAATCCGTTTCGCTATCGTGGAAGAGCGACCAGTTTCATGTGCAGGGGTGGCTGCTGCTGCCCCGCAATTACGACCCCGACAAGAGTTATCCGCTGATCGTCGAGGTACATGGCGGACCCGCTGCCGCAATCGTCGCCCAGTGGGGAAGGATTTGGGGGCTTAGCGCCGAAGCGTTCTCTGCCATGGGCTACTTTGTCTTGCAACCCAATCCCCGGGGCAGCTTTGGCGAGGGCGAGGAATTTGCCCAGGCCAATCGCAAGGACTTTGGCTATGGAGATTTGCGCGACGTGATCGCGGGCGTCGATGCCGTCGAGGCAAAGTTTCCCATCGACCGCAATCGGGTCGGTCTCACCGGCTGGAGCTACGGCGGGTTCATGACCATGTTCGACATCACCCAGACCGGCCGCTTCAAAGCCGCTGTCGCCGGCGCGGGCATCGCCGATTGGCTTAGCTACTACGGCGAGAATTCGATCGACCAATGGATGATCCCTTATTTTGGCGCATCCGTCTATGACGATCCTGCCGTCTACGCCAAGAGCTCGGCAATCACGTTCATCAAGCAGGTACATACCCCCACGCTGGTGGTTGTCGGCGACCGCGACGGCGAGTGTCCCGCGCCGCAGTCCTTCGAGTTCTGGCATGCTCTTCGCGATCAACACGTGCCAACGGAACTCGTCGTGTATCCAAATGAGGGTCACGGCTTCGTCAATCCGGCACACAATCGCGACGTGCTGGAGCGTTCTCTCGAGTGGTTTGCCCGCTACATGCCGCCGACTTCTTCGGTCGGTAGCGTTCAAGGTCGTTGAGGGCTCGTTTTGCTCGCCAACCCAAGCCTCCGGAGTCTATCTGATATCGGGGAAGTTGCGCCGGTTATGGTCACACTCTGGCCAGGACGACCACCTTGTCCTGATACACTTTTGTTTGGAGAAATGCAGGTGAGTTTCGTCGACCGGCCGGATGCCAGCCGTTTGCCTCGGGCCGATGGCGTCGGCAAGCCGGCCGATTCGTTGGCTGGCCCACGGCGCGTCGACGGGCCGTTTTCAACTCATATTTTTTGATGCATTCGGAGAGACCGTCCCGCGATTTGCAGGGGTGGGACGGGGAGGATTCATGCGGCGGTATTTAGCGCTTTTCGTTTTAGTGTGTCTCAGCATTCCAGCAGGCGTTTCCATCTCCGGCTGCATTCGTAACCCGGCCGGGAACTATTGCAATGGACTGGGCTATGGAACCAAGAACACAGACCTCTATTCGATCGACCTTGAGCCCAGAACAACTGGCATCTCCATGGCTTTCGGGCAAACCCGCGCAATTACTCCGCCGACTGCCAAGACCTGCAAAGGCACGTCTGTCACCGTTGGCACCTATACCTATGGCACCACCAACAATCAACTGCTCGACATTTCTCCCACCGGCAATATGTGTGCCGGCACATGGAACCGCAATTCGGGCGGCGGCATTGCCGACTATACGATTTGCAACTTCCCCAATCCTCTGCCCAGCACAGGCGGATTACCTTACGGCTCGGTCTTTATTTCTGCTTCCGCGCAGTCGGTGACTTCCAATCCTGTGGAGGTCTATATTCACGCGCCGGTCAGTTCCATCGCTCTGGCACAAACGAGCACCAATCAATATGGCTGTTATTCACAGAATTCCGTCGCGCAGTTGGACTCCGAAGCGTGTTATTCCGGTCCCAACAACACACAGTATGAGCTGTGCGCGCCGCCTTCGGTGACGCAGGTGTCGACACCCAAATACGCTTGCACCAACGGTCTTGCGCCAGGCATTACCACTGCTTCGATTCAGGACTGCTCGTCAACGATCGGCACCCTGACGTATACAGTAGGCACTCCTTCAATCGCCACGATCAACGCGCAGACCAATCAGATCACCGCCGAATTGCCGGGCACGACCGTGATCACTGCATCGATTGCCGGTTCAGGCTCTTCGGCCGGGTACTTCTCCACCTGCCCGCCCAAATCCATCTCGGTTACTTTGGCGAATGGCAGCACCAGCGGCACCGTGACCCAGGGCGTGACGCAAAACCTCACCACCACCGTCGTCGATACAACAGGGGCGACCATTACTGGTCTTTCGCTCGACTACCAATCGACGAATCCACTTGAGATCACAGCCGGCGGCGGAGGCTCCATAGCGCCATCCTTCCCCGGCGCAGCTTCGATCTATGCGGTCTGTCAGCCGGCCTCGTGCAACCCGTCGCCTATCAATCAGGTGGGACTCTTCGGTACCGGTGTTTCTCTCTCTAGTAATCCGGTCGACATCACTACTCCCGGCACCGCCAGCGCTTACCTATGGTTCGGCGCCCCCGGAAGATCTCAGTACATTGTTCCGGTCCAACTGCTGAGCGGAACGCCGGCTTCGACCATTCGCTTGCCTTATGTCCCCAATTCCATGTTGATGGATCAGACGGGAGCGAACATTTATTTGGGATCTTCGCATGCACTGATGGTCGTTGGCACCACCACTAACGCCGTTTCCAGGCAGGACCCCACCGTCCCTGGCGTTGTATTGGCGGTCGCCCCGAACGGTCAGACTGTGCTTATCAACGATCAGGTGCGGCAGACCTTTTACATCTACAATTCAGCTGGCACGATCAGCGCGACTTTTGGAGGCATGGGCGCTGCCGCGGCGTGGACTCCCGACTCCAAGACACTCTACATCACCGACAGTGCGGCTCTGGGCGGCAACCACAGCGACGCGCTCTATGTTTACAACGCCAACACAGGCTGGACCAGCTGCACGACCGCTCAGCCATGCGCCGGCAACTTTGACGGTGCTACCAATCTGGCCCTTACTATTCCCGGTGTTGGCGCCTTTTTCGGCGGACCCCACACCGTTGCCCGCTCCTGGTGCCCTGCGGGCACGGTTGGCAACTACACCAGCATGGTCTTCTATCCCGAGGGGGCAGACATCGTCAACAGCTCCAATAATCAGGTGCCGAGCGACGCGCTTGCGGCCACCACGGACGGCAAGCATATCCTGAGCGCCGCATACGTCAACGACGGTGTGACGTTCTCCGATATATCGGTGCAGATACCCAACTCGGTCTGCCCATCGGCGGACTCTGGCAACACGCTCGAGCCGCTGCCGATTCCTTCCACGCTCAACCCGCAGCAAATATTGACCGGCATCAGCGCTTCGTCTGTAAACCAGGTCGTGACCTCACCGGCCGCCGTCCTTCAAGGAACGGCTGTCTCGCCCAGCAATCTCAGTTTCATCACCTACAATCCGGGGACTGCGCCAAATGGCTTGCTGCCTTATTACACCGAAACCACCGGCAGCCCCGCGCCGGGAACGCTCGGCTATCTCACCCTGACTGCGCCTGCCAGCGGCCCGGGTCCCACGGCTCCAGTCGCCGGCGCTTTCAGTTCCGACGACACGATCTTCTTTGTCTCCACCGCCGGCGACAACCAGATTCATTACGTCAACACGCTATCCGTGTTCACTGACCCGACCCATGCCGACACCCAGCAACTCAGTCCCAATCTGCCTGCCTGTGCGGTTGGTTCCGATCCTGACTGCGTGCTGACCAACGCCACCGAACCGGCTTCCGGCATCGTTCCGGCCACGGCCATCGTCGTCAAACCGCGCTCCACGACGTAGTGGTCAGAGGCTGAGGTCGATACGACCTAATGAGATGCGCAGAGGGCCAGCTCGCAGCGGGCCTTTTCTGTGATCTGCGACCGCTGACCCGTAACCGCACCAAGATAGAATCAGAGAATGATTAAAGGGATCTCCTTCCTGCGCCCTGCCGGCAGCGCTGCGGTTTATGACCGCCTGTCGAGCTTTTTTTTGGCGCTGGGATTTGAAAGCGGCAAGGGCTGGCACCTACCGGAAAGCCGCGGAGCGTCTTTTCTTGCCCCGCTGGGCAATCTTGAATTTGTAGAGGGCAGGTTTCCAGCGACGTCCGACGTGCTCGTCGAGGTCACTGCAATCGACGCCGTCCATCAGGCGGCAGAGACCTGGCTGCGTGCGCGCGATGGCGACTTCGGCTTGGCGCGCCTTTCATCCATCACCGAGACCTACTGGAAATCCCGCATCTTTACCGTGGAGCCCGAGCCCGGCTTCGCTTTCAGCTTCTGGGCGTGGATCGATCCGCTTAAGGGCAAGCCGGCCGCCATCGAAGGCGATCTTTCCGCTGCGGGAATGAAGTTCGCCATCGTTGTCGCGCGCTGGAACGCGGTTATCACCGATCGTCTGCTCGAGGGCGCTCTCGATGCCCTCATCCGCAGCGGCGCCGCGCGCGGAGACATTCAAGTCATTCGGGTTCCCGGTGCATGGGAGATTCCCGCTGCCGCACGCATTATTGCCAACGAGGGCGTTGTGGATGCAATCGTCACGCTCGGTTGCCTGCTGCGCGGCGAGACCGCGCACTACGAGGCCATCTACAACGAAGTCTCGCGCGGCATTGGCCAGTCACAGCAGGAAACCGGGATTCCGCACAGCTTCGGCGTGCTGACCTGCGAAACCCTGGAGCAGGCGCTTCACCGCGCCGGCATCAAAGCCGGAAACAAGGGATTTGAGGCTGCCGTCGCCGCCATCGAAATGGTCAGCTTGCGCCGGAGACTCACTCAGGGCGGTCCCGCTTGACCGCGGGCACGCGGCGCAAGTCGCGCGAACTTGCCATGCAGATGCTCTTCCAGGCGGACGTTGGCAAGCAAACTCCTGAGCAAGTCACTCTCACCTTCTGGAGAGCCGGCGACGACATCGAGCCCGAGGTGCGCGGATTCGCTGAAGACCTTTTCCGCGTAGCCAACGCCCACCGCGAGCAGATTGACGAGCTGATCGTCGCCAACTCCAAGCATTGGCGCCTTGAGCGCATGCCGGCCGTCGACCGCAATCTGCTGCGCATGGCCGTGGCTGAGATGCTTGGCTTCAAAGGCACACCCTTTCCGATTGTGATTAACGAGGCGCTGGAGATTGGCCGCCGCTACTCCGCGCCCGAGTCCATCAACTTCCTTAACGGCATGCTCGATGCAATCGCTCACAGCCTGCCGCCGAAGTAGACTCCAAGCTCCGGCTACGCCATCCCTCCCATCTCCATCGAAAGAGCGACCTCATCCTCCACACATTGCTGGATGTGTGTCCCGGTTCTGCTCGCTAAGGTTGTGAGCGGACCACGGCGAGGCCGGCACTCATCAGAAAAACAGCCAGTGTCGATCGCGGCGATTCCCAGGCACACGATACCTCGTGTACGTGTCCGAAAAGCTTTTCCCTTTTGGAGAGATCAACCACGCATGCACATACGGCCTTCGCAGCAGTGCGTTCAAAAGCGCATCGCAAATCTTTGTTTCGGTAGAGCAAGCAGCATCGCAATTCTGCTCGCCCTCGTGTCACTCATTCTCGTTTCCGCTTCGCACGCAACGGCTCAGGGCTGCGTTATCGCGCACTCGGTGGGTCAGGTCGCTGGCCCCGAAGATAGCGGCGGCTATATTGCCCCAGGGCATTTTCAAATTACCTTTGACTATCGCCACCTTTATTCATTTCGCCACTACGTCGGTTCAGTCGAGCAGGTCTACCGGCAGCAAGGGAACTCCGAAGTACGCAACCGGATTAATCTCTTCGACGCCACGCTCACCTACCAGCTCACGCCGCGCTTTAGTATCGCGGGCACCGTTCCACTCGAGTTTGCGAGCCGCCACTATTTCATCGCGGCTGGCAGCATCAACGGTGCTCCGGCGACTGACCTGATTGGCGATTGGGGCGTTTCCGGCGTGGGCGATCTCAGTTTCGAGGCCCAGGGCTGGCTGTGGGATCCAACCAGGAATCCAAGTCACAACATTCAACTCGGGCTCGGCGTACAGGCGCCGACCGGCCGCGACAACCTCGCCAATAACTTTGTCGAGATACCCGGCCAACCCGCCGTCACCGCAACGGCGGACTATTCGATTCAGCCGGGCATTGGCGTCTGGGCAATTCCGGCCAGCATCTCCGCATTTCAGTCGCTGAACAGGTCAATGCAGGTTTACTTGAATGGCAGCTACCTCGTTACGCCCTCTGAGACCAACGGCGTGGCAAACGCTTCGCCTCCAGGCTTTCCCGCTCCAGCTCCGCAAAACGCTTTCGTCTCCGCAGCGGATGAGTACCTGGGCCAGTTCGGTGTGTCCTATTCCTTCGACCACGTACATGGACTGACGGGGTCACTCGGTATTCGCCAGGAGGGTGTGCCTGCGCACGACCTAATCGGCGGAAACGAAGGCTTCCGTCGTCCCGGCTATGCTGTGTCTCTCGAGCCTGGCGTCATCTACACCATGCACAATGGGCATGACTATCTGACCGCCAATATCGATCGGGCATTCTATCGAAACCGCATTCCGAGCGTGCCCGATATGCAGCTCGGCGGACACGGCGGCGACGCGGCCTTTGCCGATTGGCTCTGGCTGGCCAGCTTCACGCATCGCTTTTAGACCATTCGCCGTGCGATCTATTGTTGCTGAAGGCCTCCGCAGTGCGGGGCCTTCGGCGAGCACGGCTCAGGGGAAACATGAAGCTTATTCATCTCGCGGCTGCCTTCGCCTTGTGCTGGCTCGCGCTTCCGGCCCAGGCAAAGCGCGTGCCTAACCTCGAGCTCAAAGACCTTGCCGGCAAAACCGAAAAAGTCGCGGACCTGCGCGGCTCCGTCGTCGTCCTGAATTTCTGGGCTACCTGGTGCGGTCCATGCCGCGAAGAGTTGCCGTTGCTCTCCCGGCTGAGTCAGGAATACGCAGGTAAAAAGGTGCGCTTCATCGCTGTGTCGGCGGACGAGTTGAAGAAACGAGCCAGCGTCGACGCGTTCCTGAAGGCCACTCCGCTTGCAATGGACGTTTGGGTCGGCGCCGACCTGGATATGCTCGAGCGCGCTGGCCTCGGCAACGTCCTGCCAGCCACCCTCATTGTCGATGAGCAAGGCGATGTGGTGGCTCGGGTGCTCGGCGAGGCCCACGAAGAAGACATTCGCGGCCCTCTCGATTGGCTGCTGGGCGGCAAAGCCGACCCGGCGCCCCAGGCGGTTATCAAGAGATACTGAAGCCGGTCGATTTCTCGCGCTGGCATCAAAAAGGCCGGCTCAGGACTGCGCCCGCGTCGGCGCAGACGATTGAGCTCGCCTTACAACGGATTACTTGTCTTTCGCGTCCAACGCCATAAGGCTCAAGTCTCGGCGGTGTCCAGATCGGAGCCCTGAAACTGCCCTGATTCCGCGACAACCGCGCCGAATTACGGCTCGGACGGGTATTGGCGGCGTACCATGGAATCTGGTACCCTCAGGCTTTCTTAGACGAGTACAAGGAATGGAGAACTTCGCATGGCAGACGATAGCAAGGCTCAAGGACTCGCATGGTTTCTTGCGGGGCTCGGCGTTGGCGCGCTGATAGGAATTCTCTATGCGCCCAAGAGCGGACGCGAAACGAGAGAAGACATTGCGCAAGGCGCCCGTGAAGGCACCGAGTACATCCGCGTTAAGAGCCGCCAGGCCGCGCAACAGGTCGGCACTCTTGTCGATCGCGGCAAGGAGCAAGTGGGCGAATATGTGGATCGCGGCCGCGAGGTCGTCGATCGTGGACGTGCCCAATGGGAAGAGTTTGTGGAGCGCGGCAAGAGCTTGGTCGGCGACCAGACTACGCGCGTAGCCGCAGCCGTCGATGCAGGCCGTGAGGCCTACAAGGCAGCCTCTTCCGAATCTTCAGAGTAATGAGTTGCGCCCCGTCCGAATGAGTTGGATCGGGCGGCATCTCGCTGTGCCGACGCGTCAATCGAGTGGCTGCGCGCCGTTTTTTTGCTTGGGCGCTCGTTCTGTTCTCGCTCAAATGCTCGTCCCGGCCTCAAGCGTGGTGGTTTCGCTGTACGAGAATGATCTCAATGCCGAACGTCAACAATGAAGTTCTCTTGATCGTCTTCGTCGCCCTCACTGGAGCGGCGGTGATGCTGCAGGCCTTTGTTCTCCTGGCCATCTTTCTCACGGTTCGCAGGACGGCAAGGACCGTCGAGGAGCAGATGGTCGAGGTGCGCACCACGGTGCTGCCGGCGGTCAATGAAGCGCGCGAGTTTCTGAAACGCGTCGGTCCCAGAATCGACTCGGTCACCACCGACCTCGCAGACCTGGCGCAGGGTCTGCGCGCGCAGGGCGCGGAACTGGAAGCCTCAACCGCCGAAATCATGGAGCGAGTGCGTCGCCAGTCAAGCCGCCTCGACGCAATGTTCTCAGGCGTGCTCGACGGCGTTGATCGCGCCGGCGCCATCGTAACCGATCTGGTCAGCATGCCATTGCGCCAGATCTCCGGGATCGCCGCTTTTGCCAGGGCTGCAATCGGTACCCTGCGCTCGGGCAGTCCGCAGCGCGAACCCGGTCCGCAGTCGACTCATGCCGCGGCCGACAAGGACATGTTCGTCTAGCTTAGCTTCATGAGTGAAAAAGACCGGAACCCCAGCGGCTTCGGTCTTTTCGTTTGCGGCTGTGTTTCTCCTCACTGTTCGTCGAACACAACCACCTGAATCGAATACGGCGGCAGCGTGTGCTTGAAATGATTTGATGCGTCGCGCAGCGTTGTCTCGACCGGCACAATCCGATTCGGGTCGTCGATGGAATTCGTCTCCTGCGTGTTGTGTGCGCTCAGGCTCACCAGCTTTGCCGTCGCGGCCACCTTGGCGCCTGTCAGATCGATCTCCACCGGCTTGGGATCGGACGACGCATTCACCAGCTTCAGATACAGTTGCCTTTTCGCCGAGTTGCCAGTGATGGAGTAGAAAAACTTCTCGCCTGCACCGGTCACAGCTGAGCCCAGCGTGTGATCGCCAAGATAGGACGCGAACAGCACCTGCGCGTAATACGAGGGCGAGCCGTAGCTCTTGATCGCGTTGTAACCGATCAGATCGGTCTCCCATTGCATTCCGCCCGGATCGACGCGCACCAGCAGCGGCGCATAGCTGGCCATGATGACGATGTCGCTGTTGCGTTCAAGGCCCGTCATCCACGCCGCATCGCCCAGCGCCGCGCCAAAATCGGGAGTCGGAAACCCTTCCCGGGTCGCCCATTCGCCGACAAAAATCTTGGGCCCGTTGCGATCGACCTTGTCATAGTGGCCGCCATCCCAAGTTTGCGGCGAAGCCACGCCGCCGTCGCGCGCGTCATAGTGGCTAGCGCTTTGAAAGTTCTGTGTGGCGCGCACGTAGTAGTGCTCGTCGATCACATCGGGCTTAGAGCCACTTACGGGCGCGGTGGCGATCAATTGCAGTTGCGGATACTTCGATTTGATCGCCTTTGAAAATTGCGCGAAACGTCCCTCATAGCTTCCCGATTTGTCGAACCAGTCTTCATTGCCAATCTCGACATAGGTCAGCCTGAACGGCGCCGGATGGCCGCCCTTGGCGCGTTCGGCGCCCCACTTCGTCCCCGGGCCGCCAGTCACGTATTCGATTTCGTCGAGCGCATCGTGGATGTAGGTTTCGAGGTCCGCGCCGGGACTTACGTGTTCGTCCCGCAGCGAATAACCCGCGTATACAGCGAGCACGGGATCCATCTTCAGGTCCTCGCACCACTCCAGAAACTCGAGCAGCCCCATGCCATCCGACGACTGATATCCCCAGGGACTCGGATGCGTGGGCCGGTCGACCAGCGGCCCGATGGTTTTCTTCCAATCAAAGCGTTCGCCAATGTGATTGCCTTCGAGATAATTTCCGCCGGGAAAGCGCAGGAACCTGGGATGCATCGCCGCGAGCTTCTCCATCAGGTCAGGCCTGAATCCGTTGACGCGATCGTGAAAGGTGGGCGGAAACAGCGAGACAAGATTGAACCATACCGTTCCAGCGTGGCCGACGGAGAGCACAAGATGATTCTTCGCGGAGGGCTCAATCGCGCCCGTTTTAAGCGTGAATGCATACTGCTTCCAGTCTGCGCCGATATTCGCGATGCTGGCGCTGGCGACTGCCCGGCCGCTGTCGTCGTTGACCAGGCTGACGGTCACCGGGCCGAGATCGGCCGACGCCGCCTTGGCATAGAACGAACCTTTATAGGTTGTGGCGGGGCGCAGCGCAAAGCCCCACCAACCCAGATTGAGCACCCCGGCCTGGTTGGTCGCATCTGCCCTGTCCACGTCGAGGCGCAGGCTGGTGGGCAACGCCTCGCTCGGCCCCGTGGTTTTATCGATCTCCATTTTGGCGGCGGAGTCTCCATTCTCGACGAGATACCAATAAAGAACGCCGCTCCAGTCTGCGCGAAACGTGCGGTTGCGCACCATCTCCGGGTAGAGCCCGCCGTCATAGGAGTAGTTGATCTCCTCGGTCATCAGGCCATAGAGCGACGGGCTCACAGGCGAGACGGGTTGATCGGCGTGAATTGTGAGTGTGGCGGCTTGTTGCGCAGCGACGCACGAGCATGCGAAAAAAACGGCGGCGGCCAGAGCCGCAATCCCAGATCGCTTCATGAATGAGTTCCCTCAGAACCGCAGTGCCGCGCCAGTATAACGCGCAAATCCGCCGTCGGGCGGGTTGGTGGAGCGTCAGACGATCCAGCCGCCGCCGACGACTTCGTCGCCGTCGTAGAAGACGGCGGACTGGCCGGGCGTGACGGCGCGCTGCGGCTCGTCAAAGATTGCGAGCACCTCGGCGTCAGCTTCGGCGGAGTGCGTGCCTGCCGCTGCAACAGGCTCCAACGTTGCCCAGGCCGGATCGTGGCGATGGCGAATCTTGATCTTGACGCGCATCGGTGCGGTCAGCGCTGGAATGCTGATCCAGTTGAGGCGGTTGGCGCGCAACTCGCGCGTTGCCAGCTCCGCATCCGCGCCCACCGTCACGCGATGGCTTGCCGGGTTGATTTCGAGCACGTAGAGCGGGGTGGGTGATGCGACCTTCAACCCCTTGCGCTGTCCGACGGTGAAGTTGGAGATGCCCTGGTGATGGCCGATGACCTGGCCGCTCGAGGCCACGAGCTCGCCCGCGGTCTCCGGCATCGGCTCGCCCTGCTCCTCGAGATAGGCGGTGAGGAATTGCTTGTAGTCGCCGCCGGGGATGAAGCAAATCTCCTGCGAATCGGGCTTCTCGGCGAGCGCGAGGCCGCGCTGGCGCGCCACCGCGCGTACCTCGGGCTTGGTGAGGCGGCCGAGGGGAAAGAGGGTGTGGGCCAACTGCTGCTGCGTCAGGCCGAAGAGAAAATAAGTTTGATCCTTGGCGAGATCGGCGGGGCGCTTCAAAATCCAGCGGCCGCGCTCGGGGTCGTATTCGTTGATGGCGTAGTGGCCGGTTGCGATGGAGTCTGCGCCGATCGAGCGGGCGGTCCTTAAAAGCTGATCGAACTTGAGATGGTTGTTGCAGAGCGAGCAGGGAATCGGCGTGCGACCGGCGAGATATTCGCTGACGAAAGGCTTGACAACGTCGTGCTCGAAGCGCTCCTGCTGATTGACGATGTAGTAGGGAATGCCGAGGTGCTCGGCGACACGGCGCGCGTCATACACGTCGTCCAAAGAGCAGCAGCGGCCGGCCTTGGGAGCATCGGGAATTCCATGCTTGCCGGCCAGGCGGGTCTGATCCCAAAGCTGCAGGGTGAGCCCGACGACCGAGGCGCCCTGGTGGGCGAGCATGGCCGCGGCGGTCGAGGAGTCGACTCCGCCGGACATGGCAACGGCAATGGTGGTGTTCTGCGGCACGATGGGCTGCTCTCCTCTCTTAGTGTAAGACAGATCACATATTTGGGTGCGGCAGGCGCGCTTCGCAGATGTTGCGAATCGTACAGGGATACAGGAGAAAACGTCGTTGCTAACTTGGAATTTCCCGTGTGGCAACTGGTGCTGCGGAAGGACTTGTGAGGGGCTCGTATACAGCGGTACAGGGTTAACCACCTGCGGTGGGGCAGACGCGCTGCGCACCCTAAAGCTTGTGAGCGCTTCGTGGCGATCGGCGGCGCAAGCTGAGTGAGCGCTGTTAGCGGGGTGCGCGAAGTGCACGATGGCAGAGCTCGCGGAACGGGGCGAAGATGGAGCGAAAGGGGTAGGGGAGGGGTGTGTACATGCATCGCCGATAACCTGTTTGGAATGAGCAAAAGTGTCGGGAGCGTCCGGGTTTTGGCGAAGATTTGGAGAAGACACGATTTGCACTCCTTTCAGTGAAACAGCAATCAGTGGACAGAGATCAGAGAATTAGGGATCACAGCGAGAGCGAAGCAAAAACAGAAAAGCGGCGAGCCTGTGCTTCGGGCTGCGCCGCTCTTTTAACTTTGAATCTATTGTGCGCTAATCGAGCTAATTAATACGCAAAATCGATCAACTATTTTGCGATGAAAAGAAAGGGGTTGCAAAGTATTTTTCAAATTACCTATTGACAAGAATTTTAGAGGCCAGCTTCTAGCCTCTACCTTCTAGCTCAGGGCCCGCGAAGCGCGATGCGCCGGCGGTGCGGGCAGACGCGATGTCTCCCCGGTCTCTCCGCCGCGGTGGACGAGAGGCCGGGGCATCCCTCATTGTGGTTAGAGACCGGGGGCACCCGCCGAGAGTACCCCCGGAGTTTGCTCAAGACTTCTTCCACATGGCAAACGCTTTTTGCATGCGTGGATCGGTAAAGAGGTTCACGCAGACCTCGCGCTCGACCGGCCCAGCCACCACGCAATGCAGGTCGGTGCGCCGCGCCACTTCCCTGGCAGAGATCGTAATCTGCGAGACGAAGCGGGCCGCGTCGGCAATGGTGGCGCCGAAGACCAGCCGGTCCAGGCGTGCCCAGAGAGCGCAGGCCATGCACATCGGGCACGGCTCGCATGTCGTATAGAGTGTGTAGCCCTTGAGCGATGCCGTGGCCAGCTTGGCGCATGCGAGTCGAATCGTCAGGGTTTCGGCGTGCGCGCTGGGATCGTGGTCGGGACCGACGCGGTTCACCGCGCGCATCAATCGCTCCCCGGTAGCCGTGCTCACGATATCTGCGCCGAACGGGACGGGGTGATCGGTGCTCAGGGTCTCCGCGGTGAAGGCGGCCACAGATCGCATCCGCTCGCGGTCACTCGCGGTGACGTTGTCCGCCGCAAAGGCAGGTGAACTCAGAACTCCCAGGCTGAAGGACGCAGCGCCAGCCTGCGCCAGAAAACTCCGCCGATTTAGATTCATGCAGGAATCATACAGACGGGGCATTTCCTAACGGGAGACGACGGGCTCAACGTCTGGTATGTTCCCGCCCTAACAAGTTAGGACGGGGCACCCCCACTTGTAGTTGGGAGGGCAGCTGCCAAGAGACTAACGCTGCGTAGGGACTTCAGGATAATCGCCCAGCTTTGTGTGCAGGGCCGTGAGGAAATTGAATAGTGGATCGAATCTTTTAGGGTCGAGATCGCTGCCGTTGCTGTCGTCGATTTGGGCCGGATCGGGCATCTTTCCAGCAGCTTCAATAATT
>Ga0181516_10001152_pt1 | contig 20890 bp, 21 predicted proteins | sample PEATcosm2014_Bin_25_FD_121104 | JGI IMG/M metagenome (GOLD analysis project Ga0181516, IMG submission 121104) | Peatland microbial communities from MTU Mesocosm Facility, Houghton, MI, USA - PEATcosm2014_Bin01_10_metaG | ecosystem: Environmental > Terrestrial > Soil > Wetlands > Peat | place... | reverse complement strand
GTCGCCGTCGGCAATCTCGTCACCGGCGGCACCGGCGGCAACACGACGCTGCTGGCGACCGTCGTCTCGGTCGATCCGATCCGCTTCGAATTCAGCTTCGATGAGGCGTCCTATCTGCGTTATGTGCGCTTTGCCACCGCAAGCAAGGAAGTGGCGGCGCTGAACGGCAACGTTCCGGTCTCGCTCAAGCTGATCGATGAAAAAGATTTCGTGCATACCGGCAATATCGATTTCGTCGACAATGTCATCGACCGCTCCTCCGGCACGATCCGCGGCCGCGCCGTGTTCGCCAATCCGGACGGCATTTTCACGCCCGGCATGTTCGGCCGCCTCCGCGTGCCCGGCTCGCCGCCCTATACGGCGCTGCTCATTCCCGACGCCGCGATCGGCTCCGAACAGGCGCGCAAATACGTGCTGGTGGTCGATGACGGCGGCGTGGTGCGCCAGAAATACGTCACGCCCGGCCAGCTCGACGGCGGCCTGCGCGTCATCAAGGACGGTCTCACCGCCGGCGATAGCGTCATCGTCAACGGCCTGATGCATGCGCGCCCCGGCATCAAGGTGAGACCGGAGCAAGCCGGCGACGCCGCACCGCCCGCGCCGGTCAAGACCGGTCCGGAAGCCAAGGCCGGATGACGCCGTAAATGCGCATCTCGCACTTCTTCATCGACCGTCCGATCTTTGCCGCCGTCGTCTCGATCGTTTTTGTGATCCTTGGCGGCGTGTCGTTCTCGCGCCTGCCGGTCGCGCAATATCCCGAGATCGCGCCGCCCGTCATCACCGTCACCGGCCAATATCCCGGCGCCAGCGCCGACGTGGTCGCTTCCACCGTGGTCACCCCGATGGAGCAGCAGATCAACGGCGTCGAGAACATGCTCTACATGTACTCGAACTCGACCGCCGACGGGCGCTTTTCCATCCAGGTCAGCTTCGATCTCGGCACCAATCTCGACATCGCCCAGGTGCAGGTGCAAAACCGCGTCGCCATAGCCCAGCCGCGGCTGCCGGCCGACGTGCGCAATATCGGCGTCGTCGTGCAGAAAGCCTCGCCCGACCTGATGATGGTCGTGCACCTTTACTCGCCGGACAAATCGCGCGACGCGCTGTTCATTTCCAATTTTGCCACGCTGGAAGTGACCGATCCGCTGACCCGCGTCGACGGCGTCGGCTCGATCACCGTGTTCGGCAGCCGCGATTACTCGATGCGCATCTGGCTCGACCCGGATCGCCTGCAATCGCTCGGCTTGACCGCGAGCGACGTGACCAACGCCTTGCAAGGCCAGAACATCCAGGTCGCCTCCGGCGTGCTCGGACAGCCGCCGGTAGCCCATCCCGGAGCGTTTCAGATCGCGGTGCAGACGCTGGGCCGGCTCGACACACCCGATGAGTTCGGCGCCATCGTGGTGAAGCAGACACCGGACGCGGTGGTACGGCTGCGCGACGTCGCCACCGTCGAGCTTGCGGCGCTCGATTATTCCTCGAATTCCTACCTCGATCGCGACCCCGCTGTCGCGCTTGCGATCTTCCAGCGGCCGGGCTCGAACGCGCTTGCCACCGCCGAAGGCGTCAACACCGTGATGGCGCAATTGTCGAAGCGATTTCCGGCCGGCGTCAAATACGCCATCGTCTACAATCCCACGCAATTCATCCAGCAATCCGTCGATGCGGTGATCGACACGATCGGTGAAGCCATCGTGCTGGTCATCCTGGTGGTGATCGTATTCCTGCAAACCTGGCGGGCGGCGGTCATTCCGCTGGTCGCCATCCCGGTTTCGCTCGTCGGCACGTTCTTCTTCATGGCGGCGTTCGGCTTCACCCTGAACAATCTGTCGCTGTTCGGGCTGGTCTTGGCGATCGGCATTGTGGTCGACGACGCCATCGTCGTCGTCGAAAACGTCGAACGCAATATCGCGAACGGGCTGCCGCCACGCGAGGCGGCGCGCAAAAGCATGGACGAAGTGGGTTCCGCGCTGGTCGCCATCGCGCTGGTGCTGTGCGCGGTGTTCGTGCCGTCGGTCTTTATCACCGGCATATCCGGCCAATTCTATCGCCAATTCGCGCTGACCATCATCGGCGCCACGGTTATTTCGCTTGTTGTCTCACTCACGCTGTCGCCCGCGATGTGCGCGCTGTTGCTCAAGCCGCACGCGACGGGGCATCGCGATAGGTGGTGGGAACGGCCGATCCACCAATTCTTCGGCTATTTCAATGTCGGCTTCGAAAAGGTCGCCTTCGGCATTTCCTGGCTCGCCACGCGGACAGTGCGGCGCGTGGTCATGATGGTCGCGATTTATCTCGTCGTCATCGGTCTCGGACTCAACGCATTCCGATCGACGCCGGTCGGCTTCATCCCGCAGGTTGACGGCGGCTACCTCATTGTCGTGGTGCAGCTGCCGCCCGGCGCCGCGCTCGCCCGCACCGACGAGGTGCAAATGCGCGCGCTCAACATCGCGCTCGGCGTGCCGGGCGTCGCCCACGCGGTGAATGTGGTCGGCTTTTCCGGGGCGACTTTCACCAATGCGCCCAATTCCGGCGTGCTGTTCCTGGTGCTCGACCCGTTCGCAAAACGCGCCCACTTGGCGCACCAATCCGCCGCCGCGATTCAGGCGGAATTGAACCGCCGCCTCGGCAAGCTGCAGGACGCCTTCGTGATTGCGGTGCCGCCGCCGCCGGTGCGCGGCATCGGCACCGCCGGCGGCTTCCGCATGATGGTCGAGGACCGCGCCGGACAAGGCTCCGATGCATTGCGCGCCGCGACCGCAGCACTGGTGCTGCGCGCCGCGAAAACGCCCGGCATCGGGCAGGCGTTCTCCCTGTTCGAGACCTCGACGCCGCAAGTCTATCTCAACATCGACCGCACCAAGGCGCAGCTCCTCGGCATCAACGTGCAGGATGTGTTCAACGCCCTGCAAATCTATATCGGCTCGTCCTACGTCAACGACTTCAATCTGTTCGGCCGCACTTTCCGCGTCACCGCGCAGGCCCGCGACCAGGACCGGCTCGATACCGCCGACGTGCTCAAGATCAGGGTGCGCAATTCCAACGGCGATACGGTGCCGCTCGGCTCCTTCACCACGGTCGACGACATTTCCGGTCCGTACCGGGTGCCGCATTACAATCTTTATCCCGCCGCCGAAGTCGATGGCGGCGCCGCGCCCGGCTATTCGCAGGGCCAGGCCATCGCGGCCATGGACAGGCTTGCGGCCGAGACGCTGCCCGAAGGCTTTTCCACCGAATGGACGACGCTCGCTTTCCAGCAGATCAGGGCGGGGAACACGGCGATGTTCGCCTTCGTGCTGGCGGTGGTGTTCGTGTTCCTGGTGCTCGCGGCGCAATACGAGAGCCTGACGCTGCCGCTCGCGGTGATCATGATCGTGCCGATGTGCCTGGTCGCCGCCATTACCGGGGTCATCCTGCGCGGCCTCGACAACAACATCCTCACCCAAGTCGGATTCGTCGTGCTGATCGGGCTGGCGGCGAAGAACGCGATTTTGATCGTCGAGTTTGCGCGTCAGCTCGAAGATCAGGGCCGCAGCCGATGGGACGCCGCCGTCGAAGCGACCCGGTTGCGGCTGCGCCCGATCCTGATGACCTCGTTCGCCTTCATCCTCGGCGTCACGCCGCTGGTCTGGGCGATCGGCGCCGGCGCGGAATTGCGCCAGGCGCTCGGCACGGCGGTGTTTTTCGGCATGATCGGCGTGACGGCGTTCGGCCTGATCTTTACGCCGGTGTTCTACGTCATCGCCCGCTATCTCGCGCAGCTTGGGTCGCGGCGCGGCAAGGTCGACGCGCCGCAACCGGCCGAATGACGTGCATAATTCTGTTTGGCGAAACTCCACTAGGCTCCCGGGCTGCGCCGGAATAATATTGCAAGGCCGGTGTTTGCGGATTGGCGCCGTTGCCGGGCTTGCGGTGCGATCCGATCACGTCGGGGGCGACGTCCGAGGGCCGGAAAGAGGAAGTTCGCCTCATGATCAAGAAGCTTCTCGTCATATGCGCCGTTCTCGTGCTCAGCGCGACCGCTGCGTCCGCGCAGAGCTGCCAGGACGTTATCGATAAACGGCAAAACTTCATGAAGCGCAGCGCCGAACTGGCGAAGTCCGCCTCCGCCATGATCAAAGGCGACGCGCCATTCGACCTCGATAAGACCAAGGATGTTTTTGCCGCCTTCGCCGAGGATGCGGCCGCGATGCCGAACCTGTTCCCTGATTGCTCAAAAACCGGCGACCACACCACAGCCGGCCCGGCGGTCTGGGACAAGCCGGACGACTTCAAAGCGGCAATCGCAAAATTCGCCGCGGATGTGAAAGCGGCGCAAGACAGCACCAAGGACCTCGACACCCTCAAGGCCAGTTTTCAAAGCATCGGCAAGGATTGCGGCTCCTGCCATCAGACGTTCCGGGTCAGGCCGAGCTGAAAATACCCGCGGGCAAATAAGGCGGCCGTCCGCACGGGCGCGCCGCCTTTCGCTTTTCGCAGCCCGGGCCATTGCGGCAAATCGCCGTTCGCCACTACTATGGGACTCTTTTGCATATCTCCTGCTCAGAGTTCATTACGCATGGCGCTCCAGGCACCGGCAATCGTTGACGTGCGACCGACCGGCGCGAAGATGGCGCCCGGAATGGCAAACTGGCTGCACGGCGTCGGCGTGCGGCAGGTCCGCCTCGCCTGCGGCCTTGTCATGTTCACCTACATCTTCTCGCACTTTTTCAACCACGCGCTCGGCAACATCTCATACGCCGCGATGGCAACGTGGCTGACTTACCACACCTGGTTTTGGCGGATTCCGGTCGTTAATTTCGCGCTCTATGCCGCGGCGACGACGCATGCGGGGCTCGGCTTGTGGGCGCTCTATCAACGCCGGCATTTTCGCTACGCCGCCGCCGAAATCACCCAGCTGGTATTAGGATTAAGTATTCCGCTTTTGCTCGCCGCTCATTTAGGCGCGGTGCGGCTCGCCGGAGTGCTGTTCGATCGTCCGGCACCGGAATATGCCGGACCTCTACTCACCTATTGGGTGGCGCGCCCGTACATGATCGCCGTGCAGTTCGTTCTGCTCACCGTAGCTTGGACTCACGGCTGCATTGGGCTTTATTTCTGGCTGCGGCTGAAGCCGTTCTTCAAATGGGCTTCGCCCTATTTGTTTGCGGTGGCCGTGCTGCTGCCGCCGCTGGCGATGCTCGGCGCGCATCATGGCGCCGAAGAGGCAATTCAGCTTGCATCGCAGCCGCAATGGCGTGCCGAGCATGTGCGTCCGTTGCCGCCGGCGCAGCGCTCGGTCATCGACGATGTCACTTTGTTCTACTTCCCGATCGGCTATCTTGGCCTCATCGGTTTGGTGTTTGCCGCGCGCGCAGTGCGTGCGCTGCGCGAGCGCCGCGGCGGTATGATTACGGTCACGTATCCGGACAGACAGGTGCGCGTACCGAAGGGTATGAGCGTTCTCGAAGCGAGCCTGCGCTTTAAAGTTCCGCACGCCTGCGTGTGCGGCGGCCGGGCGCGATGTTCGACCTGCCGCGTTCGCGTCGTCAGCGATCGTGGCGCATTGCCACGACCGTCGGGCCGCGAGGCGTTTGTTCTCACGCGCGTCGGCGCGCGTACCGATCCCGCAATCCGGCTGGCGTGCCAGCTGCGGCCCAACAGCGATTTGGCGGTTATCCCGGTGCTGCCGACGAACATCGGCGCCGATTTTGTCCGCAATCGGCGCCGCGTCAATATCGGGGAGGAGCGCTACATCGTCAGCATGTTCGTCGACATGCGCGGCTCGACCAAGCTGGCCGAGGCACGGCTGCCGTTCGACATCGTATTTCTGATCAATCGATTCCTTGGCGCAGCTTCGCAAGCCGTGCTCGAGGCCGGCGGACAGCCTAACCAGTTCATCGGCGATGGCATGCTCGCCTTGTTCGGACTCACGGTCGATCCGCCGGCCGCCGGCCGGCAGGCGCTGGCCGCGGCGGCGAATGTTGCCGCCAATGTCGCATACATGAATCATCAGTTCGCTTCTGAACTGCCCGAGCCGATCCAATTCGGCATCGGCATCCACGGCGGCGACGTCATCATCGGCGACATCGGCTTTGGTGATCGCACCGTGTTTACTGCGGTCGGCGACGCGGTGAACGTCGCGGCGCGGCTACAGGACATGACCAAGGCTCTCAATTGCACGATCGTCGTGTCGGAAGAGGTCTGCCAAACCGCGGGCATCCCGGCCGACGCGCTGACGCGAACTGAAGTATCGGTCCGCGGGCGCGACGAGCCGATAACAGTGCGCACCGCCGTGGACCCGACCGTGCTCGCGACTCTGCTCGATCCACAGGCCGCGCCGGTAGAGGCAGAGCCGCTAACAGCATGATCCGAAGCGCCACACTATGCGCCGGCGCGGCGGCGGGCGTTGTGGCCGGGCTTGGCGTGTTCTGGATCTTGACGCTGCCGGCCGTCGTTCCCGCTTCGGCGCTGCCGTCCTATATGCCGAACGTCGACAACGGGCAGACCATGTTCGCCATTGGCGGCTGCGCGTCTTGCCATGCAGTTCCGAATAGCGATCCCGACAAGGTCGATCGCACCCGGCTCGGCGGCGGCTTGGCCCTGAATTCGCCGTTCGGAACCTTTTACGTGCCGAATATCTCGCCTAATCCGAAAGACGGCATCGGCAATTGGAGCGAAGCGAATTTTGTCACCGCGCTGTGGAAGGGCACCTCGCCGAACGACAACAATCTCTATCCGGCGTTTCCCTACACCTCGTTTCAGCACATGCAGCTTGACGACGTGCGCGACCTCTTCGCCTATCTGAAGACCTTGCCGGCGGTGCCGGGCAAGGTGCGCCGCCACGATCTGTCGTTTCCGTTCAACGAACGCCGGCTCCTCGGCGGCTGGAAACTCTTGTTTCTGCGCGGCGGTCCGTTCGAGCCAGATCCCGCGAAATCGGCGCAATACAATCGCGGCGCCTATCTGGTGAACGGGCCGGGGCACTGCGCCGAATGCCATTCGCCGCGTAATGTTCTCGGCGGCGTCATCGACAGCGAACGCTTTGCCGGCGGTCCGAGCCCTGACGGCCAGGGCTGGGTGCCGAACATCACGCCGGCCGGGCTGCAGCACGGCGACGTGGTCTGGTCGGAGAAAGACATCGCAAGCTTTCTTAGCGACGGCATGATGCCGTCAGGCGATTTCGCCGGCGGCCCGATGGCCGACGTCGTTCGCAACACGGCATTGCTCAGCGCGGATGATCGCGCCGCGATCGCCGCCTACATCGCCGCACTGCCGCCGGTGCAAGGCCCGAGCCCGCCGGCGAAGAAGAATTGATGCACCCGGCGCCCACGCATACCGGCAGGGGCATTGTGCTCAAGCTCATCTCGGCGGTGCTGTTCGCCGTGATGGCGGCTTTGATCCGCTATCTCGGCGCGCGCTATCCGGTCGGCGAAGTGGTGTTCTACCGCTCCGCCTTCGCCATCGTCCCGGTCATGCTGGTCTATGCGTGGCGCGGCGAACTGGCGGCGGTGGTGCGCACCGAGCGGCCGTTCGGTCAAGCCGGCCGCGGCGCGCTGAGCATCGTCGGGATGTTCTGCAATTTCGGCGCGCTGGCGCGGCTGCCGCTGGTGGAATCCAACGCCATCTCGTTCACCTCGCCGCTGTTTTCCGTCGCGCTCGCCGCATTGGTTCTCAAGGAGCGCGTGCGCATTTACCGCTGGTCGGCCGTGATCATCGGCTTTATCGGCGTGCTGGTGGTGCTGTCGCCGCATCTGTCCGGCGATGAACTGACCATCGCAATGGCGAGCGCGACGAGCGTCACCGGCGTCATCTATGCGATCGCCGGCTCCGCGACGAATGCCGGGACCGCGATCCAGACCCGCTGGCTGACGCAGAGCGAGTCGACGTCGTCGATCGTGTTCTATTTCTCGTTGGCCTGCGCGCTGCGGGTCTGGTGACCTGGCCGTTCGGCTGGCTCAGCCCGACCGGCACGGAATTCGCCGCCCTCGTCAGCGTCGGCTTTCTCGGCGGCATGGGGCACATTTTGCTGACCGAAAGCTATCGTTACGCGTCCGCCTCGGTGGTCGCCCCGTTCGACTATACGTCGATGATCTGGGCGCTGGTGCTGGGCTATGCGATGTTCGGCGAGGTGCCGACGATGATGATCGTCGTGGGATCCGCGATCATCGCCGCCTCCGGCCTGTTTGTGATCTGGCGCGAGCACCAGCTCGCTCTGATGCATAAGCGCGGCGGGGACCCCGACGCCGGCGTCGCGGCCGCCGCCACGAGGGTCAGAATGCCTTGAAGGTGATGATGGTGCGCGTGTCCGCGATACCCGGTATTGTCTGCACCTTGTCGGCGATGAAATGACCGATATCGGTTGGCGCATCGACGTAGAATTTCACCAACAGGTCGAAATCCCCCGCCGTCGAATAGATTTCCGAAGCGATCTCCGCGTCCGCTATCTTATTGGCGACCTCGTAGGACTTGCCGAGCTGACATTTGATCTGCACGAAAAAGGGGACCATGCGCGCCTCCGGACCGACGAGGGACTATATACCGCTTCGCGGCGTCCCGGAATGACGAGGCCGGGACGGCCGTAGTATCATTGTCAGAGCCGCCGAAAGACCGCCCAATGCATGCACCGGTCGAGCTTGCCGATATCGCAGCCGACATTCTCGCGCGCATCCGCGACCGTGCGCCGCGCGTGCATTGCATAACCAATTCGGTGGCGCAGCAATATACCGCGAACATGCTGTTGGCGGCCGGCGCGGTGCCGTCGATGACCATTTCGCCCGACGAGATCGGCGCCTTCGTCGCCGGCGCCGACGCGCTGTTGGTCAATCTCGGCACCCTCGATACCGAGCGCAAATCCGCGATCGGTGTGGCGCTTGGGGCCGCCGCCGGAAAACCCTGGCTGCTCGATCCGGTCTTCGTCGAGCGCTCGCCGGCGCGGGCGCAATTCGCGCGCGATCTCGCCGGGCGCAGGCCCGCGGTCGTCCGCCTCAACCAGGCGGAGTTCGCCGGTCTCTCGGGCAGCGATGCCGCAGGTAACGCTCCGGGGCGCTTCGCGAAGGCGCATGCGACCATCGTCGCGCTGACCGGCAGCGTCGATGTGGTGACCGACGGCGCGCACCGCATGACCATCGCGAACGGCGACCCGCTGATGGGGCTGGTAACCGGGATGGGATGCGCCGGCTCGGCGCTGATCTGCGCCGCGCTTGCGGTCGAAGCCGATGCGTGGCTGGCGAGCACCGCCGCATTGCTTGCGCTCGGCGTCGCCGGCGAAGTCGCCGCGCAGTCCGCGCACGGACCCGGCCGTTTCGCGAGCTGGATTCTCGACGCCCTGCACGGGCTCGACCGCGCGACACTGCGTGCACGGGCAAAGGTATCGTGATGCAAGAACCCGGACGGCGAGTGGATGTTCGCCTCAATGCCATTGTCGATCCGGAGCGCGCCGGCGGGCGCGATCTGGCCGAATTGGCGCGGCTTTGCGCGCAAGGCGGCGCGACGCTCGTGCAATTGCGCGATAAGACGAGCGAAACGCGCGCCATGGTCGCGGCGGCACGGGCGATCAAACAGGCGCTTGCGCCCTTCGCGGTGCCGTTGGTGGTCAACGATCGGGTCGATGTGGCATTGGCCTCCGAAGCCGACGGCGTGCATATCGGCCCTGACGACATGGCCGTCGAGGACGCGCGGCGGCTGCTCGGCGGCGGCGCCATCATCGGCTTGTCGGTAAAGTCGGTCGCCGAGGCCGAGGCCGTGCCGGTCGAGCTGATCGACTATGTCGGCTCGGGCGGCGTCTATGTCACGTTGTCGAAAGCGCAAAAGAACAAGCCGATCGGCCCCGACGGCCTGGCGCGCATCGCCGCCGTGTTCCGCCGGCGCGCGCCGCGATTGCCGCTTGCCGGCATCGCCGGGATCGACGCCGGTAACGCCGCCGAGGTCATCGCCGCCGGCGCCGACGGCATCGCCGTCATCTCGGCCTTGTCGCTCGCGCCGGATCCGGCAGCCGCGGCGCGCGCACTGCGCGGCATCGTCGATGCGATGCTGGCGAAGCGAGGCGCTCGATGAACGCGCCCATTGCCGTGACCATTGCCGGCTCGGATTCGGGCGGCGGCGCCGGCATCCAGGCGGATCTCAAAACGTTCTCCGCGCTCGGCGTTTACGGCGCCTCCGTCCTCACCGCGCTCACGGCGCAAAACACCAAGGGCGTCATTGCCATTCACGACGTGCCGGCGGATTTTATCGCAGCCCAAATGGACGCGGTGTTTTCCGATCTCGACGTCGGCGCGGTGAAAATCGGCATGCTGGGCCGCGCCGCGGCCATCGATGCCGTCGCCGCCGGCCTCGCGCGCCACGGCGTCCGCAATGTCGTGCTCGACCCTGTCATGGCCGCGAGTACCGGCGAAACGTTATTGCGCACCGACGCCATTGGCGCGTTGCGCCAGCTCGCCGCGCTGGCAAGGGTGCTGACGCCCAATCTGCCCGAAGCCGCCGTGCTCCTCGAAGCGGAGGTCGCGCGCGACGAGGACGAGATGCGCCGACAAGCAAAAACACTGTTGGCGCTCGGTCCCGACGCCGTGCTGATCAAAGGCGGCCACGGCCAGGGTGCGGACAGCGTCGATCTCCTGGTCGAGGACGATGCCTGCACGCGCTTTGCGACGCCGCGTGTCGACACCCGCAATACCCACGGCACCGGCTGCACGCTCGCGTCGGCGATTGCCGCAGGACTCGCCAAGGGCCTGCCGCTCGGCGATGCGGTCGGCGAGGCCAAGGCTTACGTCGGCGCCGCCATTGCGGCTGCCGACCGGCTGAGAATCGGCTCCGGCCGTGGTCCGGTGCATCATTTCCACAAGTGGTGGTAGCTGTCGTTACGCCGCCGGTGCGCCCGGCTGTTTGAGCGGATGGGCGCGGGCGAAGGCGTCGATCGCCGCAAGCTCGCCCGCGATGCGCGAGAAATTCGGAAACGGTGCGGTATCGACGTTGAAAAACTTCGCGCCGGCCGCTTGGCTTGCAAGACAGATATCGGCGAGCGTGACGGTGTCGCCGTGGCAATAACGCCCGGTGGCTTTGTCTTTCAGGTTCGCTTCGAGCGCGGTCAGCGCGGCCGTGTGCCAATGCTGGCACCATTTGGTGCGCGCCGGCTCGTCGATCTTGAGCTCGTGCTCCAGATATTCGCGCACGCGGGGCACGATCAGCGGATGGGAATCGCAGGCGACGATCTGGGCGAGGCCCCGCACCCGGGCGCGGCCGCGCGGATCGCGCGGCAACAGCGGCGGGTTGGGATGGGTCTCATCGAGATATTCGATGATGGCGAGCGATTCGAATAAAGCCGGCCCGTCGCCGTCGACCAGCGCCGGCAGCGCCATCATCGGATTGACCGCGCGATAGGTCGCCTCGCGCTGCGCGCCCTTCATGAGATTGACGTCGATCACCTCGTCGGGCGTGAGACCCTTGAGATTGAGCGTAATGCGCACGCGATACGTCGCGAGCGAGCGCCAGAACGAGAAGAGCTTCATTGCAATCTCCTAATCCGCGCCGGGATCGGCCTTGAGCCCCGCCGCCTCGATGCCGGCAATGGCGCACATTTCGTCCTTGTCCGAGGTGTCGCCGGAAATGCCGCAGCAGCCGACAATGGTGCCGGCGGCGTCCTTGATCAGCACGCCGCCGGGATTGGTGACCATACGGCCGCCGCTGGCGGCGGCGAGCATGGTGAAGAATTGCGGAGTTTTCGCCGCCCGGCTCGCCAGCGTGCGCGAACCGAACCCCATGCCGAGCGCGCCCCAGGCTTTGCCGAAAGCAATGTCGAAACGCAGCAGGCCGGATTTGTCTTCGCGTTTGAACGCGACGAGATGGCCGCCGGCATCGAGCACGGCGACGGTGAGCGGCGCGAGATTAGTGTCGCGCGCCTTTTTCAGCGCGACATCGACGATGGTGGACGCTTGCGCAAGACTTACCGACATGTTCGCTCCAATGTTGCCCGGTGAAATTTCATTCCTCGTTCATTACTTGCCGCGGCCGGACCAATAGACCGACTGGCGCGCGCCGTCACCGCCGCCCAAGCCCTTTTGGTTCGATTCCTCGAACGCGGCGAGCGCTGCTTTTGTCGCCGGCATATCGGCGCCCTTGGCGGTGCCGGTCTCGACCATGGTGCGGAGATCCTTGACGGCGTTGGCGATGCTGAATGTGGTCGGGCCGGGATCGCGATTTTCCAGCATGGCGACAATCATGTCGGCGCGCATCTTCAGGCCGTTATTGGCGCCGTTGCTCTCGACAAAGAGGTCGAGCAGCCGCTTCGGCTCCCAGCCGACGTCGCGGGCGATGGCGAAGGCTTCGCCATAGGCCTGCCAGGCGACCATGAGCGGCAGATTGATCGCAAGTTTCATCGACGAGCCGGAGCCGACCGGGCCGCAATGCTCAACCTTGCGGCAGAGTTGATCGAGGATCGGTCTGGCGCGCGCCGCCGCGGCGGGCTCCGCGCCCATCAGCCCGAGCAATTTTCCTTGCCGCGCCGGCGCCGTCGATCCGCCGACCGGGGCTTCGACAAAGACGGCGCCCTTGGCCTCGACTTTCGGCGCCAGCGCCGTTGCCACGCGCGGCGGCACCGTGCTCATCTCGATGAACAATTTTCCCTTCACGTCGCCGGACAGCAGACCCGACGGCCCGTTATAGACGGCGTCGATCGCCGCGCTGTCGGTCAGGATCGTGATGACCGCCTCGCTGGCGGCGGCAACCGCCCCGGGGCTGGCGGCGACTTTGGCGCCGGCGGCCGCGAGCGGCGCGGCTTTTGCCGCCGTGCGATTCCATACGGTCACCTGGTGACCGACCTCCAGCAGACGGGCCGCGATGGCGCTGCCCATGGCGCCGAGACCGGCGACTCCAATTTGCACGGCTTACTCTCCCGACCGTCATTCCGGGGCGCGGGCTTTAGCCCGCGAGCCCGGAATCCATAATCACAGTCGTTCGAGACCAGCATTCTGGCGATTGTTCTGCAAGGGCTGTGTTTATGGATTCCGGGCTCGCGCTTTGCGCGCCCCGGAATGACAAGGCGAGAAAGCGGCTTGCGCGTGTACAAGCGAATGCCCTAGCGTCGCGCCCCAACGCAAAAGGGAGGGACGGCGGCATGGCTTCGCGCAAGAAGGATATGGCTTCGCGTAAGAAAGATGCTGTCGGCATTATCGGCCTCGGCATCATGGGCGGATCATTCGCGCAAAATCTGGTCGGCGCGGGCTGGCGCGTGATCGGCTATGACGTCGATCCCGCCCGCCGCCGCGCGCTGGCGCGACTCGGCGTCGAGATCGCCGCCGCCGCCGGCGATGTCGCGCGCAAGGCGCGCACCATCATCACCAGTCTGCCGAAGCCGGGCGCGCTCCTCGCGACCGCCGCGGAGATCGCCAAATCCGGTGCACCACGCCGCGTCGTGGTCGAAATGTCGACCTTCACGCTCGAGGACAAGGCGAAGGCCGAAGCGGTGCTGCACAAGGCCGGCCACGTCATGCTCGATTGTCCGGTGAGCGGCACCGGCGCGCAGGCCAAGACCAGGGATCTCGTGGTCTATGCATCGGGCGGTGCGGCCGAGATCAAGAAGCTGCGGCCGATGTTTGCCGGTTTCACCCGTGCCGTGCACGACGTCGGCGCCTTCGGCAACGGCAGCCGCATGAAATATGTCGCCAATCACCTGGTCGCCATCCATAACGTGGCGAGCGCCGAGGCCATGGTACTGGGCATGAAGGCCGGTCTGCCGCCGCAGCTCATTTTCGACCTGATCAAAACCGGCGCCGGCAATTCCCGCATCTTCGAACTGCGCGCGCCGATGATGGTGGAAGACGACTACGATAATGTCACGATGAAGATTTCGGTATGGCAGAAGGACATGGATGTCATCGGCAGCTACGCCCGCAAGATCCGCGTGCCGACGCCGATGTTCGACGCCAGCGAGGCGATTTACAACAAGGCGCTCGAAAGCGGCCACGGTGCGCAGGATACCGCCGCGGTCTGCGCCGTGCTGGAAAAGATGGCGGGCGTGAAACGCGGGAAGTCGAAGCAGAAACGCCGATGATCCACAAATGTCATCATCCGCGCCGGCGGACGATCCGGTAATTCCGGGCGCCCCGGGCGGCTCTCAATGGCGAGGGATACCGGATGCCCCGCAGTCGCGCGGCATGACAGAAAGCGAGGAACGCATGTCATCGTTTGAGGGCGAAGCCCGTATGGGCGCCGCCGCGGGCCCCCGCAAGACGATCGAACATCGCAGCGAAATCCGCGACGGCATGCGCGTCGACTGGGATGTGCCGGTCGCGATGGACGACGGTCTTGTGCTGCGCGCCGACGTGTTTCGGCCGATCGCCGATGGCCGCTATCCGGCGATCCTCAGTTACGGCCCTTATGCCAAGGGCCTCGCCTTCCAGGACGGCTATCCGAGCGCGTGGCAGCGCATGGCCGACAAACATCCCGACGTCACCAAAGGCTCCAGCAATCTCTACCAAAGCTGGGAGGTGGTCGATCCGGAGAAATGGGTGCCGCACAATTACGCCTGCGTGCGCGTCGATTCACGCGGCTGCGGCACCTCGCCCGGCTTCATCGATCATTTCTCGCGGCGCGAGACCAAGGATTTTTACGACTGCATCGAATGGGCCGGCGTGCAGCCGTGGTCGAGCGGCAAGGTCGGGCTCAACGGCATTTCCTATTACGGCATCAACCAATGGCACGTCGCGTCGCTTGAGCCGCCGCATCTCGCCGCCATGTGCATCTGGGAAGGCGCCGCCGACTGGTATCGCGACATGACGCATCACGGCGGCATCGTCTGCACGTTTTGGGAGAATTGGTACGACATGCAGGTCAAGACGGTGCAATACGGCGCCGGCGAACGCGGCAAACGAAGCCGCGTGCACGGCGAGCTCGTCTGCGGGCCGGATTTCCTGCCGGAAGAGGAACTGGCGCGAAACCGCAGCAATTTCGGCGGCGACATCGTCGCCCATCCGCTCGACGACGACTATCACCGCGCCCGCTCGCCGGTCTGGAGCAAGGTCAAGGTGCCGTTTCTCTCCGCGGCGAATTGGGGCGGGCAGGGGCTGCATCCACGCGGCAATTTCGAAGGGTTTATGCGGGCGGCGTCGAAGCAAAAATGGCTTGAAGCGCACGGCATCGAGCACTGGACGCACTTTTATACCGATTACGGCCGCGAATTGCAGCTACGCTTCTTCGATCATTTTCTGCATCACAAAAAGAACGGTTGGGACAAACAGCCGCCGGTGCAGCTTCAGGTCCGCCACCTCGATCGTTTCGTCGCGCGCGCCGAAAACGAATGGCCGCTCAAGCGCACCAAGTGGACGCGCTTCTATCTCGATCCGGCGGGCGGCGCCTTGTCGGAGAAGGTTGCCAAAAAGAAGACGGTGCTGCGGTTCGCGGCGATGGGTGACGGCGTCACTTTCCTCACGCCGCCGCTGTCGCATGAGATCGAGATCACCGGCCCGTCGGCGCTCAAGCTTCTGGTCTCATCCTCGACCAGCGATGCCGACATTTTCGCCGTGCTGCGCGTGTTCTCGCCCGACCTCAAGGAAGTGGTGTTTCAGGGCGCCATCGATCCGCACACCCCGATCGGCCAGGGCTGGCTGCGCGCCTCGCATCGCCAGCTCGACAAAAAGCTTGCAAAGCCCTACCGGCCCTATCACAGCCATGCCAGGAAGCAGCCGCTCAAGCCCGGCGAGGTGGTTCCGCTCGATATCGAGATTTGGCCGACGTCGATCGTGGTGCCGGCCGGCCATCGCATCGCGCTGACCGTCCGCGGCAAGGACTATGTCTATGCCGGCCCGAGCGGCGGCCGGTTGTCGAATTTCAAGAACGAGCTGACCGGCTGCGGGCCGTTCCTGCATGACGACCGGCGCGACCGGCCGCCGGAGATTTTCGCAGGCGTCACCGGCCTGCATTTCGGCGGTGCAGCGCGGCCCTATTTGCTGCTGCCTATTATTCCGCCAAAGAAACGATAAATCGGGGCGCGACAACAGCGGACTTTACACGGCGGAAGCGCTTCGCCAATGATGGCTTGAAAGTTTGCCGCGTTTTGGGGACGCGGCGGCAATGCAAGCGCCTCGCAAGCTAATGAGGCGCAAAGGGAGGATCGTCATGTCTCGCAAGGTCTCATCTCGAATCGACGTCTCATCTCGAAAAGACAGTGGGCGGAAAGTTTCGCGGCGCACGCTGTTGGCCGGCACCGTGGCCGGTGCGGCCGCGGCGCTGACGCGTTTCCCGACGCCCGCCATCGCTCAGGCGGCGCCGTTCAAGCTCGGCCTTCTCACCGTGAAGACCGGGCCGCTCGCGCAGGGCGGCATTCAGATGGAGCAGGGCGTGATCACGTTCCTCAAGGAACGGGATTACACGATCGGCGGCCGCAAGGTCGACTTTGTTTCCGCCGATACCGGCGGTAACCCGGCCGGCACCAAGACCAAAGCCCAGGAGCTTATCGAACGCGACAATGTCGACGTCATTCTCGGTCCGCTCGCTGCCTTCGAGATGTACGCCATCAACGATTATGTCCGGGACCAAAAGATGCCGACGCTCTGTCTTGCCGGGGCGGACAATCTCACGCAACGAACGCCGAACCCGTATCTGTTGCGATCGTCCGCCACGTCTTCGCAGGCGATGCAGCCGATGGGACATTATGCGGCGACCGAGCTGAAGCTCAAGCGCGTCGTCACCGTCGTCGAGGATTTTGCCTTCGGCTATGAGCAGATCGGCGGCTTCCAGGCCGCGTTCCAGGCGGATGGCGGCTGCGTCGTCAACAAGCTGTGGCCGCCGTTGGCGACGCCGGACTACACGCCCTATATCGCGCAGATCGCCGACTGCGACGGCGTCTGCCAAGGGTTTGCCGGATCGAACCCGCTACGCTTCATGAAAGCCTATGCCGGTGCCGGACTCAAATACCCGGTGGTGACGGGAGAGACCGGCGGCGATGACGCGCTTCTCAAAAGCTTTGGCGACGAGGCGATCGGACTGGTCAGTTGCGTCCCTTACACGCTGGACCTGGAAATCGAAGCCAATCATCGCTTCATCAACGGCATGTTGAAGAATTACGACACCGTGCCGGGCCAATATGCCGGTATCATGTATGTCAATTGTCAGGTCGTCGATGCGGCTCTCAAAGCAATCGGCGGTGACGCAAGCGACCGCGATAAGTTCATGGCGGCGCTGAAGGCGGTCAGCCTGACCGAGACGCCGCGCGGGCCGCTCAAGTTCGATCACCTCAACAACGTGATCGGCACGTTCTACGTCCGCCGCCTCGGCACCGAGGGCGCCAAATACGGTCTCAAGCTCTGGAACAAAACCATCAAGACCTACGACAACGTGAGTCAGTTCTGGACCTGGCCGGAGCAGGACTTCCTGGCGCATCCGGTCTATTCGCGCGATTACCCGCCGCTGACCAAGTGCTGAAGATCCTCCTGTCATCGTCCGCGAAAGCGGACGATCCAGTAATCGCGGAAAGTTCAGTGTTATACGGTGCTGAACCCTAATCTGCCGGAGTTACTGGATGCTCCGCATGCGCGGAGCATGACAGGTCAAGTAACATTAGAAGCCGGGAAAGCTGAAGGTCGGCGGATATGACATTCTGGCTGTTGCTCACCGTCAACAGCGTGACGTTCGGCGGCCTTTTGTTCCTGCTGTCGGCGGGATTTTCCCTGATCTTCGGGCTGATGCGGATTCCCAATCTGACGCACGGCTCGATGTTCATGATCGGCGCCTATCTGGGCACCACGCTGCTTTCGGGCGCGATGGGCTTCACGGTGAATTTTTGGCTGGCTGCGATTATCGCCGCAGTGGAGGTGGCGATCTTGGGCGCGTTGATGGAGCGCTTGCTGCTGCGCCGCCTGGCCGGCCAGCAATTGGCGCAGGTCCTGGTCACGCTGGGCGTCTCTTTCATGGTCGCCGATGTCTGCCTGATGGGCTGGGGCGGCGATCCGATTTCGGTGGCGACGCCGCCCGGTCTCGCCGGTTTCGTCCGGGTCGGCACCGCGGTATTTCCGCTGTACCGGTTGGCGGTGATCGCGATCGCGGTCGTGTTTGCCGTCTTGCTGTGGCTGATGCTGGAGCGAACGCGGCTTGGCGCCATGATCCGCGCCGGCGTCGATGATCCGCAAATGGCGCGGGTCGTCGGTATCCGGGTATCGCAACTCTTCACCATCGTCTTTGCGCTCGGCGCCGGCCTCGCCGGCTTCGCCGGGATGATCGGCGGCCCGATCCTGTCGGTCTATCCGGGACTCGACCAGGACATGCTGCCGCTCGCGCTCGTCGTCGTCATCCTCGGCGGTACCGGCAGCCTGCTCGGCTCGTTCGTCGGCAGCATCGTCGTCGGCTTCATCTACAATTTCGGCCAAGCGCTGTTGCCGGAGCTCGCTTATTTCATTCTGTTCCTGCCGATGGTGCTGGTGCTGGTGCTCCGCCCGCAGGGCCTGTTCGGAGGACAGGTCCTGTGACATCTCAGGCAACGGCGCGCCGCGTCGCCATCGCTGTCGGCATCCTCGCACTGATCGCGGTGCCCTACGCGATCGGCGAAGTCTATTACGTCAATATCGCGAGTCAGGTGCTGCTCTACGCGATCTTCGCCTTGGGACTCAACGTGTTGGTCGGTTACGCCGGACTGGTTTCGCTCGGCCATGCCGGCTTGTTCGGCGTTTCGGCCTACGTCGTCGCTTATCTGCTCGCCGCAGGCTACGGCCATACGCTCGCGATCATTGCCGCGCTTGCGGCCGGGCTCGTCGTCACCGCGGGATTTGCCGCGCTGGCGCTGCGTGCGATCGGCATCAGCTTCATCATGATCACGCTGGCGCTGGGCGAAATCATCTGGGGGCTCGCTTATCGCTGGATCAGCCTGACCAATGGCGACAACGGCATCAGCGTGGCGGCGCGGCCGGCGCCGTTTGGTTTGTCGCTCGCCAGTCCGCGCGGATTTTACGATGCGACGCTGGTCGTTTTCCTGATCGCGCTTGCCGCCGCGGCGATCTTCGTGCGTTCGCCGCTCGGCGCCGCCTTGTGCGGCACGCGCGACCAGCCGCGCCGGATGAACGCGCTCGGCTACCACGTCTGGATGATCCGATTCTGGGCATTCATGTTCTCCGGGCTGCTGACCTCGATCGCCGGCATCCTGTTCGTCTACTACAACGAGTTCATCAGCCCGCAGGCGCTGGCGCTTACGGCATCGGCCGAAGGCCTGCTGATGGTGATCTCGGGCGGCGCCGGAACGCTGCTCGGGCCGGTGGTCGGCGCAGCGCTCGTCGTCATCGTCAAGAACGTGGTCAGCGCCTATGTCACGCGCTGGAATTTCATGCTCGGCGCCATCTTCGTCGCCATCGTCGTGTTCATTCCGGAGGGCTTGGTGCCGGGTGCGGTGCGGCTGACGCGCTCGGCGTGGCGCTCGGCCTGGCGTTCCGCCGGCCGGGCGAAATCGGCGGCCTCGATCGCGGGGCCGAAGCCATGACCGCGCTCAACGTCGACAGCCTTTGCAAATCGTTCGGCGGCTTGCGCGTCACGACCAATGTCAGCCTCAAGGTCGAGCCGGGCGAACGCCGGCTGATCATCGGGCCGAACGGCGCCGGCAAGACCACTTTGTTCAATCTCATTACCGGCGAGCTGAGGGCGGACAGCGGCTCGGTCACGCTGTTCGGCCGCGACGTCACCTGGCTGCCGAGCCGCAAGCGCACGCATCTCGGCATGGCGCGTACCTACCAGATCATCACGCTGTTCGCCCGCGATACCATCTTGCACAATGTGAGATTGGCGATGCTGGGCCTGTCGCCGCTGCGCTGGAATCCCTTGCTCGCGCTCGACCGGCAGGAGCATCTCACCGACCAGGCCCGCGCGGCGCTCGCCCGCGTCGGCCTCGATCACATCGCGGCGCGGCCGCTGGCGCAAACCTCGTACGGCGAAAAGCGCCGGGTCGAGATCGCCATGGCGCTCGCGCAGAATCCGAAGGTGCTGCTGCTCGACGAGCCGTTCGCCGGCCTTTCGGTCGACGAGCGGCAGGACGTGGGCAAATTGCTGCGCGCCATCCCGCGCGACGTCACCATCGTGATGATCGAGCATGACATGGACACCGCGCTCGAGCTTGCCGATCGCATAACGCTTTTGCATTTCGGCCGGGTGATCGTCGAGGGCACCCGCGCCGAAGTGGTCGCCGATCCGCGCACGCGGGAGGTCTATCTTGGCGAATAGCGCGCTCAGGCTCAGCGACATCGACGCCTTCTACGGCGACAGTCACGTGTTGCAGGGGGTGTCGTTCGAGCTCGGCGAGGGCCGTCTGCTCGGCCTGCTCGGGCGCAACGGCGCCGGCAAATCGACCTGCATGAATGTCAGCGTCGGCCTGTTGCCGCCGCGCACCGGGCGCGTCGAAGTATTCGGCACGGCGGTGACGCGGCTGGCGCCGGAAATGATCGCGGCGCGCGGCGTCGCCCTGGTGCCGCAAGGCCGCCGCATCTTCAGGAGCCTTACGGTTCGCGAAAACCTCTTGGTCGCCGCGCACAAAGGTTTTGCCGGCCGCAGTCATGCGCCGTGGACCGAGGCTACGGTTTTCACCATGTTCCCGCGGCTGGCCGAGCGCAGCGGCCAAATGGCCGGTTATCTGTCCGGCGGCGAGCAGCAGATGCTCGCCATCGGCCGCGCCTTGATGGCCAATCCGCGCGTGCTGTTGATGGATGAGCCGTCGGAGGGGCTGGCGCCGCAAATCGTCGCCGAGGTCATGGCCACGATCCGCAAGCTCAAGGAGAGCGGGCTCTCGATCGTCCTGGTCGAGCAGAGCCCAAAACTCGTCTTCGATATCGCCGACGATATCGTCATCCTCAATTCGGGCCGCGTCGCCGTGATCTCGACCGCCGCCGCGCTGAAGGCCAGCGGCGTCGATCTGCGCCAGCATCTCGGGGTGTTCTGACCTTTCGAACCT
>Ga0181516_10001151_pt1 | contig 20890 bp, 19 predicted proteins | sample PEATcosm2014_Bin_25_FD_121104 | JGI IMG/M metagenome (GOLD analysis project Ga0181516, IMG submission 121104) | Peatland microbial communities from MTU Mesocosm Facility, Houghton, MI, USA - PEATcosm2014_Bin01_10_metaG | ecosystem: Environmental > Terrestrial > Soil > Wetlands > Peat | place... | reverse complement strand
CGTCCATCGACGAGCTGCAGGTGACTCTCGTTCTCTCCGCCGCGGCCCATCAGAAATGGAGAATGGGTAACCGGAATGCGCCGGCGCGAACCATCCGGCGCAATAACTTCAATCACAGCTTCCGCTATTTGCGAAATCTCCGGCATGGCAGCAAATTCTAGCACGCAGGCGCGAAATTAGAGAAAACAAAGTGGGTTATGGGCCAGAACCGCTTGGGTGAATACCGACCGAGCCAGAATCGATGGCTGCTAAGCCCGGGAAAAACCGGCCGTGGTTCATAGAAGTGCCAGACCATGACCCGAAAGTGTCATTGTTGACGTAAATTGAGCGTTCTAAGCTTCTTAGGTGCGCAGTGTGTCTGCGCGCCGATTCGCGAGCACAAGTGAGCCGTATGCGCAGAGACTTGCGATGCCGCTCGAGATTTGTGAACGAAGGTGAACGTATGATCTCAGCTCTCTTATCCATCGCTGCTCTTGCCGCCACCACGGTTATTCTGGCCCGCTGGAGAGTGCAGGCGCGCCAGCGCAGCCATCAGACATGGGATTCGCTTGTAGCCCAGTTGCAACCCGATTGGAGCATGCGCGAGTTGCGCGATCCTTCAGTCCTCAAGGAAAAGCTGAGCACCTCGCTTTCCGAAAAGTGGCAGCTGCTCGAAGGCGCTCGCGGTCTGTGGGTCATGCATGAGAACGCCCGGGTGATGATGGAGATGGCAGACTATGCGGCACGGAACAGCGAATCCGTCGACCGCAAGCTGATTGAGACGTTGCGCAGCGACGCAATGCGGATCCGCCAGTTCGTCATGATTGCCCTCGTGCAGTACGCCTTCACCGAGCTCAATGAAAACATCTGCATGAACGCCTACCGTGCCGCTTCAATCTACATCGAGCTGGCATCGCGGCTGACCGAACTGGTCCAGCAGAGCACCGGAGCGATGCTCCCCGAGTTTGTCGCTGCAATGTAGTTGAGATTCACTAGTCAAATAAAAAGACCCCGGCTCAGGCTGGGGTCTTTTTTACGCACAAACGGCCAGGTTCGAGCGACCGGCGTCGTGGCCAGGCCTCGTGTTCTGGAACGCTTTCCGCCGTGGATGCCCCCGGACAGTGATCCTCTGACCGCAGGCAAAGCCACCGGCCTCACATGACTCGATTTCGAATTTTTGGGATTCGAGCTTGAAGAGTTTGGAGGCGCGGGCCGGGATCGAACCGGCGCATAAAGGTTTTGCAGACCTCTCCCTTACCACTTGGGTACCGCGCCTTGGCAGGGCTGCCGTCTGTTCTGCGGATCGCTCCATTCCAGCCAGCCCGGCAAGTGTCCGCCGCGGCGGAGCGGAATGGAGCGGGAGACGAGATTTGAACTCGCGACCCTCGCCTTGGCAAGGCGATGCTCTACCACTGAGCTACTCCCGCATAACGCAATATTGAGTATACCGGGCGTCCGAAACCGGGTCAAACCACCTGCGGTTGGGCCAACTCACAGCACCTGCGGCGGAGCAGACGCGGCCAGGGCGGCCATTGGCGCGGGCGCCGCTTCGTTCGCGCGTGAACCTTTCTCCTCGCGCACAATTTGCCCGTCGCGCATGTAGAGGATGCGCCCGGCAATGGCCGCGGCCTCGGGATTATGCGTGATCATCAGCGTGGTCTGGCCTAGTTCCCGGTTTGAGCGCAGCAGCATCTGGAGCACGGCATCGGAGTTCTTGGTGTCGAGGTTGCCGGTGGGCTCGTCTGCCAGCACAATGGCCGGCCGCGTGATCAGCGCCCGCGCAATGGCCGCGCGTTGCTGCTCGCCGCCGCTCAGCTCTGAAGGTCTGTGCTGGAGCCGGCCTCTAATGGCCAGCATGTCGCTCAGATGGTCAAGATATTCGCGGTCGATTGGCCCTTTGCGGCCGCTGACGGCATAAGCGATCTCGATGTTCCCCATGGCTGAGAGCGTCGGCAGCAGGTTGAACTTCTGGAAGACGAAGCCGATGCGGTGCTTGCGAAGGCGAGTGCGTTCGGCGTCGCTCAAGGTGGCGAAATCCACGCCATCAATGACCACCCGGCCGCTGCTCGCTCTGGTGAGCCCGCCGAGCAAATAAAAGAGCGTTGATTTGCCTGATCCGGAGGGGCCTACGATGGCCACAAACTCACCCGGATCGATCTCCAATGAAACGCCGCGCACCGCCGTGACCTGAAGCTTGCCTGCCTGGTAGGTCTTGGTCAAATTCTCAGCGAGAATGATCGGCGACGATGTCTTGGGTTGCACATTTCATATTGTAAATGGGCATTTCCTCGCGGCAGTCCCTTAGAATGAGGAAGCACTATCTATCTAACAGGATTCCCCAAGATGACCGCTGAATTGAAAACATCGCTTGTCTCGTCCGTTCAGGCTGCCGCCACGCAGGCAGGTCTGGTTCTTGTTTCCGCCAACTCGGGAGCCGACCTCCACGGCCAGCCGACAGCGGTCTTCCAGCTTGGTCTGCCTGGCGCGGACGGCCGGACACTCAAACTCGAACTCAGCGAGCACTTTGATTTTGATAAGCCCGAGCTACTTCCTGCCATGACGGCCCACCTGGCCGGCGAGGCCAAGAGGCTGCGCAATCCGCGGCCGGAGTGCTACGTGACTCTGGGCGGTCTGCCTCTCGCCTTTGGCCAGTTTCAGTGGCCGTTCCATTTCTCAACCTCCGGCGCGGATACGCACATCGTCCATGGCGAGATTCATCTGGCCGACGGCGGCTCACACAACCTGCACGCCAAAATCGCCGCCTCCGTTACGCTCACCTTTGCCGAGATTGTGCCGGCTATGGAGCAGCCCTACGCGGAAACCTTCATCTATAACGCGGTGCGCAAGACCATAGACTATGGCCAGCTCGAGTTTCTGAAGTCGGGCAACCGCCAGCCCGTGCCTGTGACCACTCGCTACTACAGCCGCTGGCAGAAGAAGTTTCTCTTTACCGAGACCGACGACAAGGAGCGGCTTGCCTACCTGTTATGCAAGGTCTACTGGCTCTCGGGAGTCCTGGGTGAGAGCAAGCCGGTGTGGATCGCGGACCCGCGCGACGCCCAATATCTGAATACGACAGAGCAGGATTTATTGCGGATGGCCGGCGACGAGGCCGGCGAGGGATTGCTGGTTCTCGATGGCGAGTTTGCCGCAGCCACTCCGCAATTGATGGCGAACGCTGCCCAGTACCAGGAGACGCTTGAGGCCGCGCTCAACTTCACCAAGCCGCAGTTCAACGAGTCCATGCGGTCCGGTCACGCGAATATGTAGGGGCTCGCTTCGACGAACCGGCCCGGGAGTTACAGCGTCGCCCCGCACCCGGAGCAGAACCGCGCGCCTGGCGGGTTGGCTTGCTGGCAGCGGCTGCAGGCGGTCAGCGTACCCGGCTGGACCATACCGGTAGAACTCGCAGGCGGTGCATTCACATTCACCGGTTGACCCCACGCGGGCGTCGCAATGCCCAGCGCTGCGGCAATGCCCGCAGCCTGGATGGCGTTGAACTCACGCACCCGGCCGGGCATGAAGAAGCATTCGATAAAGCCCAGAACATAAGGGATCGGCGTACAACATAGGCAGAGGTAGAGAATGCCAAGCCCGGTCCGGCGCAGATAGAAGTGGTGAATCCCAAATCCGCCTAGGAACAGCGCCAGCAGAATGCCTACAACCTCATCGCGGCGCACCGCCTCGTACTGCTGATAAAACATCTGTTGTGGGTTGGGATAAGCATAGCTGCCCATGGCCGATTCTCCTTAATTCCCAGCCTCAAGATACGCAGATTGATGGCGCAAGGTTCCCGAATGCACTTATCCGGGTTGCACAATTCCCGGCTGCGCTCATTCCATGCATTGTTCCACACCAGCCAGCGCGGATAACATCGGAGACGAGATGAACGCGGACAACAATTCGAAGCGGCCCTCCGCTTCCAGCGCAGGCACATTCCTCATCGGCGGAGATCTGCCCGTCCATCGCCTGGGCTATGGAACCATGCGCCTGGTGGGCGAGGGCGCGTGGGGCGAGCCGGCCGATGCGGCCGAAGCTCGCCGCGTGCTGCGCCGAGCGGTCGATCTGGGCGTTACGCTCATCGACACTGCCGATGCCTACGGCCCGGAAATCGCCGAGCGGCTGATCGGCGAGGCGCTTTATCCCTATCCGTCCGGCATCGTCATCGCCACCAAGGGCGGCATCACCCGCCAAGGCCCGGCCAGGACCGAGTACGTGGGCCGCGCAGGCTATCTGATTCAATGTGTAGAATTGAGCCTGCGCCGGCTCCGGCTCGACCGCATCGATCTCTACCAGCTTCATCGCATCGACCCTCGCACGCCGCTTGAAGAGACATTGGGCGCGCTCAAGCGTATGCAGGACGAGGGCAAGATCCGCCACATCGGCCTCGACGAGGTCACGCCAGAGCAGATTGAAGAGTGCAGCAAGATGGTGCGCGTGGTGACGATTCAGAATCGCTTCAACCTGGCCAACCGCGCGCATGAGAAGACACTCGACTGGTGCGCGGAGCGGGGCATCGGATTTCTCTCCTGGTATCCAAATGACGGAGGCAAGCTGCTCAGGCCCGACCATCCATCGGCGCAGGCGCTCAAGCAGATTGCGGCCCGGCACGGAGCAACCGTCTCTCAGCTCGCAATCGCCTGGTTATTGCAGCGCTCGCCGGTTCTGCTGCCGATTCCCGGCACCTCAAAGGTCGCGCATCTTGAAGAGAACGTTGCCGCGGCGCAATTGAAATTGAGCGCTGAAGAGTGGGCCAAGGTGGAAGCAGCCGCGAAAGGCCAAAACCAGAAGGCCGGCTCCTAAGCAATCTCCGTGACCGATAGATCGCGCTGCCAGCCCTCGCATTCCAGCTCAAGCCGCTCCACGAGGAGCGCATTGTTCCCCGCATCCAGACCCGAAAGCGCCTGGTAGTGCGACGGCCAGCATCGGTAAGCCTTGTACGCGCGAACAAGGTGCCCGGTTTCGTTGTAGAGCTCGATCACGACATCTTTCCGGAACTCCATGCGCGTGATCCCCGCGCCCAGGCCCGCGCCGAGCTTCCATACCAAATCGGCCCATTTTTCAAAAGCCAGATCGCCGGTCAGCGCACGCTCCAGGGTAATGATCCCGAACCGTGTCATTCCGGTCGTCTTCCGGCTGGTATCGGGATTCACTCCCTCCTGAACTTGAACCACGTCCGTGGTCCTGCTCAGGCTGCTCACCCGCGTAATCCCCGGGATGTACTGGCCGTCCCACTTCACGCGGAATTTGTAGTTTTTGTAAGGGTCGAAGCGGCCCGGGTTCAATGTGATCTCGTTCATGCGTGGATGCATCTTACCGAAAGAATGCAACCCGACGCAATTGCACTTACGCTTCGGTAACGGCTGTTGTCGCAGCGGGCCGGGCGTCAAGCCCTACATCGCGCCGGCCCGCATCACGGTGCCGTCCGGCATGACCATTGTGGCTGCCGTCTTCCGCTTATCCCGTTGCCCTCCCTTTTGATCCTGTTGGAGCATGGCAAACATCGTCTTCATGTTGCAGGCCAGCTTGCGTGCCGCCGCCATGGTCGTTTCCGATACCGTGCCGCTATAGCAGTTAATCGACGCATACTTGGTGGTTACGCCGATAGGCAACACGTAGTGATAAGCGCCGTTCGGAAACTCAGGAGTGGCGCTGGTAATGCCGTTGCACGCGTCCAGCTGCGAGACGGCGATGACGTTTCCGTCGATATCGCGCCCGCCATAAATCGGGAATCCATCGAGGGCGATGCCGATGATGTGCGACGGGCCCGTGCTGGTGTCCACCTGCGAAGTGACGCAATTCGGATTGCCGTGCGCATGCCAGGTGGTTCCGTTGCTGTGTGAGTCGCACTGATCGAGAAACCAGGCTGTCTGCTGCGTCCCCGTGCTGTCGGTGAATGTATAAGATGCGTTGTCGGCGACCGCTGCCGTGCTCGCATCCATCTCGAACGGGTTGAACATCGCCGTGCCTGAGATCAGGTATCCGATTGCGCCCAGGCTGGTGGCAGTGGTAGTGCTCGCTTTGGCGGGACAATCGTCCAGCGTGACCGATGCGCCCTTTAGCGATGGCTTGATCATGGTCTCATACGAGATCACCGCCAGCGGCGTATTTGTCTGCGACGTGTAGGCCACAGCTGTCTCAGTTCCGCTCGTCGGCGCCAGGTAATAAGCGTTGGGTGTGTAGTCCGGCTGGCCGGTTGTGGTGATGGTCATCTCGCAACTGCTCGGAAACGTAACCGTGACCGTTGAGCCCCATGAAGCGGATTTGTAGGCGGCGGCGTATTGGTTGGTAATGGTGCTGGTAGATGTTGTTGTGGTCGTCGCGACTGAAGCGGCCGCGCCGCCTCCGCATCCGGCCAGGATAACCGCGGCAATGAGAGATGCGGCCGTCAAGCCGCATATGCAGTTTCGAACAGGGAAGTTCATTCCTTTTCGCCTCCGGGGAAGGGTTGCGAATCAAGACACTGCATGCTGTGACTCCGTGCCGGCGGAAATCATTACATGCCGCGTGGAAATTGTTTGGTGGCCGGTCCACGGGTTTATTCTTGCCTGCATGCACCTCTCAGTAGCCGTGATCACGCTCGACGAGGAGGCCAATCTTCCGCGAACCCTCGCGAGTGTCAACTGGGCCGGGGAGATCGTGGTCGTCGACTCGGGCTCAACCGACGCGACGGTTGCCGTTGCGCGAGACGCCGGTGCGCTCGTCTTCGAAGAACCATGGAAGGGCTTTGCGGCGCAGAAGAATTCCGCCATCGGCCACTGCTCCGGCGATTGGATTCTCTCGCTCGACGCCGATGAGGAGGTCGGCCCGGAATTGGCGCAGGAGATTCAGGCGTTGCTGGTGGGAGAGCCGCAATTTGGCGCCTACCGGATTCCGCGGCTCAATCATTTTCTCGGCAAGCCTATGCGTCACGGCGGTTACTGGCCCGATCCCAAGCTGCGTCTCTTCCGGTGCGGTGCGGCGCAATTTGCCGAACGGCCAGTTCACGAAGCAATGGAGGCCTCAGGTCCGGTGGGTGAGCTCAAATCGCCGCTCATTCACCATTGCTACCCGACGCTCGCGGAGTACATCGAGCACATGAACCGCTACAGTACGGCCGACGCCACGAGGCTGGTAAGCATGGGGCGGACGAGTAGCGGGCTTCTTGCCTTTTTCTGGAACGCGCTGCTCAATCCTGCGGCGACCTTCGTCTACAACTACATTTTTCGGCTTGGTATTCTGGATGGCCGCGAAGGACTGCTCCAGCACCTGAATCATTCGGTCTACATCCACTGGAAGTTTGTGAAGGCGTGGGAAGCTGCTGGGCGCAAATAGTCAAAACCTGTGCCGCCAGTGGGCGAAGACAAACACAAAGAGCCGCACCAGCAAAAGCAGAAGCGCGAAAGCCACCACGGCGACAAGCAGGAGGTTTTTCCTGCGAGGTTTCGCTTTGTGCCTCGGTTTATTCTTGCGCCCCACTCGCGATCAGCCTCCAGATGAACAAATGCCCTTCGGCACAGGCCGAAGGGCATTTGCAGAAAAGCTAAGAGCTAGAAGCTAGGAGCTAATAGCTCGACTCGGCTTCGATCCCCACATCCCGTAGTAGGCAATGTAGAGGTAGCAGATCACCGGCAGAACAAACGCCGCCTGAATCCCAACTTGATCCGCCAGCTTGCCGAGCAGGTAAGGAATCACCGCGCCGCCGACGATCGCGGTCATAATCAGTCCCGAGCCTTTGCTGGTCATCGGTCCCAACCCGGCAATGCCGAGCGTGAAGATGTTGGGGAACATGACGGAGTTGAAGAAGCCGCAAAGAACCAGCGTCCAGATGGCCACCCAACCTGAAGTGAATGCAGAAACCGTGATCAATGCTGCCGCGGTAAAGCCAAAGATACCCAGCAGCTTTCCGGGTTTCACCCTGGTCATGATTCCCGCGCCCAGCAGACGTCCAACCAGCGCGCCAAACCAGTAGAGCGAAACCAGGTATGAGGCTGTCTTCAGCGAACTCATGCCCTGGGTTTTGAAGTAGTTCACTGCGATGGAAGCCAGACCCACTTCTACGCCCACATAGAAGAAGATTCCCAGCGCGCCCAGAACAGTGTGCCGATAGCTCCAGATGCTTCGGTTAAGGATAGAATCGCCCTCTTTGCCGGGGCGGAACTCCTTGGTCTCGGTAATCGGCGGCAGATGCGAGAATGCGACTGCCAGTCCCAGCAGAAGAAGCGCGCCGCCGATCAGAATGTACGGTCCGCGCACGGTGTGAGCAATGCTGGCAGGTGTCGCCAGCTTGCCGGGATCGGTGAGGATGTACGCGCCCGCGATGAGCGGCGCAATGGTGCCGCCGATGGAGTTGGCGGCCTGCGCCAGGTTCAGCCGGATAGACGCTGTGCTTTCCGGTCCCAGAATCGAAGCGTACGGGTTCGCTGAGGTTTGCAATGCCGTTACGCCCGCGCCCACCACAAACACTGCGGAGAGAAACAGCGGGAAGCTAACCATTGCGGCGGCAGGGACGAAGAGCAGGCATCCAACCACCTGAATGAACAGCGAAACCACCATCGTCCTCTTGTAGCCGATGGTCTCAATCAGCTTGGAGGTCGGCGCGGCAAACACGAAGTAGGCCAGAAAAAATGCCGACTCGGCCAGCATCGCCAGTCCATACGGCAAGCTGAAAATCGACCGGAGATGCGGCACCAGCGCCATGTTCAGGTTGGTAATGAACCCGAAGATGAAAAACAGGGCAGTGACGGTGATGAACGGCAATAAGTAACCGGGCGACGTGAGAGCCCCCGACTGTTTCGATTCCGGCTGATTCGATCCTGCTGGCATAGACGGTTCTTCCCCGCTTTTTAAGATTGTTTGAAGCCGCCAGCGCACAGTTCACTTGCGCGAAATCCATGCTTCCGTGGCACCCAACACTATACATGGCAGAGCGCAAGGCATGCGGTATGACCATCGAGCGCGGCCCTGCCGGAGTGCGCGCTACCGGAGCAGCACGGATATCCGCTATCCTCGTATCAACATCAGAGTTCATGGTGCGGGACAGGGAGACAGCGATGCCAATTCCACTGCTGAGCAATGCGCGGCAAAAGAAGATTCTTGCGGCCCTTGAAGCCAACTGGCAGGCGGAGATGCTGGGGTATCACACCTACCTGACCCTGGCTGACCGTGACACCGATCCCGTGCGGGCCCAGGTCTTGCGTCATTTGGCAGGCGCGGAGTGGGAACACGCCGAGCTCTGGCAAGGCCGCATCGTCGAGCTTGGCGGCACTGTGCCGGTCTACTCCGGAGGCCCGGGTGGCGAGGCGGACTCGCTGGCCAATCGCGCCGGAGGCATTCGCATGGCGCTGCGGCGGCTCGAAATTGAAGAGAGCCGCGACATTGCCCGCTATGGAGAGCAGCTTCAAGCCCTTGGCGACGAGGGTTCCGTAGCGATTCTCGACCACGTCATTCAGGACGAAAAGGACCACTATCGCGAACTGGGCTCGCTTTTGCGCGGCCACTACACCGCGCCGGCCGGCACGCACAAAATCGACGCCAAGGCCGTGCTTGATGAGATGCTGGCCAAGCGCAACCAGGGCCGCAAGCAGCCCGGCTCGTGGATCGGCGACGCCATCTACGGCGTCAACGATGGACTGGGCGCAATCTTCGGCATCGTCTCCGGCGTCTCCGGCGCAACCGCGGGCGACAGTAAATATGTGCTGCTGGCTGGGCTATCCGGCATGATCGCCTCGGCGCTCTCCATGGGTTCCGGCGCGTACCTGGCCGCCAAGAGCGAGCGTGAAATCTACGAGGCCGAGGTGGCGCGCGAGCGCGAGGCCATCCAGATGAACGGCCCCGAGGCCCGCGAGCTGCTCTCGCTCTATTACCAGGTGAAAGGGCTGCCCGAGGAAGACGCCCATCACATGGTGAACCACATCGCCAGCGACCCCGAGCAACTGCTTCGCGCCTTGACCAGCGAGCGGTTGGGCTCGTCTGAGGAGTCGCTCGCGAATCCGCTGGTCTCGGCCAGCTCCGGCGCGCTGTCGACCGCGGTCGGCGCGACCATCCCGATCATCCCGTTCTTCTTCATGAGCGGGATCGATGCCGTCATCGTTGCCGCCATCATCTCGCTGGCCGCGCACTTTGCCGTTGGCGCAGCCAAGTCGCTCATCACTGTGCGCTCATGGTGGTCGTCGGGGATGGAGATGACCATCGTCGGCGCGATCGAAGGCGCAGTCACCTACGGCATCGGTATTCTGCTCGGCAAAGGCGGCATGTAGCCGTGGTCGCGACTCAGCGAATTATTGTCGGGTGCCCCTGGTCTCGATTCTGAGACCAGGGAGACCACAAAACCACACAGCCTCGGAAATAGCTGCGGCCGATTATTGCGCGGGTGGCGCGGGTGCATCAGCCTGCTTGGCGAATTCGAAAGTACAAGGGCGGCCCAGAATGCCTGCGCCTTTATCGCGAGTCCCGGTTCCCGAGGTCTCTGTGAATCTGGCCTCGATGTTGAAGTCGTAGTTGTTGCCCTTGATTGCGAAAACCCCGCTGGCTTTCGACTGCGAGACTGTTCCTTTGGCTTTAAGCTTTGCGCTGCCGTCGCCGTTGATGGGGCCGTCGATGACCAGGTATCCGGGCGAGCCTTCCTGGCTGTGCTGCGCATGAAGAACGCCGTCCTTTACCACGCCGGGGAAGTTCCAGTTGTAGGCGGGCATCTGGCCATGGGCCTCACAACTCTCGTGCACGTTCCAATTGCCGTCGAAGCGATGGGGCGCATCCTGGGCACCAAGCAGCAATACTGGAGTGCAGATTCCCACGAGCCAGACAGTCTTCCTGATTTTCATAAGCGATCTCCTTGGGGAAATGGATATTTTGATACCGGAAATCACCGCTATTCATATGCCAAATTCAGGCGCTCCGCATCCGTCGTTCCTGAGCGAGATAACTCAGCCGCTCCCCATCCCTCGTGTCTTGCCTCGAAAGTTCAAAGCAAAACAGAAGCTGTCATTCTGAGCGACAGGGGCCCCGAACGCTCTTCAGTTCGGGGGTGGTGAGTCGAAGAATCTGCTTCTGTCTTTCGTGAGCTCCTCAACGCACTTCCGAGACGCCACGCTAGAGCGGAACCAGGGTTACTGTGTCCTTTCAGTGTCGTGCAGGGTCGCCGCTCCCTGATGGTCGCGTCGACTTATACGCGTCGGCTTCGAGATACACCATCCCTGGTCCCGCTATAGTTTGCCTTAATCTTCCCAGCAATTGGCGCCTCTGACTTGAGAACCAAATCGGGGATACCTGCAAAATGAGCTCGGTTGTGAGAAGCCAATGGAATCGAATGGCGGATTGCGCAGGCAGCTATCCAAAGATCGTTGTCGGCGATACTCCTGCCTGCTTTCTGCAATGCAGCCTTCAAACGGCCATAAGTCTCGCACAAAGCGAAATCGAAGGGAACAATCACCGTAGAGCGAATTCGCGAATTGAGCCCCGCAATCCTGCGAGGGCTCCATTTTCTCCTGTACGCCCAGAACTGCAGTTCGCCCACAGTCACGAAAGATAACGCAACGAGTCTGCCCTGAAGGTGCGGCTTATACAGGTCTGCGCGTGTATCGCCCTTGAGCGAATAGGAGAAGACGTCGGTATCAACCAAGACAGATGCAGATTCGTTTGCCGTAGGAATGTACCTTACCTTCTCGCCGCGTAAATCTCATCCACAAGCTCGTCAACGTCCTCGTCATCCGGAATTCCGCCGGCAAGAACGGAAAGATCTTTAAGTGTCTTTACCTTTTGCATCGCGGCAAGCTCGGCTATTGACTGACTCGCGAAAAAGTCGTCCTCCCCTGAGATCGGGGATGGAAGCGTATTCAGTTTGGCCAGCCACTTGTCCGCTTCGTCGGCGGTAATGTGCGCGCCTGTTGCCCGATATTCATTCCATGCCGCCAGCGCATCTTGCCGGAACTGTTCACGCTTTTCTTCACGGCTGACATACTGCTCAACGGCTTCGCGCATGATCCAATGCGCCGTGCGCCTGCGCGCCTTTGCCAGTTGCTGCACACGCTCTTTGAGTTCCGAATCGAGCTTAAGACTTGTAGTTGCACTGTTTGGCATAGAGGTTATCCTTGGTGTTACCTCTTAACACTTTAGCACACCTTGGCTAGTTGGTCGCCCGCCGCGCCTTCCGCTCTCCCTCCAAATACACCAGCCACTCCTCCATCCCCGCGCCGGTCTTTGCGGAGGTTTCAAAGATGCGAATCGCCGGACGGATCTCGTTGATGTTCCTGAGCGCCAGTTCGCGGTCAAAGCCGCACGTCTCGGCAATATCCATCTTGGTAATCACGGCTGCATCGGCGGAGTTGAAGAGCGTGGGATATTTGAGCGGCTTGTCTTCGCCCTCAGTCACGCTGAGCAGGGCCACGCGAATCCCTTCGCCAAGGTCGTAGCTCGAAGGGCAAACCAGGTTCCCGACGTTCTCAATAAAAAGGTAATCGAGGCCGCCAAGCTCGGCGTCATTTTCGCCTGCAACATCGCCCCAGCCGGCCAGATGTTTGTCGATCATTTCGGCGTCAAGGTGGCAGATGCCGTGGGTGTTGATCTGGCGAACCGGAGCGCCGCTGGCGGCAAGACGGCGGGCATCGTTGTCGGTCTCCAAGTCGCCCACCAGCGCTGCCACCTTTCCGCCCCGCGCGCGCATCTCCCGCAATGTCCGCTCAAGAAACGCCGTCTTCCCCGTCCCCGGGCTCGATACAAGGTTCAGCACCAGCACGCCGGCTGCCGCATAACGGCCGCGCAGGCCCGCGGCCAGCTCGTCGTTCTTTTTAAGGATTCCCCGCCGCAGCTCTACAATTCTGGTCGTCATACTACCTTCTCTTCTACCTCATCGATCTCAATTGCCTCAATCTCCAGCTCGCGTCCCTGTCGCAGATCGCCGCACAGTTCGCCGCATCGCGGGCAGCGAAAGCTCTGCACACCGTCCAGCTCGACGTCGGAGTCGCATTTTGCGCAGTGCAGCACAACCGGGAGCATGTTCACCACCAGCTTCGATCCGGCAAGCGGCGTGTCCTCGATCGAAATCCCCCAGCAAAACTGCAGCGAATCTTCAATCACCGCAGCCAGAGCGCCAACGCGGAGACGGACCTCGAGGACGCGAGAGCCCGGATAAGCGGCGGCCGATTCGGTTACCGTCTCCACAATACTGGCGACGATGGAGAGCTCATGCATAGAATCCAGATTTTACGCTTCCCGCCGCAGGGGCTGCGCCTGGGCGATTCAAAACTGTAAGATACCGCTTGGAAATGTAAGATATTTTTGGAGAGCTTCCCCGTGCCCGATATCGCCGCACCAGCCCCTACGCGCCTGACTTTAAGTGAACTTGCCCCCGGCGCCATGCAGTCCGAAATTCGCGCCATGAGCGTGGAGTGCGACCGCATCGGCGGCATCAACCTGGCCCAGGGCGTATGCGACACGCCGGTGCCTGCGGTGGTGGAAGAGGCCGCGCACCAGGCCATTCGCGACGGCTACAATATCTACACACGTTGCGACGGCATCGACCGGCTCCGCCTGGCCATTGCCCAAAAGCAGCTCCGCGACTACGGTATGAATTACGACTCGGAGCGCGAGGTGCTTGTGGCTTGTGGCGCGACCGCAGGCCTGCATGCTGCCGCTATGGCCCTGCTCAATCCAGGCGATGAGGTTGTGCTGTTTGAGCCTTACTACGGCTATCACGCCAACACGCTGCAGTCGATCCGGGTCAAGCCGGTTGCGGTTGCGCTCGCCGAGCCCGATTGGTCGCTCGATGTGGATGCCTTCAAAGCCGCCATCACCCCTCGGACGCGCGCCATTCTGCTCAACACGCCGGCCAACCCGAGCGGAAAGATCTTCTCGCTGCCGGAGCTTGAAGTAGTGGCAGATATTGCTCGCGAGCACGACCTGTTTGTCATTACCGATGAGATTTATGAGTACTTTTTGTATGACGGCGCGCGCCACTACTGCATTGCGACGCTGCCCGGCATGCGCGAGCGCACGATTGTGCTTTCTGGATTCTCGAAGACATTTTCGGTGACTGGCTGGCGGCTCGGATACGCGACCGCCGACGCAAAGTGGATGGGCTCCATGGCCTACTTCCACGACCTGACATATGTCTGCGCGCCTGCGCCGTTGCAGCATGGAGCCGCGGCGGGACTGGAGCAGTTGCCGCCCGGCTTCTACACGCAGCTTGCCGCCGACCATCAGTCGAAACGGGAGCGAATTTTGAGCGCGCTTCGAGCGGCGGGGATGGACGCACCTGCTCCGGCTGGAGCTTACTACGTGCTTGCCCACGCGCCCCATTTGCCGGGCAAGACGGCGGCCGAGAAAGCGCGCTTCCTGCTGGCGGAGACGGGCGTGGCTTCGGTCGCTGGGTCGGCGTTCTTCAGAAAAGGCCGCGGCGAAGACTTGCTGCGCTTCTGCTTCGCCAAGAAGGACGAAGATCTGGATGAAGCGTGCGACAGACTGCGCCGGCTTTGACGGGAAGAATTACAGGAAGACAGTTTTACAGTCACTGTAATTCTGGAAGACTTTCCGCTGAAAAAGGCTACAGGATTGCAGCTCTACAGTTGCTGTGATTCCGGAAAGATTTCTGCCCGGAACTCTCGAAGCCGTCCCCTCGAAGTTTCTTGACATTGACGGCGATTTCGTGGGAAATTAGCGACACTTCCCCAGTCGTTGCAGAATCGGCGCCCATCCCACACCCAATAATAAAAACAGCCAACACCAGGACCCTCAGAATGCGCCCGGCCAGGACAAAGGCATCGGCTCGAAGAGACATTCCCCTGGACTCCCCATGAAGATCTGCGAGCGAAATCGAACTTGAGAATGGAGGCACCCCGATGAATGTGCTGCAACTTCGTATGCGCGGCGGACATTTCCTGAGCTTGCTGTATCTTGTTTTCTTTGCCTTCGCCGCTACTGCTTTCGGCCAGGCTCCGGAGCCTGATCCCACAATTACCCCCTCGGCAATGTCCCCGGTTCCATCACAGACCCTGCCGCCGGCTCTTTGTTCGCTATCGAAGACCAACAACAGTTGCACGCTGATTCTCGACCGCCGAAACCTGATTGCCCCGCCAACCGTTCAGATGTATTCCGGGCAGCAACTCACGGTTCTCATCGAAAATCCCTATCCTTTTGAACGCTACTTCCTCGACTACCAATCGGGCCAGGGCACGGTTACACCTGACATTACCTCCGCTCTCGTGCAGAGCGCGCTGTCTCCTCTGGGAAAGCTTCAATTCAGTCTTGATCAGGAAGGAGTCCCGCCCCCGCCTCCGCCGCCTCCGGGACCCCTCGACAAAGTGAAAGAAGACCAGTGCGACGTGCTGCTCATTCCGGCGGCAAAGGCTGCTGCCGGCCCAATTGCGGTTCCGGCGGGTTGCGCCGACAAATTGCTCCGGGAGTACTCCATCCATTTTTCAAATTTCCAGGAATGCGCGGCCAGGAGCTATAGCGATCTCGAGGCATTCGTCTCACCCGACACATGTTTGCCAGGGAATCAAGGCTGTTCGGCCAGGCGAGTGCCTACCGGCCAGGGGAACGCCTGCTCCATCTTCGATATCCCAACTGGGACCCAACCGCGGATCTGCAAGCTGATCGATCCATACACAGTAAGCAGCTCGGATAAGACCGAGTTCGAGAGTGAATTTCATCTCCTGGCGCCCAAGGTTAAGGAGGCCAAGGAGAGGCCGTTACCGGTCCCCGCCGTATGCTTGAGCATTGTGAAGGATACCTCCGACCCGAATTCCGCCGATCTAATCGCGGCGTGCTCTGAGATCAACGCAGCGGTGACTCAGGAGTTTGCGTGTTCTGGAACTGCATCGAACATTGTCGCGAATCTCAAAGCGGACCCGACCGGGAACTCAGTGGAGCAAGCACAGAAACTGAGCACGATACAGGCCATCGCTGACGGCTATGCAAAGGACTTGCTCTCTTACTCCGAGCGAATGATCGACCTGAAGAATTTCAGCCCCGCCCTTGTGACGTACTATCGCTCAACCAAGGGAAGATCGAGCCCTGTTAGCTGCACCGGTTGCGTAAGAATCGATTCGAGAAGGGATGACGCCGGCACCTACGGAAACATGGTGACCCGGCAGGATACTTATGCACTGAATGTCCTGAATCTTATATCGAACCCGCAGCAAGCGGTGCCAAGCTCGGCCACCAAGAAGCAGATCGCGTCTATTTCGTTGAACTTTGCGGACATCGGGCCTGGAGGCGGGGAGGCTGCCACGGCCCAAAGCAGCTCCGGTGCGGCGGCCGGCAGCGGTCAGCGCACGCCTTCGACAACGACCGCGCCATCGTTCGGGCCCGGCGTCACATCTCTCCGCTGGGAGGCTGCGGCAGGCGCCTTCTTCTCGTCTCTACCGGTGAGGAGCTTCGCCGTTTCGCCCGTCTATACCAGCGGAGTGCAGACGGACAACGTTGTTGTCATCAACAAGGCGCGTCCAACCGTGGTGCCATTTGCCTCGGCGAATTTCCGGCTCATCAGCGATCTCTCCTGGACCCGTTGGCGATCGGCGATTTACCTGACCGGAGGTGTCGGAATCAATCCAAACACCACAACTGCCGACTTTGCCGCGGGGCCATCCATCTCCTGGCGAGGCTTGATGGTCAGCCCTCTCTGGCACTACGGTCACAGCGTGAGGCTGACGCAAGGATTTACCGTGGGAGAGAGCCTGGGCGCAAGCTTCAAGGGTTCGGTGACGACGCAGACCTACTGGACCAGCGCATGGGCCGTTGGCATCAGTATCCGCGTGCCAACGATAACAGGAAGATGACGCGCATTTGGCCGCTCGGGAACGTTTGTTGCCGCAAGACCTGACTGAATGCTTCAAGGCCTTCGATCAACCCACGCCCTCACTTGAGTGAGGACCAGATGCACAGGTCCAGCGCGATCATCAGGACCGCGGAGCCAGGGATGAGGAGCAGCGCATTCTTCAGGCGCCTGGGGTCGTCGCCGGCGATGGCGCCTATGATTCTGGAGCTTACGGCGAGGCCGGTCCAGCCAAAGGTCAAAACGACTCCGATTGCCGTGCCGGTCATGGCGGGGAAGGCCATGCCGACGATGGCCAATGTTGTGGGGAAGACAGGCGCCATGCTGAGGCCGGCGATGAAGACCGCGGCCGCGGCTGCGGCGGGACTGCTGGTGCGGAGCATGAAAAAGGTTGTGATGGCCATGGCGACCGAAGCGCACAACGTTACCTCGATTGCGGGGACATGGATAAGGATGGGCGAGATGGCGACGCGGCCGATCAAGAGGCCCAGCGCGAATCCGAGAGAGAGGATGTTGAGGGCGCGGGACTCGGGGATGCCCTGGGCGATGAGATGGCGGGGAAGCCAGTTCCACACGCCCACTTCGCAGGAGATGTAGAGGAAGAGGAAGAAGCCGAGCATGTAGAGCACCGGGCGTCCGAGGAGCGGGCCGGCGTGGGCGAGATAGAGATCGGCAGTCCCCGAGGGCGCGGGCATCTGAGGGATGGCCTGGAAGACGATTGCGACGACAGTGAGCGAGGCGACGGTGTAGCAGAGCCGGGTCCAATTGCTCTTGAAGAGATTTGCGGCGATGAAGGGCGTGGCCAGCCCGCCGAGCCCGAAGAAGAGATTGACGAGGTTGAGGACGATAGCCGAATGCGCGCCGCCGGCTGCGTTGGCCAGCGCGTTTGCGCCGGTGACGATGGTGCCTCCGCCGAGGCCGAGGAAGAAGAGAAGAAAGAGAATATTGCGGAATCCTGAGGAGCGCGGCAGCAGGTAGAGCGCGAGGGCGATGCAGGCGAGACCGAGAATGAGGCCGGCTTTGTCGCCCTGCGTGTCGAGCAGCGGACCTGCGCCGATGGAAGCGACAATGAGTCCGAGGGCCTGGGCAAAGGCGATTGCGCCGTTCTGCGCGGGGGTGAGCTTGAAGCGGTCAGAGAGGTTGGGCAGGATGGTGCCCAGCATGGCGGCGATCATTCCGTAGACGAAAATTGCGACGATTGCGGCAAAGATCAGCATGCTGGAGGAAGATCCTTTCAGATGGGACGGCTTTTGGGTGGATTCGTCTGAATTCTATCCCACGACGGGTCGAGGACGGCTAACCGGTAGTGGGTCAGTCCGCCCTGCGGAATAGTTCGATGACAATCGCGACCTCAGCCCGTGTTCGGGGCGGTGCGTGGTTCGCGTCCAAAGCGGTGTTGGCGCAGCTTAGGAAACAACCTTCTGCCTGTACGCCATCTGGACGGCGTCTCGACGTAAATCTGGGAAAATGATCTAATGCCCGCGCCCCTTGGAAAGGACGAACAAGTTTTCATCGAGCTCTTCGTGAGGGCTTACGAGAACTTTGCCTGGGTTGGCTCAAAAATCGTCCGACTCGACGAGCAAATAGATGGAGCTGTCGAGGCGCTGGTCACGCGAGCCGATGGCCAAACGATGGCGATTGAGCACACGCTCATCGAGCCATTCGTTGGCGATAAGGGCGATTTCGCGGCGTTCGAGCGGGAGTTTCTGAAGATTGAGGATGATAGGTCTCTTGCGGTTCCGGACGTTGAGATCACTGTCTATGTACCTGTTGGCATTCTTGACGGACAGAAGCCAGCAAAGCGAGGGGTAATCGTTGAGTCGATCCACTCCTGGATCGCGAACCACGGGCTGAATCTGCGTGAGGGCGAGCATAAGTATCCATGCGATATTCCGGGATCGCCACCAATTACGCTCACTGTAAATCGAAACAAGTTCGGCCTCCCGCGACATAATCCGGGAAGCGTGTTGATTAGGCGACAGCAAGTGACGAACGATCTTGATATGGTGATCGAAAAAGCGCTCCGAAAGAAGCTGCCGAAGCTCCTAAATACGAAAGCCGATCGGCATGTCCTGTTCCTTGAACGCGATCAGTTCACTTTCCATCCCGCTCTCATCTTCACCGAGATCGAGCGCCAACGCCTGAACTTTCCGCTTCTGGAGAGAGTCGACGAGATTTGGCATGTCGAGACAATCGGCTACAGGCGGAATGGCATTGTGCGTTTTGAATTACCGGAGGGCGACCGGGTGCGGGCGACGATTGCATTCAAGAACGGCGAGCTCTTGTGGCCTTCCAAGGATGGTATGCCGTGCTCGATGTGATCTCGCGCCTCGGATGTCAAACTGACCCATTGCCGGCTAACGGGATCGCGGAGCAGCACAGGGCGGCGCGGGCTCCGGTAGACTGGTAGGGCAATGAAGCCTGCGGACAAGATGAGACTGGCGGTTGCACTTGCAGCCGGAGCAACGATCTCTGCGCTGACCGGCTGCGGCACGCCGGGAGCGCCGCTGCCACCGTCGCTCAATTTGCCCGATCCGGTGAACGATTTGTCGGCAGTGCGTACCGGGGATCAGGTCTCGCTGACTTGGACCATGCCTAGACGAAACACCGACAAGCTGGCGCTGAAGACTACCCTCATTGCGAGTGTTTGCCGCAAAGAGGGTGCGGGGCCTTGTCTATTTGCGGGAGCGAGTTCGCCTTTCAAGCCGGGTGACCCGGGCAGTTTCTCTGAGACGCTGCCTCCGGAACTGACCTCGGGCGCGCCGCGGGCGCTGAGCTATTTTGTTGAGCTGAAGAATGGGCACGGTCGTTCGGCGGGGCTGTCGAATGGAGCACAGGTGCTGGCCGGGGCCGCGCCCGCTGCCGTGACCGGGCTGAGCGCGACGGTAAGCAAGGAGGGCGTTACGCTGCGCTGGGATTCCGGAGCGAGTGCGCCGGGGACGGTGGTCCGGCTGCACAGGACGCTGCTCACGGCTGCCGCGCCGCAAACTCAACACGGGCCGCTTGCGCCGCCGGCGGAAGCTGCGGAGCAGAGCTTGCTGGTGGAGAGCCCTGCGGGCGGAGTGGCATTAGACAAGTCAGCCAGGTTTGGTGAGACCTACGCTTACCGGGCGCAGCGGGTGGCGCGAGCGATGGTGGATGGTCAAACGGTGGAGCTGGCCGGACCGGTAACGCTGCCGCTCACTGTTGAGGTGAAGGACGTCTTTCCGCCGGCGGTGCCGACTGGTCTGGCCGCGGTGGCCACGGCGCAAGAGAACGGCGCAGGCCCGGCGATCGACTTGAGCTGGCAGCCGGATACCGAGCCGGATCTTGCCGGGTATGCGGTGTACCGGCGCGAGGGCGACGGGAGCTGGAAGCGGATCTCGCCTGAGCCGCCGGTGGTTGGTCCTGGATTTCACGACGACAAGGTGCTGGCGGGGCACACGTATCGCTATGCCGTCACGGCAATCGACCAAGGCGGGCACGAGAGCGCGCGTTCAGCCGAGGCCGAGGAGACGGTTCCGGAACCGTAGGTTTATGATTCTGCGAGTTTGCATGTTCAGGTTCGTGCTTTCCCACCCATTCGACAAAAATCGTCGAATGGATGGGGCACCCCAGATTTGGTATATCCTCGCACGGTCAGAGAGCTGACGCTTGTTCAAGTTTCAGGAGGACTCCGCGTGAAGTATTGCCGGTTTTTGCTTGACGATCAGATTCACTACGGGGCCGTTGAAGAGCGCGGCGGAGTCTTTTGGATCACCGGGCCTGCGCCTGCACCGGAAGAAGATCTAGCCTACTACCTGGCGGTGGAGAGGGCGGCGGCGGAGCGATTCGACTTCGATCCGATGCCGCTGACTTCAGCGCACCTGCTGCCTCCGGTAACGCCTTCAAAGATTATCTGCGTGGGGCGGAACTATCGCGACCATGTAAAAGAGCTGGGCAATGAGATGCCGGTCGAGCCGCTGCTCTTTTTCAAGCCGCCGTCGTCGCTGCTTGCTCCCGGCGGCGCAGTTCAGCTGCCGGCCGCATCTTCGCGCGTGGACTTTGAGGGCGAACTGGCATTGGTGATCGGACGGCGGACGCACAAGCTTGGACCCGAAGACGAATGGCGTCATGCAATTCGCGGCTTTACACTGGCCGACGATGTCTCCGCGCGCGATCTGCAAAAGAAGGATGTGCAGT